>OFGP01002010.1_pt1 | contig 12887 bp, 16 predicted proteins | sample 1521781 | NCBI WGS metagenome assembly OFGP01 (sample SAMEA3504113, study PRJEB24116) | mouse gut metagenome | biome: mouse gut; feature: mouse-associated habitat; material: faeces | place: Denmark | collected 2011 | reverse complement strand
CCGGCAGATGACTGCCGGCGGCCTTACACTGTTCATCACTCCGCTCCGCGCAGGAAATCACGAATAGCGGTCCGTGTCCGAAAGGATTATAGGAGCATCTGATATCTTTTCAAGCAGGACTTCTCTGCCGTTGATCGTGACGTATATTGCGGTATCTTTACAAGTGATGGTCTGGGAGGGGATGGCTCTTTGCGGATCGGAATCCCGGTAAAAGAGAAGGTAGTCATGATCGCCGCTTGCTTCATATTCTCCCCGTATATAGGTTTCGTTCCTTTGGTCCGCGTAAAAGAAGGCGCGCTCACTCGGGTTCACCGCAAAGGTGATCTGATCGCAGCCGCTGCCGGCGGCATATGTGCCGGCAAATTTCAAGGCCAGCGGAGAGGTGTAGCCATACAGCATCCATACAAAAAAGGATGCGGCGAGCAGTACGCACACAATGACCGGGCTCCAGCGTCTCAGTTTCATTTTATTTACCTCCTTCTCTTCGGGCTGACAGGTGATACTTGGTTTGAAATTCGCGTGGTTTGCCGCTCTTTTGATCTGGTTAATTCAATCATACCCTGTTGATGCTTGTTTGTCAATACAAAATTTTGCGAGCGGCGTAGTTGCCTGACGGAATGAGCGGGCCGCCGGCGGATGGCTGGCGGAGCAGCCTCAATTGTAATAGCTGGCGTTTCCGTCTGTCCGGATTGCGCTTAATGTACTGCATATAGTTTCATTTGTCTGCTCGGTCAGGATATTTCTTTCACTAAAGCTGATTTCATTCCCGTTAATCGTTAAACTCGGTAAAATTATCACATTTTCGTCCGATTCGTATAGGAGCTCTCCCCTATTGGTTAGTATTCTGTTAAAACCCAATATTCCGCTAAAATGCTGCGGCGCTTGTATATAGTATATGGTATCACCGCTAGTGGTAAAGCCATACCCATAGCAGCATTCCGTGAGCGCTCCGCTCTCTAAATCACAAATAAAATAGCCGTCTGTGCTGGGATTGATATGACTTAATATGCCAACTCTGCTTGCATCTATAAAACTGATATCATTTACAGATTTTACTGCTGCAGGCAATTCCAACACCATATCATCGGCGGAATTGCGCTCTGCGCCGGTATCCGAAATGCCGATTTGAAGGCTTCCGGACGCAAGATCATTGATCACATAGCCATACCTTGTTTGATCGGACGAATACCATACATTAGTATTTTCCGGAATAAAAGGTTCCGTGTTCTCACAATTGGATGTATCTCCTTTATTCGGTTCTGCAAATGTTCCGAGAGATTTCCATCTATTATCAGTACTTAATGATAGAAGAAGCGCCAATGGCAAAAACGCCAATGCAGCTTGTACAAAGAATTTTTCATAGTAGTATCCTCTTTTATCCGGTTCATTCAATCATACCCTACTGACGCTTGGTTTTCAATACAAACTCTTGTGATTGGCGTAATTTCCTGACGGAATGAGCGGGCCGCCGGCGGATGATTGCCGGCGGCCTGCGCTGTTTCTGAGGATCAGTCCGGGAACGGGGCATGTCCTTCTCCACGCCTCCCCCGCCTGTACAGCGCAAAGGAGAGGAGCAGGGCGGAGCCAACGACTCCCGCCAATATAGCGGTAAAGGAATCCACGGAGGGGGAATACCTAAAATGGAGGTATTTATGGCTCTCCGATGCAGAAAGGTCATAATAGGTATCTGTCTTTTCCGCGTAAATGTCCTTTTGTATGATTCCGCTGTCGCTGATCGTAAGGATTACCCGTTCCGCGTTCTGGCTCGTGTAAGTGATGTACACGGTCCCTTCGCTGGTTTCCATGATCTCGAGGATCGCGGCGCATTGGTGGATGTATTCCGGAAGCGCGTCGGAGGTATAGAACGTATACCGGGCGCTGCCGATGGTTTTTTCTTCCTGAAAAGTACAGTACGCCAGGACCCCGGCGGCGCTGGGAGCGCGTCCCCCGGCGTCGGGGAGGGAGATCGAATAGCTCTCATACCGTTCGGCTTCTTCAGCAGACAGCCGCCGGGGCAACGCTCGGCTTGGCACAGACTTCCCATAGATAAGGCATCCGATGAGAATGCACTCTACCGCAAGCGCCAGAAGGAAGATCGTCCTTCCCCAACCCCGCTTGCCGGTTTTTTTGCCGCGCGGATCGTGCTCCATATGCAGTCCCTCCTGTCTGTGTTTTTGAAATATGCCTGATCCATATGTAGATGACTGCCGGCGGCCTTGCCTGATTTTTATTCCGCTGACAGGAGGTCAGCTCTCGCTCTCCAGGAGGTTATCCAGCCAGGAGAACAGGTCGTCCGCTGTCTTGAAGGCGCTGATGGGGTCCTTGCTGAAATATGTCCCCCAATCATCGCTGAATTTGCGCTCATCGACCTTCCCGTTAAGCGTCACATGAACCTTTGTAGCATCAAGGTATAAGAATTCGCTGCCTGTCGCCTTGTTCATCTGACCGAGGCTTATCACGCCCAGCTGCCGCATAGTCTCCAGCGCGTCTACCCGCTCCTCCCAGGAAAGGTCGCCGGAATAGTGATCTTTCAGGAAAGCCAGGTTCTCCTCCGTCGGGCCCCAGGAATCGGGGAGGTCCTTGGGGGGCTGCTTCTCCTTCCATGCGTCATAGCTGTACATCAAAGTCAAGTAGGCAGACGGTTTTAATTCATCTATTGTCTGCTTAGCCGTCAAGGAATTTGTTTCAAACCGGTCTGTATTCCGAAGGGCGGCGATGTCCAGCTGTTTGCCAAAGGCGCCGCTGCCGGAGCTGGCGCGGCGCGGCTGGGATACGGGCTGATAGGCTGGTGTCTGGGTGGAAATTCGCATGGTTTGACCTCCTTTTTTATCTGATTGATATGATCATACCTTGTCGCTTCTTATTTGTCAATACAAAATTTTCAATTAATATAATCATCTGACGAAATGAACAGGCCGCCGGCAGATGATTGCCGGCGGCCTTGCGTGATCTTATTCCGCTGACAGGGTCAGCTCTCGCTCTCCAGGAGGTTATCCAGCCAGGAGAACAGGTCGTCCGCCGTCTTGAAAGAGCCGATAGGACGGTCCTGGAAGCAGGCATCCCAGCCGCCTCGAAGATATGCCAGGTCTTCCTTCATGGCATACTTCACCTGCTCCTTCAATATGGGCATTATTTCTTCCAAGGTGCCTCTGGTGCATTTGACTCCCATAGCTTTGTCTTCCTGCTCCTCGGTAATCACGCCCAGCTGCCGCATGGTTTTCAGCGCGTCTACCCGCTCCTCCCAGGAAAGGTCGCCGGAATAGTGCTCCTTCAAGAAAGCCAGGTTCTCCTCCGTCGGCCCCCAGGAATCGGGGAGGTCCCGGGGCGGCTGCTTCGCCTTCCATGCGTCATAGCTACATAACAGTTTCAAATAAGGAGACAGTTCCATCTTCCTAGCATTCTGCCAGGGGGCTCCCGCAGTACTGACCTCCAGCTGGTCCCCGCCCCTTCGGGCGGCGATGTCCAGCTGTTTGCCAAAGGCGCCGCTGCCGGAGCTGGAGCGGCGGGTCTGAGCTGCGGGCTGATAGGTTGGTGTCTGGTTGGAAATTCGCATAGAGCAACCTCCTTTATGATCTACACATTAAAATGTTGAATTAAAATATGCGTCAATATGCACCATGGAACCCAATTCCTTTTTGGCAGCTGCGCTATAGTAGTAAAAACCGCCGTGCAGGCCGACATTGTATGTACCGGAAGTATTTTCCGGCATTCCAAAAATTCCTACAATCGCGCAAGTCGGATCATTCCGGCCGACATCCACACGGACTTCATTGCCAATAAGGGACTTACCGACTGCATCAAACTGAAAATACTTGCTATAAGATCCATCCCCCGGGTAATGAATAGAATACATCGCTATAAGAATCCATGCATTGGCATCGACATGGAATTTTGTTTTGAAGCTACTCAAAACAACCGTCGTCTCCGTCCTGCTAAGCCTGCATGAACCATTCTGTTCGGTGGTATCTGGATAAACATCAATCCCACGAATACCAAGGTCGTAAAGGAGCTCACCCGTTGTCGCTGAAAAATAAGCGGGAACAGCCATAACGTACTGGGCCCCCACACGCATCCTGCTTGCAACCGCACGGGATTCCGCCGTTTCATTGGCATTCGAACAGCTTGCCGCCAATGCGGAGGGTACCAGGAGCGCCGCCGTCATGCACAGGGCCATCAACAGGCTAAATAACTTTGTTACATGCTTTTTCATCAGTTTACATTCTTTCTCTATCGTTGTCAATACGTTTCTTTTGTTTTGGATTGGGTTCGCTTTATTGCCCGCCGCCTCCTTTCCGGCTAAGGCAATAATACGTCATTGAATTAGTTTTGTCAACAACAAAATATTTTTAAAAATTTTTTCTTGCATTTTCTAAAAAGATGTGTATAATGTATTTTACAGTATACTGTATTACCGCAGAAAGGAGGGCTCATGAGCGAAAACCGAACCTCTGCGGTCGTGGAGGAAAATTTAAAAAAGGCTCTGGTGGAAATGCTGATGCTGGCCCTGCTCCACGAGCGGGCTTATTACGCGCCGGAGCTGAACCAGGCCCTCGCAGAGCGAAGCGGGGGCGCAGTCAACGTCTCGTTCCCCTACGCGGCCCTGTACCGCATGATCGAGCAGGGGTACATCCAGGAAATGCCTAAGCGCAAGGCCCCGGACGGGCGGCGCAGGCAGTATTACGGCATCACCGACACCGGACGGCAGTTTTTCAAGGAGTCTTGGAGCGTCTACAAGGCGTTCATCGCCGGCGTGGACCTGCTGGTGGACAGCGTGTGCCCGGAAATGGAAAAGGAGAATCAGTCATGACCCAGACCAATCCCCTGGCAGACGCCTACCTCCAGTCTATCCGACGGCTGCTGGACGCGCCGCCGGAGGACCGGGACCGGCTTATGGGCCGGATCTCCCGCGCCGTCTGCGCCTATCTGGAGGAAAACCCGGAGGCCGGGGCGGAGAGTCTTGCCGCCGCCTTCGGCTCTCCGGCCAGCTGCGCCGCGGAGCTGATGGCGGAGTGCGACCCCGCCCGGACGGCGGCGGCCCGGAGAAAGAAACGGCGGCTGCTGTATGCGGTAATTGCCGTGCTGACGGCGCTGCTGGTTGTATCAGCCGCGCTTTGGTATCATTTGGCGAAACACCAAGTTAGGTATGTTGATATTTACATTACGGAGGATGAGACTCCTTATGTGAGGGGTTCACAACCATGAAAAGAATAAGATATATTTTTGCAGGTCTGCTTGCCTGCTGGATGTCTGTTTCCTGCCTTTGCGTACCCGCCTCGATGGCAGACTACTCCGGAAACACACAGTCAATCGTCTATTTTGAAGACGGTTCCTATCTCGTCACAACAATTACGGCGGACGCCCAATCAGCGATAGATGGGCGTGCCACCGTCAACACCAAAAGCGGAACAAAGCATCAGGACTATTATAATAGTTCCCGTGAGCTTGTATGGACATTCCGCGTCCATGGGACCTTTTCTTATGATGGACAAAGCGCAAGGGCTACCTTTGCGGATTATTCCTACGATGTCTATGATTCCGCCTGGTCATTCAAAAGAGGAAGCGCAAGCTATTCCGGAGCCACGGCAACTGCGAGCGGAAGCTTTGCTTTCGACCTGATCCCTACCTCTGCCTCTGTCTCCCTGACCTGCTCCGCCAAGGGCGTACTGTCCTGACCGCCGGTTCCGGCACGAAGGCCGCTGTCTGATTCAGACAGCGGCCTTCGCCTTATAGTTGGTTCTTCCCCCGGGGGATAAACCGCCCCTCGGTTTCCAGCGCCCTGCCGCGGTCCACGGCCAGCTGCCCCCGGAGATACACCCGGGCGATGGAGCCGGCGGTTTCCATGCCCTCGTAGGGGGTGTAGTCCACGTTCTGGGCCTGGTCCGCCGCGGTGATGACGCCGCTGGCGGCGGGGTCGTAAACGACGATATCGGCGTCGCCGCCCGGGGCGATGACGCCCTTCCGTGGCCAGCAGCCATAGAGCTTGGCGGGATTCTCGCAGAGGACCCGGCACATGTCCGCCGCCGTGATCCGCCCCGCCGCCACGCCGCAGGTATACAGCAGCGTCCCCCGGTGCTCCACCCCCGGCAGGCCGCCGGGAATCTTCGTGAAGTCGTACCGGCCCGCCCGCTTCTGGGCGGTGGTGAAGGAGCAGTGGTCGGTGGCCACGGTGTCGATCTCCCCGTTTCCCAGGGCCTCCCACAGCGCGTCCCGGTCCGCCCTCTTCCGGAGGGGCGGGGCGCAGACGAATTTCGCCGCCTGGGCGAAGTCCGGCGCGTCGTAGACGCCGTCCTCCAGCAGGAGGTAGTGGGGGCAGGTTTCCACATAGACCGTCTGGCCCCGCCGCCGGGCGGCCCGGACCTCCTCCAGGGCTTCCCGGCAGGTGAGGTGGACGATGACCACCGGCACGTCCGCCAGCTGGGCCAGACGCAGGAGATGGCCCACCGCCTCCGCCTCCAGGGGCGCGGGCCGGGTGCGGGGATGGGAGGCGGGGGACAGCCGCCCCGCCGCCCTGGCCTCCTCCGTCAGGGCGCGGATCACGCCGTCGTTCTCGCAGTGGACCCCGGCGATGCCGCCGGCTTCCTTCAGACGCAGGAGGGCGCGGTACATGTCCCCCTCCGGGAGCATCATGGCGGGGTAAGTCATGTACATTTTAAAGGAGGAGATCCCCTGGTCCATCATTTCGCCGATCTCCCGGGAGATCTCCTCGTTCCAGTCGTCGATGGTCATGTGGAAGCCGTAGTCGCAGGCGGCTCTGCCCGCCGCCTTCGCCCGCCAGCGGGCCAGGCCGGATGACAAGGATTCCCCCTTGTCAGGCGCGGCGAAATCAACCACCATCGTAGTTCCGCCCCGGAGGGCGGCGCGGGAGCCGGAGGCGAAGTCGTCGGCGGTGATGGTGCCGCCGACCTCCAGGTCGAAATGGGTGTGGCCGTCAATAAAGCCGGGGAAGAGGAGCATTCCGGCGCAGTCCACCACCTGGGCGCCTCCGGCGGGGAGATCCGCGCCGACGGCGGACACCAGGCCGTTTTCCAGGCGCACGTCCGCCGGGGTTTCGCCCTGGGAGGAAATGACGATTCCGCCTTTCAGCAAGGTAGCCATAGATCAGTGCCTCCTTTGTAAAATCTGGATGCTGAGGAAAAGTATACCATATTTTTCCGGGCTTATCCAGGGCAGAGGGAGGGGGACCAAATATTTTTTCAAAAATTTATCAAAAAATCGTAAATCCAGTCTAGCCAAATGCGAAAAGATGGAGTATAATCGGAGCGTACAAAGACGGCGGGGGAAGAACCTGTATTCACAACCGCAGCACGCCGTCTAAAATTGAATTTAGGAGGAACCCCTACCATGAGAAAGTGGAACAAGCTGCTGGCAATGCTGCTGGCAATGGTCATGGTCTTTGGCCTGACCGCAACCGCCTTTGCTGCCGAAGGCGACAAGAGCGAGGACCCCAAGACCGAGGCCACTGAGCCCACCGAGGGCGAGGACAAGGACGAGGCCACCGAGCCCGCCGAGGGCGAGGACAAGGACGAGGCCACCGAGCCCACCGAGGGCGAGGACAAGGACGAGGCCGCCGAGCCCACCGAGGGCGAGGAGGACAAGGACGAGGCTACCGAGCCCACCGAGGGCGAGGACAAGGACGAGGCTACTGAGCCCACCGAGCCCGCTGAGCCTGCCGAGCCCGCCGCTGTGACGTTCAGCGACGTTGCGGAGAACAACTGGTTCTATGAGTTTGTTATGAAGATGGCTGCCGCCGAGGTTGTCAACGGCTACACCGACGGCACCTTCCGTCCCCAGGGCGCGGTCACTTGGGGCCAGGCGCTGAAGATGGCGCTGCTGACCGCCAAGTACGAGGATGCGAAGCCTGTCGAGGGCGGCAGCTGGGCCAGCGGTTACATCGCTCTGGCCAAGGCTGAGGGCATCATCGCCGAGGACGCTGAGATTGACCACAACAAGAACATCACCCGCGTGGAGATGTGCGAGCTGCTGGCCAAGGCTCTGAAGGTTGCCGCTTCCGAGAAGGAGAGCATCTTCTCCGATACCGATAACGGCTATGTGATGGCTCTGGTTGATCTGGAGGTTATCTCCGTTGCCGAGACGTTCAATCCCGACGGCGAGCTGACCCGCGCCGAGCTGTGCAAGATCCTGGCTTCCGTCCCCGAGAAGAGCGCCGAGCCCGCTGAGCCCGCTGAGCCCGCTGAGCCCGCCGATCCTGCCGAGCCCGCCGAGGACGAGGACAAGAAGGACGAGGCCGACGCCGATCAGAAGGATGAGGCTGACGCTGACAAGGCCGACGACGCCGACAAGACTGACGACGCCGATGCCAAGGAGCCTGTCGAGGGTGACAAGGAGCCTGCTGACGACGCCGACGCCGACAAGGACGCCGAGTAATCAGACTGATTTCTAAACCAATAAACCGCGCCGTGGAAGCCAAAATTCCACGGCGCGGTTTTCCGTATCAGGCGGCAAAGAATGAGGGGCGGAACGATGTTCCGCCCCTTTAGCAGTATCAGGTAAGCGCCCAGGGAGCAAGCGTAAGCTTGCGGACAAAAGTTCCTTTTGATTCTTTTCCTTTCAAGGAAAAGAATGTCTGCCTCCCTCGTGTTACATCTTCTCCGGCGCGTCCACCCCCAGGAGCGCGAGGCCGTTTTTCAGCAGGCTGCGCGTCTCGTCGGCCAGCTTGAGGCGGGCGGCCAGGAGGGCGGGCTCTTCGCCCTTGATGCGGCAGGGGGGGGAGAAGCGGTGGAAGCAGCCGGCCAGGTCCACCAGGTAGCGGTTGAGGTGGCTGGGGTCGTAGTCCCGGGCGGCCAGGCGGAGCTCCTCGCAGAAGAGGGAGAGCTGCTTGATGAGGGCGGTTTCCGTCTCACCGGAAAGGAGGGCGGGGTCTATGTCCGCCATGGCGGGGACGGCCTGGCCCTCGGCGGCAAGGTTGCGGAGGAGGCTGCAGATGCGGGCGTGGGCGTACTCCACGTAGTAGATGGGGTTCTCGCTGTCCTCCCGGACGGCCAGGCCCAGGTCGAAATCCATCTGGGTGTCGGGCTTGGCGTTGAAGAACCACCGGGCGGCGTCCACGGGCACCTCGTCCAGAAGGTCTGTCAAGGAGATCGCCTTGCCAGTGCGCTTGGACATCCGGACCACCTCTCCGTCCCGGAGGAGCTTCACCAGCTGCATGAGGACGATGTCCAGGCGGTTCGCCCCGTCCAGGCCCAGGGCGTCCATGGCGCCCTTGAGCCGGGCCACGTGGCCGTGGTGGTCCGCGCCCCAGATGTTGATGACCTTGTCAAAGCCCCGCTCCTCAAACTTGTTGCGGTGGTAGGCGATGTCGGCGGCAAAGTAGGTGTAGAAGCCGTTGGCCCGGCGGAGGACGTCGTCCTTCAGGTCCAGCTTGGCAATGTCCTTTTCGCTCCTGCCGGCCTTCCGGGCGTTCTCCTCCAGGATGCGGCTGGTGGCCAGCCACAGAGCCCCCTCCTTCTCGTAGGTGTACCCGGCGGCGGTGAGCTTGTCCACGGTTTCCGCCACGTAGCCGGTGTCGTGGAGCTGGGACTCGAAGAACCACTGGTCGTACTCGATCTTGTAGCGGCGAAGGTCGGACTGCATCCTGGGGATGTTCCGCTCCAGGCCGAATTTCGCCAGGGCGGCGCGGCGGTCAGCCTGGGCGGCGTCCTTGAGGCCGTCGCCGTGGGCGTCATAGTACGCCTGGGCCAGCTCACGGATGTCGTCGCCCTGGTAGCCGTCCTCGGGGAAGGACACCGCGTCCTCCCCCAGGAGGATCTGCAGGTACCGGGCCTCCAGGGAGGAGGCGAATTTCTCGATCTGGTTGCCGGCGTCGTTGACGTAGAACTCCCGCCAGACCTGAGCCCCGCCGGCCTCCAGCACGGCGGCCAGGGTGTCGCCCAGCACGCCGCCCCGGGCGTTGCCCATGTGCATGGGGCCGGTGGGGTTGGCGGAGACGAACTCCACCATGATTTTCCGGCCCGCCAGGGCGTCGGAGCGGCCATAGGCCGGGCCCTCGCTCTCCACGGCGTTCATGACCCCGGCGTACCAGGCGGGGCTGAGGCGGAAGTTGAGGAAGCCCGTCCCGGCGATCTCCGCGGAGGCGAAATAGCTGCCGGAGAGGTCCAGGTTCTCCAGCAGGATCTCGGCGATGTCCCGGGGACGCATCTTCATGGCCTTTGCGGCGGCCAGGGCGAAGGTGGTGGTATAGTCGCCGTTGGCGGGGTCCTTGGGGATCTCCACCCCGGCCCGGACGGATACGTCGGCGGGGAGCTTCCCGGCGGCGGCGGCTTTCTCATAGGCTTTCCCGGTCAGGGCAAGGACCTGGTCCTTGGCGTTTTGAATCATGTTGATCATTTGCGTTCTCCCTTTTCTGAAAAGTATTCCCGTATCGGTAAAACGGTATTTATAGATTCTGCCGGATCACTTCAAAGTTTTTCTCTACTGGCAGGCTTCCATCCAATACAAGTAGCGGGCACTGTAGCTGGGCTTGCCACTTGTCATGCTCGGACCTGCTTCTCATATCCAATCCCCCATCGTCATAAGAAGCGGCCCACGCCATAAATTTCTTGTGGCGCTCAAACATGTCCCCGCCCGCATCGATTCGGTTTCCAAACCGATCCCTCTCTCTTTTTTCTAGTCTGCCAATTCGTACGGCAGTTTCTGTTTCTACGCGGACAGCCAGGGTAAACAAAGGGATCAGCCCATCGCCCCAGTCAACAAGCGAACCGGAAATAACGGCCTTATCATATTTTGCGAGATCATTCCTCATACAGGTGATTCTATCTGAAATATTCCGTTTCACTGTATACGGGGGATCTGTCAATTCCCAGAAGTAATCGTCCGTATCCATGAAAAAGTATCCCAGCTTATCGCTGATATATTTGCCAATCGTCGAAGTTCCCGCGCCGGACGCACCGTATATATGAATTACTTGTTTACCCATAATTGCGCCTTCTAGTAAATCTTGTGTGAAATCTTCAGGTTACCTTGTCATCTCTTTCACCCGAATTTTGAACCGGTTCTCCCCCGTCACTTGGTGGTTGACGGCGATGGTGAAGGCGATCTCCAGCACGCCGCCCCGCTCGGTGAGGCGGTGGGCCAGCCTGGTGGTGGCGACGTCCACCACCATAGTGCCCCAGGGGGTTTCGTAGAGGGAACTGCTGCGCTCCCCCTGCTTGAACTCCATCCGGGATACCACCATCCCTGTGCGCTCCAGCGTCACCGTGTCCCCCCGGATGGTGAACCGGGTGGTAGTGCCCTCCATGCCGGTGAGCTCCGACTCCTGGTAGGTCAGGGTAATCTCCCCGTTGTCCATGGTCATCCGGCCCTCGGTGGCCAGCTCCGTTACCTCGGGGGAATCGCTGTCATAGGTCTGCTCCCCCCGGACAAACAGTATAATCTCTTTTTCCATCATCATCAATATTGAAAAATGTCCACCTGTTCCACCGCGCCCCCGGCCTCCTCTCCCAGGAACAGGGAGGCCAGCCGCTGGAAATTCACCGCCCGGTCGCTGGTATAGAACCGGACCGAGCCCGCCGGACGGTCCGCCAGGGCGTCCTCCGCCGCCAGCAGGTCCCGGCAGGCCTCGGCCGCCTCGGCCCCCACGTCCACCAGGGCCACCTCCGGGCCCATAACGCCGCCGATAACCTCCTGCAGCAGGGGGTAGTGGGTACAGCCCAGCACCAGGGTGTCCACCCCCGTCTCCCGCAGCGGCGCCAGGTACTCCCGGGCCACCGTCTCAATGACCACGTCGCCGGGGCGGCACCGGCCCTCCTCCACCAGAGGCACGAAGAGGGGGCAGGCCAGGGCGCGGACTTCCAAGGCCGGGTCCAGCCGCCGGAAGGCCCGCTCATAGGCCCCGCTGCCCACGGAGGCCCGGGTGGCGATCAGGCCGACCTTCCCGGACCGGGTGGCCGCCGCCGCCCGCTCCACGGCGGGCTCCACCACCCCGGTGACGGGCGCGGCGCTCTCCCGGCGCAGCTCCTCCAGGCAGTTGGCGCTGACGGTGCCGCAGGCGATGACCACCGCCTTGAGGTCGAAGCCGGAGAGAAAGCGCATGTCCTGCCGGGCGTACTGCAGCAGCGTCTCCCGGCTGCGGTTGCCGTAGGGGACACGGGCGGTATCCCCGAAGTATATAATATTCTCGGAGGGCATCAGCCGCCGAAGCTGCCGCACGGCGGTCAGCCCCCCCAGGCCGGAGTCGAATACGCCGATGGAACGAGGGTTCAAAACAGTCCTCCCTTTCCCGTCCGCGGACGGCGGACGAGGGTGTATTGTACAGCTTTACTATTGTACTATGATTTATCAGGGATAACAAGTAAAATTTTGGGCTTTTTGCCCTGTATTTTCTGTGGAATTTTTCGAAGGTTTCTGCTATACTGTGCTTACTGATTTTCACTTTCCGGAGGGAGGTCTTATCATGGAGCTGCACATGACGGAAAAACAATTCCGCCGCCTGCTGGATCTGGTGTACATAGGCAACTGGGTGCTGAATTCCACCCGGGGGGACGACCGCATCCGGGATTACGACCAGGTGGAGAGCCTGGTGTTCTCCCACTGCCTGGACCACGGCATGGCGCCCCTGGTAGAGCTGTACAACCGGGAGATCATCCCCTCCCGGGCCTTCGCCGAGGGGGGCATCCACGAGGCCATCATGGCCTATGAGGACGTGACCTTTTTCGAGATTCTGGCCGAGGAGCTGGCCCTCCGGGACCTGGACGCCGAACGGGCCACCGAGGAGAACTATGACGAGGTCATGGACCGGATGGAGCAGTACATGGGGGAGTTCGAGGCCCATGGGACGGATCATATTAGCGTGGATTTGGAGTAGCCCTTAAAAAAGAGATTTCGCTGCTTTTTGCAAGCGTACGCGAAGGCCGCCCTTTCGGGCGGCCTTC
>OFGP01002008.1_pt1 | contig 12901 bp, 7 predicted proteins | sample 1521781 | NCBI WGS metagenome assembly OFGP01 (sample SAMEA3504113, study PRJEB24116) | mouse gut metagenome | biome: mouse gut; feature: mouse-associated habitat; material: faeces | place: Denmark | collected 2011 | reverse complement strand
GGGAGGCGTCCGCCACCAGGGTCTTGCCCAGGTTATAGGCCTGGGGCTGCCAGCCCTCGATGTACTGGTACGCCACCACCGGCTTGTCGCCTACGTTTCCGTAGTACATCGCGCTGGGGTACAGCTCGTTCCCCTGGCCGTCCACGTACCTGACCGTATAGGCCACGGTCTCGCCCTGTATGCCATAGGCCACCACAAAGTCCGCGTCCCCCTTCACCGTCACGGAAGGGGTGGGCAGCCTACTGCTGCCATTGTCCTCGCCGCTTACCCGGAAGCCCTTCCGGTAATATTTGCTGCCCTCGTTCAGGGCCACGCCGCCCTGTATGTCGAAGATGACCTGGTCGTCATATCGCAGTCCGCTGACCACGCACACCTCTCCGTTCTCGATGCTCACCTGGGCGCTGCTGCCCTTCACAATCCGCACCACCTCAGGCCCGATCGTCCCCTGGGCCCCCGCATAGAGTCTCAGCGTGTAGGAATACGCGTCCTCCGCCGCCTGTACCGGCTGGCACAGGTTCCAGGCCAGGCACAGCGCCAGCCCCAGGCCAAGCGCCTTCGCGCCGCCCTTCTGCTTCCTGCGTTCCTTCACCCCATAGACAGCCAGCAGCAGGAGCAGAAGCCCGCTGAGCCCGGCGGCTATGATGAAGGGAAGCAGGTCGTTCTCATCGCCGGTGCGCACGATCCTCGTCCTTGCGGAGCTGCTGTCATCGTCCGCCACTACCGGATTCCCGTTATCGTCCACCAGCACCGGATCGCCGTTTTCATCCACCACATGGGTCACCGTCTGATTGTTGATGGTGGTGGTGTCCACCGCGAAATTCATCTGCAGCCTGGCCAGAGTGTTCTGGTAATCATTGCCCTGGGTCTCGCCGTCCAGCGCCACACGCAGGGTGATGACCCCCCGCTGGCCCGGATTCAGGGTGTCCAGATAGAGATAGTCCTCCAGGCCGCTGGTGGCGGACTTCAGGCCTACGCGGCTCCCGTTGTTCTCGCCGCCCACGGTGTCGCTGGTGAACAGGACTTCCTGCACGCCGTTCGGATCCGTGTAAGCCAGCTCGTACTCATAGGCGCCGCCGCTGGCGTTGCTCCCCGTGGTCTCCTCCAGGGACTGGAGCACCTCATTGGTCATATACCAGTTGGCCGCCGCCGGATTCTCGTTCTTCAGGTTCAGAGTGATGGTGATGTCATCCCCCGGCTGCAGCCCGTAGACCGCGCTGTCCAGATCCGAGCCGGCATAGTCGCTCTCCAGCTTGTTGTCCTTGGTAAAGGATACGTTCCTCTCCGAGGTCAGGGACTCCGCCCGTGCCGTCGCCGGCATGAAGAAGAGCAGCCCTGCGAGAAGAAGGTATCTCATCGTCTTTTTCCTCATTGCCTCTCCCCTCCTAGTTCAGGCTCAATACGCCATTGTTCACTGTCACCCTGCGGCCCCATGCGCTCCAGATGGCATCCTCCGCATTGTGCTCCTGCACCGCGTCCACCTCCACCTCAATCTGGAACTTCACGCCGTCATAGTCATATGTGGTGAGAATGGTAGTGTAGTTTCCCTCCTGTTTCGTCTCCTGAGTCACTTTCTTTGCAATGCTGTCGTCAATGGTCAGGGTATCCGCAAAAAGGGGCGTTTCCGAAGTCCCCTCTCCCTGAGCGTACAGCAGCTTGTTATAATAAAGCACGGTGCGCTCCTCGGTTCTGGCTCCCTCGTCCTCAATCCAGTCCGTGCCCAGGTTCACCAGATGCAGGTCAATCAGGTCCGGAGAAAGGTCACGAAGCTTTTTCCCTTCCTCATCCAGCCAGTATTTATAGATGCTTACACGGACATACTGGTTGATGGTGCCGGAATTCCTGACATTCAGATTTTCCTGGTAAGTCTTTCCCAGGGTCAGCGACTCTCCTTCCGGAAGCATGTTCTCCAGAAGGACTCCCGTATGTTCATTCCAGGTTCCGTCCCCGGCGCTGTTATACTCCCTCCAGGAAACTTCCTTCCCATTTTCTATCAGCCCCACGCCGATATCATACATCTGGATCCGGGAAGTATAGGTCTCGGAGTAATAAGTCAGGGCTGCCCGGGTCCCCCCGATGGAACCGCCCAAAAGCATGGCAACCGCCAAGATAAACAGCACCACCGTCACTAAGGGGGACGCTGCCCTGATCCGCTTTTTACGCTTCTCCTGTTTCTTCATGATTCACCCCCTTCTTCCGTGGTTTCTGTCTCCCCGGTGCCGACCGTGCTTCCGGTATCCAGAATCTCACTCCAGTCCGTCTCCTGCACCGAGTAAGGCGTTCCGTCCTCGTGGTGCTTTACAGGAGTACTCTCGTAAATGACCACCACATTGAAACTCTCCATGGCCTCCGGCTCCTCAGATATCCCTTCAATTTTCAGATCCAGGGGTGCCGTGGTTCCCCCACCGTTTACTATTGAATTGTAATAATGATATCCGTCACTTCCCAATGTCCAGCCTTCCCCGGAATATACTATGGTGTACTGGCTTCCGCAGAACGCCCTGACCCGAATGTACACCGGAGAAGAGCTTTCCTCGTTGGCAATCACCACATGCTTGGTCCAGTCCGTGAAATCCTCCGTGATCTCCGTCCTGTCCCCCAGGCGGATGGTATAACCTCCCGCCGCCTCCGCATAGGTTGTAAAATAAGACCAGGCCGTCCCGATTCCGGCATATGCAACCGTAACCGCTGCCGCCAGGGCAAGCACTCCGGGGTAATATCTTCTTTTCCTCATATCTTTTACCTCTATTATTCCAGTTCCGCATTGAATCCCTCTGCGTCCTTCTCTGTGAAGGATTTCCGGCCGCCAAGGGCATGCGTACGTAAATCCTTCAGACGCCTCGGGCTTCAATGCTGTTTCCAGTTCCCCATTGAATCCCTCTGCGTCCTTATTCCATTTTTTACTCATTCCGGCTTCCTGCAGGCGGCTCACCCTGGTTTCCTGCTGCGTCCTGGGCCGGACTGGAATACCAGTTCCACCTGCCCGCTTCCTCATCATACACAAACTGGTTCTTAATTCCGTGCCCGTTGGTTCTGCGTCCATCGTACACGTTTTCAAACTCCACGGATACCACACTGTCCGCCGCGATAACGGCTGTGCGGTCCCCCGGCACTGTCAGCTCATAGCTGGATCCGCTGTACACCTCTGTAACCGTAACCTGGGCCCCGGCGGGAATCCGGTCCAGAATCACGCTCTCCTGTCCTGCTGCCGTGAACGTGATGCTTTCCACGTTGCTGTAAACCACTTCGTCATTCATCCTTCCGGTAACTTCGAAGACAAAGGTGGCGGATTCCCGGATGTCCCCCATGGACTCATATTCGGACAGTGTCTTGATAATTTCCAGGGCGCCGTAACGGGAAAGCCGCTCCGGTTTCAGATTCACTGCCATGTCAAAGAGCCAGTCTCCCGGATTCGCCGTATTGATTACACCATCCGCGTCCGCCGGTTTGGCGGGCAGGGATACCAACTGCGGCAGAAATGCGTAACTGTGCTGCCCCGAACTGGCAATGGTTGCAATCTTGACGCTCTCTTCCCCTGTTACATCCTCCTGCCTGATTTCCATTTTGTAATCTGACACTTCTGTCAGTTCAGAACCCCTTGCCACTATCAGGTACAGGCCTGCATCCAGTCCCTCTATCCTGCTGCCCGCAGGCACGCCGCTTCCGGTTACCGGGATACCAGGGCTGTTCTCATCCAGCACAATGCCTGCCGCCTGCTGCGCCAGAGCCTCCCAACTGCCTGCAAACTGTTGGTCCCTTTCCGCCTGATCCCCCTCCGCTCCCGGAATCTTCAGGTCATACCCCGGCATCAGCTCGTAATGGTAAGTATCATTTCCCGATGTCTTGACAGCCCTGGCGATCTGGTACAAATCCACCACCACCCCGGCTTCCGCCAGATCCTCCCCGAATCTGTCCGCTTCCTCCTTGTCCGGATCTTCCGGATAGATGGTCAGGGAACAGCTTCCGGCCACAAAGCCTTCTTCGTCTGCCTCCAGCTGCGCGGCTGTGCCTGCCATGGGATCCGCAATGCACATACCGAATACCAGTGCCGCAGCGGTCAGCAGGGATATACATCTTCTTTTCATGAGCAGTTCCTCCTCTTCCAGTTCTGTAACAGTTCTATTCTTTCTCCTCTGAAACTCCATTTGCAGAGTTATCCTTCCGGAGTTCATCCAATATCTGTTTCTTATTCATCCCGCCGCCTTTTGCACTGCTGACTATCAGCATAATCGCCAGCGTCACAAACAGGAGCGGAATCCCTACTGCCGGTATCACAATGTAGGTTGGGATTCTGACAGCTTCCGCAACTACGACCACCTCACCGGCGACATTCTCTATGCGTTTGCCGCGCACCAGCATGCGGTGACTGTTGATGCCATAAGGTGTACACGTCACCAGCGTACAATAGTCTCTCTGCCTGTATGGCGAGTTCATCTACATCCTCCGGAAGCACAATCCGGATTTGATCGACCATATAGGTAATTGTCGAATCCAGAACATTGACTGTGAAGATATCCCCCTCTGCCACCTTATCCAGATCTGAAAACAGCTTCGCGCTGGGCAGTCCCCGGTGGCCGGACAATACTGCATGTGTCCGTTCCCCGCCTACCGGAAAGGAAGAACCCGGAATATGTCCCACCGCAATCTGTAATATCTCTTCCTCCACACTATGGTAGATCGGCAGGTTCACACCGATGGAAGAAATCTGTACATAACCCATGATTCCGGTTCCGGTTATATCCAGAATGTCATCATATTCCGCAAGTTCCTCTTCCGTCAGTTCAAAATCCACTCCGTTCGAAAGCGTCTCGTTATATTCCCTCGCTGCATTGATGATATCCTCTTTATCCTGGGCAGACAACTCTTCCACTGCCGTCACATAACCTGCAATTGCCTTTGTGGCATGCATGGAATTCCACCAGTCGCTTAGACTCGGATATGCCAAAATCGCCACTCCTGCCAACAAGATAACCACTAATATGATCGTTGAAATGGAAGAACCCTTTCCCCGCTTTTTCCTGCCCTTCTCTTCCCCTTGTTGTTCCTTTTTTTTCATAGGTTTCCCCACAATAAAATTTGTATAGCGGCATCGTAAAGCCGCCTGCTGACGTTGGCCTGAACCCGAAGGCCCGTTGTTCGCCGCACACCACGGGAAGGTGTCAGCCTGTGCGGCATACCGGGGAGGGATGTACCCATCCCCGGTGTAAATCTGCATTGCTTATGTTTCTTCATCATACAAACCCTTCTAAATTACCGTGTATATCTTATTGTTATTTCATTCGTTTCTTGGTTATCAGAAGAATGCCTGCTCCAATCACAAGGATACCGCCCACTACATAGAAGATTGTGGTACCGATACCACCGGTAGAAGGAAGGAGCGTACCCTTATTGTTGGGGATTGTACTGCTTATCACCGTACCAACGCCCTCTCCGTTTTCACCAATATCGGCAACGCTGATTGTAATTGAGGAATTTGCTACTTCGATACCATCCTTATCCAATTCCTTTACATTTGTAACTCTAAAGCCGGTCTCCTTTGACCATGTTATCGTAAAGGTGATATCATTCAGCTTATTATAACCGTCCGGAACGGTAACCTCGCTCAGCTTATAATTACCTACGCCAAGACCAGTGAATACGACCTTACCATCAGCATCTACGAATGCCTGCGCTTTTATCTGTGCTCCTTCATAGGTTGTTTTATCAACAGTCACTAAAGCATATGTTGCCTCAACACTATCATACTTATTAGCGGTGTCTGCAGTAGGAGCTGTCGTTGTGTAAGCGCCGTCAACCAGCTTATACCATGTTCCATTGTTGTAACCACTCGGTGCTTCAGCCATCGGCACATATTCCTGACCAGTCACATAGCCTACATTTGCATTGTTGGTGCTTTCAAGCTTGAATTCAGCGCCTGTCAAAGGCTGATTGGTCGTTCCATCAACTTTTAAAAGCGTCAGAGATGTGGTAAATGTTTCAACTGTTACAATCGGTGTCTCGCCCTTAGGGTCATTTCCGTTAAAGTCCGGCTCTCCATCATACTCACTACCGGGTTTATTGGAGAAATCTATCTTTACGTTATTGGTGTTGGGAATTGCTACTACGTCAGCGTCCTCGGTCAGAAGCGCTTTGATATCAACGTAGAACCACTTGTTTACATGGGCCTTATAGTTTATCGCATTCTGAACGGCAATTCGTACTGTCGTCGTACCATCTGAATTTGGAGTTACTTTGGTTACTACATAAGTAACCTTAACACCTGTTTCAGGTACAACAAGGTCTGTGTTTTCATCCTTTGTCCCTACTCCGCCGGTCAATGTATCGCCTTCTTTAAATTGCCTAAACTTCCCCTCAGTATCTATAAGCCCCTGAACCAGTCCCTTGCTTGCAGTATCCACTAACACATATTTGAAGCTGGCATAACCTGTCATATCAGGGATTGTCCCGCTCAGCTGATAATCAATCACATCGCCGATAGAAGCCTCATTCTCTTCTTTTCCTGTATTATCTTCGTTGATTTTTTTATCAGGCGTAATTGTGCTTGACTTAGGTGTCACGGTTTCATCTTTCACCAGATAAACCATTGTACGGGAAATCGTAGTAACCTGCTGGCCCGTTCCATCAACATATGAATCTGTTATGACATAATAGCCGCCTGCAAGTTCAACTGAAGGCTTCTCTTTGGTCAGGGTTTCTATGGGGTCAGTAGCTTTAATATCAATCAAAGCTAATGCCGCATCACCCAGCGCCGCATCCGTTAAAGCTGACAATCCCGTAATGTCCTCAACTGTAGTTCCGGCCTTTGCATTCTTTCCTACGCTGATATTGGAAAGCGTCTCACCATCGGAACTGACATCACCTGTAGCCAGCTGCCAAACCTCGTATTTATGGTTTTCAACCACATTAATTGTAAGCTTATAGTTCCCGTTTGCTGCCGATACAGTCATAGCCATTCCAAGAACCATAGCCATTGCCAGTAAAATGCTGGCAAGTTTCTTAATTCGTTTCATACTTTAATCCTCCTTTTCACCATTCCTGTTTGAAACGACTTTGCTTCGTGAATCCACAAATTTACATCTTTTTCAGATAAAAGAGAATTCCTACACCCTCCTTTCTCTGAACTTCTTTTTATACAGAAGGCCTGCGCCAAGAAATAGGACAATGCAGCCTGCCATTGTATATAATTTTGAGCCTATGCCGCCGGTTTCCGGCAGCACATAGAATGCTTCGTTGACAACAACAAAGGGATTTTTATTGGTTCCGGATCCCTCCAGCCCTTCAGCCACCACCTTATACTCCATGGTGGTTTCGTCCAATGTGATGGTAATCGTAATGGGATCCTCCAAGCGCTTATGCCCTTCCGGCGCTTTCGTTTCTGTCAGCCGGTAAGTTCCCTCTGTTAAATGTCGGAATGAAATGATACCATCCGCATTTGTTGTTACCTTTGCCACTTCAGTCCATGTCTGCGTCTGCACCGGGCCTCCTGCGGATTCTGAACCTGCCGCCTCACCCTGTATGCCGCTCTCCCCATCTGTCTCGGAACCTGTCTGTACCGGCTCCTCCTGGAGTTTTTCCAACAGAAATTCTGCCCCCTCCAGGATATCTCCCCTGTCATTCACTTTCTTTACAACAAACCCCGGAAGAGAAATCTGGGCTTTCACATAATTGGATTCCACATTGACCCCGTTCATCTCAGTTGAATATCCGAAGCTGTTCACCGCTTCCAGATAGGCAGCCGTACCCGTGTCTCTGTCCCCGCTTTCCTTATTTTCCAAGATGCCATAGGATTCTTCAGACAAATTTTCCTGCACTTTCACCGGAATCGTGAAATCAATATGCCCCTCCGGCAATGTGACACCTTCATTGGCAACAAACTTGAAGGCCGTAACGGATTCCCAATTGCTTATCTCATCTCCCGTTTTCCAGATGTCCGCTCTGTTCAGCAAACTCGCCATATCCTGGGCATACACCTCTTGAGAATCCGTATAATAAACCTGATATCCATCCGGCGGTGTAATTGCCTCCCGCAGCTTTACGGCGAATTCCGATCCTCTTTGAGCCTTGTTATTGATGCTCGGATCCCCGATCTGGGGCAATACATCATAAACTACCAGGTTCCTGCGAGGCGTATTGGTAATATTTTTGACTCTCAGTTTATACTGGAATGCATCTCCCAGGCCAAACCGTAATACAGTCTTTTTCCAATCATTTGTACCCGCTCTTGCAATATATTTTTCTGCATAGACACCTGCCGGAGCCGTAATATTGCCCGCTGCCTGATCCCAGCGGATTGCATCCTCTGTATTACCATCTCCGTTCAAATCATACGAGTCCTCCCTCCAAGTGTGTTCCGTGGAAACGGGATCAAAGTCATTGCTCACCAAGTACGCATCATTGATATACTGTCCCACGGAAGCTTTATCTGCCGCTCTGACTTTAAAGGTGAAAGAAATCGCACTGTTTTTTCCGTCCGATGCATCCAGCACCGCCTTCACTTCATCCACATTCAGATAAAAAATTACCGCTGTCCGTCCGCTGTTGTGATAATTCTCGTAAACCTCAGCAGATTTTACATACTGTCCTCCTACTCCATAACTTATCTTCCCATCCGGAATTACCAGAGACTCCGGAAGCAGGTCAATGACACGCAAGTCTTCATACTTCCTGTCTCCCCGCAGGGCTCCCTTTACATGGATATGGCACCAACCCTCGCTCTTGCTGTAATCCATAACCTGATTCCCATCTGTATCGGTCTTCATACTGGGATACTCCATTGATGATCCAATCATATTTTTTTCAATCCAAATATTTTCAAAGGTTTGGATCAGCTTAAACTTGTTCTCACTGAACAGGAAAAATACGGTTTCCTCATTCCCCGAAACCTGATAAGCCACATTGGCTTTATTCACATAAACGTTCTTCAGATCCTCTTCTTCAACAAACTGCGCCTCTTCAGGATTGCGGAAGGTAGAGAAGGGCCATATTGTTATTCCTTCGGATGGCTGAAGCTGAAATTCCTCTTTAAAATGGATTTTAAAGCTCTTGTACTCCTTTGAAGCATCTAACGTTAATGTCCATGTCCAGCAACTAAACGCATCATACCGATAGCCTGAATCTTTAAAATATTCACCATGTTCCCCTTTTCTCAAGACATACCTGTCTATTTCGCCTTCATAGGTAACCACTTCCACATAATCCAGATAGTCCAACAGGGACTTTCCGCCTTCGTATCGCGGAGTCGTATTGAAGATAATATGCTGAAACTTCAGCCTTTCATCTATCTCCGAATCTTCCATCGCGAGATTTATCAACGGTTCGGTGCCTTTATTCTCAAAAGCCAAGGCCCATCTATAGCTGCCTGCCCGCATACTGGGCGTATCCATCACAGTATCCGCTGAATTTCCCTTTGTGAACGCCCCATCTGCCCCGGGCTGATTTGTCAGCGTAAAAATAATATCATCTTCACATGTATGGGGTATTTCTCCCTCTGACGAATCTGCCTGATAGCAAACTGCCTCCACATAGTTTTTTAAATCCTTTGTCAGGAATCCGTCATCCTTTTTTTCATCAATCTTGCATCCCGGAAAGCGCAGCTTCAGCTCTGCCGCCTCAATCTGGCTGGCCAAATCCCCGTCACCCTGGGTAGTGTAAAAGTCACGGCTTACCGACATCCCGTCATCATTTAATGTCCACCCCGGATTTGCCTCTGGATCAAATACCGCATAACGCATATTCCCGTTTGTATCTTCATATTGAGGCAGTTGATCCGTTAACGTAATCTTTTCATACTCCCGGAAGGGCCAGATCTCCTTGGGATCCCACATCTTATACCAGAAGCTGACATACTGGCTCTCCTGCAGCGTTCCGTCTTCCCCCAGCACGGCCGCGACCCTGGTGTGATCCTCCTTCATATTGTCAATCTTATTCGTATTGACATACTTTGTTATGGTAGGCCTGTCGTATTTCGGGCCGTAAATATTCTCCGCCGTTTCAACAGGCTCTTTCTCCTCTCCTGCAACCTCCAGGGTACCGAAGATTTTCAGCCGGTAATCTTCCGGCACCTTAGGACCTGTGAATCCCATTGCAAAAGGCAGTTCCAGTGCGCCGGTGGGAATATAGTCCTTCAAAGTAATGCTGATTTTATAGTACGCCTCCCCCTCTCTCTGCTCTTCCGTCACATCACTGATCTCGTATTTTAAAAAGTCTTCCGGAATTCCAGGAAAGCGAATCCGTCCCGGGTCTATATATTCCTTCGGGAAATACACCGACATCGTTATTTCCCCTATATTAACAATTCCCTGGATCCCTGTGGTATATAGCCTGAAATAGCCCTGCCGCTCGTGATGGACATAATCTATTGCTCCCGTCTCTCCCTTCTGTCCGTGGGTCATTTTATCCCCATACAAAAGCTCCAAAACCATTCCCCCGCCCTGATCGCCAATGGGAAGGAATGCTGCCCATTCAGGCACTCCCGCCGGTTTATCCAGCACATTGATGCCTATGAACTCCTGCAGGGCCAGCAGATACTCCGCATCAGCAACATACTCCCGCAGCTTCTCAGGCAAACCCAGATATGCGTCATAAGCCTCCTGTATCTGTGCAAGAAGCGCTTCCATATATTCGCCGGAAGCTTCTTCCCCATCCTCTTCAAGCTTCTGCATGATTTCTTCTTCAGAGGGCAGGGCGGCAATGAGCCGGTTCACCTTCTCGATTTCCCCATACTCCTCTTCCGTGATCAGGCATTCTTTACCATGCGTATGTTTTTCCTTCCCGCAGACCAGATTGCCATCCTCACCCCAGCAGGTATCCTCATGGAGATGAACTTCCTTCCCGCAGTTATAAACCGGTTCTTCCAGACAGCCCTCTTTATGTGTATGTTCTTCCTTCTCACAGATCAGGATGCCCTCCTCATTCCGGCATGCCGCACTGTGGATATGTTCTTCTTCCCCGCAGTAGAATACCGGATTTTCCACCCGGCATACCCCATTGTGGATATGCTCCTCTTTCCCGCAGATCAGGATGCCTTCTTCATCCCTGCATATCGGATAATGAACATGTTCTTCCTTTCCGCAGACATATTCGCCCGTCTCTGCTTCCTCATATCCGCAGGCCAGATTCCCTTCTGCATCATAGCATTGATCTTCATGGACATGCTCCGCCTCATACCCGCACTGCAGATTGCCCTCTGCATCGTAGCAGCTGTCACCATGGAAATGAGCCTCTTCTTCATAACCACATATCAAATCGCCCGCAGCATCATAGCATTGATCTTCATGGACATGGGAAGCTGTTCCATAATCGCAGACCAGGTTTCCCGCCTCGTCGTAGCATTCCAGGGAATGGATATGGGTGGCGTCATGGCCGCAGATCAGATTGCCTTCCCCATCGTAACAGCTCTCCTCGTGGATATGGAGTATTGCCCCATTGTTCAGGGCTGCCACTTCCTCCGGCGTCAGTTCCACTTCCTTGAAGCAGTCTCCCTGATGTACATGCTCCTCCAGCTGGAACAGTCCGCAAGATGAGACGCTTCCCTCGATGAGAGTGCCGTCTTCATGGAAGCATTCCTCTCCATAACAGCTGTCGTCATGGGTATGAAGTTCCGCTTCCCCGCAGACCAGCCTGGTCACTTCCTGATAACAGGCATCCGTGTGAACATGAGCGGTGCTCTCTGCCGGTTCCGGCACGGATTCCCCGGAATCCCCTATTTCTCCGGATGCTTCCGGAGTGCCTGCCTCTGCCGCGCCTTCCGCTGATCCGGATTCCCCAGCGTCTGCTCCGTCTGCCGCGCCTTCCGCAGTCCCCATGTCCGCCTGGCTGTAACAGGTTTCCGTATGTTCGTGTTCATCTGTCGCACAGATCAGCGCCTCTGCATAGCAGCCGTCTTCATGGATATGCGCCTCTTTTCCGCAGACATATGTCTCCTGACAGCATTCGGTTATATGCGTGTGTTCTTCCATGCCGCAGGTTGCATTTCCCTCTGCGTCATAACACGCTTCCGTGTGCGTATGCTCGCCCAACTGGCAGATCAGTTCCTGGGTAATGCAGTTCCCGTCGTGGGCATGCTCCTCCCCATAACCGCAGACAAGCATTTTCCCGTAACATGCTTCGCTGTGTGTATGAGCATCCGCCCCGCAGATAATTTCCCCGCTCTGAATATCTCCCTCCGAAGACATGACTGTTTCCGATACTTCCGTGACAGTCTGCCCTGCGTCTTCTGTATTTTCCAAAGCTGCAGCGCCGTTTATGCTTTCCGTATCGGCATCCGTTTCCCCTGCCTTCCCGCTACCTCCTGCGTCGTCATGGCCGCATACCAGGACAGCCTCCTTCACATAGCATTCCTCTGTATGTTTATGGGCTTCCTTCTCCTCCAAAGTGCAGGCCAGCTTCCCGTCCGCACCGAAGCACCTGTCATTGTGCATATGAACCACATAATCCGCATAGCCGCACACACATTCCCCAACCGCGCTTCCGTTTTCATCCTTCTCGTAGCAGTCTTCCGTATGCGCATGCACTTCGTACTGGCAGTCAAGCACCTCCACCTTGTGGGTCATTGCCTGGCCGTACAGCTTCAGCGCCGACACCGTGCCGAAAGTAACTATCACTGCAAGACACAGGAAAACCACCGCCCGGCGTCTGTACTTTTTCTGTTCCTTCAGGAGTTTTCCCGCCTGTGACAAAAAATCAACTTTCATAATGCCGTCTCCTTCCTTCTACCGGTCTTCTATCACTTCACAATCCCGAATCCTTCCAACGGCCAGACCCGGATCAGTATCTTTCCAATCACCATATCGTTGCTGACACATCCTACCGCCGTGTTCCGGCTGTCTATGCTTGTGGCCCTGTGGTCCCCCATAACGAAGCACCTTCCGTCGGGCACCTGGTAGGGCAATGTGATATTGCAGTC
>OFGP01001996.1_pt1 | contig 12993 bp, 10 predicted proteins | sample 1521781 | NCBI WGS metagenome assembly OFGP01 (sample SAMEA3504113, study PRJEB24116) | mouse gut metagenome | biome: mouse gut; feature: mouse-associated habitat; material: faeces | place: Denmark | collected 2011 | reverse complement strand
AAGAGCCTGCAGGAATCTGGGGAGCTGTTTCATGGGATGTATCTCCTTTTCTTTTTCTTTTGACACTCTTGTTATACACCTCATGGTTTCGTTTGTCGATAGATATTTATCGTTTTTAGATATTTATATATCGTATATCGCCAACTACATATCGTTTTACATCTGTCGTCATGAGGGCTGCGCCCTGCGGGTGTCCGACGCTGGCGGCTGATTGCCGCCGCTGTTTCTTTGTGATGCCAGGCGGGACAGGAACCGGGTTTCATGGTAGGGTGACAGTAATGGAAAACCGGATGTCGGGCAGGCGGCGGAGCTCCTGCGGGTATCCGGCAGGAGACAGCATTCCCGGCGGAGAAAGGGGAAGGACTATGATTCGGATCGTATTCATGGATATAGACGGAACGCTGATTCCCTATGGGGAGCAGGAGATATCCCGGCATGCACTGAAGGCTGTGCGGCTGCTGCAGGACCAGGGGATTCTGGTGTTCGGTGTCACGGGGCGCTGTGCGAACCAGGTGCCGGATATCGGATTTGACGGAGTGATCAGTTATGATGGCGCCTGTGTGCAGGACAAGGGAAAGATCATTCTGGAAAAGGATTTCTTTGAGGACCAGGAACTGGACTGGATCATGCAGGATGCGAAAGACCAGGGCCGCCGGGTGGTGCTGGCGGGAGAGGGCGAGGATCCGGTGCAGGATCCTTTGCAGGAGGCAGCCCAGGGCAGGGTGCGGCTGAAGCGCCCCTGGCTGCTGCCGGATGAAACAGTGAAGGAACAGGTGCTGGATGCTCTGGAGCACCGGACGTTTGACAAGGGGATTGTCGTGGCGCGGATCATGAATATCCTGAAGATTCCTGCCGGGAGTGTCATGGCGATCGGAGATGGTTTCAACGACATGGGAATGTTGGCGGCTGCGGGGATTTCCGCGGCGATGAAGGAAGCCCCGGTGCAGGTGCAGGCCTGTGCGAATTTTACGGCGGACGGGGTGCTAGATGCGCTGGAGCATGCAGGGCTGATTGCCATGAGCAACGGCACGCTGCTGTGAGTCCCCCGGCTGCTGCCTGCAGGCATTTGCAGGGCAAGCAGAATACCGCAAAAGCCCGGGCCAGTCGTGGCCCGGGCTTTTTGACGTGCAGGCGGTTGATCCGGCCTGCTTTTCTGTTTCGGTTATTCTTCTGATTCTCTGTCTTTCAGATTTGCGCCCCGGGAAGCAATTACATCCCTGTACCAGAAGAAAGACTTCTTCCGGGAACGGCTCATATCGCCGCTTCCATCCTGATTCCGGTTCACATAGATGAATCCATATCGTTTTTTCATCTCTGCAGTCGAGGCGGAAATCAGATCCACACATCCCCAGGAGGTGTAGCCGAGAACCGGAACCCCGTCCAGATCCATGGCTTTCCAGACCTGAACCAGATGGTCATTCATGTAATCAATCCGGTACTGATCATCCACTGTATACGGGACACCGGGTTTCTTCTGGTATTCGTCCATGGCTCCCAGTCCGTTTTCCACAATGAACAGCGGCTTTTCGTACCGGTTCCAGTACTTGTTCAGAAGCCAGCGGAGTCCCGCCGGATCAATCTGCCATCCCCACTCGCTGCATTTCAGATAGGGATTGGCTGTTCCGGTTACCAGATTGCCGGCACTGAACTGATAGTTTTCCGGATCATGGGCAATCGTTTTTGACATGTAATAGGAAAAGGAAAGGAAGTCATGGGTTGTCTTCAGATCTTCAAAATCCTGAGGATGTGTCTCCAGTCTGATCCCTTCTTTTTCCATCTTCCGCAGCGCATACGCCGGATAATGACCCCGGAGCATGACATCTGAGAAGAAAAGCCCCCGCTCATCTTCTTTCATCGCCATGATTTCATCTGCAGGATGACAGGTTCTGGCATAGTTTGCCATTCCCAGAATCATGCAGCCGACTTTGTTCTCCGGATCGATTTCGTGAGCGAGTTTCACCACCCGGGAAGCTGCCACCAGTTCATGGTGGGCAGTCTGCCAGAAATCTTTCGGCGCAAGCTTGTCCTTCCGTGTCCAGATTCCGGCGCCCATCAGCGGAAAATTCCAGAGTGCGTTGATCTCATTGAAGGTGATCCACCAGCGGACTTTCCCTTTCCAGCGTTCCATCAGTGTCCTGGCAAACCGTTCATAATGCTCTATCGTCTCCCGGCTTCTGAATCCATCCAGTGTCCGGGAAAGAGCCAGAGGCGTTTCATAGTGGGAAATGGTGATCATCGGCTCGATTCCATGTTCTAGACAGGCATTCACCACCTGGTCATAGAAGAGCAGCCCTTGTTCGCCGGGTTCTTCTTCCATGCCTGTGGGAAAAATACGGCTCCAGGCAACGGAGAAACGGTACACCTGAAATCCCATTTCCGCCATCAGAGCGATGTCTTCCCGGAAATGATGGTAGCCGTCCACTCCATCCAGCTTCAGATTGGCTGACTGCACGGTTTCATCCGGCGCTTTCGTGATTCCATGGGTCATCACATCCTGAATGCTGGGACCTTTTCCGTCCACATTCCAGGCCCCTTCATACTGATTGGCGGCCGTGGCTCCCCCAAAGAGAAATTCTTCGGGAAACCGGATTTCCGGTTTTGTGTCAGTCATCAGCGGAATACCTTCATCAGCGGGTCGCCATGCAGCACTTCCGGCTTGCCGGTCTCAATGACATCCACATAGTTGGAAGAATTGGTGATGATGACTGGTGTGATGACCGGATGGCCGGCTTTCCGGATGGCATCCAGGTCCACCCGGGAGAGCAGATCTCCGGCTTTCACCGTCTGTCCCTGCTTCACCAGTGTTTCAAACCCTTTTCCATCCATTTCCACAGTGTCAATGCCGATGTGAATGAGACATTCCACACCATCATTGCTGGTCAGGCCAATGGCGTGTCCTGTGGGGAATACCGCCGTGACGGTACCGTCAAAGGGCGCTTTGATTTCTCCTTCCTGCGGGTCAATGGCTGCACCGGCTCCCATGATCCGCCGGGAGAACACCTCATCAGGAACCTGTGTCAGCGGCAGTACGTGCCCCTTCAGCGGGGACAGAATTTCATAGCTGACATTCAGCGGCTCTGCTTTTTTTTCAGGGGTTTCTTCGCTGACCGCTGCCGGTTCAGGCTGGTCTTCCTGTTTCCGGAATCCGAAGATCAATGTGAGGATAAAGCCGGCTGCAAAGGCAATCACGATGCAGATCACTGCATTGATGACATTCTGCAGTCCGCCACCGGCATAAACCGGCAGTGCCAGCACACCGGCAGTGGCAGAGGCATAGGTGCGCATGTTGGTCAGTCCGCCCCACAGTCCTGCAATGCCGCCGGCGATCATGACCATCCACAGCGGAGTCTTCAGAGGCAGGGTGACACCATACAGAGCCGGTTCCGTAATCCCGAACAGAGCCGTTGTACCGGCAGAAACAGCGGTTGACCGGAGTTTTGTGTCTCTGGTCCGCAGTGCCACTGCGAAGGATGCACCGGCCTGGGCCAGGTTGCTGGCCAGCATGCCCGGGCCCAGAAGGGTTCCGTAACCCAGAGAAGCATACTGAGCCAGCTGAACGGGCATCAGAGAGTAGTGCATGCCGGTCATGACAAACAGCGGACAGAAGGCACCCATGAGCATGGGGATCACCCATCTTGCCTGGTTGTTCAGGAAGTCGAAGAAGAAGTACAGACCGTCACCCAGGAAAGATCCCAGCGGGCCGATGATGATCAGTGCCAGCGGACATACAATCAGGAAGTCCAGCAGGGGCACCATGAAGATCTTCACGGCATTGGGCATGATTCTGTTGGCAAGCTTGTCCACATATTTCAGGAACCAGACAATCAGCAGAGGCGGTACCACAGCGGAGGCATAGCTGACTTTCTTGATCTCCATGGCGAAAAACAGAATGGGATCCTCAGCGCCCTGAAGCGTCACAAAGGTGGGATGAATCAGGCAGGCGCAGATGGAAGCCGCCACAAACGGGTTCAGGCCCAGGCGTTTGCCCATGGAGAATCCGAGATAAATCGGCATGAAGTAGAAGACGCTGTCCGCGAACATGGAAAGCAGCGTGTAAATCATGGAGTCGGCCCCAAGCCATCCGCAGGCAGTGCAGATTGCGAGCACGGCTTTGATCATACCTGATCCGCAGATGGCCGGAATGATGGGCTGGAAAACTGCGGTAATGGTGCCTACCAGGGCATTGAACCAGTTTTCCTTTTTGCCGGAAGCTGCGGTTCCTTCTTCGAAGCTCCCAAGTTTTGCCACTTCATTTTTGACATTGGCTACATCCGTCCCAATCACGATCTGGGTCTGACCGCCTTTTTCCACGACACCCTGGACACCATCCAGAGCCTGCAGTGCCTTTGTATCTGCTTTGGCGGGATCCTTGAGCACGAGCCGCAGGCGGGTCATGCAGTTGGTGACGGACTGAATATTCGACGATCCGCCGACATGTTTGACGATTTGTTCAGCGAGTGCTTTGTAGTTTTTCATAATCCTGCTCCTTTTCTTCTGGCTGTTTTCGGCTGAGGGTTGAAACTGAGCAGCTTTCTATCGGGTGCAGACCCGGTTGACGTGAAGGATGAAATAAATGTACTCATCCTGGGTGAGGGGAATCCCATGGAGTTCCCGGAGATAGCGGTCGATTTTCTTTACACAGGCCCAGGCCTGCGGATACCGGGCTGAAAGCTGTGCCAGCAGTTCCGGATCATCCCCATCTGACAGTTCACGGTTCAGCAGTCTGCGGGCAAAGTACGAAATATGGGTGACAAACCGCATATAGTTCAGAGAAGACTCATCCAGTTTGATCTGGTAATGATATTCCACGATGTGCTGAATATCCGATACCATTTTCGTGACAGCCATGGTCTGCTGCATGGCTTCCCCCTGCTGCATGCCGTTGACGAAATGCATGGCAATGAAGCCTGCTTCATCGTCTTCCATCCGGATTCCGGTCTCATGCTGAATCATCTTCAGTGCTTTTCTGGCTGTTCTGTACTCATCCGGATAAAATTTCCTGGTTTCAAACAGAAGTGCATTGCGGATTTTTTCACCTTTGCTGTATCTCTCGATTGCATAGCTGATGTGATCCGTCAGACCAATGTAGGTTTCCCGGTTCAGACGGGTATGCAGTTCCTTTTCCGCCATCTCCAGAATTTCCATCCCCAGAATCAGATTGGCTGCCGGGATTTCGGAGAACATCCGGCGGAATTTCTCATTGAGATCTTCGGCATCGATCCGGTATTTTTTCTCAACCCGTTCTTCATCCACCGTCTGTCCGGCTTTTTTCTGAAAAGCGATTCCTTTTCCCAGAAGCACCATTTCCTGTCCATCTTCGTCCAGAGCGAGTAATGCGTTGTTGTTGAATACTGTTTTAACAATCATTCATGGTCACCCTCTCCTCTCTCAGGCCACAAAAAAAAACACCCGGCAGCATAAAAACAGAATTTCCTTGCTCAAAATTTCTGTTTTTATGCTGCTCAGGTGTTGCCTGCTGTTCAGTTACAATCCTTAGCCAGTCAAAAAATACCACAAGGTTCAGGAGGTGTCAACCGGGAATTGAATGCGGTTGCATATCCCCATCATCTGTTCCCCTCACCTTTTCCCGGCACAGCCTTCCGGCTGAATTCCACCCCGCTGACGGTGAACATGCCCAACGTCGAGGATGCGGCAGAACTGTGGAAGCAGAATCCCGAACTGTCTGCGGGGCTGCATCTGTGTGTCACAGCCGGTTCGCCGCTGACTCGTCCTGGGTCCTTGATGAATCCGGATGGAGCCTTTGACAAATCTGTCCGGGCTTACCTCAGGCAGAAATCAGGATACAGCGAAGAGGGACAGCCGCTGTTTGCGCACAGGAGCCATCCATTCCATTTGTTTATCTCGCTGCTGTGATTATTGACTTAAAGCCCAAATTCTTCAAACAGGCGGTCCATAGCCTCCGGGTTGCCCACTGCATCCAGAAGCTCCATTTGTCTGCCGGCATCAACCATTTCCCGTTTCAGTCGATCCATTCTTTTTGCGAGATTCTCTTCAGCAGCCATGTATCCCTTCCGGTATCCGCGCTTTTCACCCAGCATGATTCCATGCCGCTGACCCTGCTCATAGACACCCTGTCCCAGATTGCACATATCTTCTACCTCCCTGTCCACATCTTCAATCACCGGCACATCATATTTCTCCAGGATCGCCAGCTTTTCTTCTGTCTTCATTGTAGTCGAAAATAAACCTCTCAGCAGGTTCCATACCGGTTTTTCCCCTTCCTGGTGTCTGGATCTCTCGTTGAATCCCAGGATCATCAGCCTCAGCTTGTCCGCTTCTCCCCACATCCCCCGGATCCCGTCAGTCTCTTCTGTCAATTCCCAGATGCTGATGGTATTTTCCTCCTGCCCGGCCACGATCCAGATGCTGCACACCGGCAGCATATCGCTGTAACTGCCCTCCAGATACTCCACATTCAGCTGGCTGGTGATCTCCTGGGCTCCATAGGCTGTGGCTCTGTCCAGCAGCACATACTTCTCCGGTTTCTCCTTCTGGATCTCGATGTTGATCAGAAACCGTCTGATTCCTGACGGCAGCCGCAGCCGGAACAGAATGTCGAAGCGGATCTGCCGGCTCCGTTTCTTCTTTCCATCTTGTTCATATTCATCCGGCACATCCTTGTATTCCGTGTTCAGTCCCCGGACCCGCAGATCCGGATGCAGTCTGGTGGTGGAGATCTGGATATCCGGATCGATCATCTCCACGATCTGCGCCACAGTGTATCCCGCCACCTCCGGCAGCACTTCCTTCAGAAACGCTGCCAGGATCCAGCGGTATTCCAGCAGACGTTTGGCGTGATCGTCATAAAGCGACTGACTTTCGCTGTCTGAGAGATCCAGGGCAATGTCCGTTGTTCGTTTTGTCATCAAAGCTCCTTTCCGGCTGCTCCAACAGCATAACGGAAAGGCTTTTTAATTTCCATCTATTTTATTATATTATATATTTGTGAATTGATATCTGCTTCACTTCCTCCCGCTGTCGCAACGAAAAGCCGGGTCCGGCCAGCTCCTGTTCAGGAACCAGTCAGACCCGGCTTGTTCAGTCTGTCAGTCTTCGCCCATGAAGGCGTTTTTCAGCTTCTCGAAGGGACCTGCGAAGTCGCCCTTGCGGATCTGTTCGTAGGCCTCGCGTTCCTTTTTCGAGACACGCCGCGGGATCTGGACATTCACATCCACATACTGATCCCCCTGTCCTGTACGGCTCGTCACGCCTTTGCCCTTGAGGCGGAAACGCTGACCCGGCTGCGTGCCTTCGGGGATCTTCAGATCCACCGGTCCATTGACGGTGTCCACCGACAGTGTGGTGCCCAGGATCGCGTCCAGGACCGGAAGTTCCGCTTCGGTGAAGATGTCATTGCCCACGCGCTTGAACCGCGCATCGGGACGCACCATGATCTCGATATACAGATCGCCGTTGGGGCCTCCGTTTTCTCCCGGACCGCCTTTGCCGGGGATCCGGATCTGCTGACCGGACTGGATGCCCTGCGGGATCTTGATATCCAGCTTCACTTTTTTCCGCACATGACCCTGGCCATGGCATTCGTGACAGCGTTCCTTTACCACTTTGCCCGTACCGCCGCAACGGTCACAAACCGACTGCTGCTGCATGGTGCCAAAGAACGTGTTGACGCTCTGCACCACCCGGCCGCTGCCATGGCATTTGGAGCACGTCTCGATGTCCTCCGGAGACTCCGCTCCGGAGCCGTGACAGTGCTCGCAGGGTTCCTCGACATCCAGCGTCACGGTTTCGGTCTTGCCATGGACGGAATCCATGAAGTCGATCGCCATCTGCCGGTAGTGGTCTTCGCCCTGCATCGGCTGGTTGGCCCGGCGTCTGGTCTGACCGCCCCCGAACATGCTTCCGAAGAAGTCCTCGAAGCCATAGCCGCCGGTGGCCTGGCGGAACAGGTCGTTATAGTCGAATCCGCCGGCACCACCGCCTGCGAAGCCGCCATCCACGCCTGCAAAGCCGAAGCGGTCGTAGTTGGCGCGTTTCTGTTCGTCACCCAGCACTTCGTAGGCTTCGTTGATTTCCTTGAACTTGTCCTCGGCATCCGGTTCCTTGTTTACATCCGGATGATATTTCATGGCGAGCTTCCGGTAGGCTTTCTTGATTTCCTCTTCCGTCGCGGTCCTGGAGACCCCCAGCACCTCGTAATAATCCCGTTTTTCGTCTGCCATATGTTCCCTCTTTCTCAATCCCCCGCTTTTCGCGGGTTTCCCTTTCGTGACTGTCTCTCACTGTTATTGTTCGCATGTCGGGCGCTGCTTTCAATACCGCCCGTCACTTTTTTCCTGCATTCCCCTGTTCGAGATCCGTGCCCGGCACTCCCTGCCACCGGCAATATTCATGCCGGAGAAAGTCTCCGATCGCAAGCCCGGGTCCCGAATAGGAGAATGGAAGAAGCAAAGCTCCTTCCATTCCCTGGTTCAGCCATGCCGGCTGTATGAATCACTGTAGTTTCTGCACCCTCGCCGGGTTTTACCGGCTGCAGTGCAGCAGGCATGTTCAGTGTTTATTTCTTTTCGGTGAACTCTGCATCCACGACATCGTCGTCATCCTTTTTCTCGGATGCCGGCTGTTCCTGAGCAGCGCCCTGTGCGTTCTGATACATCGAAGCGCTCATGGCCTGAGCGGCTTTTTCCAGAGCGTCCAGCTTGGACTGTACAGCAGCCATGTCGTTCTCGTCAAGAGACTTCTGCAGGTCGGCACGGAGGTCCTCCACCTGTTTCTTCTCGGCTTCGCCGATCTTGTCCTTGTTGTCTTCCAAAGTTGCGTCGATCTGGGCAATGAAGCTTTCTGCCTTGTTGCGCAGTTCCACTTCTTCCTTGCGCTTGTCGTCTGCAGCCTTGTTTTCCTCGGCTTCCTTGACCATGCGGTTGATTTCATCCTCGGACAGACCGTTGGAGTTCTGGATCACAATGGACTGTTCCTTGCCCGAAGCCTTGTCCTTGGCGGATACATTCACAATACCGTTGGAGTCGATATCGAAGGTTACCTCGATCTGAGGCTGACCACGGCGTGCCGGTGCAATGCCGGTGAGCTGGAAGTTGCCCAGTTCCTTGTTGTCCGCAGCCATGGGGCGTTCACCCTGCAGGACACGGATGTCCACAGCAGGCTGGTTGTCCGCAGCGGTGGAGAAGATCTGGGTCTTCTTTGTCGGGATCGTGGTGTTGCGCTCGATCAGCGGTGTCATGACGCCGCCCATGGTTTCGATACCCAGTGTCAGCGGAGTGACATCCAGCAGCAGCACATCCTTGACATCACCAGCCAGGATACCACCCTGAATGGCAGCACCGATGGCTACGGCTTCATCCGGGTTGACGGACTTGTTGGGTTCCTTGCCGGTGGCTTTCTTTACAGCTTCCTGTACAGCCGGGATACGGGTGGAACCGCCGACCAGCAGAACCTGGTCGATGTCGGATACAGACAGGTTTGCATCCTGCAGAGCCTTTTCGATGGGCACGATCGTGCGCTCAACGAGGGACTTGGTCATTTCGTTGAATTTTGCACGTGTCAGCGTGGTGTCGAAGTGCAGCGGGCCGGCAGGACCAGCGGAGATGAAGGGCAGGGAGATCTGTGTCTGCATGGTGGCGGACAGGTCTTTCTTGGCCTTCTCGGCTGCTTCCTTGATACGCTGCATGGCGATCTTGTCAGTGCGCAGGTCGATGTTGTTGTCTTTCTTGAACTGATCGACGATCCAGTCAACCACGATGTTATCGAAGTCATCGCCACCCAGACGGGTATCACCGTTGGTGGACAGAACCTCGAAGGTGCCATCTGCCAGTTCCAGGATCGAGACATCGAAGGTGCCGCCGCCCAGGTCGTAAACCAGGACTTTCTGTTCCTTGTCTGTCTTGTCAATGCCGTAAGCCAGCGCTGCGGCTGTCGGCTCGTTGATGATACGCTTTACTTCCATGCCAGCGATCGTGCCGGCATCCTTGGTGGCCTGACGCTGTGCATCGTTGAAGTACGCCGGAACCGTGATGACAGCCTCGGTGACTTTCTCGCCCAGGTATTCCTCGGCATAGGCCTTCAGGTACTGCAGGATCATCGCGGAGATTTCCTGCGGGGTGTACTGCTTGCCGTTGATGTCGACCTTTTCACCGGTGCCCATCTTACGCTTGATGGATGCAATGGTGTTGGGGTTTACAACGATCTGACGCTTGGCGGCATCACCGATGATGCGCTCGTCGTCCTTGAATGCCACAACAGAGGGAGTGGTGCGGTTGCCTTCGGGGTTGGGGATGACCTTGGGTTCCTTGCCCTCCATCACAGCGACACAGCTGTTGGTTGTGCCTAAATCGATACCGATAATCTTGCTCATTTGTGAATACCTCCTCAGCTTACGCGCTGACTTTCACCATGGCCGGACGAAGCATCCGGTCTTTCAACATATATCCTTTTTGAAGCACCTGGGTGACGGTTCCGGGCTCGACGCCTTCTGCAGGTTCCTGCATCACTGCCTGCATGGTGGCAGCATCGAAGGGTTTGCCTTCGGCGTCGATTTCCTTCACGCCCTCTTTGTCCAGGACATCCTCGAGCTTCGTGCGGATCATTTCGAATCCCTTCACGAAGTTCTGCGTCTCCTCGGACTGAGGTGCATTGGCGAGGGCCAGGTTCATGGAATCCAGCACCGGCAGCAGCTCAAGCGCCGCCTGCTGGAACCGGTACTTCCGGTCCGCCTCTGCCTGTTTTGCCAGGCGCTTTCTCGTGTTGTCTGCGTCCGCATAGGCGCGGGCCACATCGTTTTTGGCTTCTTTCAGATCATCCTCCAGTTTGGAGATGATGGACTGAAGTTCGGCAGCCGGATCGGTTTCCGGCGCAGGTGCTTCCTGTTCGGCAGTCACTTCTTCTTCAGCCGCCGCTTTTTCGGCTTCCGGCTTCATTTCCGCCGGTTCCGTTTCCTGCTGCGGCTTCTTGTGTTTGCTCATCCTGCCTACCTCCTTTTTTGTCTGTGCCAAAGATCTCCTCGATGACATCGCTCATGGCGTCTGTCAGCGCAATGACCCTGGCATAAGGCATGCGATTGGGACCAACCACCATCAGGCGTCCCTCTTCCTCGTCACAGGTCCTGAATTTCGCCGTGACAACGGAACAGTCTCCAATCTGGATCAGTTCATTGCGCCCCCCGATGGGGACCGCGATGTTCGTGGACTGATGGGTCCAGGCATTGAACAGATCGCTGTCTTCCAGAATCTTCATCAGCTTCCGGACCCGGTTTACGTCGGAGAACTCCGGCTGGGCCAGCATGTTGCTGCGGCCGGATACCGCCATTTTTTCCGCCGCGAAGTTCATGAACGCCGCCGCAAAGGCTTCGTACAGCACCTCGCTTCGTGCCAGCTTCGCCGCCATGAGCGGCCGGAGCTCTTCCAGGTGCCCCGCAATGTCTTCCAGACGGATTCCCTTCAGGTGACTGTTGAGAAGATCCGTGCAGGTGGTGAGATCGGGCAGGCTCACGTCCTGCTCAAACCGGAACAGCTTGTTCTCGGTGTGGCCGGTATCGGTGACAAACAGCGCCACGGCGGAGTCTGTGCTCAATGGCACCATCGCCACGTGCTGCAGTCTCTGACCGGATGCATCCGGTCCCAGGACAATGCTGGTCAGGCTGGTCATTTCCGACAGGACATCACTGGCGATCCGGACGACTTCCTCCAGGGTATACTGCCGCTCCATGAAGATGTCCCGGAGGGTCGTGCGCACCGTTGCCGGCAGCGAAGTCTCCATCAGGTTCTCCACATAATAGCGGTAACCCCGGCGGCTGGGAATGCGTCCGCTGGAGATGTGTGTTTTCTCCAGCAGACCTGCGCGTTCCAGCACAGCCATTTCGTTTCGGATCGTGGCACTGGACAGCGGATGATCCAGCAGTTCCATGAGCGCCTTCGAGCCAACTGGCTCGGCGGTGCAGGTGAACCGTTCCACAATGGTCCTGAAAATAAGTTTCTGCCGCTGGGTCAGTTCCATATCACCGCCCCTTTCTAGCACTCGGACCTCTTGTCTGCTAACAGAATACCACTCTTTTTAGCAGAGTCAACAGTCGGATGCTATCTTCGGCAAATCCATTTTCCCATATCTCCATATACAAGGGATAATGATGTGACTGTCCGGCTGCCGATTTGCGCAAGGTTTCATGCAGGAGAAACCGCCATGATCCAAAGGGTTCTTCCGGAGGTCCATGACGGGCAGCGGAGGAGGTTTGTGTTCAGGCTGATTGTGGTAAAGAAGCGCAAACATATCATATAAGGAGGGTCTGCTGACGGCTGCCGATGGTGGTAAGGGGGCTATCGTCCGCGGACGATAGAGCTATCTGCCTGAGTATCTGCTTCATCTGCCTGCATCAGTTGCAGGAAATCGAATATGAATCCGCAGCACCAAAGCAATACAAAAAAAATAGGGTACATAGTATCGGAGCATTCTTCAAAATGTACCCTATTTCTGCGATAATTCCTTTACTCAGATTCAACGAATCGTGTACTACCATCAATTGAAAGGAAGGTTTGTTCATGATGCAGCGCAATGACGTAACAGAAACCATATCTCTGATTCAGCAGAAAGCCGATTTGGAAGTGAGGCTTCACCTGATTCCATACCCAGGCAGTCCAGAAATCAAGACATCCCATAACCATAAATACTTATATGTCAGATCACGCGTAGGATCCCGGAACACGTCCACATATGTCGGTCCGTATTCAGATGACTTATATCAAATGCTGGTCAGGGACAACCGCGAATGCCGGCGCCTGAAAAAAGAAATACGTGCCATTCGAAGCAGACTGGCCATTCTGGGATACCAGGAAAATGAATTATCACCCGAAATCATTCAAAACCTGGATTTTGCCCGGGCCCATATCAAGGAAAGCATCTATGATCAGGCTGTTCTGGAAGGAGTCGCAACCACGTTTCCGCAAACCGAAGATATTCTTGAAAACCGGGCCGTCAGCGGCATGAAGGCGTCAGACATCCAGAAAATCC
>OFGP01001993.1_pt1 | contig 13019 bp, 16 predicted proteins | sample 1521781 | NCBI WGS metagenome assembly OFGP01 (sample SAMEA3504113, study PRJEB24116) | mouse gut metagenome | biome: mouse gut; feature: mouse-associated habitat; material: faeces | place: Denmark | collected 2011 | reverse complement strand
CCACAATGGCGACAAATTCCCCCTGCTCAATGGAGAGGGTCACGCCGTCCAGCGCTTTTGTGATATTCGGCTCTGTGCCGTAGTATTTTTTGAGGTCAGTTGTTTGTAAAATGCTCATAGTAAGCACCATCCTTTCTGTGATGCCTCTATCATAACAGCCAATTCTCACAGAAATGTCACTGGACGCTTGTTTTCCACCCTTGAAACGTCACAATCCCGTGACATTTCAAAGTTCGCGTGGCAGGAAAACAGAAAAGGTGGAGCCGCTGCCCACTGCCGAAGTCACCTTGATATAACCGCCCTGCATGGTGATGATCTCGCGGGCAAGGTACAGCCCTATGCCGATGCCCTCAACATCGTGTACTTCTTCCTCACGATAGAAGCGTTTGAAAATCATCCCCTGTCTGTTCTCTGCGATGCCTTTGCCGCTGTCTGTAATGTCAATTTTCACATACAGCTCCCAGCTTTGGACAGATACCCTGACAGTGCCGCCCACTGGCGTGTACTTCACAGAATTATCCAAAATATTAAACAGGGCTTCGCCTGTCCATTTTTTATCATGGGCCAGCAGTATATCGGACGGACATTCTACGCTGACATGGATGTTTTTCTTTTCAGCGTTCAGCAGAATACCGCCCAGCGCCGCCGCCAGAGTATCGTAAATCGGCAGCACTTTTCTGTCCAGCGAGATTACGCCGGTTTCCAGACGGGAGGTCTTTATCATGGCCTGCATAAGAAAATCCAGTTTTTCAAGCTGGCCGTTTGCTGCCTGTAAAAATTCCTGACGCTTTTCTTCTGTCAAAGGCTGTTCCAGCAAAGTGGCGTTTACCATCTGGAGATTTGCAATCGGTGTTTTTACCTGATGGGAAATATCAGAAATCAATTCCTGCAAATCGGCCCGCTCCTTTGCCACGCTCTCCCGGTTTTCCCGCATAACTTCATACAGGCGGGCAAGCCGGTGATTGATTTTATAAAACAGGTTTTCTTCCTCCCAGACCTGTGGCCGGGCTGATACCCCGTTCAGCATATTGTCTATGGTTTCGCACAGCCCGTCCGAAAACAATACCAGCTTCCGGCGCAGAAAGACCACGAAAAGAGCTGCGCAGGCGAATACCAGCAGAATAAACAGCAGGCCCAGCCATACGATTGCCGGATTTTGGGTAAAGAGAAAAGCCGCAGTCACGACCGCAGCGGAGAGCAAACCTAAAAAAGCTGCCCCCGCCGCACAGACGCGGTTGATGGAAAGTTTACCCCCATTCACTTCTTTATCCCCCCAATCCACATATAGCCCATGCCGTAGACGGTCTTGATATATTGCAGACCGTCTGCTTCGATTTTTCCCCGGATGCGGCTGATTGCAACGGTCAATGCGTGTTCATCCACAAAGTTTTCATCTGCGTCCCACAGCTTTTCAAGAAGCACCTGCCTTGTCAGAACAATCTGCGGATTTCTCACCAGCACCTTCAGCAGGCGGTATTCAAACGGCGTGAAGATAACCGGCTCCCCCGCGAGGGTAGCGGTCAATTCCGAAAAGTTAATAGATAGTGTGCCATCTGTGTAGCAATCGCCGCCTGTCTGCTTCTCAATGCGGGAAAGCAGAGCCGAAACCTTTTTTCGGAATACGCTGATTGGGAACGGCTTTGTCACGTAATCATCCGCTCCCAATTCAAAGCCGCGCAGCATATCGCTTTCCATATCGTTTGCGGTCAGGAAAATCACGGCGGTATCCGGGCGGCGCTCTTTGATTTCCGTACAGAAGTCAAAGCCGTTTCCGTCAGGCAGATTGACATCCAGCACAATCAAATCATAGTCCTGCGCTTCACAAAGACTGACCGCCACTGATTTCGTCATGGCAGCGTCCACGGTATAGCCCGCCGCCGAAAGATTGTAGCAAAGCGTATTATTCAAAAGACGGTCATCCTCAACGACTAAAAGCCTCATGACTTCACTTCCTTTCCTGTCCATCCTTACTCACTCGCCCGCCGGTGCTGTATAACTGCTCTGCACAGAGGCAGGAAGTTCCTCATATCGTACCTCTTTCCATTCAATAACACCCCGGAGAGGCATTACCGTTAAACGGATAAAAGCTCCTTCTTTCAATTCCCTTGATGCCCCGAATGTAATGTCTTTTCCTTTTCCATTCTCATCGTAAGCAAATAAAGTGTATGAGTAATCCATACTTCCGCTAAAATTAATGACACCGCCTTTGGATTCGTTCTGTTCCACTTTGCTGTTATCAATCTGTGAATAGTAGTATGTGCTGTCATTTCCCGAAAGGAACCACATACAAAAACCAATAAAACCTGCAACAAGTATTATAACTGCTGCAATCCCGGCAATCAAATTTTTCTTCATTCCGATATCCTCCAATTACCAACCTTTTTTTGTTATTGTTTTTTTGTGCTTTTTTGCCGCCCTGACCGGCACGTTTCCTTTTGCCGTGAATACGAAAGCAGCGCTAATCGCCAATACGGCAATCATACTGAGCAGGCAGAGGAACACATTCCAATGCACGGCCGCATCATAGCTCCGGTAACTGATTAAGCCAAGACTTGCAGCAACAGGATAAATATTTGCCAACGTCATATTTCCGGAGGCAAACATACCGCCATAGCCATAAACAAAAGCAATAATTGCTCCTGTCATGTGTCCGTTCGGTATACGGGCGGCAAATGCAATCACAGGCATGACCGCGATATATAAAAACAGACAGTTAAAAGTAATCTGAATAAAGGTCTGCCATATGGCTGCCGGGGAAATCCCCGGAAATCCCATCACAAGGACGGCAATAACCGTGAACGTTGCGCTTACCAGTCCGAGAAACACAGAAAGCAATGCACACACAAACAGCTTCCCCCACAACAGGCTGCTATAAGAAACAGGTATCGTCAAAATGCTTTTCAGCGTATCGTCTTTTCCCTCCCTTGCTATGATATATCCGGCAATGAGGGCAATGCACATGGGAAAAATCGTCGTGACATTATTTTTGATTACCTGTTCCGCAAAATGGGAAAATGTCCAGACTGTTCCGTCCTTTGCTGTTGTGGAAAAAATCGTCAATACGACGGAGAGCAGCATCAGGAAAACACCCGCCCATATCATATGATACCGCTTTAACTTCCATATTTCGGTCTTAACCATGCGAACCATATCATTCATCCCCTCTCTTTTTATACATATAATCAATCACGATAACAGAAAGCAAAGCGATAACGGCTAAAATAATGATTGTCTGAAATGTAGTTGGAACCAGATATTCCAACACTCCCACACCATTCATAGCGCCATGCGCAGTTAAATCCCCTGCAGCCCACAGGGTTGTAAGCGGGATTGGCATCAGCCAGCACATCAACTTGGGCAGTGCGCCAAAAGATGATTCAGCCGTCATACTAAAAACACTGTAAAAAACACATAGCAAAACAGAAAATACATAGTTCCTGCTAAAGAATACCACGAGGACAATTAACGGCAGCGTCCCGGCTGTAATAAAAATCCCCATTTCCAGTGCAAAAAATAATTTGTAAGCAATGTTATCTACTTCCGCAAACAGCCCGCCGCACAGAAATGATATAAAAGCCGATGTCAGGCTGAAAAGAATCCCAAAAAAGAACAGGACAATAATCTTTGCCAGAATCATCTGTGTGCTTGTTACGGGAATGGTGCGCAGATTTTTAAAGGTATCGTTATCCCGTTCCATAAAAAAGAGCATAGCTGCAATCACCCCGAGCATACACGGCAAAAGCAATTCTATCCCAAATGCCATGGCCGACTGATAATAACTATTGAAAATCGCTGTTTTACTGTCATATTGTCCTGCTATCTGCGGCATTGTCATCAGGTAGGTCAGCGGTATGGGAAATAAAAACGCTGAAAGAATAACCAGCCACATAAATTTTTTTCGTTTTAATTTTATAAATTCACACTTTATAAGGTCAGGCAATTCCCTCACCCCCTGTCACACGCTTGAAATAATCTTCAAGGCTTTCTTCGCAGACATAGGCTTCTGATACGGTAAGCCCGTTTTCGACAAAAGTGGTTACAATTTCCCCGACAGAAACATCTAAATTATGCAGACGCAGATTGTGGTCATCCCGTATGGTAAACTGCGTTTCATGGAAACCCTGTTCCAAAATCCTTGCCGCCTGTGTTGTACTGGAAACGGTAAAACGGATATGCCTGTTGCTCTTTGCTTCCAGCTCTGCAAGGCTTTCTTCCTCCAATAATTCGCCGTGGTCGATAATGCCTATATCATCAGCCAAAAGTGCAATCTCGGAAAGAATATGGCTGGAAATCAATATCGTTTTTCCTCTTTCAGTACAGAGGGCACGGATAAAAGAGCGCACTTCCGCAATTCCAATCGGGTCAAGACCATTAATCGGTTCGTCCAGAATCAAAAGCTCCGGGTCGTGCATAATAGCAAGGGCAATCGCCAGTCGCTGCTTCATTCCAAGGGAATATTGGGAAAACAGCTTTTTATCTTTATAGGGAAGCCCCACTAAATCAAGCGCATTTTTAATTGCATTACGGCTTGGCACTCCCCGCAGGGTCGCAAAAATGCGCAGGTTTTCTGTGGCGGTCAGGTTCGGGTAAAATCCGGGAGATTCAATCAGACTGCCAATCCGAGGCAGCAGCTTTTTCTCATTTGTCCGTAAAGACTTTCCCCAGATTGTAACTTCCCCGGAAGTGGGCTGTGTCAGCCCAAGCAGCATTTTCATTGTCGTTGTCTTTCCAGCCCCGTTCCTGCCAAGCAGACCATAGATACGTCCCTGCCTTACATGGATATTCAAATCTGCAACGCTTTTCTGAGTTCCGTATTGTTTGGTAAGATTTTTTGTTTCGATTACATATTTACTCATTGCAATCCTCCTTGTTTTGCGGAGCAAAATGTCTGCCATGCCTGCATGGCTTGCACCCTTGCAGGAGCAGAGGATTTCCCTCCTTTTTTATATTTGCCATTCTATCACGCCAACCTTGCCAGAACCTTGCCGAAACCTTGCTTTTTTCATGCTTTTACAGTTTTGCGAAATTTGATAAAACTTAAAAAATCCCTGTATTGTTACAGGGATTTTGGAAGCAATATTGTAAATATCGTTCCCTTATCAGGAGTGCTTTCTGCGGTAATCGTTCCTTTATGTGCCGCCACAAGCTCTTTTACGATAGACAGACCCAGACCGTTTCCTTTTGCAGACCGTGACTGGTCGCATTGGTACATTCTTTCAAAAATATGCGGGAGATGCCCGGGGGATATTCCTTTTCCATTATCTTCCAATATAATCCGGGCTTGCCGGTCATTCTCTGAAATGCGGAATATCACTTTATTTCCCTTACTATGGATAAGCGCATTCTGCAGCAGATTGTTCAGGGTACGGCTATAAGCATTTACATCGATACGCATAGGGTATTCCGTTTCCGGAATATCAAACTCATATTCAAAATTACTGTTTTCCAGAACGGAAATCCAATCAGCTATGATATTCCGGGATACTTCATTCAAATCCAGGACCTCAAAGCGAAAAATCTGTTCTCCGGAATCCAGTTTCACCCACTCAAAGAGGTTTTCCACAAAATGCTTTAAGTAACGGGCTTTCTCAAATGCGACATGGACGTATTCGTCTTTTTCTTCTCCTGCCACTATCTTACATTCTATTGCTTCCAGATAACCGACCAGAGAAGCAAGGGGAGTTTTGACATCGTGGGAAATACTGGTCATTAACCTCTTGTATGCCTGTTCAGACTGTTTTTGTCTGATAAGCTGCGTCTGGCTGTTCATTGCAATCTCATTAATTCCATAGCAGATTTTTCCTGTCATATCATTTTTCTTAGTCAGCATACGGCGGTTCAGGTTCCCGGATTTTATATCTTCAAGCGCTTCCTCGATAACAGACAATTGCTCCCGTACGCGCCCAAGTTTTGTAAAAAGAAACAGGATAACCAACAAAGCGATGCATAACATAATCAGTAAAAATAAATTAAAACTCATGTCAGGCCTCCCTGTTAAAACGGTAGCCCACGCCCCGGACAGTTAAAATGTAAAACGGATGCTCCGGGTCCGGTTCAATTTTTTTCCTCAATTTGCTGATAAACGACATGATATTACTGTCGTCAAAAGCATATTCTTCCTCCCAGACCTGCGTATAAATCTGCTTTTTTGTAAATACCTTGCCCTTATTTGATGCCAGAAAGATAAGCAGGTCAAATTCTTTTCCCGTAAGCTCAATCTGCTCATCCCCTCGAAAAACAAGGCGGTTAAGGCTGTCAATCGTCATCCCCTGAAACGTCATGCAGTCTGTTTCAGAACCGGAAACAGGATTAAGCAGGGTATAACGCCGGATTAAGGAATTTACCCGCGCCATAAGCTCGTTGATGCTAAACGGCTTTGTCAGGTAATCGTCCGCCCCCATCCGCAGACCGGATACTTTATCTTCTTCTTCGCTTTTTGCGGTCAGCATAAGGACAGGAACATTACTTGTCCGCCGTATTTGCTGCAACACCTGAAAACCATCCAAATCAGGCATCATAATATCAAGAATAATAAGGGAACAGGTATCCCTGTTTTCCTCCAGTATCCGCAGCCCTTCTATGCCGCCATGCGCAACAACCGCAACAAGGTTTTCCTGCTCAACGCATTTTTTCATAAGCGCACAAAGCTCTTTGTCATCATCAATAACCAAAACCTTATTCATGCTTCTTTGCCCTTCCTTTCATTTCTGCCATATAATTATATGCGGTTGGGCGAATCGTTTCAAGTATTTAGGAATTGTATCATGGAAATCTGCATAACCGGCTATGGAGTACCTTTCGCGATAAGGTACAGCTTCATGTTTGCCGCTTCCACCTTTGCGCCGGGACGTTGTAAGTTTATCAGAAGCGTATTGTTAAAACTGTAATTATGGAATTTTGACATGGTGGAGAGGTAGTTTTTGTATCTGCCTATTTGATTTTTCTTTCTTTGCACGAAAAAAAGACAATCTGTTATGACTATCTTTCTTCCCGAAAACAGAAAAAGCAGCGAATTGTTTTCTCTAAATAAAAACAATTCACTGCTTTACTGCTTATGTTATTAAGTTGCTGTGATTATGCCAGTACAGGCTCACGCTTTTTGATGATAGCACTAACTTCCTCTACGCTTTTTTTGTCGCAACGGCTATCTGTTCAAGCGTAAAATTATTCTCATACATGGTCATTATAACATCTGCTAAAGTGTTATCCCTAATTTCTCATCAACGGTCAATTCCGCCGAAAGCAACGTACTCAGCAGACGGTGATTGACAAAATCCCGTTCCTTCTGCGAGGAAACAAGGCGGCTCACATAAAAGACTGCTCTGTTCAGGATATGGCAGCCTGTCGGGTTATCTTTTTGTGCCTCTAAATTCACAATCACCTGCCAGATACCGTCTTTCATACGCACATAAAAGATAATGTCAAACCCTTAATGAAAGTGCCGCAAACCCGCATAAACACTGGCTTTATTTGTCGAGCGACTTCATTGTCGGGAACATTCACTCACTCAATCCGCCTTAGTCCAAATAAGAGCAACTGCGCTTATTTCCTCGGTTTTCACCATATAACATCAATCCACACTAGTCCACCAAAGTCCATAAATTTGATATCTTTTTGATGTATTTTCTTTCTTTTGATGTCAGGTACATTTCAGGAATCGCCCCTCCCAAGGACTTCTTCCTAAAAAATATCACTATTCTTTTCCAGAGCTTTGATTGCTTCCCTTTTCTTCGTATCTGTTGCCTCTGCATATATATCCATCGTGGTTTCTATATTCGCATGTCCCATGATACTCTGAATCACCTTGAGATTTGTTTCATTTTCACAAAACCTCGTGCAAAATGTATGCCTGATGTGGTGACATGAAAAATGGGGAATCAATACCGGGCGTCTGCCCTCCCGTTTTGCCTTAATAATTTCTTCCGCGTTGTAGGCTTCGTATATCCGTTTAATTGCATGGTTGATTACATTCGGCTTATGAATAATTCCGTCCTTATTGCAGAAGATAAAACCACTCATCCCATCAACAACCTGCACATTAAAACCGCTTTCTTTCTGCGCTTCATACTCATCCCGAAAAGCCTTCTCAACAGCTTCCATCATCGGTATGATACGCACCCCGGCATTAGTTTTGGGTGTGGAGATATGAAATTCACTTTTCCCATTCTCCATTACCCTGTAAATCGCTGTATGATTAATACTGATAGTCTTATTATCGTAGTCTAAATCCTCCCAACGCAGACCTATCATTTCTCCGATGCGGCAGCCGGTTCCAAAAAGAGCTGTGAATAACGGCAGCCAATGACAATACACCGGACTCTCAGCTATGTAGTTCAAAAATGCCCTTTGCTGTTCCAACGTAAGTGCATGCCTGATGCCTTTATTCTTCCCGTCTTTCTTCTTTATCTCTGCCATTACACCACTTGCCGGATTATTACGTATCACATCATCCCTGACTGCCATCTGAAAGGTTGGGTGCAAAACAGTATGGATATTATCCAGTGTATTTGCCTGCAATCCCATTTCGTTCAACAGTGAGTAGTAAAAAAATCTCACATCGGAATATTTTATATCATTAATAATCCTTTTTCCGAACGTGTCCCTGACATAATGGTCATACATATACTTGTAATTTACCCTTGTATGTTCCTTTAAGTCATACTTTGTTGATATGTACCTGTCAAAAGCGTAGTTTAATGTTGTCTTTCCGCTGCAATAGCTTTCCAGACCGTCAAGCTGGTCACGAACAAGGGCTTTTTCCTTCTCCCTTAACTCCATCAGGTCATTCGCATATACAACGTGTCTTTTCCCGCTTGGGTCAGTGTATTGGTAGATATACCTTTTGTCGCTTTTCCTTTGACTCTCACCCTTCCTTAATACTCTGCCTTTTAAATCTTTCCGTGATTTTGACATGATGCACCACCTTCCTTTTTAAACAGAAAGAGGTCACAAATGCCATTACCCGTTCTTTTCCTTTTCTTCCTGCTCACGCAGTTTGTTAAATCCCTGAACGAGTGTCTGTGTTATGGTCAGATTATGATTGCTGGCATATTCTGTTATGTCTGTATGCTCGCCTTTCGTGAGGCGGATAAAAACGCCTTCACTTCTCGGGTTTTCCAACCTCGGTCTGCCCGTCCTTGCCACCCGCCATCACCTGCCTTTCATAATCTCACTAATATCATACTACTTGTATATCAAAAAGTCAATCATTTTTTGATATACAACAATTTGTCACCTCTGTACTGTCCAAACCTACACATGAAAAGATTCCAGATATTCTTCAAAAATTGGCACGCTCACAAGGGTAATACGGTTAATCTTATACACCGCATGAGCTTCCTGCGCCAGTTTCATAAAACTGTGCTTACTCATTGAATATCTTTCCGCTCCTTCATCATATCTGATGAAATCACTCTTTTTAACTTTCGCTTCCATCCCTGACCTCCTTCCTAAAGACAATTCTTTTTCCCTTACTGCGTTTTGGTATATCTTCCAATAAAAACACATTCCATAACGGTATATGCTTTTATTGAAAGATATAAAAATCCATACAGGTGACAGCTCATTACACTGCCCACATCGGTCTTGCACCGTCACTTAAACTGACCGGATTCCTCCGGAAGTATCATTATCAAAAATATGCCTCATCGCCCCGTGTAACTGCTACACATTTTGCCCGACATCCTACCGCTCCCCGCCTTAACTTCAATACCAATTTTCAGTATTTCCTTGTATACACCTCCATCCAAAAACAGAAACAGGCTTCTCTCCGCGTGTCCGCATAGTGGCTCCGCATATCCCACACGTCCTGTATGCATTAACCTATGAAATTGTCAATGTGCATTGGATAAATCTCTTTGGACCTGTCAGCCCAAAAAACATATAGATACACCGGCTATCGTATCAGTGGATTTATATGCTTTATAAGAATGACAACGCTCATTTATTTTCCCTTAAATACGGGCCAAACTCCTTTATAATAAGCCGGATTATTTCCTTCTGGCTTTCCGAACAAATCTCTGCAACTTCCCTTAAGCATTTCAGCTGCTCCTGCGTCATAGAATTTTGAAACCTGCCGGGACCTTTCATAAGATAAAATCCCCCGCCATATCCCTGCTTGCTCATTAACGGAAGCTCCTCATTTATGATTTCAAAATCCCGCCTTATGGCCTTTTTCCCAACGCCATACCTCTGCATCAGCTCCGGAACCGTTAATTTTTTCCCTGACAGAAGCATACGCTCAATCTCTTTGCGTCTCTGAAATGCATTGTCTAACATACTTCACCCCCTTCCCTGCATAAATTAATTTTCCAAGTGCTCCTATTGTAAAAAAAGTAACTTCCCCTCTGGGGGAACCTTTCTGAAAAACCTCCTTCTTTTTGGCAAAACAGAAAACCGGAGTGAAACAAATACAATAAATAAACGCTTTAAATAAGCAGCAATCCCTCCTTGACTCACACCTTTTCTGCTGATAAAATAATTTTGGATAAATCTATTAAAAAATTTTTAGCTGCTATCGTAGTTCCGAATGTCCCCGGAGCTCCTTTAGCAGCTTTTTTTACTGGCAATTCCTCTTCTTTTTCTACCGCTTACCAGAATAGCAAGCACTGCCTGTGTTCCCACACAGGCCACAAAATACTGAACTCCCCCTCACGGGAAAGCTCAGCATTTTGATACACAGGGGGAAATCCCCCTGCCCCCCTTTTTACAAATTAAAGCCAACACACACCACTGTCAAAATCAGGAAAGGAACCATACCCATGCCAAACCGTACAAGGACAAATGAACTAAAAATCTTCTTAAACGATGACGAGAAATATATCCTCGAACGCAAATTTCTCCAATCCGGGATGCAGAGCAAATCCGCTTTCATCCGCCACCTGATACTATACGGATACGTATATGAAGTAGACTACTCCCACCTTCAGGAATACAACGCCGCCCTTGCCAGAATCGGAAATAACCTAAACCAAATCGCCAGACGCATAAACACTACCGGAAACATATATAAAGATGACATCGACGAAGTAAAGGAGCTCATGGAAAAAATATGGCATACACAAAAATCCATGCTATCACAGCAACCGTTAATAAAGCAGTAGACTACATATGCGCCCCTGATAAAACAGATGGTTCCATCCTGATTTCCTCCTGCGGATGCAGCCCCCAGACAGCCTCTTTTGACTTTGAATTCGCCCTGTCCAAAACCAGCCGGGCTGACAAAAATAAAGCTTACCATCTTATCCAGTCTTTTTTCCCCGGAGAGGTAAGCTATGAAGAAGCCCATCAGATAGGAAACGAGCTCGCTGAGAAACTTCTTCAGAATAAATATTCTTATATTGTGTCCACCCACATTGATAAAGGGCACATACATAACCATATTATTTTCTGCGCTGCTGATAACATTGACCATAAAAAATACCATGACTGCAAACAAACCTACTACAATATACGGAAGCTCAGCGACAGCCTGTGCCGTGAACATAACCTGTCCGTCATCCCCGATTCCGGCCGGAAAGGGAAATCTTATAAAGAATGGATGGAAAACCAAAATAATAATTCATGGAAACATCAGGTAAAAGCGGATATCAATGACTCCATAAAAAAGGCCTCCACCTATGAAAAATTTCTGGAAATCATGGCGTCAAAAGGCTATGACATTGAAAACTCAGGCTTCCATAATTCAGGTAAATACATCAAATTCCGCCCCCAGGGCCAGAAATACTTTGTCCGCGGCCGGGAAAAAACGCTAGGAAAGGATTATACAAAAGAGCGCATCCGGGAACGGATAGAAAACAAAGGACAGGAACTTGCTAATAAAATGCTCCATTCCAGAGGAATCCATAATATCATCGATACCTCCGCCGATGAAAAATATGCCAATAACGCCGCCCTGCAGAAATGGGCCGACAAACAAAACCTCAAACTCGCCGCACAGGCATACGTCTCCATGGAGCAGCTCGGATTACACTCCATGGAAGAACTTGAAACACGGCTTGCCACCCTTTCAGAGCAGTCTTCAACGGCTAAAACCAAAACTGTTTCTCTGGAAAAAAAGCTCCGCCGCCATGCGCTGATTCTGAAATATGCGGAACAGTATGCCGAGAACCGCCCCTTCCATACCAGATACACAAAAGCCCAGAATAAAGAATCCGTTTTCAGAAAATATGAATCAAAACTGATTCTCTACGACGGCGCCAAAAATGAATTAAAACGCTTCGGGCTTGAGCCTTCCAAAGTCAATCCTGATGAGGTACGTAAAGACTATCAGGAAATGGAAAATCAACGGAAAATCTTTCTTGCGAAATACAAAGCTATAGAAAAATCCCTGAAAGAACTGCGGCATCTGAAAGATGTAATTTCCCAATATATGGATTCTGCTCCCGTTGAAACACACCGAATTTCTAAAACTTCGGACAAAAACCGAGAAACACTATAATTTAAATCCTGTATATATCATAATAAAAACCATTTCGAAAATACACTCATAATGATAGGAAATAAATCTGAAAATAGATATGATTATGGGTGGCTATCTGATAAAATTTTCAGATAAATGAAATGGGTAATGCTTAAAATAAATCTCTGGGCGATGAATATATACCAAAAAATAAAGGCCCGAACCACATACGTATTCTGCCTTTATTTATATCAGATTGTTTCATTCAAATCCTTCTCATATTTAGCAAATATAACATTTAAGTATTTATAACTTTCAGTCCAAACCAAATATATCCATTACCTTTGTATATATTGCCTGAATTTGAGCATTCTCCCTATTTACTGCGGCTAGTCGCGCCAGTTCCTCTACCGTCTCTTCTCTCTCCGGCTTCTCCTGTTTACATAACAGGCCCAGCAGCCCTATTGCATAGTCTATCTGGAGCTCCACATTACCTTCATTCGCTTCGGCAAGCCGCGAAAGTTCCTTTACCGTCTCTTTTAGCTCCGGCAGCTCCTGCTCACAGCTCAGGTTATACAGACCATTCGCATAGATTGTCTGGAGCTCCACATTACCTTCA
>OFGP01001989.1_pt1 | contig 13047 bp, 9 predicted proteins | sample 1521781 | NCBI WGS metagenome assembly OFGP01 (sample SAMEA3504113, study PRJEB24116) | mouse gut metagenome | biome: mouse gut; feature: mouse-associated habitat; material: faeces | place: Denmark | collected 2011 | reverse complement strand
AAAAAGAAATTATAAAGGGGCAGATATGCTGAATGAGTTCCTTAATAATCTTATTGAGGGAAAAATAGAGGTGGCGGATTGTTAATGGCAAAAACTCCATAAGACTGAGAGGAATTGGACATCAAGGAATAATTAGTGTAGTAGATGTTTGGAGGGAGAGAAAATGATTAAATATCCTTTAAATGTAACAATTGATACTAATATCTTTATATCTAATAAATTTGATTTTAGCGAAGATAGTACCCTTAGTTTGCTTGTAAAGTATGTTCAGCAAAATAAAATAAAAGTGATTCTAAGCGATATAGTAGTTCGCGAAGTTGAAAAACATATTGTAGATAAAGGAGATGAATTATGTAAGTTAATCAGGAAATCGAGAAAAGATGCTTTATCAGTTTTGCCGGAAGAGTTAATCCGAAAAATAGGAGTAGGGCATATTCTCTTAAGTGCGAAGAAGGATGATGTTAGAGAAAAAAGTAAAGCTGAACTAAGAAGATTTTTAGATGAAATCAAAGTAGAGACAATTAAAACGAGTATAATAGATTTAGACTCTATTCTGGAAGATTATTTTTCTTTTAAACCGCCATTTGAGGATAATGATAGAAAAAGAAAGGAGTTTCCAGATGCATTTATTGCAAATCAAATTAGAGCAAGATTTGGAAAAGATGAAATCATAGCAATTGTTAGTATGGATAAGGGATTAAAAAAAGCATGTAAGGCATCAAAGAATCATTTATTCTTTTCTTCATTAGGGGAACTATACAATGCGATAAATAAAGAAGAAAAAGAGTATGAAGATATATTAAATAGTATAAAGAGAAAACAGTTTTTAATTGCAAATATGGTGAAAAAATATGTCTTGGATAAGAACTGTGTGGAGGTAATAGGGCTTTCTTATGATAAAGATGGAATAGAATACGGATATGCTTATCATGATTTTGTAGTGCAAGAAATGTCTAAAGCATCAATCGGAATACATACTATTGATGAAATCACTGATGAAAAGGTTATTGCGACACTTTTAGTCAAAGCGAGTATAGATGTTCTGTGTACTTATAAAGATTATGATAATGCTGTATGGGATTCTGAGGAAAAATCATACATTTATGTTGAAACAAGGAAGATTAAGGAAAAGCATAGTTCAAGATTTGGATGTAGAATTGAGATTAAAAGAGGAGAAAGAGATGTAAGAATAATACCTTTTAAAATAATATTAAATTCTGATACTCGAATAGAAAGAATTGAAGTAGAAGAAGATGTATACAATTATATGCAGGAGGAAATTGATGATTCAAGAAGAATTTTTGGACTTCAATCATTAAATAAATATAATGATTACTTAGCAAGTAATCTTGAAGACTCAGAAATGGAGGAGGAATTTAAGTATTTATTTGGGGAAATCAATAGTGTTTATAAATCATATGAAGATATTTGTTTAACCTATGATATGCTAATTGACATAATTAAAATAAATAGGGAAAAGGCTAGAAATAAATTATTAAAACTATCGAAAATAATTAATAAAAAAAATAGTTTTCCATTGGGGAGTGATATTGATGTTATAACCGATGATGATATTGAAGGAATCATTATATGGGCAGAAAATAATTATAACAGAACATCAAAGTTAGCGGATAAGTCGTATTTGCCAGATTCAATAGGTTATGGAGAAACAGTAGCTTTTATTGATGATAAAGATAATGAATATCGTTTATCTTTAGATAGCTTTATGGGAATACCTTCAGGAGGGGAGTTGGAGACAATTGATATACTATTTTGTAAAGGTCAAGAAGTGATAGCTAGAGGCTGTGTCGAATTAACAGTGGGATATTACGAATTTGATGATGAAGGCGGAGTTGCGGAGGCAATAGATGATAATATAGAGTATAATTACGAGAGTATTGCAAAGAAAATTAGAGATATTATTTTTGAACTACAAATTCATTTAGAGAATGAGAAAGAGATAAGTGAGATAATAGATGAAATGTTTGTATATACGAAAGATGAGAAGAAGAAAGATTGTAGTTGTGAAGATAAAATTTTGTATTAGTATGGAATCATAGAGGTAAAACAAAATTCTGTGAATGAAAAAGCGGTCAATTCTGGCCGCTTTTTCTGTTGGGATGGAAAAGAAAATTTATTGTGTTGAGGAGGGAGAGCGTGAGAAAGCGTGATTTGATTTCCGAATTGGTAAGGGAAACTGCAAAAAGGATGGTGTGGGACGGGGAAAGCTGGAGAAGGTATCTGAATACGGCTTCACGGATATATAAGTACCCGTTCAGGGAGCAGATATGTATTTATGCCCAGCGGCCTGATGCGGAAGCCTGTGCCTCTATGAAAGAATGGAATGAAGTCATGCACTGCTGGGTAAACGGCGGCGCAAAAGGGATTGCCCTTCTTGATGATGAAGTGCCTTATACAGGCCTTAAACATGTTTTTGATATTTCCGATGTACATAAATTAAAGGGGAGCGGGCGTTTCCCTTATATCTGGGTAATGCGGGAGGAGCATAAGGAGGCTGTAATCGGGAGGCTGGAAGAACTTTATGGGGCGACGGTTAAGGAGAGCGGATTTGGTGACAGGATAAAGGAGATAGCCGGCCGGATTGCAGAAGACGCTTATGAGCAGGCGGCGGATGAAATGGGGTATACCTGTGCCGGAAGTTATCTGGAGGAGTATGATGAGCTGAATTTCAAATTAAGGATAAGGGAGACGCTTGCAGGCAGTATTGCTTATACGGTATTGAGAAGATGCGGAGTGGGGGAGGCGGAACTTGCAGAGGAAATCAGCTTCCCTTATATTTTTGAGTTTAATACCCTTGGGACGCTTTCTGTATTGGGGGACAGTATATACAAAAATGTAATGCCTGTGCTTATAGAGATAAAGAAGGTAGTCCGTGCATATGACAGGGAGCTCGCAAAAAATCCTGAGGCAGAAAAGAATAACGGAAAAGTGCAAAACGGACTTGAAAGTATAACTGCAAGAGATTATAATACTTTAAAGCGTGAAAGTGACAGACGGGAACCGGAAAGCCGGGACAAAGAAAAGGGGGAACAGAATGGAAGTGAGATACGAGAGAAACGGGGATTACCTGATTCCGGCGTTACAGGCGGACAGACAGCCGGAAGGGGAGCTGACGAAATACGGACTGATGCGGAGGGATTACCTGAAAGAGCACAGGAGCGGGATTTATACGGCGCTTCTGCTGGAAGGGAAGCTGAAAGCACATTTGCTGATGGTTCAGAAACAGGCGGAGGAGAGAATGGAAGACATGACCGGACGGATGATGGTGCAGAGAGGGGTAAACGAACAGCTCAAAGCCGGGAACCAGTTACTTTGGGTTCAGAAAATGAACGGAATCAGGCAGGCGGCGGAGGAGACAGTTCTGGAAGAGCTGATATACAGTTAAATATTGGAGAGCAGAAACCGGAGGATTCTTTATCAGCCGGTTTTTCTTTTGGGGATTTTCTTAAGGGCCCGGCGGGGGACGGTGCAAGTCTGTCCCGGAAAAAAGGTTCAAGGAAGAAGGCGCAAAAAGAGGAATATGTGCAGTTAAGCCTGTTCCCGACTGTTGGGGAGCAGATGGGGACGGTAATGTTTTCCGGTGCGGACGTAAATGCTTCCGCATCCATGCTGCTTCCTGTTCAGGATAAATATATTGAGGGGATACTTTGGACAGGCGGAGGCAGGAAGGGCAGTAAAGAACGTATTAACTCGCAGTATCAGGCAGGAGGCAGAGCGGAAGAAATCTCAGGGTTCCTTGCCGGGGAATATGGAACCGGAGGGAAGGGGTTTGAGATAGACGGGCAGGAAGTATGCACATGGTTTGACAGGGAGGGGATGCGGTTTGCCTACGGTACTGCCGCAAAGGAAGATTATTCGGTATTCCTGACCTGGGAGATGGCTGAAAAAAGAATCCGAGCTATGGTTGAAAGCCATACTTATATGGATAACAAAGATAAACCGGTGAAGTGGCGGGAATTTATTACGCAGGACGAGATTAACGCGGTGCTGATTAGGGGGAGCGGGGCTGACAAGCGGCGCATTTATAAATTTTTTTCACAGAACCATTTCCCGAAAGAAAATGCGGATTTCCTGCGGAAGGAATACGGAACGAGAGGCTACGGCGGCGCCCTGCCGGGAACGGACAGCAGCTTTGCGGGCTATAGTTCAAAGGGTATCAGGCTGTCAAAAGGCAGCCTGATTGCGCCTGCGGCAGAGGTACTGGTTAACTGGCGGAGCGCGGAAAAGTGTATCCGTATGCTGATTGCGAAGGGCAGCTACCTGAATGCGGAAAAGATGGAGGATTATGCGCGTTACAGGCAGGGATTTAGGGAAGCCGGATGGGCAGATGCGGAAAGCGGAGGCCGGGAGCAGGCTGAAAATGGAGGGCAGCCTGAAGGTCAGGGAGGAACCGTTATGGCCGCGGTCAGGGCGGAAGCGGTTAATTTCCGGATTATGCCGGGGGAGAAGGAAATCAGGTTATCCCTTAAGGAGAAATTTCAGAGGAATGTGGAAGTGATTCGGCTGCTGAAGGAGATAGAAAGTGAAAACCGTCCTGCGCTGCCGAAGGAGCAGGAGGTATTATCACGGTATGTCGGGTGGGGCGGCCTTGCGGACGCCTTTGATGAAAGCAAAGAGGGATGGAAGGAGGAATATCAGGAATTAAAGGGGCTGTTGTCAGAAGAAGAATACGCCATGGCAAGGGCCAGTACATTGAATGCCTATTATACGCCGGATGCTGTCATCCGGGCAATTTATGAAGTGATTGATAAGATGGGCTTCCAGAGGGGGAAGATTCTGGAGCCTTCCGTTGGCATCGGGAAATTTTTCGGAATGCTGCCGGAGAAGATGCTGGGGAGCAGGCTGTACGGGGCGGAGCTTGACAGCCTTACCGGCAGGATTGCAAAGATGCTTTATCCAAAAGCGGATATTGAGATAGCCGGATTTGAGGAAACATCTTATGACGACGGTTTCTTTGATGCCGTAGTCGGGAATGTGCCGTTCGGGGGATATAAGGTGGTGGACAGGCAGTATGATAAGTACAATTTCCTTATCCACGACTATTTTTTTGCAAAAGCAATAGATAAGGTGCGAGCGGGCGGTATTGTGGCGATGGTGACGACAAACGGCATGGGGGGAGGGACTTTTGACAAGAAGGACAGCCGGGCAAGGAGGTATTTTGCGCAGAGGTGCGATTTGCTGGGGGCAATAAGGCTCCCGGAGAGGACTTTCGAGGATACTGACATTACGACGGATATCCTGTTTTTCCAGAAAAGGGAGAGGCAGAGGGATTTATCCGCCAGCCTGCCGGAGTGGGTGGAAACCTCTGTGGTTTACGAGGGGGATTATGTAAAGGAAAACGGGGAGAACGGCCACAGCAGGCTCTATATGAACAGCTATTTCCTTGCGCATCCGGAAATGGTTCTGGGAAAGATGGAGGTCATGAGCGGGCCGTTCGGGCCGCAGATGAAGTGCCTTCCGGTAGAGGGGAGCCTTGGGGAAAAGCTGGGGAAAGCAGCAGCCAATATCCGGGGGCGGATAGAAACCGTGGAGGCTGACATGGACGAAAAGGAGGCGGAGGAGGAATTGCTTCCGGCAGAACCGGGAGTAAAAAATTTCAGCTATGCGCTTGTGGATAACAGGATATATTACCGTGAAAATGCAGTTATGAAGCCTGTAAAAGTATCTGATACGGCGGAAAAACGTATCAGGGGTATGCTGGCCATATATGGCTGCGTACAGGAGCTGCTGAAGATACAGATGGAGGAATCGGAGGATTCTGCGGTCAGGGAAAAACAGGAGCTGCTGGGCAGGCTTTATGACGGGTATGTTGAAAGGTTTGGCCGGATAAATGACAGGGCAAACAGGCTCGCCTTCGGACAGGATTCCGGGTACTTCCTGTTATGCTCGCTGGAAAAGCTGGACGAGGACGGGAAGTTTGCGGGGAAGGCGGATATCTTCACCAAGCGCACGATTAAAAAGCGTACTGTCATTACAGGCGTGGACACGTCAGCCGAGGCTCTGGCGGTATCCCTGAATGAAAAGGGAATGATTGACCTTGATTATATGTCCACCCTTACAGGGCGGGATAAAGGGAAGGTGGCTGAGGAGCTTTCCGGCGTGATTTTCCGCAATCCTGTCACGGAAAAGTGGGAGACGGCAGACGAATATTTAAGCGGAAATGTGCGGGTAAAGCTGGAGACGGCAAGGGCTTTTGCTGATAATAACGGGGAATATGCCGTTAATGTGGCGGCGCTTGAAAAGGTTCAGCCAAGGGACCTGGAGGCGTCTGAAATTGAGGTGACATTAGGGGCTACATGGATAGAACCGGAGTATGTCAGGGATTTTATGTATGAAACTTTTGAAGTACCGGAACTTTACATCAAACACAAGTTATCAGACGTCCGGTATATAAAAGCTACCGACCAATGGGTCATCAAGGGGAAGAATGTCAATGAGGACAGCGCTACGGTGAAAGTGACGTATGGCACGGGCAGGGCAAATGCATACAGGCTTCTGGAGGACGCCCTGAATTTGCGGACCACCCGCATTTACGATTTGGTAAAGACAGAAGATGGGGAAAAGCGGGTGCTGAACAGGACGGAGACGGTGCTTGCCGGACAGAAACAGGAAGTGATTAAGAATACTTTTAAGGAGTGGATTTTTGCGGAACCGGAGAGGAGGCGGGCGCTCTGTGAGAAGTATAACCGTTTATTTAACTCTGTCAGGCCGAGGGAATATGACGGTTCCCACCTGACATTTCCGGAGATGTCGCCGGAATACCATCTGGAGCCTTATCAGGCAAATGCGGTGGCGCATCAGATTTATGGGAAAAATACGCTGCTTGCCCATTGTGTGGGTGCAGGGAAAACCTTTGAGATGGTGGCGGCGGCAATGGAGAGCAGGCGTCTGGGGCTTTGCAGTAAGAGCCTGTTTGTGGTGCCGAACCATCTTACGATGCAGTGGGCGGGGGATTTCCTGCGCCTTTATCCGGGCGCTAATATACTGGCGGTTACAAAGCGGGATTTTGAGCCGGCCAACCGGAAAAAGTTCTGTTCCCGGATAGCCATGGGCGACTTTGATGCGGTGATTATAGGGCACAGCCAGTTTGAGAAAATCCCTTTGTCGGTGGAGAGGCAGATAATGCTTATCGGACGCCAGATAGAGGAAATACAGGAGTCCATCAGGGAAATGAAGGCGGCTAATGGGGAGAATTACGGTATCAAGCAGATGGAAAAGACGAGGAAGTCTCTGGAAGCAAGGCTGAAAAAGCTGAACGACAATACGAGAAAAGACGACGTTATCACGTTTGAGCAGCTTGGGGTGGACAGGCTGTTTGTGGATGAGAGCCATTTTTACAAAAATTTGTTTCTGTTTACAAAGATGCGGAATGTAGCGGGGATTTCCCAGACGGAAGCACAGAAATCTTCGGATATGTTTGCCAAGTGCCGGTATATGGATGAGCTGACAGGGGGCAGAGGGATTACTTTTGCCACGGGTACGCCAATCAGCAACAGTATGTGCGAGCTTTATACGAATATGCGTTACTTACAGTATGATGCCCTGCAGGAATCCGGATGGGAACACTTTGACAGCTGGGCGTCCACGTTCGGGGAGACGCAGGAGGTCAGGGAGCTTTCCCCGGAGGGGACAGGCTACAGGACAAAGACAAGGTTTTCCAAATTTTTTAACCTTCCGGAGCTGATGGCTGTTTTTAAGGAGTGCGCGGATATCCAGACTGCGGATATGCTGAAACTGCCGGTGCCGGAAGCGGTGTACGAAAATGTGGTTCTGAAGCCGAGCGCCTATCAAAAGGAGGCGATACAGAATCTGGCAGAGCGGGCAGAAAATGTACGGGGAGGAGGGGTAAATCCGGCGGTTGATAACATGTTAAAGATTACCAATGACGGGAGGAAGCTGGCCCTTGACCAGCGGATTATTGACAGCAGTTACCCGGACGATGCGGGCTCAAAGGTCTCGGCATGTGCACAGAGGGCGTTCCGGATATGGGAGCAGGGAAAGGAGGGGAAGCTGACGCAGCTTATCTTTTCGGATTTGTCTACGCCTAAAGGGGACGGCGCTTTCAATGTCTATGAGGATATACGGGATAAGCTGGTAAAAAAAGGCGTGCCGGAGAGGGAAATTGCTTTTATCCATGACGCCGGTACGGATGCAAAAAAAGCGGAGCTGTTCGCAAAGGTAAGAAGCGGCCAGGTCCGTTTTTTATTGGGCTCCACACAGAAGATGGGCGCCGGGACCAATGTGCAGGACAGGCTGGCTGCCCTTCACCATCTGGACGTGCCATGGAGGCCGTCCGATGTAGGACGGATTTTGCGGACATTCAAATAAAAAAGAATGTGGAGGTAACAGACAATGGCAAAATCATTATTTGAGGAACTGGGCGGCAAATACGAACGACAAGGAGATTACTTAATCCCGTGCTTAACCGTACCCGCCGAAGAAGAACAGCCAATAGGCACATGGGAACAGCGGCATCTGGACTATCTGAAGCAGTACCACAAAGTTACATACACCAATCTGCTCACAAGCGGTAGGCTCAATTCTTACCTTGCCGACATCGACAGGCAGGCGCAGGAACGCTTTGAAAGGCTTATAGAGGGCATGAAACAGGCACAGGGCATAACGGAACGCCTAAAGGAAGAAAACGCTTTAGAATGGACGGGACGGCTCAATAACATAAGGGCGTGTGCGAGGGAGATTGTGAATAATGAAATCATTTTCGCATAGGTAATACGACGACAGAGGGTAAAAGCTCTGTCGTTTTTCTTTTCTGGGAGTTTATAGTAAAGCGGCGAATAAAAGTAATATGTTTGTGAACATTCCGACATATGGATTGACAAACATTCATAAGCAAAGTATAATTGAACTGATAGTTTAATTATAGAGAGGATATGTATGGCTAGGAGAAAAAAAGAACCATTAAGTGTTCATAGGGAAAAGATAACTACTGTAGCCTCTGCGTTGTTTATTGAAAAAGGTATCTCTTCTACTACTGTTGATGAGATAGCAAAAAAGGCGGGATACAGTAAAGCTACTTTATATGTATATTTTGAAAACAAGGAAGAGATTTTCTTTTCTTTGGTATATCAACATATGCAGAAGCTGTTTCAAACGATAGAAAATATTATTTTACAAGAAACCCATTCACCAGAGCAATGGAGGGAAAAATATTTAGAGATTTGTTTCTCTATTCAAAGACTATGCAAAGAGTATCCTATTTATTTTGAGGGAATGATTGGATATATAAATGTTGATGTATCCGCTGATGAAACACCGCAGGTTTATAAAGATATTTATGATTTGGGATTGCATTTGAGTGACCTTGTAAAAACAATAATAGAACAAGGAGTGCTATTTAATATTTTTAAGCCAGAAAGCAATACAGATAAGATTATGATTTTTTTCTGGAGCAGCATATCTGGAATTATACGAATGGCAGAGTATAAAAAAGCCTATTACAAATTGTTGGGCTTTGACAATGATGAATTTGTTAAACAGGAATTTCTTGCATTGTTAGGTTGTTGTCAAAATATGCAGGAGGAAACATTATGAGAAGAAAAGCAATAAAGGTGTTATTGATTGTTATAGCTATTATTATTTCGGGAGGTGCAATTACTTTGTACATACTTGGAAAACCTGCTAAGGTGAACACAGATAAAAAACTGAATGGTGTGAGCGATGAACTTTGTTCTGTTTTATATTATGCGTCCCTTACTGCCAACTCCCATAATACGCAAAGTTGGAAGGTAAAGTTGGATGTGCGGGAACAAAGAATAAGGATTTCTATTGACGCAGAGCGAACATTAGAATTTGTTGACCCAGAATATCGGGAAATTTATATATCATTAGGATGCTATATTGAAGCATTGGCTTTTGCTTTTGATGCGTATGGATATGACACGATGGTAGAATATGCGGATTTTTCAGACACTCATAATGAAATTGCAATGGTATCATATTGCAGGCGTGAAAATGCAGAAATAAACAGCAGACAGCTTGAAACGATAAAACGCCGTCATACAGATAAGCGTAGCTATAACACGGACAGAATAAATCCAGAAGTGATTATACAACTTTTGAAAGATATTGACGGTATTTACTGTTACGAAACGGGGACGACAGAATTTGAATATCTAAAAAACGGAACAATGGAAGCTATTACAAAGCAATCCGCAGAAGCGGAATATCGAAAAGAATTAAATCAATGGATGCGATTTTCAAATACGGAAGTCGAACAGAAGAAAGATGGAATCTCTGCTGAAATGATTGGTTTGAATGGCATAATAAAAGCGTTTTATTATTTGACGACAAATCATAAAAATGCTGAAAATGATACTTTTGCCACGCAAGGTATTGAAACAGCAGAAAAGCAAACTGAAAATTGTAGTGCGTTCTTTGTGATTACAGGTGAAGATACAATAACTGATTGGATTGAAGCGGGAAGAAAAACACAGGCATTTTGGTACAGATGTGTCGAGAATAATATTTCCATTCAACCGTTAAGTGCTATGCTCGAAGTAATCCCATATAGTGAGGAAATACAGAACGAGTTAGGGGTAACAGAAAGTGTGCAAATGATTTTAAGAGCAGGATATATAAATGATTATGGCGAGAATGTAGGTGTACGCCGTAATCTAAAAGATTACATTACAGTTATAAATGGTGATTAGGGGTGCGTATGACAAGAAAAGTTTGATTAACTTATAAGCTATAAACCAGCCATGCTACGAAGCGTTGCCTTTATGAAAATGAGCGTTTCTTGTAATGGGGTATTGAGGAAATTATCATTAGGAAGGCAGCGATAAGCTGACTTAAATTTCGGAGGATTATAAAATGGTGAAGAATGATGAAGCAAAAATGACATTAGGCGGAAAATTAAAGTCCGCACGGAAAAGCGTAGGACTTACACAAGAGCAGTTGGCAGAGAAACTTTTAGTATCACGGCAGGCAATTACGAAATGGGAAGCCGACAAAGGAATGCCCGACATAGAAAACCTTAAACAACTTTCTAAACTCCTTGATATCAGTATTGATTATCTTCTTGATAGCGGAGAAAGTATTGATTTGTCTGTTATGAGAGAAGAAATTAATCTTGATGATTATTCTTATACTCGGAAATTTAAGGGGAGATGGAGCAAAAAGGCAGGTAAAAAGGATATGGTTGTAATAGAAAAGTATCCAAATGCTGAAATACATGGTCTCTTAGGTAAGCAGATACTCACCAAAGGAGAGAAAATCACGGATAATGCAATAGGCTTTTTAACAGATGCACCATTTGGAATACCAGAATTGCTTAACGGCATCAAAAATACAGATAAAGAATTTTATCTTGTCAATCAGTCGGATAAGCAATTTTTTGTAATCGTGACCGATGAATTTATTGAAAGCAGACAGCTCGCGGAAAAGATAACCGACAAGAAATTCGCGATTGGAAACTTCTCGTTTATTGACTGCGGTATTCTTTCTGATATTGAGTGAAACGAGGAGGAATTTACGGTGAAAAAAAGAAACTTACAGTTAAGCGGCTCTATCGTTCTTCTGGTAATTGGAGTGTTGGGTATCCTGTCCTTTATCGGACTGTTAATTAAAGGAGAGAACATGACCCGATGGATTCTCACATTACTATTGTCTATGATATTGGTTATTAAGGAAATAATGGTAATTATCCGTTACATAACAATTGAAAAACAGAGCCGAAATAATCACGAATAAGAAATTTTCGTTTGGGAATTTTTCAATTGTTGATTGTGGTATCATTTCTGCTTTTGAGGGTATCAAAAAATGACAACTAATCATAAAAAGCCATACAATGTGGAATGGATACTCTGCCCTATTTGTGGTAGTAAAACCCGTGATAGAATTAGAGAAGATACTGTCTTAAAAAACTATCCTCTCTATTGCCCGAAGTGCAAGCGGGAAACTTTAATTGAAGTAAAGGATTTACAACTTACAGTCATCACAGAGCCAGACGCATAGACGCAGAGCCGATGAACGAGTGAAATAAAATCACAGTTCGTTGGCTCTATTTTATTTCATAAGGTTTTAAGGCAAACGCCCACCATATAAAAAAACGGTGTTATGGTGGGCGGTATTGCTATACCCGAAAAGACTTAACAGACACTCTCCAGACCTGTTTTAAAGTTTGGAGGGATTTTTTATGTCCTTTTTTCGGGCAGTAACCTATCTGTTCATGCAACGCAGATTTTATCCATACATAGCATATCGGGGAATGGCAGGAAGCCAGTTAAAAAAATCCCTGCTTATGCAACGCTACTTCTCACCATGAAACCAGAAGTAGAATCTCCACTTAACAGAATATGTATCTCCTATAACCGTAGAGGTCACAGAACCTTTGCGGTTTTTCTTTTGTCGTTTTTTATCGGAATGTGCCGCAGGGCTGTATTTGATATTCGTTGCCGCTCCCCGCCCTCTCCATCTGGATTTTAGCATTTCAAAAATTCAGATAGGAGGTACTTACGGTGAAATACGCACTAAGAAAAGTATATATCAAAGAGAATAGCGGCTATGTAGAACTGTCCTATATGGACTTCTGCCGCCGCAGGCAAGCCGACCAGAGTTACATGGACAAGCTGTTTATCCCCGTGCAGGGCTGTCTGCTTGAAGTCGTTCGGGAACAGTACACGGATTTCTATCGGGATAAAGAACGGTGGCGTTATCTTCAAAAACTGGACACGAACCACAAGCTGCTCTCATTGGAGAGCTTTACAGACAGCGAGGGGAATGTGCTTGATTTCATTGTTGATGAAACGGTGGACGTTGCGGAAACCGTTGTCCGTGCGGTGATGATGGACAGGCTGAAAGCCGCCCTGCCCTTATTGTCGGATGGTGAGCAGGCATTGATACAAGCCATCTTCTTTGAAGAACTTTCCGAGAGGGAAGTCGGGCTGCGGTTAGGTGTGACACAGAGCGTTGTGAACAAACGCAAAGCCAAAATCCTTGCGAAGCTGAGGAAGATAATCGAAAACAAAATTTAAGGCGTTCAGCCCCCTTGTTTTTTCCTTTGGG
>OFGP01001966.1_pt1 | contig 13151 bp, 11 predicted proteins | sample 1521781 | NCBI WGS metagenome assembly OFGP01 (sample SAMEA3504113, study PRJEB24116) | mouse gut metagenome | biome: mouse gut; feature: mouse-associated habitat; material: faeces | place: Denmark | collected 2011 | reverse complement strand
ATTGACTATTTACTCAAGGTTTTTAAGGAAAGTTAAATCTCATGCGCCAGCCCTGGATTCAAAATGAAAGATATTGCGGGAATTCTCTGATTTCGCTAACTTTGCGGAATGCGAGAGGAATCAGGTTTTTTCAGTCCGGAAGAGTTTGACAGCCGCCCCGACGTCAACGACGGGCAGTTTCATGATTTTCGGTTGCTCTATTCTTCGGCGAGAGGGTTCACAAGGGTGTTTCTTGCCAAGAAACAGGGCCGCAATTTCATCGTCAAGACTTTGCGCGAGGAGTTTCGCAATGATGCTGCCGCGCGGGCTGCGTTGCGCAAGGAATATGACAGCGGTTTCCCCGTTGATTCGCGTTTCGTGACACGAACGATAGACCTGACGGTCTTACCGGATTACGGCCCGGCGCTTATAACGGAATATTGTCCCGGACAGACCCTTGCCGAAATCATCGACTCCGGCGCGGCTCTCGACGATTCGGACATCGGGCGCATCGTTAACGGTCTCGCGACGGCTCTCGATGACATTCACTCTGCCGGAATAATCCACCGCGACATAAAACCGCAGAATGTCATCTATTCCCGGCCGACGAGGTCGCTGAAAGTCATTGATTTCGGATGTGCCGATGCCGAGAGGTTCTATCTGCTTCACGTCGCCGCGGGCACTGAGCGCTACACACCGCCGGTCAGTGATTCAGCCGGCGCAAACGGCGCAGATCTCCACAACGATTTCTATGCCGCGGGCATGACCCTTTCCGAGCTGGCTCTCGTTGCGCCCCGTTCATGCGTCCGCGCTCTCGAGGCGACGGCCTCGGCGATGATTGCCCGGCGACTGTCCGACGGTTATTCCGTCGCTGCATTTTATCGCTCGGAGCTTGCCCGGCGCCGCAGGCGATGGATTCTTCCGTTGGCGCCGGTTGTGCTTGCAGTCGCCGTTGCTGTTTCTTTAATGGTGCTCCACTACGGCAGGCAGCCGGAGGAAAAGATGGCCGAACCGTTGCCGCACGCAACAGCCGATTCCGTTAAGCCACGGATGTCCCTCGGCGCCGATACGGCGCCCGTCGCTGTTGCGCCCGTCGTTTCCGGCTCGGTTCGGGAAAAGGTCACTGACCGTGTTGATGAAGATACCGTAGTCTGTTTCGGAAACCGGTCGGAACTCGTTAAAAACGAATTCGGAGTTTCTCATGCCGAGGCCAAATATCTTGCTAATTTCAGCAAGAATAAATTTGACAGGTTCATTGTGGAAAGCACTGACAAACAGATGACCTCGTTCACCATTCTGATAAACAGTTCTTCCGTCGGAGAGGAGGAGCGCGCCTGGGCGGCCGCCGGTTACAACAGCCTCGACTCCGTCGCGGGAAAAGTCATGGCTGAAGCGGCCCGGTATTTCAGCGAAGGTTTTGACCGGCGACGGGCCAGGGGGCTGATCAAGGAGCGCCACGCTTTCTGGCTTGAAGGATATCGGCCCCCGTTGCTGGAACTGCACTACGGCAAGTCGCCACAATGACAGCGCCCGCTGACCGTGGGGTCATGCGGGCGCCGGGAATGTGGGGTCAGGCGAGTTATTTCTCGCGCATGTATATGTTTATCGGAGTTCCGGTGAAATCCCAGTTCTCGCGGATCTTGTTCTCCAGATAGCGGCGGTAGGGTTCCTTGACCCACTGCGGCAGGTTGCAGAAGAAAATGAATGTGGGTATCGGCGAGCCTTTCAGCATCGTGACATATTTGATCTTCACGAATTTGCCCTTGTTGGCGGGTGGCGGATAGGCTGCGATGGCCTCGAGCATCACGGTGTTGAGCTGCGACGTCGGTATGGTGCGCTGACGGTTTTTATAGACTTCGACCGCTGTTTCGAGCACCTTGTAGATTCGCTGTTTCGTCAGCGCCGAGCCGAAAATGATGGGGAAATCGGTGAAGGGGGCGAAACGCTCGCGGATGGTGTCGCGGAAATGGCGGATGGCCGCTTCCGATTTGTTCTCCACGAGGTCCCATTTGTTGACGCAGACAACAAGGCCTTTCTTGTTGCGTTGGATCAGCGAGAAGATGCTGACGTCCTGCGCCTCGATGCCTCGGGTGGCGTCGATCATCAGAATGCAGACATCCGAAGCCTCTATGGCGCGCACCGAACGGATAACCGAATAATACTCGATGTCCTCGTTGACCTTGTTTTTTTTGCGTATGCCGGCCGTATCGACGAGATAGAAGTCGAAGCCGAACTTGTTGTAGCGCGTATAGATGCTGTCGCGTGTGGTGCCGGCTATGTCGGTCACAATGTTGCGTTCCTCGCTGATGAAGGCGTTGACGATCGATGATTTGCCGGCGTTCGGACGCCCGACTATGGCAAACTTCGGAATGTCGTCGAGGGTGTTGGCCTCGTCCTCTTCCACCGGAGGCAGTTTCTTGACGACATCGTCGAGCAGATCGCCCGTTCCGAAGCCGTTGACGGCCGAGACGGGGTAGGGATCGCCCAGGCCGAGACCGTAGAATTCGGGAACGTTGTAGAGCCAGTCGTTGCTATCGACCTTGTTGGCGACCAGAAGCACCGGCTTGCGCGATTTGCGCAGAATCTCCGCCACATGGTCGTCAAGGTCAGTGACGCCGTTCATGGCGTCAACAACGAAAAGAATCTCGTCGGCCTGCTCTATCGCGAGCTGTACCTGCTTGTTGATTTCCGATTCGAAGATGTCTTCCGAGTTGACAACCCAGCCGCCGGTGTCGATAATCGAGAATTCGCGGCCGTTCCAGTCAACGTGGCCATACTGGCGGTCACGCGTCGTTCCCGCTTCCTCGTTGGTTATGGCCGTGCGGCTTTTTGTAAGTCTGTTGAAGAGGGTGGATTTCCCTACGTTGGGGCGCCCCACTATGGCTATCATCTGTGACATGTCGTTTCTTTTCTTTTATTCGGAATAGAAAGGTTTCTGCAAAGTTACGAAAAAATATCCAAACGCCGGCCTGCCGGAAGAGGCAGGCGGAGCGCTTACTCTATGTAGCCGAAAGCGCGAAGCTTGTTCTCGCGGTTGCGCCAGTTGGGCTCGACCTTGACAAAGAGTTCGAGGAACACTTTCTTGCCGAAGAATGTCTCGATATCCTTGCGGGCCTGGGTCCCGACTTTTTTCAGCATGGCGCCCCCTTTGCCGATGAGGATGCCTTTCTGAGAGTCGCGCTCCACATAAATGACGGCCATGATGTGGATGGCTCCCTCTTTCTCGTCGAATTTCTCGACGATGACTTCCGTCGAATAGGGGACCTCCTTCTGATAGTTGAGAAGGATTTTTTCGCGTATTATCTCCGTGACGAAGAATCGCGCGGGCTTATCGGTCAGCGCGTCCTTGCCGAAATAGGGGGCGCTTTCGGGCAGCAGGGCCACTATGCGCTCCATGATGGACCGGACGTTGAAGTGCTCGAGGGCCGATGTCGGGAAAATCTCGGCGTTGGGCAGCAGCTCCTTCCAGCGGGCCACGATCTGCTCGAGCTGCGCCTGGTCTTTCAGAAGGTCTATCTTGTTGATGACCAGAAGCACGGGGACGGTCTCTTTGGCCACTCTCGCGAGAAACTCGGAGTTTTTCGTCGGATCCTCCACCACGTCTGTGACATACAGGAGGATGTCGGCGTCGGTCAGCGCGCCTTCGGAATATTCGAGCATGCTCTCCTGAAGTTTATACTTGGGCTTGAGGACGCCCGGAGTGTCGGAGAAGACGATCTGATATTCCGGGGTGTTCACTATGCCCATGATGCGGTGGCGTGTGGTCTGTGCCTTGGATGTTATGATGCTTATGCGCTCGCCGACGAGGTCGTTCATCAGAGTGGATTTGCCTACGTTGGGGTTGCCTACGATATTGACAAAACCGGCTTTATGATTTTCTGCCATAGTTTGTTGAATTTTTGGTTACGTGTGTCAGGCGGGGAGTCCGCCTGTAAATAAAAACACAGATAGCACCGAAAAAGATGCTATCCGTGGAAAATATTTTCTTGAAGCCGGAAAATCAGATGTCCCAGATCACGTACATCGCACCCCATGTGAATCCGGCGCCGAACGCGGTCAGAACCAGCTTGTCGCCTTTTTTGAGGCGGTCGGCGTTTTCTGCGATGCACAGCGGAATGGATGCGGCTGAGGTGTTTCCTCGGTATTCGATGTTGACCAGAACTTTCTCCGGAGCTATTCCGGCGCGCGAGGCAACGGCCTCGATGATGCGCAGGTTGGCCTGATGGGGGATGAGATAGTCAACCGATTCCATCGTCAGATTGTTGCGCTTGCATATCTCGAGGGTCGATTCGAGCATGTCGGTTACGGCGTGCTTATAGACGAAGCGGCCGTCCTGATAAACGTAGTGGTCGCCGGCATCGACGGTTTCGTGGCTTGCGGGATGCACGGAGCCTCCGGCACGCATCAGAAGATGGTCGCGTCCTATGCCGTCAACATGAAACACTCCGTCCATCACTCCGGTCTCTTCCTCGGTGGGTTCGAGAAGCATGGCGGCGGCGCCGTCGCCGAAGAGCGGGCAGGTAGTGCGGTCCTTGTAGTTGACCATCGACGACATCATCTCTGCGGCCACGACAATGACTTTCTTGTTGAGGCCTGAGCGGATATAGGCGCTGCCGTCCTGCAGTGCCACGATGCAGCCGGCGCAGGCGGCCTGGATGTCGTAGGCGTAGGCGTTCTTGAGACCGCAGCCGTGGGCTATGACGGAGCCTGTCGAGGGGAAGCGGTAGTCCGGATTGGAGGTGGCGCAGATAAGCAGTTCCACTTCCTCAGGCTTGGTGCCTGTCTTTTCAAGAAGGGCGTTCACGGCCTGGATGCCGAGATATGACGAGCCTTCGCCCTCTTTTTTCAGTATTCGCCTTTCTTTGACTCCCACGCGGGTGGTGATCCATTCGTCGGAAGTATCCACCATCTTCGACAGCATTTCGTTGTCAAGTATGTCTTCCGGAACGTAGGAAGCCACTCCGGCTATTCTTGCATGTAACATTTCGTAAGTTTGGTTGTTTGGTTATTGCAGATTCCGTCGGTGAAAACATTTCAAGGGGGGATTCTGCTGTTTGTGTCATCTAATTCGTGCAGCCCTCAGTCGGTACTGACGGCATGCGATAAAAGATTATCGGGCGGCGATTAACTCGAATCACCGCCTGCTAAATCTTATTGCCGCTCGGACAGGCTTTGCATCTGCTGCGCCGGCCCCGGCATGTGTCAGGCCATTTCAGCTTTCTCGATGGCAAGCTTGCCACGATAGTAGCCACATTCGCCACAAACGGTGTGATAGATGTGCCATGCTCCACAGTTGGGGCAGATAGCCAGAGTGGGGGCTACGGCTTTGTCGTGAGTGCGACGTTTGGCTGTGCGGGTCTTGGATTGTTTGCGTTTAGGATGTGCCATTGTTCTGTTAAGTTATTTTGATTTATTGTTTTTTTTATTTTATGTCCGGGCCACAGAGAGAACTTGACGCGGATATCTTTTTTTCACTCGTTGACGTTGTCTCCACCGTCGCTTGCAAGACCTTTCAGAGCGTCCCAGCGAGGATCTGACGGGCGCCCGGTGTCATCTGCCGGATCATCCATTGTCTCCATCTCTTCGATCAGCTGATCCTCAAGTTCGCTGTCCTCGTCGGCGGGACGGGCGCGGTGCTTGCGGAGCATCTGGCTCATCTGGCGGTTGCATTTCCCCATGGGATGCACGTGTTTCATGGGAATCGTCAGCGCGACAGTGTCGTAAAGCATATAGGCCACATTCAGGTAGTTGTCGCTTTCCGGAATGACAAGCATGTCGTCGGCTTCGTCGTTGTAGTCGTCGCCATATTTGACATTGATGTGGTAGGTCGTATCGACCGGCATCACCAGATCGTCCAGACAGCGGTCGCAGATGAGAGTGATCGTGCCGGTGATGGTGAAGTCAAGCGTATAGATGTCACGTTTGCAGGTGACAGCCAGCCCTACATGAAGATCCGCGTCATGAATGTCGGCGCTCTCCATGTTCTCGAAAAACTTCTTTCCGAGGTGGAAATCATATTGATGCGTTCCCTCGGGAAGGCTCTTCAGCTGAATCTTGAATTCCGTAAATTTTCCCACTGTTCTGAATATGGTTGAAAAAACTTCGCAAAGTTACAAAATTAAATTCTTTCATGCAATTTTTTTCTACATTCCTGATCTTCATGATCTCTTCGCCACCCCCGGATTCCCTTTTCAAGAGATAAATTATCAGCCAAATCAGCCAAATTAGCCCAATTGGACCAATCAATGCGGTTGAGTTAAGAAATCTATGTTATGTTTTCCCATCGGAGCCCGTCAGGGCGTGCTGAAAGTAACCGGCCATGGAGCGAAGCGGAGTGGTCGGATAGACAAAGATACATAGTAATTGAGTCGCGGAGGGACGATTCTGTGGTATCTACCGCAGAGGCATCCCTGCGGGACGCCGAGGGGGGATAGGGCAGTCTTTGTCCGTGCACTCCGCTTCGCTCCATACACGGTTATAACATAGCGCGTCCTCCGGACTTGTCCATCAAGTCTTTTCAGCTTAACTCAACCGTATTGATTTGACCAATTGGACTAAAAAAGAAGGAGAACTCAGCGAGTCCTCCTTACTGATTGTATTTATAAACCTTTAGGGGTTTAGTCGGCGAGTTTGGCTTTGATGAATTCGCGGTTGAGGCGTGCGATGTTGCTCAGAGGAACGTTCTTCGGGCATTCGGCAGCGCAGGCACCGGTGTTGGTGCAGTTACCGAATCCGAGCTCGTCCATGCGGCGCACCATGGCGCGTGCGCGACGTGCGCGTTCAACCTGACCCTGGGGCAGCAGTGCGAACTGGCTGACCTTGGCCGAAACGAAGAGCATTGCCCAGCCGTTCTGGCAGCCACGCATGCGCCGCAGCCTATGCAGGTGGCGGAGTCCATGGCCACGTCGGCCACTTCCTTCGAGATGGGAGTGGCGTTGGCGTCGGGAGCGCCGCCGCAGTTGAACGACACGTAGCCGCCGGCCTGCTGGATCTTGTCGAAGGCGTTGCGGTCAACCATGAGGTCGCGGATCACGGGGAATGCGGCCGAGCGCCAGGGCTCGATGGTGATGGTGTCGCCGTCGTTGAACTTACGCATGTGGAGCTGGCAGGTGGTGATGCCCTGGACGGGGCCGTGGGGATGTCCGTTGATGTAGAGCGAGCACATGCCGCAGATGCCTTCGCGGCAGTCGTTGTCGAACACTACCGGCTCCTCACCCTGCTCCACAAGCTGCTGGTTGAGCATGTCAAGCATCTCCAGGAACGAGCTTCCGGTCGATACGTTGTCAAGGTGATAGTTGACGAACTGACCCTTTTCTTTAGGACCACGTTGACGCCAAATTTTTAAGTTTACGCTTATTGTAGTTTCCATTGTTTCTATAAGTTATGAAAAGGGTGGGTGATTATGACTTGTAGTTGCGGGTCTGCACCTTGATGGCTTCATACTTGAGCGGCTCCTTCAGAAGGATGGGCTTTTCGTCATCACCGGTGTATTTCCAGCAGCTGACATACATGTAATGTTCGTCGTCGCGGGCTGCTTCGCCGTCGGCTGTCTGATATTCCTCGCGGAAGTGTGCGCCGCACGATTCGTTGCGGTGCAGGGCGTCGATAGCCATCATCTTGGCCATCACGAGGAAGTCTTCGAGACGGAGAGCTTTCTCGAGCTCGGTGTTGAGGTCGTCGGCTGAGCCTACGATGCGAAGGTCGGTATAGAATTCCTTCTTCACTTCCTCGATTTCGCCGATGGCTTTCACGAGGCTCTGAAGTGTGCGGCCCATACCTACGAGGTTCCACATCACATGACCCAGACGCTTGTGGATTTCGTCGGGGCTCTTGGTTCCCTTGATGGCCATCAGACGGGCTATGCGGTCGCGTACACCCTTCTCGGCTTCGTCAAATTCGGGAGCGTCCGTGCCGGGATGCTTAACCTTGATCTGGTCGCTCAGATAATTCTGCATGGTGTAGGGGAGCACGAAGTAGCCGTCGGCAAGACCCTGCATGAGGGCTGAAGCGCCGAGGCGGTTTGCGCCGTGGTCGGAGAAGTTGCATTCGCCGATTGCGAAGAGGCCCTTGATTGAGGTCTGAAGCTCGTAGTCAACCCAGATTCCGCCCATGGTGTAGTGGGAAGCGGGGAAGATCATCATAGGAGTCTCGTAGGGGTTGTCGTCGGAAATCATCTGATACATGTCGAAGAGGTTTCCGTAGCGGTCGCGGACAACGTCGGCTCCGAGACGGTCGATTGCATACTTGAAGTCCAGATAAACGGCGTTGCCGGTTCCAACACCGTAGCCGGCGTCGCAGCGTTCCTTGGCTGCACGCGAGGCGATGTCACGGGGGCAGAGGTTACCGAAGGCGGGATAGCGGCGTTCCAGATAGAAGTCGCGGTCCTCGTCGGGGATGTCGGTAGGTCTCTTCTTGCCGGCGCGGATAGCTTCGGCGTCTTCTTTTTTCTTCGGAACCCAGATGCGGCCGTCGTTACGGAGCGATTCGCTCATGAGGGTCAGCTTCGACTGGTCTTCGCCGTGGACGGGAATACAGGTCGGGTGGATCTGGGTGAAGGCGAGGTTCGACAGGTAGGCGCCCTTCTTGAATGCCTGGATGGCGGCTGAGCCGTTGCAGCCCATGGCGTTGGTCGAGAGGAAGAACGTGCGTCCGTAGCCGCCGGTTGCGAGAACCACGGCGTGGGCGGCGTAGCGTTCCAGTTCGCCGGTCACGAGGTTGCGCACGATGATACCGCGGCAACGGCCGTCAACGATGACGATGTCGAGCATCTCGCGGCGGTTGAACGAGCGAACCTGACCTTTTTCAATCTGGCGGTTGAGCGATGCGTAGGCGCCGAGCAGCAGCTGCTGGCCGGTCTGGCCTTTGGCATAGAACGTACGGGAAACCTGAGCGCCGCCAAACGAACGGTTGGCGAGCAGGCCGCCGTATTCGCGGGCGAAAGGAACGCCCTGCTGAACGCACTGGTCGATGATGTTGTTCGACACTTCGGCCAGACGATAGACGTTGGCTTCGCGCGAACGGAAGTCACCGCCCTTGACTGTGTCATAGAACAGGCGATAAACCGAGTCGCCGTCGTTCTGATAGTCCTTGGCTGCGTTTATACCGCCCTGTGCGGCGATTGAGTGGGCGCGGCGGGGCGAATCCTGGATGCAGAAGTTCCACACGTTGAAGCCGAGTTCGGCGAGGGTGGAGGCTGCGGAAGCGCCGGCAAGACCGGTTCCCACGACTATGATGTCGAGATGACGTTTGTTGGCGGGGTTTACAAGCTTCTGATGGGCTTTGTAGTTGGTCCATTTCTCTGCGATAGGACCTTCGGGGATTTTTGAGTCAATCTGATACTCGGGAAGTTTTGAGCTCTCGATGTCGGCAAAATCCTTCATGATGGGGGTAGAGTCTATCATACCCTCGAGATTTTTTAAATCGGCCATATCTGTGAGTTTTATTTGTTTACGGAATCAGTTGTGTTGGTGTTAACGGCGGGAGCTTCGACCTCGGTCACTTCCTCGGCCGCGCTTTCCTCAACTTCTACGGGTGCGCCACCCATGTTCTGGGGCTGCGCTGCGCCGGTCATCTGCTTCACGGCGGGAACCATCTGCATGAGCTGCTGCAGCTCCATGCCGGGATTCACGTCGGGACACTGCTTTTCGAAGGCGTCGATGATTGCCTGGCCTTTCTCTACGAAGGCGGGGCCGGCTTCACTGATGTATTTCTGCTGGATCTGCTGGTACTGGCTCTGGAGCGCCATCATGCCGGCCTGGTTGCCGGTAGCCTGCAGTTCCTTGGCCTGTGCCTGGAGCGGAGCCATTTCCTTGGCGAGACCTGCCGAGAAGTCTTCGCTGAGCTTGGCTGCCTCTTCGTTCCAGCTTTCGGCATACTGTGCCTGAAGTTCGGGGCAGTTGAGATATGATTTGTTCTGGGCCTGTACGGTGAACACGACAGCCTGGGCGATGAACAGAAGCACCACGATGCTGCTCCACCAGAGACCGATCTTTTTCAGACGGTTGATCCAGATATCGTTATCCCAGCCGCATGACTGGAACATCGACCAGAAACCATGGTTGAAGTGGAACCAGAGGGCCACGAAACCGATGATATAGACGATGGGAGTCCATATCTGGGAGAATGCCATCTGCAGGAAGAGGGTTCCCATTGCGGGCTGCGCGGGAACGCCCTCGATCTGGGGCAGAACGGTGAGGTCGGAGTGGATGAGCTCCTGAAGCTGCATTTTAGCCCAGAACTGGATCAGATGGACAACGAGGAACGCGAGCACTACGAGACCGAGCACAAGCATGTTCTGTGACGACCATTCTACCTGAGGGGGCTTGGAAACCACATTGTAGCGGTCGTTGCCGCGGGCCTTGCGGTTCTGGATTGTCAGCCAGATGGCATAAATGATGTGGATGATGAAAAGGACAGCGAGGCCCATGGAGGCTATCAACGCATACCAGTTGGCGCCCAGAAATTCACAGACGTCGTTGTAGGCAGCGGGGTTGAACAGCGCTACAGCATTCATCACCGCGTGGAAGGTTACGAATAGGATCAGACAGGCTCCGGTGATTGACATCACGAGCTTTCTACCTACGGATGAACATGTTAACCACATAGCAGTTAGGGGATTTGTTATTAAATTTGTTTGTAAATATGATTCTTTGGATTAGATTACCTGCAAAATTAAAATAAATTAACCGTTTCCGCAAATGTTTTTTCTCTTTTTGCTCACAATAAACTCCAAAGGCATGGAAACGGGGATGCATGCTCGTGAAGGCGATGCATCCCCGGTTTTGATTTCGTAGTCGGCAGTCCGGATCAGATTTCGATTTTTATGACCCGGCTGGAAATGATGTGGGGTTTTCCCAAGACCGTCTTTTCTGTCTGTTTGTATTCGGAATAGACTGCCTCTTTACCATCTATGGTGACGGTTGTGTGTATGTCGGGCTTTCCCTTTTTCCATCTGAAAGTGTGGTTTATGTGTATGGTTATTTTGCGGTTCATGGAAGGAATTGTAAGGGTCAGGTTCTTCTCCATGTCTGTCTCGCTTTGGAATTCTCCGAACCGCAGCCAGCATGTCCCCGAAGGGATGTAGGAGGGAAGCTTTCCGGTTTCGTCGGAGTGTATGATGCTGAAGGAGCTATGGACGGGATGCAGCCCTCGGAATAACGCAAGACACATGCGTGATTTGGCCCATTGGTCAGGGATCCCGAAAGGACTTGCATCCCAGTCGCTTATCTCAAAGGCTTTGCCATCGAATTCAGCTATTATTCCTTTCCCGTAGAGACCGTCTGAACGGTCCGGGTCAAGATAAGTGGCCCCTTGTGCATCCACAAAGTCGAAATCTATGGAGTAAGGAGCGAAGTCCCAGATTATGTCGGGATCGGGGAGATCTTCGTTTCCGGAGCATGAAATGCAGAATAGCGAAGCGAAAGCCGAGAGGAGGATCGGCAGTGAGCGGAAAGAGAGAAAATTCATGATTTTGGGGATGTGATAATGATTTCCGGCAAAGATAACTGGTTATTCCCGCTAATTATAGGTTTTTATGTTAAGGATGGTTAATCTCCCTCTTGCTTGTATCTGTGGGGCTGGCTAATATGGCTATTGTGGCTAAACCTGTTAAGGCTATGTAAAAAAAGAATGAGTAATGGAAACCGAAGTTTCGCGATTACTCATTCTCCTCTCTCCTCAGCGGTGCGTACGGGACTCGAACCCGTGACCTCCTGCGTGACAGGCAGGCATTCTAACCAGCTGAACTAACGCACCATTGATTTTGATTTTCAAGCGGCTCTCTTGCCGTTTTGCGGTGCAAAGTTAAGGCGAGTTTTTGAATTGTGCAAATTTTCGAGCAAAAAAATAATTGAAAATATTTTATGTTTTTATGTAACTTCAATTGAATCAGCGGTTTCGCTTTCAAAATTTTTTATTGAAAAAATCGCCCTTAATCTCTCACCGGTTTAAGTCGGTAAAATCTGCTTACAAAAAATCGACAACGGCTGCCTGATGTCTCCTTTTACCGCGCTTTCCTGTTGCAATTGGTCGTAAATTGCCAAATTTGTGGTCTGTTTGTCTATATTTAGGAATCTTGGTGTGTAAATTTTGCCTATTTGTAATCAGATTTCGATAAAAAACATTACATTTGCGCAAATTCTAATATCCCTTATGACCTCCAAAATTTTTTCTCCCGATCCGTCAAATCTCCAGCGCTATTCATCGCAATTCAGCAGCCTGGGAAACGACTATGTTTTTTCGCGCATATCGAAAAACCAGAGCATAACGGAGATTACTTCTCATTCCATGCGGTTAGGAGGCATGACGCTTGTTCTCTGTCTTAACGGCTCCATAGAGCTTGACGTAAACCTGGAATCGTTCAAGTTATGCCCCAACGACCTTATTATTGCGGGTCATGACAGTGTGTTCAGTGTCCGAAATGTCGATTGGCATAATCTTGACGCCTACGTGTTCATCATATCTTCGGAGTTCATACGGGACATTAATTTCGAGCTGAATCTCGTGGCCACGATGAGCCTCACCTCGAGCGCGCCTCCTCTGATCAGACTGACCGACGAGGAGGTCAAGCTGATGTCGAGATATTTCAAACTCATACATTATAATACAGTGGAGAACAGTGACGCCCGCTATGTGCGTTCGATATCGCGTTCGCTGATCGCTGCCGCCGTCTATCAGCTCATGCAGTTCTTCTCGGCGCGCACCGACCGCGACGATGCGCCGACTCTGTCGCGCCGTGCAAGCTATGTCCGCGATTTTCTCCAGCTCGTAAACATACACCACCGCAAGGAGCGCGGAGTCGCTTTTTATGCCTCGAAGCTTTTCATATCTCCAAAATATCTTTCGTTGATTCTGAAAGAAAGCACCGGCCGCTCCGCCGGATTCTACGCCCGCGAACTCTGCGTCACGCCCAAATACCTGACCACGCTCGTCAAGCGCATCAGCAGCAAGTCGGTTTCGGAGTGGATAGAAATCTATGTCATCCTCGAAGCCAAGAATCTGCTGCGTTTTTCGGGCAAGAATGTGCAGCAGATAGCTTATGAGCTGAATTTCAGCAATCAATCGTCGTTTGGAAAATATTTCAAGCACTTGACGGGTATGTCTCCCACCAAATTCCAGCGATCGTAATGAAAAAGACATACAATTTTAGTTAAAAAATATTTAGATATTTGGTT
>OFGP01001956.1_pt1 | contig 13196 bp, 12 predicted proteins | sample 1521781 | NCBI WGS metagenome assembly OFGP01 (sample SAMEA3504113, study PRJEB24116) | mouse gut metagenome | biome: mouse gut; feature: mouse-associated habitat; material: faeces | place: Denmark | collected 2011 | reverse complement strand
TATTTTTGAACTTTCGTAAGCGGTATCTCATATCGTCTGCCGCTTTCTTTATAGTTGTTGCCTAGAATATTGTTGTAAAGAGAATAGATAAACTGTTCCCATTCGTCTAATCTGCTTTTTTCTGCAAACCCATCTAAATAAGCAAATCCATCGGCAAGATAAAAAATTTTTAATGCTAATGCTAAATCACAATAAGGATTGCTTAAAATCTCTTTTGGTATTTCAAATCCATCATCCCAATTATATTCATCCAAAAGTTTTTCCAGATCATCATATGACATTTCCGATGCCCCCCCCAATTCAAATTTTACAATCTTTGCTTCAATCAACGAGAGCGCCTTCATAATTTCTGTTTTTTCATCCCGAGAAAAAATCGTAAAACAGGCATTCTCTTTACGATGTCATATATAAAAAATGTTCCAATAAATGAAATCAATACAGTCAATAAAAATTGCCCTGCAACACCAACAGGTAATTTCAAGACGAAAAAACCTGCCACAACCAGAATTGGCATATGGAGAATGTAAATTGGGAAAGATGCTTGGGTTAAATAAATGCTCACACGGTTATGAAAGTTCATCTTTGACTGCCCAATGCCAAACAACATCATAATTGCCATCCATCCGTAAAATATGTAAAGCTCATCCATCAATATGTTTCGGATATTTTCAAAACAGTACAGATAGGTGTATAGACTGCCTGACAGGATGCAAATTGTCAGACTTACAAACTGGTATTGCCGTAGTTTTTGCAGAATACTTTCCTCCGAAAGAATATAGTATCCGAATAAAAACAGTATCATAAATTGCCCTAAGCTTTTCCCGCCTATATTCAGGACATATAGGCAGCACCACTCCGGTACAAACAGCAGAATAAGGAAGAAATAGGAAAGGCTGCCGACTCTAAACTTCGGTAAACATTTCTTTTGCAAGCGGACAATTTGTAATGCTGTCAAAGAAATAACAAACAAATACAATAAAAACCAAAGATGTGCAGGGGTAAAGCCTCCATGATATCCTGTTAAATCGGTTTTCTTTGTAAAAAACAATTTATACTGCTGCCAGTAAGTGCCTGTATACCCATTAAAAAATACTTCTGCAATATAGGTCATTATAGGAACCAGTGCAAGCAGTCCAAAGAAAAATGGAATGACTAATTTTTTTATTCGCTCCGCAACAAATTGTCCGCTTGTCCTTTTTCGAAGAGAATACTTGCAGCTCATACCTGCAATAGTAAACAAAAAGGTCATATACCACGGATACACAGCACTTGAAAACACATAAAGAGCGGTGCTTGTGTTTGACCATATGTAAAACCCACCGTATTCGCCTCCGCTCCAAATCTGTGCTGCATGGAACGGAAAAAGCAACAGGCTTGCCATCCATCTTAAATTATCTATATAATATCTTCTCTCCATTCGCATACTCCTTGCCGTAATCCTGTATATGACAGTTTGTTCGTTTAAGCCATTCTCAGCTAAACTCCGATTTACATAATTGATTATAAAATCTTTACCTGCCATTTACAGTGCATTTTTATATGTCATTTCCCATTGAGTACACAATTTCAGAAAAGAAGTTCTGTAAACCTTCGTTTTTCCGTTATGCTTTTTCGTTTGTGAAAACTTCGTTTATTGCCTGTATCAAACGGCTGTTTTCTTCCGGTGTCCGAACGGCTATCCGGTAGTCTTCTTTTGTAAGGCCATTGTAGTTTTGGCAGCGGCGGATCAGGATTCCTTTTTCCAGGAGTTTTTCGTACAGCGCTGTCTCGCCCGGGGCGCGGAAGCAGAGGTAGTTGGCTTTTCCGGGCCATACGTCCAGGCCCAGCTTTGTCAGGGCTGTTTCCAGGCGCTCACGTTCTGCTTCTACCAGGGTAAGGGTTCGCTCACGAAAATCGGTTTCCGTGAGGGCTGCTATTCCGGCCTGCTGCGCCGGTTCGGATACGGACCAGGGCTGACCGGCTTTGCGGATGCGCTCAAGCAGGGCCTGGTTTTGGGATAGTATGTAGCCTAAGCGCAGGCCGGGCATGGCGTAGAGCTTCGTAAAGGATTTGAGAATCAGTAGATTCGGGAAGGCTGCAAGGGCGCCTGTTATGGTATAGGCTTCTTTTTCTCTTACAAAGTCCAGGAAACATTCATCTATGCAGACGTAAGTTTTTTGGGTCTTTGCTTTCTCCAGGATCTCCAGAAGAAGCTGACGGCCTGTCAGCAGTCCTGTGGGGTTGTTGGGATTGCAGATGAATAGCAGATCCGTATCGTCTGCAATGGCCTGCAGGCAGTCTTTTTCAAGCTTCATGGATTTTGGAAGCATGTAGTGACGTATCTGCGCTCCTGCCTGATGTAAGGCTTCCTCGTATTCGGCAAAGGTGGGGGCCGTTACCAGAGCGTGCTTTGGCTTCAGGGCATATACCAGACGGTAAATGAGATCGGCGCCTCCGTTTCCGCATAGGATATTTTCTGCTTCTACGCCTTCTTTTTTTGCCAGCTCTGCCCTTAAGCGGCGGCAGAAGGGGTCCGGGTAGTGGGCAGAGGAGGACAGACCTTTGAGGATTGCTTCTTTTATGCTTTTCGGCATCCCCAGAGGGTTGATGTTTGCGGAAAAGTCCAAAAGCTCTTCCTGGGAAAAGGGGGTCTGTAAGGATGCACCGTAACGGTCGCCTCCGTGTATGGGTTGTTGTGATCCTGTTTGCTGTGGCGGTTTCATTTTTTCTCTTTCTATTCTGTCCTCAGCGATCAGCGGGACTCATGGTCCTTTTGCTCACTAAGGATATCTGTTCTTATTTTTACCATATTTTCCGACAGCCCGGCTTGCTGTCCGAGGGTCTCAGAAAATATCGGATGCTTATGCCATGTCATAATGCCGGAAGCCTATGACAGCTTTCCGTATCGGAATGTCATTTCAGCTTATGTCAACCTGCGTTCCCGCAAAAGCACATCACGAATCCCTTCCGCCGTATAGACCACGGCGCTTTGATGCACGTTCAAGCCTGCCTTTATTGCCGCGCGCTCTGTCACGGGGCCGATGCAGATTACTTTCGCCGTAAGCCCGCTCAAATCTCCTGCCATGCTGACAAAGGCTTTTACCGCTGACGCGCTGGCAAATGTAATGTAATCGACTTCGGAAAGCACCCTCTTTAGCTCTTCTTCCTTCCGCCGGTCGATTTCCGTGGTGTACAGAGGGATGGCTTTATAGGGAATCTCTGCCTGCTCCAAAGCCTGCGTAAGCTCCGGGGAGGCTTCCTCCGCCCGCAGAAGCAGCACATGATCCTTTCGGGTCAGGCCGGGAATCCACTCGGCGGCCAGATCCCTGCCGGAATATCGGGACGGTACAAAGTCCGCATAGATGCCTCTTGCCTCCAATGCCTCTTTTGTTCCGCTTCCGATGACGGCAAAACGGATTCCGGCAAGCTTTCGGATGTCCTTTTGGTTTTCCTTCATTTCGTCAAAGAAAAAGTCCACGCCGCTGCTGCTTGTAAAAACGATCCAGGTATAGCCTCTCGCCGGCAGTCCCTGAGTTTCCTTTGTCCCCGGATTCGGATTCTCCTGTCCGGCCAGTTCTCCTACTGCCCTTGTAAGAACCTCCGACCGAAGGCGTTTTGTTCGGATAAGGCTGAAGGAGACAGCTTCAGCCCCTTCCTCTTTTAAGACCTCCTGCTGTTTCCGGCACATGCCTTCCGTTCCGGTCAGCAGTACACGCATACCGAAAAGGGGGCCTTTGCCGAACCAGTTAAGCTGCTCTTGTAAGGATATGACTTCTCCCACGATAATGATTGCAGGGGTATGGATTCCCGCCTTTTTGACTTCTTCCCCGATGGTTGCCAAGGTTCCTGCTGCCGTCCGCTGACGGGCTGTGGTTCCCGCCTGGATCACAGCCGCCGGCGTATCCGGCGCTTTTCCTCCGGCTATCAGCTCTCTTGTGATATGAGGCAGATTGCCCAATCCCATCAGAAATGCAAGGGTCCCTTCTTCCTGGGCCAACAGCTTATAGTTCAGCGCCAGTCCGTCCTTGGTATTGCTCTCATGGCCGGTGATAATATGAAAGGAGGATGCATAGTCCCGGTGGGTTACGGGGATGCCTGCGTAGGCTGCCGCCGCATAGGATGAAGATACGCCGGGGACAATCTCAAATTCAATTCCGGCCTTTCGAAGTTCCTGGGCTTCCTCGCCGCCCCGTCCGAAGATAAAGGGATCGCCTCCCTTTAAGCGTGCTATGTTCTTTCCTTCCAAAGCTTTTTTTACCAAAAGCTCATTGGTTTCCTCCTGCTTTAAATGGTGATTGGAGGCACGCTTGCCTGCGTAGATTAGCTCCGCGTCCGGGCGGGCTTCATTTAACAGGGAGGCGGATACCAGATTGTCATAGACGATCACATCGGCTGTCCGTAAGCAATGGAGACATTTTTCCGTAAGGAGCGACGTGTCGCCAGGGCCTGCTCCCAAAAGCCAGACTTTGCCCTTTCTTACCTGAGCGGCCATTTGCCTGCCCAGGTGTTTCATTTGATCCGGTGTGGGGAGTTTTAACCGGTCAGTTCCTGCCGGCTGTTCCCCGTCCAAGGCTTTCCGGCAGGATGCGTACTTGATATGTCTGCCATCCTTAGCGAACATTACCTTCATCCGAATCTCTCCGCCCTCCAGACAGCATAAGGCGGCGGCCGGTGCATTGCAGCTTCCACCGATTCCGGCCAGAAAGCTGCGCTCCGCCTCCAGTACCAGGGCTGCCTCCTGACAGTGGATGGCAGAAAGCACTTCCGTTAAATGACCCTCTCTTGCCTCCACAGCCAGTATTCCCTGCCCGGCCGCCGGAAGAAAAGAATCAGGCTCCAGATATTCCAGCTGCAGATCCGGCTCCTCCAACAGCCCCAGGCGTTCCAGGCCGGCGGCGGCCAACAGGATTCCGTCATACTGTCCCTCTCTTAGCTTTCGAAGGCGGGTTTCTACATTTCCCCGGAGGAGAGCGATGCGCACTGTCGGATTGATAGCCCTGATCTGAAGCTCCCGGCGCAGAGAGCTGGTGCCCACTACGCTTCCGGCCGGCAAATCCGCCGCTTTTATACCGTTTGCTGTGACAAAGACGTCTCTTACGTCGGCGCGCTCAAGGACAGCCCCTATTTTCAATCCTGGGGGAAATTCCATAGGCATATCCTTTGCACTGTGTACGGCCAGATCGATTTCTCCCGAAAGCAAAGCCTCCTCAAGCTCTCTGGTAAATACGCCCTTTCCGCCGAAGGAAGTCAGGGAACGATCTAATAGCTCGTCTCCCTTGGTAGACAGTTTGACAAGCTCAATCTCTGCTTCGGGAAATGCCTGCTCTATTTTTTCCTTTACAAGCTCTGTCTGAATCAAGGCCAGATGGCTTTTTCTCGTTCCTATGCGAATCTTCATATTTGCCTCCTATTTGTAGACGCTGCGCGACGGCACGAAAGGGGAAAGTCACGTCTGTTTCGCAGCTCTTGAGCCGGGACTTTTACACTGTTTCCTGTTATACCGAATAACCTCGGGGTGTAATCATGCGCTCGTTGCTTATATATGTCTGAGAATTTCCGATAATTACTACGCTGAACATATCTATCTCGGCATCCTTTAAATGCTCCAGGGTGGTAATCTGGCTGCTCTCATCCTTACGGCCTGCATTGCGCACGATTCCCACCGGCGTCTCAGGACTGCGGTAGCGCAGCAGAATATCGGCTGCCTGCTCTACATAGGTGGTGCGCTTTTTGCTTTTTGGATTGTAAAGGCACACGATCAAATCTCCCTGGCCTGCACAGTCCACCCGTTTCCGGATAAGATCCAGGGGGGTCATCAGATCACTCAGGCTGATGACTGCAAAATCATGCATCAGGGGAGCGCCCAGTACGGAGGCCGCCGCACTTGCCGCTGTCACGCCGGGCACAGTCTCTATCTTAATATCTGCCTTCATTTCCTCCGCTATCTGATAGATAATGCCGGCCATTCCGTAGATACCGCTGTCCCCGGAACTGACCATTGCTACCACCTGGTCCTTCTGCGCTTCCTCCACAGCCATGCGGCAGCGCTTTACTTCCTGCATCATCGGAGTGGCCAGATAGTGCTTATCCGGGAAATACTCCTTCAATATGTTTACATAAGTAGTGTAGCCTGTTATTACATCTGCTTTTTCTATCACTTGAATACATTTGGCGGTCATATGCTCATAGCCGCCGGGTCCGAAGCCTACTACATACAATTTTCCCATTTTTATGCTCCTATTTCAGTTCCGTAATATTCCTTCCAATACACACGTACACCTGTATGCTGCTTAAAGCTCTTCCCCCAGACACCGAAAGACTGCTTCCAATTCCCCGGGCGACGCCTGTTCTCTCAGGCGGTAGAAAAATTTGTCAATGGCCTTGGAAAAGCCCTTTTTCTCCGCTTCCTCTAGCATCCATTTCTTTGTCTTTTCTATCTGGGGCATGGCCTGCTGGAAAATCATCCAGCACATAAATTCTTCCTCATACTCTTTCAAGATCTCACCCGCCTCCTTTGCCGCCTGTTTTTTCGCCTGATTGTTGGCCCTTGCCAGGGCTTCCATGTCGTCCATATTATAGAGAAAGGTTCTCGGAATCTCCGTTATGGACTCTTCGATGTCCACCGGCACCGCCAGATCCACAAACACCCTGGGCTTTTCCCTATGTATCCGTTCACGCAGCTTATGGCAGGTCAGCGTATAATGAGGACTGGAGGTGGCGCTTATCACCACATCCATCTCATCCACATAAGAATACCGCTCCTTATAATCAATCACATGGCTGCTCTCGCTTTTCAAATGCGCATCATGGCTTAAGGTAATATTTCGTATGGTACTGTAAATGTGAAGTCCCTTCATGCTGTAAAGATTCTTCAATACGATTCCGCCGATTTCCCCTGTTCCCCCAATCACCATAATCTTCTTTCCCGCAAGCCCTCCCAAAGCTTCCTCGGCGGCTTTGATGGCAAGCGTAGCTGTAGAAACAGATGTTTTGGACAGCTCCGTATCCGTCTTGATTCGTTTTGCGCAGGTTACGGCGTAGCGGAACAGCGTGTTCAGATATTTTCCTGTGGTGCCCGCCTCTCTTGCATGCTCGTGGGCTTTCTTTACCTGACCCAGAATCTGATCTTCTCCGACCACCATAGAATCCAATCCCGCCGCTACCAGGAACAGATGGCGGACTGCCTTTTCTCCCTGGTAAAACCGCAGATAATCCGTAATGTGATCCACCTTAAGCGCGCCGGCCTTCTCAAGCAGCACCCTTTGCAGCCTGGAAAAAAGCTTTTGCTGCTGCTCTTCCTTTGTATAGTAAGTATAAACCTCCGTCCGGTTGCAGGTAGAAATCACCACACTCTCCGCTGCCTTTGCCTCCGCGCACAAAGCCCTGAGAAGCTCCGCCTGCTGCTCCGGGGTAAAGGCAAACAATTCCCGAACGGCAAGAGGGGCCGTTTTGTGGCTGATACTTAAAAGCTGAATCCCCATTTATGGCTCCACTCCTTTTCGAAATTCGTGTGTAAAGGTTTTATCATAAAGCCTGGACAGTTCATAATCATCTCCAAGGAAATCTCCCACGACCGTCAGCGCCGTCTTTCGGATACCGGATTCCTTCACCTTTTGGGGCAGATCCGTAAGCGTACCGCGGACAATTTTTTCGTCCTCCCAGGATGCCTTGTATACAACCGCAGCCGGGGTATCGGGCCTGTATGCCTGCCGCAGCGTGGCGCACATTTCTTCTAACATTCCCACACTTAAAAAGATTACCATTGTCGCCCGGTGACGGGCCAGGTCCAAAAGCTTCTCTCCCTCCGGCATGGGTGTACGTCCCTCCATCCGGGTAAGAATAACCGTCTGGCTGACGCCGGGCAGCGTATATTCCTTCTTCAAAGCGGCGGCAGTGGCCAAAAAGGAGCTGACACCGGGAATCACTTTATAGGAAATCCCCATCCGATCCAGGGCATCCATCTGCTCCCTGTGCGCGCCGTAAATAGCCGGATCGCCGGTATGTACCCGGACCACCTTCTTTCCGGCTGCCTCTCCCTTTTGCATCACGTCCAGGACTTCCTCCAAAGTCATGCCGGCGCTGTTAAAAATACGCGCGTCTTTTTTCGCATCTGCCAGCACCTTCGGATTCACCAGCGAGCCTGCATAAATAATAATATCCGCACTGTCTATCAAACGCTTTCCCTTAATGGTCAAAAGCTCCGGATCTCCGGGTCCTGCTCCTATAAACGATACCATATTTCAACCTCTTTCTCTTGTATTATTCCTTCAACAAACCCTTTCCAATGCTGCAAAATAAAAAGACCCGCAGCATAAACGGGCCTTGTCTGTCTCTTTCTTTCCTCGAACTGCTTTTACCGGAAGCCCATTCAATTACCGGAGCGCTTCCGACAGCTTCGGAAACACCCGCCGGCAGAAAGCAGGTTTCCTGACTTATAGTTCCCCGCCTGCACCCTGCCTTCTCACGCATATGCGCAATGGCATTTTGAAGCATACGCTCCCGGGTCTGGCTCCCTAAATACAGTGACCGGATCGCTTGGGATTCTAACCCAATTCCCTTTTCTGCGTCCGCAAACATCAACTTCAGCAGACCAGATATACCCCCCTTATCCGCAGAGAGTATATACGGTTCATCCCATGAGTGATCTTTTGCAGACGCACACTTTCTGCTAAACTTTATTCTTTTTTTCTGTAACAAAATCTAGTAGTCCGTATCGGAAATCCTTGTGCATATTTCTGAGGATATTTTTCCGAGAGTGCAGGTCAAAAAACGCAGACGTAGTGGTGCTACGGCGAGGCTTTTTGACCTGTGCTATCGGAGAAATAGACCGGAAATATGCACAAGGATTTCCGGTACGGACTACTAGGGTATAGTCTATCATATGGCGGTTCATTCGTCAAATAAGAAAACGATACATTTACCTTCTTACATTTACCTTCTTCTGCCTTTTCGCATATCCGGCATTCCATACCCCCGCAGCTCGCTGTGAAGGGCCGAATGTCTGGGAAATTCCTCCCTGTATTTGAGAAGAAGCTTTTCCTTTGCTCCGATGTCTCCCCGTGAAGCCTTCACTTCTCCCAGTGCCGCTGCCAAAGCCGCCACACTTCTATAGTGATTGCGATGCTGCCCGGATACGATTGCCCGGAATCTCCTGTCAATCATCTCTTCCAGGGAACTCAGATAACTCTTTGCCTCTTCTTCCGCCACTGACAGTCCGTGCACTGCCTTCCAGCTCTGAAAGCAGGACCAGAACAGGGCAATCTCTTCTTCCTTCTTCTCTCCCGTACCGGAAGCGTCCTTTTGATTTTCATCCGTTCCTTTCACATAATCTTCTCCATGAAAGTCCAGATAGAACACGGCTTCTCTTGCCATTTCCCGGCATCCCTGACCAAGCTGTTCCGATTGCAGCAGCAAAAGCAGAAACAGCGGAATCCCTTTTTTAATAAATTCTCCTGACCATCCAAGCCCTTGCCTTGTTTTAAGGCACTCCTTCATAGATGCATCGAACTCACCCAGAAAAAACCTCATTACGTTTCCGTCGTCCCCTGAGAGAAAGTTGATTTGCAGCTCCTTATTTAATTCATTTCCATAGGAATCTGTTTTCCCCTTACATGGCAGCTTATTTATAACCTGGACCGCCCTCTCCCTGTAGGATGCCGGTTCTTTCATATTTGCCGTAATTCTCAAATAATTTACCGGTGTGCTGTGAGATTCAAAGGCTTCGATCCAGCACGCTTCCGCCATTCTTGTGTCGCCTGCTTCCAGGGCTGCTTCCGCCGTATAAAGCGCCGCCCTGCTGCGCAGCCTGCAGCTTTTGTCCATTGCCTCCAGAGCTTCCTCTCCCACCCGGAGCTGCCGCTCACGTTTCCCCCTGCTTTCCAGATATTCCAGCACAGCCAGATAAAGAGACGGATGCTTCTTAGCAGCCTTTTGAGCTGTCTCTATCATCTCATCCTCATCCTTTTGGAAAAGAACGGCCTGCCGTAAAAATTCTCCTGCCGTATCGCCTTCCTTATGAATCAGAAGCTCAATCCACGCATTCCAAAATTCCGAAAGTCCTTTCAGCTCCTCGCTGCCCAGTGATAATATCTCTTCCAACCGAACTTTTCTGAAAAACGGCCTGGTACAATATTCATAAAAGCTTTCCGCACGCTTGTCCGGTTCCGTATTTTGATATACGGCATACAATACATGCTGCGCCAGATTTTCCCCATCTATGGATGCCAAATTCTCGTCTATCATTTCTTCCAGGCTCAATGTGAAACAGTCTCCCTGGTCCTCCACAAGCACCTCTGTTTCTGTCAAAAGGTCAAAGAGTTTGATGGCTGTTCCATAGCATCTGTCATTGACGCTTCGAAGCAGCAGGCGGGAGGCGTCCTCAAAAATCTTCCCGATTCCCTGAGTATCCTCATATTCATAAACCCAATCCGAGTCCCAATAGCCGGAGGAATAGTCCTCATACCCTTCCGCATAAAGGCAAAGCTCTTCCTCCTGGATTTTTGCGAACTGTTCTTCTAACCGGATGTATTCCTTGTTTATTTCCGCTTCGTCCTGTTTCCTTGCTTTAGACACAAAGCTGTTTTCTTCCGTTTGGTCATTTTTATGGGCTGTTATCTCCTTTAAAATATCAATAAACTCTGCTCTTTGCACCTCAGGAATCTTGCGCGCAAAGCTGTGAAGAACCATCTGAAGCTCTTCCTTTGTCATTTTCTCCGCTAATTTGTCTATGGATTCCGTAAATTCTCTTAAGTTCATTTTTGTATTTCCTTCCGTACTTTTTTCTTTATCCGATTAAAACCTTTTTCCTTCAAATGCAAAGCCAAGATTACGAATCCGTTCCGGTGCAATCCCCTTTGCTTCCAAAACTGCCGCATATCCCTTTTCTTCAATCTGCGCAAGGGCTGCCTGCACGGTATTCTCCAGAGTATGCTCTTTCTCCGGGCGGAACACCTTAAATTCTATGATAATCGCATCATCTTCCTCCTTCATCGGCTCCAGCATCACGTCATATCGCCCGAAGCCGCTCTCACGATTGGAAGTCAGCGTATAACGTCCCCGCAGCTCTGCCAAAAGCCCCAGCACAAAACCATGATAGAAGCGCTCCGGCTCCGCTTCTTTGGCGGTTTTTTTCCCGGTGTCAAAGAAACTGAAGGTTTCCTTCATCACCCTGTTCATGTATTCATTCATTTCCTCCAAATTGCTGAAGCAGAGCCTCCACAAATTCACTGTATCCCGAACCGTCGCCTGCAAACCAATTCCGAAACATCCGCTCAAACATGGTGCGTACTTCTTTATTCGTCAATACCAGCTCATATTCCTCGCGTCCCCATTCCTCATGAAACCGGAATTTTTCTACACGAAGATAGCCTCCGGCCAATAAAAGGCTCCAGATTGCGCTTTCGCTTCCTGTACTTCTCTTCCTTCCAAATCTCAAGCCCCTCAAACAGCTCGCCCCTCCCTGCATATTCCACAGAAAAGAACTGCTCCACCGTATTCATCATCAATGTCTTTCCGAATTATCATTTGCAATCAAATGTTCAAAATTCTGATGCCCGATTCCTACGGTTCTTGCCATATCCGTCCTCCTATTTGCAGTCGCTGCGCGGCAGCTCTAAAGAGTAAAGTCGCTTCGGCACACCTGAAATGAGAGGAACTTTTATTCGAAAGGGCACTCATAAAAGTTCCTCTCGTGCGCCTTTGTGACTTTACTTTCCTGACTGTTTTGCAGTATTCGGATAATTTCAACAATATTGAAAAACAGCCCTTCGCTGTCTCTAGTATAACAACTTAGGGCTGTCTGTTCAATGATTATTCACTTTTCCTCTCCGGCAATCTCCGTCCGAACTGTTACATCAGGCCGAAAGCCTTCATGGTTTCCTCCAAAAAGAGCAGCTCCTCATCCGGCATATGTACCTTTTCCCGAGGATACTTATTGATAAGCTCCCGATACGGCGATTTTCTGAATCTCTCATATGTATTGGCAATCACAATGGCATCATAACTGATACCGGGAATGACCGCCGGACTTTCCACAGGCAGCCCCATTCCCCGAAGCTGCATATAGTTGCGATCCACCCATGCGGCTGTAAGCAGACTTTGTGGACAGCTTCACGGATGCGGCAATCTCCTTTGTGGAATAGCCCTGCATTTTCAGCAGAACGATTTGTAACGTGCACCTGTCCGCCATGCCCTCAAGGTATTCGCCAAAGTCGCTCGCCCATCGGTAAAACCGCCTGTTGGAATTAAAATCTGCCCTGTCGTCTGTGCGGATTTTGCTCAATGTCCGTTTCATCAACGCCACACTCACGCAAAACCTTTTCCTCAGCTTCGCAAGGATTTTGGCTTTGCGCTTATTGACAACGCTCTGTGTTACGCCCAACCGCAATCCGACTTCCCGCTCGGAAAGTTCTTCAAAGAAGATTGCGTTTATCAATGCCTGTTCACTGCCTGACAATAAGGGCAGGGCGGCTTTCAGCCTGTCCACCATCGCCGCATGGATAACGGTCTCTGCAACGTCCACCGCTTCATCAACAACGAAGTCAATCACATTTCCCTCACTATCCGTAAATCCCTCCAAACTTCAAAACAGGTCTGGAGAGTGTCTGTTTTGTCTTTTCGGGTATAGCAAATCAGCCCACCAAAACACCATTTTTTTATATGGCGGGCTTGTATTGCCTATTTCAAATTCCAATAATGATTTCTTTATGTTCTAATAATCCTCTAAAAAATGCCTAATGAGCATAGCTATTTCTTCTTTTTTATATCCCAATTGGGACAATTTACATAGCAACTCTTTCTTAGCCTCATCCACTAATTTTTCCTTACATCTTAATATCAATAGCAACACAATAACCTTTTCTTTTGTTGGCATAAATAATACCCTTTTCCATTAACAACCTTAAAGCACAAGCTACTGTATGGGGATTTACTTGATTTACTTCCGCATATTCCCTTATGCTCGGAATCGGTTTACTTGGTGCTTGATGATTTACCAAAATATCCATTTTAATTCGTTCTGCGATTTCCTGATACTTGTATCTTTATTCATCTTTTTCTTTCCCTGTTAATAGTCTTTGAACTGTTATATTATAAAATTTTTCATCTGTTCTTATCTGCCAAAGCCTTAAATTTCAAGTCTAAAAAGCTATGTTTTTCACAACTTTATACATATAATTGTGTTCGGCAAACCTTAAGATAGATTGCCAAAGTTGCCAGCA
>OFGP01001948.1_pt1 | contig 13219 bp, 11 predicted proteins | sample 1521781 | NCBI WGS metagenome assembly OFGP01 (sample SAMEA3504113, study PRJEB24116) | mouse gut metagenome | biome: mouse gut; feature: mouse-associated habitat; material: faeces | place: Denmark | collected 2011 | reverse complement strand
GGCCCGGTGTGGCAGCCGACGCTCAGCGCCAGCTCCCCGTGGTAGGCGGGAATACCGGGGAAATTCTCCTCCAGGGTGCGCTGCCAGTCCTGAATCTCCTCCTGGGTGCGGTAGGTGTGGGCGGTGCCCACCACGAAGTTCCAGCCCTCGCTCTGAAATTCCTCCACGCTCTCCCGAAGGGCCTCCACCGCCCGCTGCTTGCAGGCCTTCACCCCCCGCACTTTGGCAAAGGCGTCCAGCCGCTCCCCGTAAATTTTCAGCAGCGGCTTGATATTCAGCAGATTGCCCATGGCGGCTGCCGCCGGCGTCACCCGGCCGCCCCGGCGCAGATAGGTGAGCGTCTCCACTCCGATGTAAATCATGGCGTCCATGGCCACCCGGTCCAGCTCCTCCCGGATCTCTCGGGCGGTGAGGCCCAGCTTGGCCAGCTCCACGGCGTCCAAAACCGCCAGCTGCTGGGTCACGGAGATGCGCCGCAGGTCCGCCACCTCCACCTTACCGTCATAGCTCTCCGACAGCCCTTGGGCCGTCTGGCAGGAGGCGCTCAGCCCGCTGGACATGGGGATATACACCAGCTGGTCGTATTCCTCCAGCACCCGGTCCCACAGGTCCATCACATCCCCCGGAGAGGGCTGGGAGGTGGACACATCCCGGCCCGCCAGCTGGGCCGCGTAAAACTCCTCTGATGTGAGGTCCACCCCCTCGTAACGGATTTCACCGTCCACCAGCAGAGGCATGGGCACCACAAAAATCCCCAGTTGAGCGCCCTGCGCTACGCTGATCCCGCTGTTGCTATCCGTCACAATCCCCACGCGCATACGTGTTCCCCCTTCAATGAAACGTCCCGGCCTCTCTCTGTCCCGCAGCAAAGGCATTATATGGAACATAGTATAGGGGAATGCGCCTCAACAGGCCATGGACAAAATAGGCTCTGTGCACAATTTTAGTACACAGAGCCTATTTTGTCCAAATTTTTGAGCTTCCCCCACCGCTCAGGGAACAAACCCCTCGAAAATGGAGGTCACTCCATCCTCCGCCAGCTCATCCATCACGGCATGGTCCCGGACGGTCCAGCCCACCTCGTGGACTCCGTACAGCGCCCGCATCAGGCGCAGGGAGGGATTTTTTCGGTCCTGCCAGTTATAGGCGATGAAATCCGGACGGGTCAAGGCCGTGGTGAGCAGATTGGTCAGCGCGAAGCGCACCGGCAGAGACAGGCCATTCACCTCGCTGGCCTTGAGAAAGTTCTGACTGAGCTGGCCCCGCAGAACCTGGGGATAGCGCTCCTTCAGCCGCAGCAGCACGCCCGGATGAAAGGATTCCAGGCAGTAGCTTCCCTTCCACCCCTCCAGCGCCGCCATCACCCTGTCAGTAAGGGCATTGGCGTTGTTTCGTTCCACCTTCAGCTCAATCACCAGCGGCGTCCTGCCCTCAAACAGAGCCAGTACCTCCCGGAACAGGGGTATGGTCTCCTGGGTCCCCATCAGAGGATATTCCCCCAGGTCGGCGGCGGTGAGGTCTTCAATGTACGCCTGCCTGCCGCACACCCGCGTCAAATCGCTGTCGTGAACCACCGCCAATTCCCCGTCCGCCATCAAATGCACATCCAGCTCTGCGCCGAAGCCGTGCTCCACCGCCCGGCGGAAGGCCGCCATGGAGTTCTCCGGCACGCTCCGGGCCGGGTCGTGGAGGCCCCGGTGGGCATACTTCACCCCGGCCAGCTCCTCCCAACCCGGCTGGTTCTTCCGGGGCCGCAGCAGCACGCACCAAGCCCCCACCGCCCCCAGGCAGCCCAAGCCGATTTTCCCAACCGCATTCATCTGCGCTTCTCCCTTCCATCCCCTGTTTCACGTGAAACATTCGTTTTAATCATCCATATCCTCAAAGGCCTCCAGGCCGGTCTTGGCTTCCGCCCTGCTGTCGCCGTGCTTCACAAACAGCATGGTGACAAAGCTCATGGCCACAAAGAACGCGGCATAAGGAAACAGAATCCGATAGCTGATTTCCTTCATCAGCGTGCCCGCCAGCACCGGCGTGATCACCTGGGCCGCCATGGAGGCGGTATAATAGTAGCCGGTGAACTTGCCCACGTCGGAGCCCTTGCACATCTCCACCACCATGGGCAGGGAGTTCACGTTGATGGCCGCCCAGGCCAGCCCCACCAGGGCAAAGGCCACGTACATGACGGGGGTGATGGACGTGGCCCGGACGGTGAGCAGATAGCCCGCCAGGAAGCAGCTGGCCAGCAGCACCACCCCGGCCTGGATGGTGCGCTTGCGGCCGCATTTGGAGGCCACAATGCCGATGGGAATATAGGAGACAATGGCGCCCACGGTGGCCACCATGAGGCAGGTGGCGGTGCCGCCGATGCCCTCCCCCATCACCTGGGAGACGTAGGTGGAAAACCAGGTGGTCACCCCGTTATAGCCCACAAACCACAGGGCGATGGAGGCCAGCAGAAAGCCCAGGCTCTTTTTCACCGGCTTGGGCAGCCCCTCGCTGCCGCTGCCGTCGTCCTTGGCCAGATTCCACTCCGGGTTCTTTTTCTCCAGCTCCCGGTTCTCCTCCGTCAGCCTGGGCTCCCGGATGGTGAGCAGCAGCACCGCCACCGCCGCCACCATAATCAGCGACACGATGATGAACAGAGGCTGGTAGTCCACATGGTCCAGGCCCTGGGTCTTGGCCGTGGGGTACAGCGCCGCCGTCACCCCCAGGTAGAGCACGCCGCCCACCGCGCCCATGAGATTGATGATGGCGTTGGCCTTGGAGCGCAGGGGCTTGGGCGTCACGTCGGGCATCAGGGCCACCGCCGGAGAGCGGTAGGTGCCCATGGCGATGAGCAGCAGCCCCAGCACAATCACAAAGCTCACCAGCTTATAGGGGGCGGCCTGCTGGAAATAGCTGTTGTCCAGCATGGGCAGCAGATTCATTAAAATGACCGCCGCCGCGGTTCCGCCCAGGATAAAGGGGGTGCGCCGGCCCAGACGGCCTGGCTTACACTTGTCGGACAACCCGCCGAACAGGGGCAGCAAAAACAGCGCCAGCACATTGTCCGCCGCCATAATCGCGCCGGTGAGGGACTCATCCATGTGGAAGGTCTCCCGAAGAATGAGGGGCACCAAGTTATCGTACATCTGCCAGAAGGAGCAGATGGACAAAAACGCCAGCCCCACCAGGATGGTGCGCTTGTTGTTCAGCTTCAATTCGTTCATGACTCCACTCTCTTTCCTTATTTTGCGCCCGGCCCCAGACACTCAGGGCAGGTCTTCCCAACGCTGCGGCATTTTCCCTTTCACTCCTCCACCCAGGCCCGGTGGAGGGCGGCGATGTCGTCAAACACCCAGGTGGGTTTGACCTGGCTTCTCTCCAGGTCCGCCGGCGTCCCCTCCCCGGACAGGACGAATGCGGTGTCAATCCCCGCGTTGATCCCCGAGGCGATGTCGGTATACAGCCGGTCCCCTACCATGACGGCCTGCTCCGGCGGAAAGCCGGTGCGCGCCAGCGCCAGCCGGGCCATGGCGGGCTGGGGCTTGCCGATGACGCGGGGGCGGCGCCCCGTCGCCCGGTAGAGCATCTCGCAGACGCTGCCGCAGTCGGGCACCGAGCCGTACCAGGTGGGGCAAACCCAGTCCGGATTTGTCGCGATGAAGTCCACCCCCCGGTTCAGCAGGATGCAGGCATCCTCCAATTTCTGGAAGTTAAGCTCGGTGTCAAATCCCACCAGCAGGCAGTCCACGTCCTCCTCCAGCCGGTCCGTCACCTTCACGCCCCCCTGGACTAACTGCCGGCGGAAGGTTCGGGTGCCAAAGGCGTAGCACTTTCGGTAGGCGGGCCGCTGGACCAGGTCATGGATGAGGGCGTCCACCGAAGTCAGAAAATCCTCCTGCGCAGCCTCAATGCCCAGGCGGGCCAGCTTCTCCACATAGGCGTCCACCGATTTCGAGGAGTTGTTGGTGAGAAACAGATACCGCCCTCCCCGCGCCCGCACCCCCTGAAGAAAGGGAATCGTCCCGGGAAACAAGGTCTCGTCCAGATAGATGGTGCCGTCCATGTCCAGCAGAAACAGGCGCTTTTCCCCGAGCTCAGCCATCGGCCCCACTCCTTTTCAAATAAAAAACGCCCGCCGGACTGGTTGACCATGGGACGGCGGACGACGAAGGATATTGTTCTTCGCACATCTTATTTCGAGCTTCATTCTAACACATCTGTTTCCGCTTGTCCACGCCAATTTGCAAAAAATGGCGGCGGGGAGCTTGGCTCCCCGCCGTCCTTGCCGCTTATTTTTGATTGCCGCGCTTACGCCGCGTTTTGAATCCGGCCCTTCACAACGAACAGGAATCCCAGCACCAGCGCCACGCCCACGGGCAGAGCGATGAGCCCCGGCGCACCCGCAAAGGCCAGCACGCCCGCCAGCAGGTAGGAAATCCCCGCAATCACCGCGCAGGAGACGGCGTATGGCAGCTGGGTGGAGACGTGGTTCACGTGGTCACACTGGGCCCCCGCGGAGGCCATGATGGTGGTGTCCGAAATGGGGGAGCAGTGATCGCCGCAGACCGCGCCCGCCATACAGGCGGAGATGCAGATGATGGCCAGGGGGTTGTCCATGGAGAACACGTTCTGCACAATGGGGATGAGAATGCCGAAGGTGCCCCAGCTGGTGCCGGTGGCGAAAGCCAGCAGGCAGCCCACCGCAAACACGATAACGGGCAGCAGCACCTGGATGCCCGCGGCAGAACGCACGAAGTCACGCACAAAGAACTTGGCCCCCAGAGAATCGGTCATGCCCTTCAGCGACCATGCAAAGGTGAGGATCATGATGGCGGGCACCATGGCCTTGAAGCCCTCGGGGATGCAGCCCATGATGTCCCGGAAGGACATGGCGCGGCGGATGAGATAATACACAATGGCGAACACCAGCCCGAAGGCGGAGCCCAGCATCAGACCCACGGAGGCGTCCGAGTTAGAGAAGGCCACGATGAAGTCGTGGTAGCCCTCATCCCCCGCCAGGAAGAAATTGCCCGAGTAGATCATGCCGATGACGCAGCTCACCACCAGCACCACGATGGGCAGCACCAAATCCAGCACGCTGCCCTTGGACTCGTCGATCTCCTCGTCCATCATGGCATAGGGGTTGGAGCCGGAAAACAGATCGCCCTTTTCCATGGCGTTGCGCTCATGCTTCGCCATGAAGCCAAAGTCGGACTTCATCACCACCAGCCCCACCATCATCACAATGGTGAGCAACGCATAGAAATTGTAGGGGATGGCCCGGATGAACAGGTTCAGCCCCTGGCCGTCCTCGGCGAAAGCGGCCACGGCGGCGGCCCAGGAGGAGATGGGGGCGATGATGCACACCGGGGCGGCGGTGGCGTCGATGAGGTAGGCCAGCTTGGCCCGGGACACCCTGTGCTTGTCGGTGACAGGGCGCATCACGCTGCCCACAGTGAGACAGTTGAAGTAGTCGTCGATGAAGATGAGGCAGCCCAGCAGAATGGTGGCCAGCTGCGCCCCCACCCGGGAGTGGATGTGGCTCTGGGCCCAGCGGCCAAAGGCGGCGGAGCCTCCGGCCTTGTTCATCAGGCACACGATAGCCCCCAAAATCACCAGGAAGATGAGGATGCCCACATTGTATGAGTCGGACAGGGAGGCCACGATTCCGTCGTTGAAGGCGTGGGTGACGGTCCCCTCAAAGCTGAAATTGGAGTACAGCAGCCCGCCCGCCAGGATGCCGATGAACAGGGAGGAATACACCTCCTTTGTGATGAGCGCCAGGGCGATGGCAATCACCGGGGGCAGCAGGGACCAGATGGTATTGTAGAAGCTGCTGGGGGAGCGGATGTAACCCTCCCCGCCGCAGGTCTCACAGGGCACGGCCTGGACATCGTCGGACAGCACCGCGCCCACCCCGCCGCAGTCGGGGCACTCGATCATCTTCGTTCCGGTGTCATCGGTGGGATCGGTCCCGGCGGCAAAGGCCGTGGTGGTCAGGGCCAGCGCCAGCATCACCATCAGCGCGATCAGGCCCAGGCGGTTTCTTCTTGTTCTCATAGCTCTCTCTCCTTAGTTTACAAGTAAACGCTGTCTGACCACAAAAAACGGGCGCTCCCATAGGAGCGCCCGATATGGACAAATCCCGCCAACCGGCGGACTGATAGCACTCCACGATTCGTGACAGTCCGCAAGATATTATCTTACGGCCCAGGACACAGGCCCAGGCAGGCGCCGCATCCTTCGGCGGGCGCCCCTCTCCCGCGAAACCGGCTGCCTAACCTTTGGTTTCGCGGTACGCATGGCGTCCGCGCCTCTATCAAACAATATTTACTTGAAATATACAAGGATCATACTATATTTTTACCAGCTTGTCAAGGGGGAGCTTCATTTTCCCTCTTTGAGAACATAGGGGGCCGCCGCCGCCCAGATTCGCTCCGCCACCTGCTCCCGGCTGCCGGAGCCGTCCACAACGGCCACGTTTTCTACATCCCGCAGGCGCTCAAAGGCCTTGAAATACAGCTCCCTGGTCTGGCGCAGCCGGTCCTCCTGGTCGAAAATCTCCCGCACCACGCGGTTTTGCCGGATGCGCTCCAGCGCCACCTCCACCGGCACGTCCAGGAAGATGGTGACGGTGGGGCGCAGCAGCCCCGCGCTCACGGAGTTGGCCTGAATCACCCAGTCCATGTCCATATCCACGCTGTGGTAGGCGTAGGAGGAGAAATAATACCGGTCGCTGACCACGGTGACGCCCTGTTCAATCTGTTGGAGCACCCCGTCCACCTGATTCACCAAGTGGTCGATGCGGTCGGCCACATACAGCGCGGCGATCACCCGGTTGTCCGCGTTCACCCGGCCGGTGAAAATCTGCCGGATCAGCGAGCCCACCGGCCCGCCGGTGGGCTCCCGGGTCGTCAGACAGCGCACCCCCCGGGAGGCCAGCCGCCGGGCCAGAGGGTCGATCTGGCTGCTCTTGCCCGAGCCGTCGATACCCTCCAGCACGATGAACGCTCCCTTTTCCGCGCCCTGTTCCATGTTACGCAAGGGCCTTGCTGCTGCTGTACAGGAACATCAAATAGAGGACATAGCCCACCAGCTGGGCGATGGCGGCCACGATGGACACCAGCCCCGCCACGATGTTCACAATGGGAATCACGCCCAGCACGCTGCACGCCAAGCCCACCACCGCGCACACCACGTAGAGCTTGATGACCGTGGAGCCCCGCTGGGACAGCACGTCATTGCCCACGGAGTGGAGCAGGTTGGAGGTGGTGGTGCACACCTGGATCACCGCCAGCAGGTTCAGCACCGTAACGGCCACGTTGAGCAGACTGGCAAGGATGCCCGGCTCCAGGAAACCGATCATCACGTTTACCACCACGCCTATGGCGATGAACATCAGGGCCGTGCGGTAGCTCTGATCGTCGCTGCTGGCCTTGTAAAGACCCACGATCTCCAGCACCCCTCCGGCAATCACAACCAGAGACCCCACCAGGGGAACCCAAATGAGCAGTACGCCCACGATGGCCAGAATCTGGCCCATGAACATCAGCTTCAGGCCGTTGGCCGCATTGGGATATTGATACATGACAATTTCCTCCTTACTTCCGTTGATGATTGATATATCCTTCCACGTCCGAAGACGGCAGGACCGGTTTATCTTGCTTCCAGCATATGCACGTTCACATGGGGATAGGTCATCTCTATCCCCGCGGCGTCAAAGGCGGCCTTGAATTCCTCCAGCAGATCGTAGTACACCGTCCAATAGTCGGCGTTGGCGCACCACACGCGCACCACGTACTCAATGGCGCTGTCCCGGTAGCCCTCCACCCGGATCATAGGCTCCGGGTCGGCCAGGGTCAGGGGATGAGCGGCCACCGCCCGGGCCAGCGCCTCCTTCACCGCGTCCACCGGCGCATCGTAGGAGGCGGTGAGCTTCAGCTCCACCCGGCGGGTGGGCTGAGCGGAAAAGTTTGTGATGTTGGCGGACACAATGGTGTTGTTGGGCAGCTGCACCAGCCGGTTGTCCGGCGTGGTGAGCTTGGTGTAAAACATTCCAATCTCCTCCACCGTGCCCGAACAGCCCCCCGCCTCCACAAAGTCCCCCACGGAAAAGGGGTGGGAGGCCAGCAGCTGCATCCCGCCCGCCACGTTGGACAGAAAATTTTGCAGCGCCAGGGAGAAGGCCAGCCCAACCACCGACAGCACCGCAATCAGGGAGGTGACTTCCACCCCCAAGCGGTCCAGCACAATAATCACCGCCACCGACCACAGCCCGCCCTTGAGCAAGGCCCGCAGCAGCCTTTGCAGCGGCGCGTCCACCTGAAAGCGGTCCAAGGCCCGGTCCAGCACCCTCAGCAGCACCTTCACCACGATGACGCCGGCCACGGCCGCCAGCACCGCGCTGAACACGCCGCTGGCGGTGATGTTTCGCAGATTGTCCCACAGGCTCTTTGTGGCCTCCTCCGGCAAAACGCTCGCGAGCGCCAGCAGCATAGCCTCACCCTCTTTCCCTCTCTACGGCATAGTTTACCACGATTGCGCCCTTCGCGCAAGGATTAATCGCCCGCGCTCAGCAGCGTACCAATCAGAACGCCCCCCGCTGCGCCGGTGACGGACACCTGCGCCGTGCGGTTGTGCAGGTTCTCCCCCGCCGCACGCACCAGGGCGTAGTTGGGGGTGTGCCCCTGCCAGAGCCCGCCCTTCTCCTCCTCGAACAGCACCTCCACCCTGCGCCCGACCTGGCTCTCCAGCCACCGGCGCTCCAGCTCTCCGCCCAGGGCGATGGCCCGGCGGGCTCTGGCCTCCTTCTCCTCCTTGGGCACCTGCCCCGGCATGGACGCAGCGGGAGTGCCGGGGCGAACCGAATAGGGAAACACGTGCATGGCGATGAAGGCGCAGCGCTCCACAAAGGCCATGGTCCGGACAAACTCCTCCTCCGTCTCCCCCGGGAAGCCAGTGATCAGGTCGGTAGTGATGCCGGGGTCCGGGAAGTGCCCGCGCAGCAGTTCCACGCTCTCCCAATACCGGGCGGTGTCATACCTTCGGTTCATCCGGGCCAGAGTGGCATCGCACCCCGACTGGAGGGACAGGTGAAAGTGGGGGCACAGGTTGGGCAGGGCGGCGCACCGGCGGCAGAACTCCTCCGTCACCGTCCGCGGCTCCAGGGAGCCCAGGCGCACCCGCAGCTCCGGCGCGGCGGCGCACACCCCCTCGATCAAGTCCGCCAGGGCCTCCCCCGTCTTCAAGTCCCGCCCCCAGGAGGAGATTTCAATCCCTGTGAGCACCACCTCCCGGCAGCCCTCCTGCGCCAAGCGGCGAACCTGCTCCACCGCCTCGCCCAGCGGCAGGGAGCGCACCGGGCCCCGGGCATAGGGAATAATGCAGTAGGCGCAGAAATTGGCGCAGCCGTCCTCCACCTTCAGCATGGCCCGGGTGCGGCCCTGGCCGCTTCCGGCGGGCAGGCGCTCAAACTGGCGGCGCCCCAGGGCCCGGTCCACGGCCACCACCTGCGCCGTCCTATGCCGGAGCAGCTCCTCCAGCCGGTCCAGAAAGTCCAGCCGCCCCGCCGAGCCGGATATCAGGTCCACCCCCAGCTTGGCCACCGCCTCCGGCTCCGTCTGGGCGTAGCAGCCGCACACCGCCACCACCGCCTCCGGCACGTTCTTCCGGGCCCGGCGGATGATATTGCGGCATTTTTTGTCGCTTACCGCGGTGACGGTGCAGGTGTTCACAATGTATGCGTCCGCCGGGCCGTCAAAGTCCGTGAGCGTATGACCCCGGCGCAGCAGCTCTCGCTCCATGGCCTGGGTCTCCACCTGGTTCACCTTACACCCCAGGGTATAAATGGCGATGTTCATCCGTCCGTGCCTCCCTTGTCCGTAAAAATACGCGGCCGTCCATAGCCGGGCGGCCGCGCTGTATCGAGTTCGTTGATATGGGGCGGTCAGTCCTCCGGCTTCTCCCCGGCGGTCTCCTCCGGCAAAACCTCCACCCGAATCTCCAGCACCCGGTGATGCTCGGCGCGGGTGACGGTCACGTCCAGATTCTCCCAGGTGAAGCGGTCCCCCGGCTCAGGCACCCGGCCCAGCTGCTCCAGCACCCAGCCGGACACCGTGGCCGCGTCGCACTCCCCCGTCACCTGGAACAGGTCGTACAGGTCGTCCAAATCGGCGGAGCAGGCGATGAGGTAGCTGCCGTCTGACTGCTTGCAAAACTCCTCCACCACCTCGTCGTGCTCGTCCCAAATCTCGCCCACCAGCTCCTCCACAATGTCCTCCATGGTGAGGATGCCCTCGGTGCCGCCGTACTCGTCCACCACCACCGCCATCTGGGTTTTGGTGCGCTGGAACTGGCGCATCAGGTCGTCGATCTTGGTGCCCGATGTAATGTGGAGCACTGGCCGCACCAGGGGGGACAGCTCGGTCCGATGGTGGTAGCGGGCGGAGAACAGGTCCTTCTGATGGATTACCCCCACCACGTCGTCAATGCTCTCGTGGTAGACAGGCAGGCGGGAATAGCCCTCGGCGGCAAAGACCGACGCCACATCGCTCAGGGAGGAGCTATCCTCCACCGCCACCACGTCCACCCGGGGGGTGAGAATATCCCCCGCCTCCAGGTTGTCAAAGCGGATGGCGGAACGGATGAGCTGGCTCTCCTCCTTGTCCAGACCGCCCTGGTCCTCCGCCTCGGCCACGATGGTGACCAGCTCCTCGTCGGTGATGCCCTCGTCCTGCTCCCTGTGAAACAGCTTGGTCAGCAGCTTTTTCCACAGGCCGAACAGAAAATTCAGCGGGGTGAGCACCGCCATGAACAGCCGCAGCAGGGGCGCGGAAAACATGGCGAAGGCCTCCGGGGACTCCTTGGCCAGACTCTTGGGCGAGATTTCGCCAAAGATGAGCACCACAACGGTGAGCACGATGGTGGACACCGCCGGGCCGTCCGCCTGACCGATCAGGTCGATGAACAGCAGGGTGGACAGAGTGGCAGCCACGTTGTTGACGATGTTGTTGCCGATGAGGATGGTGGACAAAAGCTTGTCGTAATCCTCCGCCAAAGCCAGGGTTTTCTCCGCCTTCTTGTCGCCATTTTCGGCGCGGCTTTTCAGGCGGATGCGGTTGAGCGAGGTGAAGGCCGTCTCGGTGGCGGAAAAATAGCCCGACATGACCACCATCATCAGCAGCACGGCCAGCAGTATCATACTATCTGGGTCCATTTGGACAAATCAACTCCTAATTAAATTAAGTAAAGATTTACCTTTGGGGAAGGTATTGCAACAATTTATACCATACTCTCAGGAAAATTGCAAGAGGGGAAATCAACCGGGAACATGCGTTTCCCAACAGCTCTGTTTCAAAAACTTTTACCGCAGGCTACTCAGAACTTCTTCCCACAAGATAATCAATACTTACATGATAATAGTCCGCCAACTGAATCAAAAACTCCACGGGAATTGTCCTTGTTCCCTTTTCATATCGGCGATAAACCTCCCGCTGGCATCCAAGGATATCGGCGACCTGCTGTTGGGTCAGGTCATGGTCTATCCGCAAATCTTCAATTCTCTGAAATTGCATCATATCCACCTCTTGACAAATGCTATCATTTGGTGGTATTATTCCCTTCAGAATGCTACCATATGGTAGCAATACACAAAAATTTAAGGAGAGGGAATTTATGGACAGCATAATCTTAGGCGCATTGATTGCCGGAGCCGTTATCGGTGCAGTCCCAGCTATTTGCGGTGCAATCAAGGGAAAAATAGGACTCGGAATAGGAGGATTTTTTGCCTGCCTGGTGTGCGGTCTTATTTTAGGTATGATTCTTGCAATTCCTTGCTGCGCGTTGTTTCTTTTCTTGATTTTTAGAAATAATGAGAAAAACGGGAAAGACGAAGCTGCCTGAGCTTTTCATCAAAAAGCCCTCCGCCAAGCGGCGGAGGGCTTTCTTTTTGTTCCTGTACTGCTTTATTTGATTGCCTTGCTCTTGACCTCGTCGCCCAGCAGTTCGGCGAACTGCTCCAGGGACATAGCCCCCAAATCCTCGCCGGAGCGGCGGCGGGGGGAGACGGTACCGTTCTCCATGTCCCGGTCGCCCACCACCAGCATGAAGGGCACCTTCTCCAGAGTGGCCTCTCGAATCTTCTTGCCGATTTTCTCGCTGCGCTCGTCCACCTCGCAGCGGAAGCCCAGGTCCTCCAGCTTGGCGGCCACTTCCTTGGCGTAGCCCTCCGCCCGGTCGGTGACGGGGAGCACCTTCACCTGCACCGGGGCCAGCCACGCCGGGAACGCGCCGGCAAAGTGCTCGGTGATCACGCCGATAAACCGCTCGATGGAGCCCAGCACCACCCGGTGAATCATCACGGGGCGATGCTTCTGGCCGTCCTCTCCGGTGTACTCCAGCTCGAACCGCTCGGGGAGCTGACTGTCCAGCTGGATGGTGCCGCACTGCCAAGTACGGCCCAGGGAGTCGGCCAGATGGAAATCCAGCTTGGGGCCGTAGAAGGCCCCGTCCCCCTCGTTGACGACGAACTCCTTGCCCATTCCGGTGATGGCGTCCTTCAGGATGTCCTGGTTGCGCTCCCATTCGTCCACGGTGCCGATGTGATCCTCCGGCATGGTGGACAGCTCGATGGTGTAGCTCAGGCCGAAGGTGGAGTACACCTCGTCGAACAGCCGCACCGTCTCCTGGATCACGTCCTTCATCTGCTCCCGGGTCATGAACACGTGCGCGTCGTCCTGGGTGAAGCAGCGCACCCGGAACAGGCCGTGGAGGGCCCCGGACAGCTCATGGCGGTGGACAAGGCCCAGCTCGCCCACCCGCAGGGGCAGCTCCTTGTAGGAGTGGGGTTCGCTGGCATAGACCAGCATCCCGCCGGGGCAGTTCATGGGCTTGACGGCGAAATCCACGTCGTCAATGACGGTGGTATACATATTGTTCTTGTAGTGGTCCCAGTGGCCCGACCGCTCCCACAGCTGGCGGTTGAGCATGATGGGGGTGCTGATCTCCACATAGCCGTATTTCTTGTGGATCTGCCGCCAGTAGTCGATGAGGGTGTTTTTCAGCACCATCCCCTTGGGCAGGAAGAAGGGGAAGCCGGGGCCCTCGTCTCGGAGCATGAACAGGCCCAGCTCGCGGCCCAGCTTCCGGTGGTCCCGCTTCTTGGCCTCCTCGATCTTCGCCAGGTACTCGTCCAGCTCGTCCTTCTTGGGGAAGGCCACGCCGTAGATGCGCT
>OFGP01001947.1_pt1 | contig 13224 bp, 11 predicted proteins | sample 1521781 | NCBI WGS metagenome assembly OFGP01 (sample SAMEA3504113, study PRJEB24116) | mouse gut metagenome | biome: mouse gut; feature: mouse-associated habitat; material: faeces | place: Denmark | collected 2011 | reverse complement strand
TGAAGGAGCGCAAGGAATTTATGCGCCAGAAACAGCAAATCGTGAACACTCTTTTTGAGCAAGGAAACGCTTAATTTTGTTACTTCCACTCCGCCGAAAAACTACAAAATTTCTTCGGTGTTTTCTTACAATTTAAAAGTGGCATTGACACAGCACAACAGCGGCTCCACCTACATTGAAGAGCTGAAAAAGCACGTAGTAGAGTACAGTTGTGGTGGATTTTTTGCCGGTGAGCTAGACCGATGCCTGATCAAAAACAAAGTTAGCATCGACTATGCCAGGACCGGCGTGAGTGACAAAAGTATATCAATGAATATATGGTCCTAAACAGTAACTGCATTGGCGGCAAGCAGTCCGGGCACATCACCTTATTATAAGTCCACTTGTGTCAGGTATGAAATTTTGGCCTCCGTGAAGTTGATAAAGGTCATGTCGGCGAAAAATCTTGCCCATGAATTGTTTGGAGGACGCGGTGGTTATCTACCCACAGGTGCTGGTCAACATATGGGTAAAGGAAAAATGGGGGTATCCTGATTCAGATGATGATGGAGGCTGAGAGCATAAAGAGATACCAGGTGTTGGCAAAACAAGTGGTAAAAGTTATTCGAGATTAGGGCCAAGGTGTGGAATTGACTTCAGCCTTGGAGGAACACCACCTAGCGGATATGGTTTTGACGATTAGATAGTGTCTACACTAGGAAAACAGATGGTCCATATTGTCAAAGTACGGCAAATACCACTACACCAGGTACATTTCCGCTAAACAGTGAAAATAGACAAATTGACCGTGTCCAGTAGTGGCGGCGGAAAAGCACTGTCTTTGATTAATTCGGCGTCCTTCAAACCGGATAATTCCAACAGATAGGATGAACTAGCCTGTGCAGTCTCATGGACTGGCCTCACATGAGACTGCATAGGCTGTCGGATTTTGGAGAAGGGGGGGTAATGGACAAATTTATTAATAATCAAACAAAATAAAATTTTTGTTCAATTGTGAGGCGGAAGTTCTGCGCTAAAACGGAGGAAACAGCGCTACCGAGACCAACACCGCCAACAGCAGGCTGCCCAGGGTTCCGATCAGGTAGTATTCACCGAAAGACGGATCGTCCGCGATCCTGTGGTAACGAGTCAGCGTCTTTGCGGCAAAGACCACACTGATAGCGCCGTACTGGCCCAGCAGAAACAGTGCTGCCGTTAACAGCCGCTCCAGTGTGCCGATGGTGGCCCCGGCCTTGCGGTCCAAACCGACGGTCTGTCTGCAGTCCGGTCCGTCAGGCGGTTTTGGGTTACAGATTTTCAGTAGCACATTGGCCGGTTTGCTCAGAGACAGCGCCAGACATCCCAGCCGTAGCAGAGTCCCGGGTGAAAAAATACAGTCTATCGCATGCAACGCCGCCGGAATCCACGGTAGCAGCGGTGCGGAGTACCACAGACATACCGCTGTCAGTATCGCCAGGTGAAGGAACTGGTCTATGAGAAAAATCTGGGCCGGAGCGCAGGTTCCCAGCGGCCTTCGGAGGCAGAATTTTAGCCCGTCGATGACAGCGTGACCCAGTGCTGCAGAGCTTGCTGCCCACAGCGCCGGAACTCCGCACAGTGTCCAGGCGAGGGACAGCATACAGCATCCATATATGGCGCAGTGTTCCAGCAGTGCGGACAAGTGCTCCCGCTTGTCGGTTGCCAGCTTTTCTCCCTGAAGGTGGAAATCCCCCAGTAAATGCCCCAGTAGCAGTCCCCAGAAAAGGGGTAAATCTGTAAAAAACATGATCCCTCTCTCTTTCTCCGGGATGTATAGTGAATTATTTCCTGGCCTCTGACGAAGTTTTCAGCATCCTTTCCGCTCGCAGTCGCAGCTCCGCGGCCCAATCGGCGGCCTTTTCGCTGCCGGCCGCGTGGTAGAGAGATTCCAACTGTGCGCAGAGCCCCTGAACATGGGCCAAATCTCTGTCCCGCTTTAAGAGGGCCAGGGATTTCTCTGCCCAAGGAATAATTTGTTCCACCGGTGTTCCTGTGCGCTCCAACAAAGATGCGTAATGACAGTAAACTCGCCCTACCCCCTCATGGGGACATGCTTGCAGGTCCGCCAGCCGAACGGCCTCTTTGGCAGTCGAAAGGGCTTTTTCGTTCTGCCCAAGCCTCGTATAGGCAACACTGAGATTGTGTAGATTAGATCGGCTTCCCTCCCGGAACTGAAGTCCGTGAGCCTCAATCCAGCTTTGTAGTTCCTCCCGAATGGTGATTTCCCGCTCCCAGTCGCCGGCAATGCCGCAGGACGCCGCAAGATTGCTCCGAATCTCAATCTCCAATGCTGGTGTATCCTGGCAGAGACTGGCTGCCCGCTGCAGGGCCTCAGCGGCCCGCAGGGCGCTGGTCCGGCCCACCGTCTCCGCCAGATAGAGCTGATAGCAACCCAAGTGACAGTAGAGTTGTGCCAGCCGCTGCCTGGAGGCGTTTTGCCTTTCTTCCCAGCGAACCGCTTCCTCCGTCCAGGTAATGGCTTCACGGTATTGGCGCAGGCCAGCCCGGTACTTTCCGATAAGGCCCAGCACGTCTCCCCTGCTGGGCGGCTCACGGCCTGCTGCCTCTGGAAGTGCCAGCAGTAGCGGCTCCAGAATGGCAAGGGCCGGTTCAAACTCCCGGTTTCGTGCCATGGTTACTGCCCGGTTGTACTGTCCTAGCAGTCCCGCAGACTTCGGGCAGTCATAGGTATTCATTAGATAATTCATCAGGGTTCTTTTGGTCTCCTGATAGTCTCTATACCGCCCTCTCTTTAGGGCCCGGGACACGCTGGATTGCTGTACGTGGTTTTTCTCTGCCACTAGCAGTTGCTCCCCCAGCAGATCCATATCTATGGCGTACTGTCGCTGAGCAGCGGACCAGTCCTCTATCAGACCATTCAGCAGTTGGCAGAGACTATGTAGCAGCGGTCCGTCGGCCTGCTTCGTCTGAATGGACACAGGGAATCCCTGCCACCCCTTTTCTTTCAGCAACTCTATGCCCTCCCGAGCATAGTGGTAGGCGGGGCCATCATCTCCTAGGGCCTGGGCGCGGTTCACCGGCCCGGTGCTGATCTCCCCCAGCCCCAGTCCGTAACGGGCCCGAACCTGGTATTCTGCCAGGCCCCGGTCGATATATTCAATGATCTCCAGTGCGGGCTCTGCTGCTGTCAGCAGTCCCTGAAACTCGTCTCCTAAAGTGACCAGAAACGGTGAAGCCAGATAGTCGCTAAATTGGGTATTCATCTCGTCCAACAGCAGCCGCAGCCGCTTCTGGACGGTCTCCCGCTGATGGGAGGGGATGTCCCGGGAGTGGATCAGATCTCCGATAAGTGCACAGTACATAGCTTACCTCCGGGAGTATTATAACGCATAATATGAACAACTTCAATATATATGCATAAAAAAAACATATTATTTTTATTTGCCTGAATCTGATATGCTCCCCATAGAGTAGACAAAGCGAGAAAAATTGCACACTACTCAGCGGGGAGCATTGTTATGGCATCGATCAGTGTGGAAACGAAAAATCATGCAGTGGAACAGTGCTATGCCGAAGCCGGAAGCCTCAATCAAATTGCAGAAAGATTTGGAGTACACCGCAGCACATTGCAGAAGAGGAGGGGCTGCGCCATCGTGCAGGGAATCATCACTATCCAGCAATTGTAAAACAGCATGCGGTAGAATTATACCTGTCTGGACAGATGAGTATAGAAGCGGTCTGCAAAAATATCAGCTGCGATCAAGATCACAGCTGAAACGATGGGTTATGTTGTATAATGGTCAAAAAGGATTCCGCTCTCCTGGAGGCAGAAGGGGTGTTCGATTGACCTTGGTATCTTATGAAGAGCGCATGAGAAAAACCATAAGCTGGCTGAAGCTCACTCCGGATTTACATACCAGCAGATCTATGGGTGGGTACAAAGATATCAAAAGGCCGGCCTGGAGGGATTGGCCAGCGGACATCATTCTACCAGGCTCGCCGCAGAGAACCGGCGCCTGCGGGCAAACAACCTGGAATTAGAAATGGAGCTGGCGGTACAGCAGAAATATCATCGAATCTGCTGGCGCAGGGATCAGCTGCCAAACTTCAGCGGAGTGCGTCATGAGGCGGTCTATATAGACCGTCAAGGAATTGCATGAAGCGTATCATTGGCCTGTGTGCAAGCTCTGCTCCACAGCGGGCATCAGTCGGGCAGGGTATTATAAATGGCTCAGCCGAACAGCAAGCGCCAAGCAGCTGGAAGATGAACGGCTGGCGCATCTGATTGTTAAGATATGCGATTGCTTCATATATCCATTTTTATAACTGTGAACGATATCAGAAGAGACTTGGCTGTATGATACCCATAGAATTCTTGGTTGTTGGGGGCAAATAAGAACAGAGACCATCTTCTGATAGTCCCTGCCTTTCTTTTTCCACTGTTTTGTCTACTTGACAGGGGGCACTTCATTTGGTGATTTTCCCCACCAGGCAGGAGACTCACTGGTTCTGTGCCCACTGCCGGAAAGCCACAACTTTCCCGGTCTTTTGTTCTGGGATACAGACCTCTCTCCCCTGCTCCCGGTTCAGCTCCTCTGGCTCGTGGAACGTGGGCACTACCCGGTGCAGTGCGTCTCGAATCACAGTGGGATCGTTTTTCTCCAGCGCTGCCGCCAAAATGGCCAACTTGCCCTCCAGCTCCTCCGCCGTTACAGCAGGCTGGCGTTCCACAAAGATCTGGTCGTTTTCCGTTTTCTCAATGTCCCGACTGGCAATCAACAGCTCCTCATAGAGCTTCTCCCCCGGCCGTAGGCCGGTTTCTACGATGTCGATGTCCCGGTAGGGCTTGTAGCCGGAGAGACGGATCAGGTTCTCCGCCAGATCCAGGATTTTCACTGGGCGGCCCATATCCAGTACATACAGCTCGTTCTGCTGTGCCATAGCTCCGGCCTGAAGCACCAGCTGGGCCGCCTCCGGGATGGTCATGAAGTAGCGGATAATCCGCTTGTCCGTCACGGTGACAGGCCCGCCTGCAGCGATCTGCCGCTTGAACAGGGGGACTACGGAACCATTAGAGCCCAGTACATTGCCAAACCGCACAGCGGCAAAAGCCGTGTTGCTGTGGTCCTTCATGGACTGGACGATCATCTCACACATCCGCTTAGTGGCACCCATGACAGAGGTGGGGTTTACCGCCTTGTCTGTAGAGATCTGGATAAACTTAGACACACCATACTCGTCCGCCGTCCGCACCAGGTTCAGCGTGCCGAACACGTTGTTCCGCACGGCTTCCTGGGGACTCTGCTCCATCAGGGGAACGTGCTTGTGTGCGGCGGCGTGAAATACCACGTCAGGTCGGTAATGGGCGAACAGCTGCCGTAGGCGCTCCCGATCCCGGATGGAGGCAATCTCCACGGAGAGGTCCAGCCGGCCGCCGTACTTGTACAGCAGCTCCTGCTGGATGTCATAGGCGTTATTTTCGTAGATGTCCACAATTATCAGCCGCCGGGGATCGTGCTTGACGATCTGGCGGCACAGCTCCGCGCCGATCGATCCCCCTCCCCCGGTGACCATCACAGTCTTGCCGCCCAGAAAGGCGTCCACCGGAGCGGGGTCCAGGCGAATGGGCTCTCGGCCCAGCAGGTCCTCGATTTGAATCTCCCGCATCTGAGCGCGGATGGGCCGCTGGCTCAGCAGGTCCAGCGTGCTGGGCAGAACGCGGATCTTTACCTTGTCCAGGGCGGAGAGTTCCTGTAGGATCTCCTGCCGCCGCGCCTCGGTGATGGAGGGGATGGCCACCACGATCTCCCGAATGTCCATGGCTTTGACACGGGCAGGAATGTCGCGGATTCGGCCCTTTACGGGGACGCCGCGGAGGCGACGGCCCTGCTTAGCGGGGTCGTCGTCAAAGAAGCACTGGATAGCGTAGGGGCTGTCCGGGTTGTTCTGCACCTCCTCCAGCAGCTGTACGCCGGCGGAGCCGGCACCTACGATGGCCATGGGAAGGCGGTGGGAGCCCTGGCGGTACTGGAGATGTCCCCTGCCCACGCGGTAGGCAAAGCGCACCAGCAGCATGCCCAGGATCCAGAGGGAGGCGATGGCGGTGAGGAGTACAAAGGAGATGACGTTCCCCTTCAGGACAAACCGGGTTATGACCTCATAAGTGCAGAAGCCGCAGAGGGCGGCTGTTAAGAGTGACAGATACTCCCGGCTCTCAGCGTAGCGCCAGAGGCTGTCGTACGTGTGGAAGAGGACCTGAAAGATAAGGGTACAGATGTAGAGCAGAGCTAAATGTGGGAGGAGGTCTCCCTGACCCACCGCATCCGATAGAGAATACCGCAGGGAGAAATTGGCCAATGCCACTGCCACGCCAATCAAGATGGCAGCATCACATAAAAGAAGGAACAAATTTCGAAAACGATTCATCAGTATAAGATCAGCCTTTCCAAATCGCTTCTCGCAGGAAACGACAAAAATCATGCAAAGGCAACATAAAGTTACCCTTGCATGATAATATAACATACTGTTTTAACTTTGAAAAGAGTTTTTAAGAAATTTCCGAGGATTGTCAGACTTTGAGGAAAATCAGCGTAGAAATCCCAGAGCCTGGACATCGGCGTAGAGCTGTTCATTAAACAGTGCTGCCCCTGTCTGGTTCAGGTGGTCGATGTCTGCAAAGAGGTCATAGCGGTGAGAGAAAGCGGCGTCGCGGGAATAGTCCAGCCAAGGGACACCGTAATCCTCTATCAGTCCGTTCATGAAACAATTCAGAACAGGAAAGGAGCCGTCAAGGTTTCGCCAAAGAAGTTGAGGTACTTAAAGAAAAACAGCAGTCCCAGATTTGTGGAGAGGCTCACCGCAAGGAGGCCTTTTGTGAACCAAAGGTTAGTCCGAAACTTGCCGATGCCCAAGCCGTAGAAATAGTCAATGGCAGAGAATAATAAAGGAAAAAGACGCAGGGAAAGAAGACCAGGAACCGGAATGAGTTGAACAGCAAATGGGATGCCTCTTTTCAGCAGGGATGAGGCCACGATTTCTGACAGAAATCGTAAAAAACGGGTACCCGTTTTTTATAAGGCTTTGGAACAATTATATTTGACTGGAAATTAGGCCGGAGCAGGGGTTTCCATGGTTTAAGAGAGAAGATTTTCCTTCCCCAAAAGATTATCAAAATAACTTCATTTAATGGAAAAGGCAGTTTTACATACACGTGGAAGATTCTCAATGGCAAACCAGCTTCATGAGATCTTCTACTTCTGCACTTGAAAGCGGCGTATCGAGGAGTGTGCTGTGGAAAAAAATGCGTTTTTTTACAGTGAGGCGGCTGTGGGGACAATAGCCAGCCCGAAAGGCAGAAATGAGAGAGGCGTAGTTATATTCTGATATAAGCGTATAAGATGTATAATCAAATCGGGAGTGAAAAAACTCCCGTAGACTCTCTGTCTGCCAACCACCGCCCCGAGCGGCAGGGGTGCAAAGACTGTAATGGGTCATCATTTCCCGCTCCCCCAGGTGGTGAACAATATGTCCGGCAAAGCACACATTTTGAGAAGAAGTCGCAACATGACGGTATACACATTTTCCATTTAGATAGCCGAAATAAATCAGATCCCCTTGGCGGAGCATTTCTCGATAGATAGGAACATAAACAGTAGGATCCTCGAAGGCGGCACAGTCCGGCAGGTCTTCCTCTGTAACCAGACGAAGTTTTCCAGCACAGGGCCGGGAAGGGAAGGGATCCACTGGCGCACCTGCTGGGCGGATTAGTAAAAGAATGGAATCTGTAGACCAAAAACCGGTTTTAATCTGTTTCCACGCTTTGTGAGGAGTAAAGTGCAAGAGTCTCTGGAAAAAGGTTGGCAGAGTCATAATCAAGACCCCCTATTAGTGATTAAACGATTTGAGAATTCTGTAGGATGATATGTTCCAGTGTTTTTTGGTAAAGGTTTCGCTGGTAAGTTCCATTATGAGGGTCTACCGATGGACTATGCCACAGCAGCACCGCTTCTCCCCCATGGGTATAGATGGCATGGAGCAGTTCTTTCACTACGGAAAAGGCATCCTCTTCTTCCTGGATATTCATATAGTTTGGAGCGTTCAGGGTACATTCCATTATGGTCATAGGGTGTAGGGTCAGAGGTGTTACCGTCCGTTTTTTCGGGTCCAGCCACCGCACCGGGCGGCAGGTTCCCAGTCGGAAGCCCGCCTCGTCCGCATAGGCCATGGTGAAGTCATCTGTCAATCCAGCATCCAGCAGGGTATAAAAATCCTCCGGCTCCCGGCTTGCCAGAAAATGATTCCGGGTAAACGTCAGAACATGGCCTGTGGAAGAAGAGAGCCGCTCAACTTCTGGTCTCAACTGGGTTTTGTCCAGAGCAGCGGCGTAGCTAACATGATAGCCAAATATTCGACCGTCGTCAGAAAGTTCCTGAAACAGGGCTTTTGTCCGTTCTTTATTAGAGATATAGTTGATGTCATAGCCAGGGACACCATGTTCGCAGCCCATGAAAAAATATACCGGCGTGCAGCGATCCAATCCTAGCGCTGCGCAGACAGCCTCATCCTGCTCTTTTAAGAAAGGAAACGTGTAGATAGGATCGTATTTCCGGTAATTCCAAACGGCCAGAAGGGGCCGAAGTTTTTCCGGCTGCCGGGTCAGTATTCTCTTAAAAACCGAGCGCAGGGCCCGATAATAATTATCCCAGGTCCAGATCTGGTCTACATCATGGGTCAGCCATACATGACGGAATCCAGGAGCAGGTTCCTTTACCTCCGTACCAGTTTGCCGCAGCAGGCGGCGCAGCAACGCCCCGTATTCCTCCACCACCGGACGGCGCAGAAATCCCGCCCGATACGGCAGGGACTCTCGGCCAGGAAAGCGGCCGTGCTGATCCCGGACTTCTCGCCGGACACACTCTTCATACCTGGAGAGCAGGAAAAAGGCAGAGGCCAGCAGATCCGCGCCGAGAAACACCCTTCTCCCCTCCTTTCGGACTATTGGAGTTCCAAATAGGATGGGTATTTCCTCCAGCTCTGCTAGGGGTAGAGATGGAAGGCTCTTTTCCGTCAGATAGCTTTCCCCTGAAAAGAAGCCGGAGGGCTCAATGATTAGGGGGGCGATGCCGTCATTTCCGTAGGAGATTAGAGGAGCCAAGGATTCATTCCCCTCTCCCAGAAGGAAGGCGGTGAGATATTGAAGCAGTTCTCGCATAACAGTCTATCCCTTAATAATGTTTTGCAAGGCCCGGGCAGATTCCCGCAAGCCATTGAGAAGGCGGTATTTGTCACTGTAATTGTAGATAACGAAATAGGGTTCCTTGATTGTGTTGAACGTACTGTAGTATTGAGCGGGCCCGGGAATCATGCTGCCTTCGAAATCGAATTCCAGACCCCGTTCTTCTGCAAAAGCGATAGAGCGTAGAGTGGCAATTGGCTGAGTACTGAGATCTGTAGTTGTGTCATAAGTGTGAAACATATCATAAACGCGTCTATTGTCATAAAGAAGACACTCAACGGAAAAAATCTGGCCATGCCTATTCCGGCAAGCGACCAGCGAGGCAGCGTTATGCTGCTGTGCCGCATAATATAGTGTACAAAACTGCTTTTTGCTATAGGAAGTGGTAAGAGATCTTTGGTGATAAGATTTTTCAAAAAAAGACCAATATTCATCAAAAGCCACATTCATATCGGCACAATAGGTCTCGCTTAAGATACGTATTTTACGGCGAAGACCAGATGAAAGCTTGGATAAAATATTTCCCGTGTTCTTCAAAATATAGGAGTAATAAGTGGTTTGCTGAAAGCCCAACCGGTAAAACTGCTGCCAGTTTTGAAAGCGTGTGTCAAAAGAGATTTGAAATACATCGTAGTATGGCAGTTTGGAGACAATATCTGCTACAATGGCATTTTCATATGCCTCGCGGCCCCCCGGCTTTTCTGTTTTTCCCCCATAATCAATCCAAATTCCCAGCCGGGCGGCCTGCCAGGGATTGCAAATATGCCAAAGACCATATTTTCCCCTTGCATAAGCAAAAGGAAACGCCGCCCGAATCCGATCGTCTTCCTTATAGAGGATTACCCTCCACTCTTCGCTTGGGGCGCAGACAGCATCCAAATACCAAGGCAGGGCAAACACAGGCAGATCAAGATCTCCAGTTTCGCAGAACGCTTGATATTCCTCTTTTGCTTGTGCAAAATCGTAGTCATTATAGACAGCGGGGGGGGGGGGAATTTGTGCATTTTACCGTACTCCTTTCGCCGTCGGGACAATTTTTCAAAATCACCTTCAGGCGATTTTGAATTTTTGAGCATAGCAGGGCCCTTTGATCGTAGGTCTTGCTAATATGAAAATAGGGTATTTGCACCGTGCCAAACTGAGAGAAAGAATTGGCCACGCCCTCGATCATACTGCCTTCGAAATCGAAAGCGGCAGTCTTGTCTGAAAGATACCGGATCATATCCCGTACCAGCAACGTGGAGGCACCGCTGGCACGGTAGTCCGGATCGATGGTGGAAATGAGGTCGAAAGCGCAAGTTTTGTTCCAGATCACAAACAGTGCGGCATGAAGGTTTCCGTCCTTGTCCCGAGCCCAGATGACCCGGCCGCCGTCGTGTTCATAGGCAGTCTGATACATCCGCTGGAACAAATCGAAAGGATAAGAGATCGTTGCACCCTGTTTGGACAAGGTTAGAACGTGGCTCTCGTAAAATTCCCGGGCGGAAAGGTCGAAGCCCACCTCAAGTTCTTCGCTGAGAGCGCGTTTTATGTTTTTTCGCTTGGCATGGCCGAAGCATGCCTCCACAGCAGAAGGATTGGAAATATCACCAATGCGGAAGGAGTAACGGGTAGTTTGCCGGAACCCTTTCCAGTATAGGGGCTGCCAGTTTGTATAGTCGATGCTGAAAGACTGGGAAAAAGCGATCAAGGGCAGTTCCTCCAACTGAGACAGGAGTGCGTTAGTAACCTCCTTCTCATAGGCAAGGCGCTTTTCATATTTTTGGTTTTGGGGGTATCGGAGCCAAATGCCAGTGAACTGGGTAAACGGTGGTTCATAAATCCGAAGTTTTTTTCCGTACCGTCTGAAATGGAAACACCAAGCTCCTGAAATCTGACTGCCCTGCTTGTAAAGGCAGACGCCCCAGTTCTCTGGTCCGGCCACGGCGTCCAGCCACCAGGGCTGTTGAAAAACATACAGACCAGGGGGATTTTTGGCACATAAAGTTTGGTATTCCTCTTTCGCTTGGGTAAAATCGTACAAGGGATACACCCCCCCTTTCAAAATGACTCATTCCGCGCCGCCCTTTCCAATGGCCTGAAGAGAGTACAGGATGGGCTTTATTTCCAGCAGGAGAAACACAAAGCCTGAGCAGATCGCGATAACAGCGGAGAGTATATTCTCTCCAATCAATGCCAGAGAGAGGATAGTGGGAAGAGCGTAGAGTATCGCACGAAAAAACTGCTGGAGAAAACACGCAAGAATTTCTCCCAGGTTAATTTGGACCAATCGCAACACGTAAGCACAATTGAAGATGGACACCAATGCTCCAGAGATTCCGCACAGGGCGATGGCCGTGGTTGGATCACCCATCAAACCACCTGCCAGCAGGGCGGCTACACGCACCGCCAAGTTAATGATATTGAGGACAGTATACTTCTGAGGCTGCTCCATCACGGAGAAAATACAGGATAGAGGAGAATAGACGAAACCCAATAAGAGCCACATACTTAACCATTTAATGTATTCTCCAGCGGTGTACCACCTTGCGCCGAACACGAAAGAAATGAGAGGCGGCGCTACCAGAGATAACAGCATAAAGGGCGTACAGCCAATGCGCAGCAGCAAATTTACCATTCGAAGACATAGCGGCTTCAGGGTTCCAGCAGCGCGGGCAGCCTTGGCTTCCGGAAAAAATGCTTGACTGACAGAGTTGTGGATGATGGACAGAGGAAGACCTAATAGTCGATGACTCAATCCGTAATAGCCTGCCTCAGTAGAGCCGAAAAAATAGGTTAGACCTAAAGAAGGAAGTGCGGCACAAAACTGGTCACAGAGACTGCCGGGAATGGCCGCGAGAAATCTACAATAGCGAATAGCTACTCGTCGCACACCTTCCAAGGTTACGCCGGAGAGCAAGGACGCCGATTCTTGTCGGAGGGTTTTGAGGAACAGAAAAACCACGGAGACCAAGCGGCCGAAGAAACTACCCATAATCATCCCGCCGTGGCAATGAACCGGCTCCAGTCCCAAAAGGATTTGAGAACCGGAAGCAATGGCAGTCTGAACGGTATTGGACAGGGCCACATTTCCCAAGGTTTTTCGTCGGGAGTTCCAGAACTGCAGAGCAGAAGACATACCGGCTAACAGTACACTTAGGGGTATCAGCCGCAGCCAGGGCCCTAACTCTGGTGCGTTCATTCGTACAGCGATATAACTTCCAAAAGGAAAACATACCAAACCGCATAGGATGCTGCTGCCAAGACAGGCCACTATGCAGAGCCCGAAAATCTGCTGTGCCTCCCCGTCTCTGTCCGGCAATACAATGGCCCGGTCATACTGAAGACAGACGAGAACAGTGATAACAGAGAGAATTGAGGCGTAATTAGAATAAATCCCCATCTCTGCCGGGCTATATAGCTTGGCTGTCAGCAACGATGCAATAAGGGCAATGACTTGAGAGATAATGCTGCCACTCATTAGTGCCAGCATATTGCCCAAAAAGCTGCTTTCGCCCAGCTTTTGAAAAAATTTGCTGATTAAGGTGTGCAACATAACGAAATTCCTTTTATTTTGACAAGCACTGGGAGCCGTAGAGCTGTTCCATCTGGTACAAGGTTCCGATAGGGTTTATCGAGGCATTCCGAAATCCAATAAGTTTTTTTTGATGAATACTGTGAAACATTGCTTTCGCCAGTACGTCGAAATTGTTAAAATCTCTCTTGTCCTTTACGGAAATTCCCAAGGGGAAACATACGGTGCGGTTTAGCAATAGCCGGAGTCTAGCTTTTGTTCTCTCCCAGCCGGGGGAAGACGGGTAGCCCATAACAATTTTTTTCTGCCCTACTCCGTACTGAGCTGGCACTTTTGTGGTGATCCACTCTTCGTAAAGATTCTGGAAAAGCCGGTACTCCAACGGCAGAGAGTACCAAAATTCCAAGAGTTCCCGGCTCCAACAGGGAAGTAGCCACTCATAACCGAAAAAGCCGTGGATGTCATTCATGTGAAGGAACTGGCGGCTGTGATCCCG
>OFGP01001943.1_pt1 | contig 13233 bp, 17 predicted proteins | sample 1521781 | NCBI WGS metagenome assembly OFGP01 (sample SAMEA3504113, study PRJEB24116) | mouse gut metagenome | biome: mouse gut; feature: mouse-associated habitat; material: faeces | place: Denmark | collected 2011 | reverse complement strand
CGCCCTGCTTTGACCGCCGAACTTTACCGATTTTCAACTGCTTCGACTATACACGCCGGCGAAATCCAGCCTTGCGGATTTTGTAGGATGTTGATATAATAGAGCCGCCGGTTCTGCTCCGTCCCACTAAGGGGAAGGAGGTGAAGACCTGTGGACGAACTATATAAGTTCTTAATGTCCGTCGCAGCAAGCATAGTCGGCTACTATGCGAGCAAGTGGCTTGATTGGATGTTTAAGAACCGGTAAGCCCAAAGAACCCCCGGAGAGTCGCACCTCTCCGGGGGTTCGTTTGGTGAGTGCCTGTGGCGGCTTGTATAAGTTCTTGGCTGTGTTCATTATATCACAGCCAAGGTATACTATGCAAGATGAAAAAAAAATATCGAAAAAATAAAAGAATCTTTCGCGGAAGCAGAAGCGTGCCGGGAATACGGCGGCCTTCCGGCGTTTTCCTTGCCATCCGGGAACGGAGGTGCTATAATATCGCCGGAAAACAAGACTGTATGGAAAGAGAGCGATCCCAATCATGCCTTCCCTGGATTATATTTTCTGTGGATTTCTGGACACCCTGACGGCGCATCTGGTCCTGGCGGCCTATCTGCTGGCGGTGACGGACGAAAAAGCGGTGTGGCAGCGGCTGAAAAAGCTGCCATTCCTGCTCCCCTCTCCCCTCCTTGCGCTGCTGCTCACCATCGGACTGCAGATGGTCCCTGTATTGGGAATCCCCCGGTATTTCATCGGTTCCTCCGCCATTCTCATCATGTGTACGATATGGGTACGCTGGGCATGGCAATGGGGGGTCTGGAAATCTCTCGCCGCCACCTGTATGGCGGGAATTTTTCAGGTGGCCGTCTCCACCCTTTCTTTCTGGATACCGGATGAGGACACCCAATTTATGGCAGCGCTGGGGCTGTTTTTGGGCTCCGGCGCCGCCACCGCCCTGCTGCTTCACAGGCTGCGGTACGGGAAGTGGTTCCGCCTGCTGCTGGACAACGGGCCCGCGGCTTGGAAGACCGCCCTTCTTCTGTTCGCCCTGGAGGCCTCCATGGAAGTCCTTCTCACCCTGGCGGGAGGCATTCAGCCCCAATACCTGCCGTTTTACTATCTGCTTGCGCTGGTGCTGGTCGTCCTGATCGCGGCGCTGATTGTCCACATGGCCAAACAATTCGACGACGCCCGGAAAATACAGGCCCAGCGGGACGTCATCGCCCAGCAGCGGCTCTACGAGCAGGACCTGGAGGCGACCCGCCGGGAGGTGCGCGCCTTCCGCCACGACTACAAGAACCTTCTGGCCGGCCTGTCCCAGCAGGCGGGGGAAGGGGAGCTGGAGGGACTGCGCCGCACCCTGTCCGAGCTGGACGCCGGGTTTGACCGGCGGCTGGGGCAGAGAATCCAGGCCTCCGCCCAAATCGGAAACCTGCAGATTCCAGAGGTCAGGAGCCTCCTGCTGAGCAAGCTCACCGCCATGGGGGAGAAGGGGGTAGAGTGCCGTCTGGAGGCCCTTTATCCCGTGACGTCGGTCCATATGGACGTGTGGGACTATGTCCGGTGCCTGGGCATTCTGATCGACAACGCCCTGGAGGCCGCTTTGGATACGGAACGCCCCTGGGTGGAGATCGTACTGCTGGCCCAGGACGGGCGGGTCTTCCTTCGGGTATCCAACCCCTACGTGAACCGCGTCGACCCGGAAGGCATGTGGACGGAGGGCTGGTCCACCAAGGGGGCGGGCCGGGGGCTGGGCCTGCCCAGCTATCAGCGCATTCTGGAGGGCTGTCCCGGCGCATCCCCCTGCACCAGCTGGGACGGCGGCGTATTTGTACAGGAACTGACTGTGGGGGACAGGCTATGATCAGAATTTACCTTTGCGACGACGAGGACGCCATCCGCCACCAGATCCAGACCGCCCTGGAGTGGAAAATCTTTGTGGAAAACTATGATATGAAGGTCGTGTGCAGCGCGGCCAGCGCGCAGCAGCTGCTGGACGCGATGGAAAACGAAAAGCGCGGGATTTACTTTCTGGACGTGGAGCTGAAGGACGCGGACTGGGACGGCTTCCGCCTGGGGCAGGAGCTGCGGCGGCGGGACCCCCACGGCACCCTGGTCTACATCACCAGCTACGGCGACCTGGCCTGGCGCACCTTCCGGTACCATCTGGAGGCCTTCGACTACATCATCAAGGAGCCGGAGCAGATCGGCCCCGCCGCGTCGCGGTGCCTGGAGGAGATCCATACGCGGCTCCTGGCGGAGCGGCGGGACCCGGCGGAGGTGTTCACCCTGCGGACGGGGGACATGGTGCGCCACGTCCCCGTGGAGGAGATCCTCTTTTTTGAAACCGCCTCCACGCCGCACCACGTTCTGCTCCACACCGCCGGCAGCCGGATGGATTTCCTGGGCAGCCTCAATGAGCTGGAAAGCCAGATGGGGCCCCAGTTTATCCGCACCCACCGGGCCTACCTGGTGGCGGCGGACAAGATCGAGGCGGTGGACATAAAGCGCAGCAAGCTGTGGGTCGGGGGCCGGGAGTGCCTGCTCTCCCGCGCCGGAAAGGCCGCGCTGCGCAAAAGGACGGGAGAGGGCCAGTGAGCTCTCTCCCGCTTTTCACATTACAGGCAATATTTACAGCGGCGCACAGTCAGCCCCCGCTCACTCCTCATAATGGCCCCTGCATGACAAGATCACAAGGCTCTCACCCTCCATGGCATAGACCAGCCGGTTCTTATCGTCAATCCGTTTGCTCATACCGCCGGCATGGCGCAGCAGCTCCGCTTTGCCAATCCCCCGCACAGCTCCATCCCGCTGCAGCTCCTGAAGCAGCTTGTTTATCCGCTTCAACGTCTTTTTGTCCTCTGCCTGCCAGTAAAGATAGTCTGCCCAGGCTTCAGGCGAAAAGGTGATGTTATACGCCATCTTCCACCATCGCCTCCAGCTCATCCATCGTTTTCACGATGCCCTGTCCGGCTCGAACCTGGGCAAGCCCCCTCTCCAACTTTCCAAGGAAGGCCGCGTTCCGCGCCGCCTTCTCCAATTCGTTGTACCGCTCCGCGCTGATGATCACCACGTTCTTCTCGGCCTTCCTGGTGACAATCACCGTCTCGTCCTCATCCGTCACCTTGTCGCAGAAGTCCTTGAACCGGCTCCGGGCCGTAGTAAAGTTGACCGCTATCATACGATGCGCCCCCTTTCATAGCATGTACTGTATCCTGTACCGATTATTGTACCATATACAGCCGCGGAAATCAAGCCTTCCCAGCATCTTCAGCAGAGCCGCCCCATGCCGTTCCTTCCGGACGCTTACGCCTCTGATCCGCAAACAGGACTTTCTCTACCCGCTTCTCATTCATTTTCAGCGCCGTGATCTGATACCCCTGGTATGCAAAGGAATCTCCTTCTTCGGGCACGCGCCCCAGCTCGTTCATGATCCAACCATTTATAATTCCCGCCTGCGCTTTCTGATCCGCAGCCTCTATATGCAGCGCCGCAAACACCTCGCCAACGTCCGCGCTGCCGGCAACCACATATTCCGTCTCCGATTTTTTCTCAATCTCCGCGCTGACCTCGTCGTATTCGTCCCAAATCTCGCCCACAAGCTCCTCCAAAATATCCTCCAGCGTGATGATGCCTGCCGTTCCGCCGTACTCGTCCAGAACGACCGCGATATGCACCTTCCGGCTCTGCAGCTCCTTTAATAGCGCGCCGATCTTTTTATTCTGCGGCACAAACAAGGCCGGCCGGATGATTTCCGCTATTTCCTTATCTTTATGATATACATAACGGTAGAAATCCTTTTGATAGATAATCCCGACAATATGGTCTATGGAGCCCTCAAACACGGGAAGCCGTGAGTACGCCGTGTCCGCAAACACGCCGGCAATTTCCTCTTTCGCGGCTTCCGTTGAAACAGCGGTGATATCCACTCTCGGCGTCACGATCCCGCCCGCCTCCTGTTCCGTAAACTCCAGCGCGCTTCGGATCAGCATATCCTCCTGCTCGTCAATCCCTCCGCCCTGCTTTGCCTCCTCTACGATGGACAGCAGCTCTTCTTCCGTGATGCCGCCCTCATCCGTCGATTGAATGAGCGCGGACAACAGCTTTTTCCACTGCCCAAACAGGAAGTTGAAGGGCGTCAGCAATCCCATAAGCGCGCTCAAAAACGGCGCGGAGAACATGGCGAACCTCTCCGGCGATTCCTTTGCAATGCTTTTGGGCGTCACTTCTCCGAAAATCAGGACAACGATGGTGGTCACCGCCGTGGATACGCTGGGTCCGGCCTCGTCCCCCAGCCATTTTACGAACAGCACCGTCGCCAGGGACGCGCTTGCAATGTTTACAATATTATTGCCGATCAGGATCGTTGACAGCAGGCTGTCGTAATCCTCGGACAGCCGCATGACCAGGCGGGCCCTCTTATTTCCCTTTTCCGCCATATTCTTCATGCGGATTCTGTTCAGCGACGAGAACGCGGTTTCCGTCGCCGAAAAGTATGCAGACATCAGGATGCTTACAAGGATAATGACAATTGAAATTGTATGGTTTTCCATTTTTTACCTCTCATTTTTACTACGTCTATTTTATGAATTCCGTTTCCCGCCGGCCACTGTTTCTACCTGTTCATGGGCTTCCTCCCCCGCAAAAAACAATAAAAAGCACAGCTATATGCATCGACGCATATAACCATGCCTTTCGTTTCGGATAACATACTATAAAATTGGGAGTTCCGTCCGCCTCACTGTCTGAGCCGCCGTCCACTTTTTCCCCTCCATACCGGAATTTTAGGACAGTATAGCATATCCCTTGCCGAAAGGCAAGAGGGCTTTTTCTGACGGCGCGGCAAACGCGCAAACCATCGCCGCGCATGGGCAGGCAATCGGCCCATATGCGCGCCTCTCCATCTCCGCCTGCGGGGGACGCTTTCCGTTTTCCCTCGGAACCCCTGCTTTTCCGTGGAAATGCCCTATTGCATTCCTGCGGAAAAAGCTGTATAATATCGATAAGACAACAAAAAAGGCAGGCCGGAAGGGTGCGGGAACACCCGTCCGGCCCTATGCAGGAGAATACCCCTCTCCCACACAGCAGATATAACTGCGCCTGTTTTTCATTATACCCCCTTCTATCCGATTTATCAAGGGGGAGAATGCGGCTGTGCGCTTGTTGGCGGTGTAGGGAATTTGAAATCCCTGCGCCGCTTTTGTTGTCTCACACGGGAAAGCCTATGGGGGCCGGGAATGGAAGTACCACCCCCAACGGCTGAACCGTTGAGACAGTTGAACCTACCGTCTGGCGCGGCGGTTCAAAATACAAACAAGTGCGAGGAAGAAAATATGAAAAGAAAAACAATGGCGCTCATGTTGGCACTGTCCATGTGCCTGTCCCTACTGTCTGCCTGTGGTTCTGGCAACACGGCAACGGATGATAAACCACCCGAATCCGAGAATGTTGTCAGTTCCACAGAGCAGCCGGAGGAAAGCGAACAGCCGGAGGAATCCAAGGAGCAGCCGGAAGAATCCGAGGAACCCAAGGAGGAAGAGCCGGAGGAATCAGAGGAACCGAAAGAGGAAAGCAATGCGGGAACGGAGCTTCTTGCACTTTTGCAGGAGGAATATCAAAACGGATTTGTAGAGGGCGAAGGGCCGAGACATACTTATTATGATGCTACCGATAGAAAAGCCTTTCTCCACAACGGAGCTGTCTATATACGTGGAGTAAAAGGCTATGGCGATGATTGGGACTATTGTTCTTATGACATTGCCTCAAAAGAACTTCATGAATCTGTTGCTATTTCGGCAGATGTAAAGGGTTATGGGTGGTACGCAGGTAATTATTTTATGGACGGCAACTTTTATTTCGCGAACAACTCTTTTAAGGAAGCGGAACTTTCGACAAGGATATATGATTATAATGGTACGCCGCTTCAATCATTTCTACATACCGGCCATGGCTTCGCCTATTTATTTTTTGAAAAGGGCATTTTAGCAATAGATATAGATGACAGCTCTGTCATCCTTTTGTCCCATAATCTTGAGAAAATTGCCGATATTCCCGCTCCGCAGCGTGAAGTTGAACATGGGCTGAAAGAAGATTGTGAATTGGATGCAGATTCTACGTTCGCTGCTGGTGGGACAGTTTGCACAAAAGTTTCTGATAAAGGCACTTCTCATCTTTATCGGCTCAATACAGATACTTGCGAGTGGGAAGATACGGGCAATGTTTCGAACCTTTCTAATCAAGTCGGTAGTTTTTGCGGGAAATACGTCACACGGAGAGACGGCATTTATGACTATGTCACAGGGGAGCAGGTTTTGGAATATGGGGAATTGTATCCCGCTGTAAGTGAATGGGGGCATGATAATCTTTGCTACTTTGGGGGCGACAAATACCTTGGTGTTAAAGACAGTGAATACAGATGGGTAAACTTAAAGGATTTGAGCATGTCTGACCCGCTGCCATTCCCGGATGTACACAGAAACAATCTCGTCATTTTGGATGACACCTATTGTGTATATGAAGACCAGTATGGCTGGTTCCTGTGGAACTACAACACCGGCGAAGAAGAAACCATCGTGATGTTTGAACAGTAAACCGCGCCCGCGCCCATGCGGGCAAAATGTGCGCATACATATACCGCCAAAACAGCTTGGCAGCAAGCTGTTTTGGCGGTATTCATCGTTTTTTGGACGCTCCCTTTCGACCGTCTGCTTCCATTCAGGAAGCATCGCCGTCCATTCCGGAAATTTACGCCGCAGCGTCCGCAAGATGTGGTATGCTTGCGCCAGAAACCAGCGGACCGGACAATCCAATCCGCTATATGGAGGAATGACGCATGAAATCACACGTTACCGTAAAGGAAATGGCGGGAACCAAAATCATTTACGCGATGCTCCTTGCCTGCTACTACTGGATGTGGGCGAGGCGGGACTGGCACAGCTTCTACGACGTAATTCAGAATATGGTTTTCCTGTTTACCTTCCTGTTTTTCGTCCTGCGGGCGTTCCGTATCCGGCAGTACGGCAAAGGCGAAAAGGACCAGGCGGCAATCCGGAACCTGCGCAGCATCGACGCCATCGGGCTGAAAGTCATGGCGGGGGCCGCCGCCGTCATCGCCTTCGCGTCCGCCATTGCGGATCTCGAGGGAAGAATCGCGGGCTATGCGCTGGTCGGAACGATCTTCGCGCTGACCGTCGCTCGCTTCCTCGCACTCTGCCTGATGAGCAGAAACACGGAAAGGAGGTGAGCACATGGCGAAGGATCGTTTTGTGGAGGTCTACAATCAGGGCGTCGTAAACGTGGCAAAGATCATCGTGGACACGGAAACCGGCGTAAACTACCTGATGGGTTCCCATAACAAGGCGAACGGCACCGGCCTGACCGTTCTGGTCGACCGGGACGGCAAGCCCGTCGTCACCCCCATCCCCTAACAGATCTCCCCGAGGGCGGCTGTCAGCCGCCCTCTTTTCATATCCGCCTGTAACCAAACTGTAACTTGCCTTTCATTCTATACAGTCGTATAATAAGGTCAAGTTAGACAGCTGTATAACATACCCATAGGAGGAAAAGACTATGAAGAAGCTGGGCGACGCGGAGCTGGAGATCATGCTGGCCGTCTGGGAGGCGGGGGAGCCGGTGCCCTCCTCCTACGTGCAGGAGAAGCTGCGGGGCCGCCGGGACTGGGCCCTGCCGTCCATCCTGACCAGCCTGAGCCGGCTGGTGGACAAGGGCTTCCTCTCCTGCCAGAAGCGGGGGAAGAGCAACTGGTACCATCCCCTGGTCAGCGAAAAGGACTACAAGGCCGCCGAGGGCCGGGGCCTCATCGACCGGCTCTACGGCAGCAGCTTCACCGGCATGGTGGCCTCCCTCTGCGACGGGCGGGCCATCGACGAGGACGACCTGGCCCAGCTGCGCCAGTATCTGGACACATTGGAGGGCAAGTAAATGGACTTTCCAGACAGTCAAAAAGCCCTCCGCAGGAGTTTGCCGCCCGCAGGCGGCAAAGAAATTTTAATCGTTTTTCCCGCGGCGTGTACGTGGGAAAAACACTCTGCGCGGAGCGAGCGTCGAATTGTCTGCCGCAGGCAGACAACCGAGGCGCAGAGCGGAGCGAAAACCCCTTCAAAAAAGATGCAAAGCATCTTTTTTGACACATAGGGGTCTGCCGCGCCGCGTCAGACCCGCTGGACGTAGGCCATGCCCAGGGCGCCGGGGCCGATATGGGTCCCGATGGCGGGGCCGATGCCGCAGTAGTGGAGCCGCTGGGGCAGCCTGCCCTGCTCGCTGAGCCGGGGCAGCAGCAGCTCCTCCCGGGTCCTGTCGTCGGAGTAGAGGAAATAGGAGGGGAAGTCGTCGTCGATGGGGCGCTCCTCCAGCAGCTTCAGCAGGTGCTTCACCGCCGCCGCCATGCCGAAGGACTTGCCCACGATGGAAACCGCGCCGTCCCGGACGGCGATGGTGGGCTTCAGCTTCGTCACCGCGCCCAGGCCGGCCTGGAAGCCGCTGAGCCGCCCGCCCCGGCGCAGGTACTCCAGGGTGTCGATGACGGCGAAGATGCGCACCTTGTCCTTCAGCCGCTCCACCTCCTCGGCGATGGCGGCGGCGGGCAGGCCGCTGTCCCGCAGCTTGCAGGCCAGGTTGACCAGGATCTGTATCCCGGCGGTGGCGCTGCGGCTGTCCACGATGTAAATGGGCTCGTAGTCGCACATGCCCTTGGCGATCTCCGCGCTCTGCAGGGTGCCGCTGAGGGCACCGCTCAGGAGGATGGCAACCACCTGGTCCCCCGCCGCCTTGGCCTCCTCGAAAAGCCGGAGGAAGGCCGCGGGAGCGGGCTGGGAGGTGGAGGGGTTCTCCTTGCCCTCCTGGAGCAGCTGGAAGAAGGTGTCGTTGGAGAGGTTCTTGCCCGCCTGGAAGGAGGCGGAGCCGAACTGGATGGTCATGGGGACCACGCTGATTTTCCGCCGTCTGGCTGTGTCCAGATCGAAGTCCGCGGCGGAGTCGGTTATGATGCGGGTTGCCATAGATTCATACCTCCTGCTGGATGGTTTCAAAAATATCCGCCGCCTGGCGGAGCAGGGGGAGGAGCGTCCGAATCCGCTCCTCGCCCATTTCGTCGATCAGCCGGCCCGCCATGGCCACGCTCCGCCGGTGGCTCTCCCGGTAGAGGGCCAGCCCCTCGGGCAGCAGGCGCAGCTCCACCAGCCGCCGGTCGGCCTGGGACTGCCGCCGGCTGATGGCGCCCTTGGATTCCAGGGAGCGGAGAATGGCGTTCATCTGGGATTTCAGGATGCGGGTCCGGCGGCAGAGGCCGCTGGCGGTCAGACTTTCGCCGGACGCCTGGGCGGCGTACAGCAGGCCGCAGACCATGGCCTCGTTGAAGGGCAGGCGGGGCTGGTCCGCGGCGCAGGAGACGGCTAAGCGCTGGTTGTCGACCACGGTGGTCAGCCGCAGCCACACCGCCAGCAGCTCCTCGTCAAGCATGGGCGCGCCCCCTTTCGATTGGTTCATAAAGTGAACTATATACCTGGGGAGGGGGTTTGTCAAGAGAAATTTTGCCGGAGAAGATGCAACACGTCTTTTTGGCGTTCCGTAAAAATATCGCCGAAGGTTGCGCAAAATACGGCAACCTTCGGCGATATGCGTCCTATAGGCAGACGGGCAAAGCCGCTGCCCGCTCAGGAATTGCAGTATGTCCGGAAACCTCCCGACAACCAATTTGGTTTTTCAGAAACCAAATTGCCCCCATGGACAAGGACAAGGACAAGGACAAAGGACATGGTCTATGGTCAAGGAAAGGAAAGGGAAAAGGACAAACGGGGGAAACGCCCCGCCTGTCCTGTCCTTTCCTTAGAGCCTGTTCAGCATCTCCCCGCGCCTGTCTTGGCGGCGTATTTTCCGCCCTGACTTCGTTAAAAATCCTTGCCATCCGTCAGGATGCCTGCGGATTTTTGCCTTGCAGGGCAAAAAATCCGCTCGCCAATCCAAACACGTTGAGATGCTGAACAGGCTCTTACGCAAGCAGACTCCGGAGATAGTCCGCCGTCTCCCGGGGGATGGCGAAGGGAACGTCCGCCAGCCCTGTCTCGATGACCAGGTAATCCCCGTCCGCATAGACCCGCAGGGTGCAGAGCTCCGCGTCTCTGGTCGAGCTCCCGCCGATGAGGGCGGCGACGGTTTCCTGCTGCCAGAGGGTGAAGCCGCCCGCCTCGGCCAGGCCCTCGGGGAGCTCCTGGAGCCTCCAGCCCCCCAGGTTTATCGCGTCCACGAAGGCTTCGACCTCCTCCTCGCCGGTCAGGACGCCCTTCTCCTCGCCGTCCGCGTTGCGGATCACGATCTTCTGGGCCTTGGAGATACTGTCCGCGTCGAAGTCAATGTTTGCCCGCGTCAGGAGCTTGCACCCCGACAGCAGCGCAAGGCACAGCAGGACGGCGCTGACGCGCAAGATCCGTTTTCTCATATTTCCGCTCCCCCTTACTCCAGATTCAGCTTCTTCCGCAGGATGAACTCCGTGCCCGCGAAGTAGATGGCGCACAGGACCAGCTCCCCGGCTATGGCGCTCCACATGGCGATGTGGAACCTGGCGGCGCCGTCCGCGCTGTGGATGAGGTTGAAGAGGGTATCAATGACCGGGGACAGGAAATGGCTCATCAGGCCGCTCACAACGGCGTTGACGGCAATGAAGGCGACGACGCTGAACGCCACCCGGTTTTTGTTGAAGAGATGTCCGATGCTCATGGACAGGTACAGCTGGAGATAGCCTGTGGCAAAGGAAACCATCATCATCAGGCAGAACTCCAGGAGGCCGATGACGCCGTGGGTGGCCTGGTTGTTCCAGTGGGTGAAGACATACTCCAGCCCCCGGAACAGCTCTCCGAGCATCTCCCGGTCCCAGGGCATGATGACCAGGACGGACGCCATCGCCACGATGACGCTCAGGAAGGTGGTGATCACGGCGCACAGCAGCTTGGAGCCGATGAGCTGCCAGGGGCGCACGGGCAGGGTGTGCATGAGGTACCCCTCGTCCCCCAGCAGGCCCTTGTAGAACCGCTGGATGGTGAACACCAGGGCGACGATGAACATGGCCATGAGGATGGCCACATAGACCAGCATGGAGATCCCGGCGGCAGTCTCCTCCGCGCCGCTGGAGCTGTCCAGGCCGTTGACGGTGAAGTGGTTCACCAGGGCCAGCGCCAGGGCGGCGGGCCAGATGAAGGCGAACTGCTTCCACATAGACCGGAAATCGTACTTTAAGAGCTTGCCGAACATCAGAACGCGCCTCCTTCCATATTGCGGGCCCGGAAGATTTCCCGGAACAGAGCGTCCACGCTCTTCCCCTCCCGCTCCCGGATGTTGTCCACGGTGTCGTGGAGGGTGATCTGGCCCTCCTTGAGGAAGACGGCCTCGTCCAGGACCTTCTCGATGTCGCTGATGAGGTGGGTGGAGATGAGGACGGTGCCCTCCTCGTTGTAGTTGGTGAGGATGGTATTGAGGATGAAGTCCCGGGCGGCGGGGTCCACGCCGGCGATGGGTTCGTCCAGGAGGTAGAGCTGGGCCTTCCGGGCCATGACCAGCACCAGCTGGACCTTCTCCTTGGTACCCTTGGACATGCTCTTCAGGCGGTCGCTGGGGGTGACCCCCAGGCTGGCGCACATGCCCATGGCCTTGACGCGGTCAAAATCCTGGTAGAAGTCGGCGAAGAGGTCGAAGAGGTCCGTGGCCTTCATCCAGTCGGCGAAGTACATCCGGTCGGGGAGGTAGCTGATGGCGGACTTGGTCCGGGGCCCCACCGGATGGCCGTCGATGAGCACGGCCCCCTCGGTGGGCTGGAGCAGGCCGCAGAGGATCTTGATGAGGGTGGTTTTGCCGCTGCCGTTGGGGCCCAGCAGGCCCGCGATCCGGCCCCGGCCCAGCTCCAGGTTCACGCCCTGCAGGGCGGTCTTGGAGCCGTACCGCTTGGTCAGGGCGGTACAGGAGACGAGAGTTTCATTCATGGTGGAGTTCCTCCTTTACAAACACAAGAGCTTTTTCTCCGGAGTAGCCCAGCTCGGACAGAATCCGGAGGCATTCGGCGACGGCCTCCCTGGCCCGTTCCTTGGCGGCGGCCTCAATGACGGAGACGTCCTCCGTCACGGTGCGGCCCGCCGTGCGGCTGCCCACGGCCAGGCCGTCGGCCTCCAGCTGGGCCATGGCCCGCTGCATGGTGTTGGGGTTGACCCCCGCCTGGGCGGCCAGCTCCCGGACGCCGGGCAGGCGTTCCCCGGGGGGGTATTCGCCTTTCAGAATGCGCAGGGTCAGCTGCTGGGTGAGCTGCTGCCAGATCGGGCGGTCGTCGGTAAATTGCCAGTCCATATGGTCCTCCTTTCGCAAGTTTATGCGTAGATATACTTCTTTTTTCCGGAAAAGAAGGAAAAGGCTTAGTCTATATCCAGCCGGACGTCCTGGTAGAGGGCGTTGCGGGAGAGCTCGGGGGCGTCCCCGGCAAAGACCTTCCCGGCCTCTTGGTCCCCCTTCAGCTGCCACAGCAGCCAGGCGGTGGCATAGCCGTCCGCCCCGTATAGGGTCTGTCCGTGCTCCAGGCCGGTTTTCCGGGCCATGGCCTTGGGGGCGTCGATTTTATCGTACATCCGCGCCATGGCCTCCGGAGGGATGACCAGCTGGGTTTCGAAATCCCCCTCGGTTCCCGCCAGCAGGAGGGTCGGGACGCGGACCGCCGCCAGGTCGTAGGACCAGCCCAGGGCCTCCGCGCCCTCCTCGTGGGTGGGCGAGAGGGCTACGGCGGCTTTATAGAGGCCGCTGTGTTCGTTGGCGGTGACGGCGGTGAATACGCCCACGCCGCCCTGGGAGTGTCCGGTGACGCCGATGTTTTCCAGGTCCACCCGGCCGTACAGGACGCTGTCCTCCCGGCGGTTCTCCTCCAGGAGGAGGGCCAGGGTCCGGTCCGACGACTGTCCGGTCCAGGAGTCGGGGTCCTCGTTTCCCGCCGCGATGAAGCCCCAGGAGGCCAGGTGGCGGAAGAGGGCCTTATACTTGGAGGCGCGCACGCCGGTGCCGTTGGCGAAGATCACCGCCGGGTAAGTCCCGCCGCTCCGGGGCAGGTCCTCGGGGTAGTAGACCTGGAGCTTTCCGAGGGGGGCCTCCGCCTCCGACTCCAGGTATTTCACCTTGTGGGGCCCCGTCGCCAGGAAGGCCGCTTCCAGCGGCCCGCCGGTTTCGACGGTTTTCGTGTAGTTATTCGGGACGGCGGGGCGGAGGGCG
>OFGP01001936.1_pt1 | contig 13281 bp, 10 predicted proteins | sample 1521781 | NCBI WGS metagenome assembly OFGP01 (sample SAMEA3504113, study PRJEB24116) | mouse gut metagenome | biome: mouse gut; feature: mouse-associated habitat; material: faeces | place: Denmark | collected 2011 | reverse complement strand
CACCCGGAGTCTCGGCCGCAGCATGTCGGCACGGCCGGTTCGGCAGACGAGGATCGCATCGTCATAAGGGCTGTTCCGGTGGATGCCCCGGCCGAACCCGAGCAGAATGCGGAGCCGGAGCCGGAGTCTCCGTTCGTCTCGGAGCCCGTACATGAAGATGTTGCGGCAGAGCATCCTGCCGTCGAGTCGAATTCCTATAACCCGTTCGAGCCGCAACCCGATCCGGGGGCAGATGACGGCGAGCTGAGAATGGTCGTCGTGCCGGGCGTGTCGGCCGCCGAGGCCTCGGAGCTGCTTGCGTCTCAGAGTCCCGTTACGGGCGATGCTGCGGCCATGACGATCGATACGCATGCCGACGAAGATCGCGACGAGCAGCCGACGCATAGCGATGCCGAGACTGTGCAGACGCCCCGAACCGACGCTGCCGGCGGCATGGTCATTACGGTCGAGGCCAACGAGGCGCAGCGCGTCGACGAGAATGATATCGACGGCGACCTTTACGATCCGATGCGCGATTTGTTCTTTTATCGTGCGCCGGTGCCGTCGTTGCTGGTCGACTACAAGTCCAAGACCGAGATCGACGAGCGCGAGATATTGGAGAACAAGGAGAAGATTCGTGAGACGTTGCAGAACTTCGGCATCCCTATCGTCAACATGCACGCCACGGTCGGACCGACCGTGACGCTCTACGAAATGGTGCAGGCGCAGGGTGTCAAGATATCTAAGATACAAGGTCTCGAAAACGATATAGCGCAGAGCCTCAAAGCTCTGGGCATACGTATCATCGCCCCCATTCCGGGTCGCGGCACCATAGGTATCGAGGTGCCCAACCGCTCCAAGCAGATCGTATCGATGTATTCGGCTATCTGCTCCAAAGAGTTTCAGTCGTCGACGGCCGAGCTGCCGGTGGTGGTGGGACGCACGATCCAGAACGAGAACTTCACGTTCGACCTCGCCAAGATGCCCCACCTTTTGGTCGCCGGTGCCACGGGCCAGGGTAAGTCCGTGGGACTTAATGCCATAATAACGTCGCTGCTCTACCGCAAGCATCCGGCGCAGTTGAAATTCGTGCTGATCGACCCCAAAATGGTCGAATTTTCGCTCTACGCCAAACTCGAAAAGCACTTCCTCGCCAAAATGGAGTCGGAGGACGATGCCGTCGTGACCGACCCCAAGAAGGCGGTATATACGCTCAACGCTCTTTGTACGGAGATGGGCAACCGACTCGAACTCTGTAAAATGGCCGGTGCGAGAAACATCGCCGAGTATAACGAGAAATTCCTCAATCGACGGCTCAACCCGCAGAAAGGTCACAAGTTCATGCCCTATATAGTCGTTGTCATCGACGAGTTCGCCGACCTTATCATGACGGCCAAGGAGGTCGAGGGCCCCGTGATGCGTCTGGCACAGAAGGCGCGTGCGATAGGTATTCACCTTATCGTGGCTACGCAGCGACCCGACGTGAAGGTCATAACGGGCGGTATCAAGGCCAACTTCCCCGCACGTATAGCGTTTCGCGTGATGCAGATGACCGACTCGCGCACGATCATCGACCAGCCCGGAGCCAACCAGCTTATCGGAAAGGGCGACATGCTGCTGTCGAAGGACGGCGAGCTGACGCGTATACAGTGCGCTCTGGTCGAGACGGCCGAGGTGGAAAAGATCGTGGATTACATTGCTCAGCAGCAGGGATATACTTCGGCTTATCCTCTGCCCGACTACACTCCCGATGCAGGCGGCGACTCGTCGTCGTCGGGCTTCGGCGGCGATTCGAGCGACGCCCCGGTAAAGTACGATCCGATGTTCGGCGAGATAGCCCGCGCGGCGGTCTCGGGCGGCCAGATATCGGTGTCGATGATCCAGCGCAACTACAACGTCGGCTTCAACCGTGCCGGCCGTATCATGATGCAGCTGGAACGCGCCGGCATCGTCGGGCGTCAGGAGGGATCGAAGCCGCGCGAGATAAAGTTTTACGACATGCCCTCGTTGGAGGCCAAGTTGCAGGATCTGGGCGTGTCTTAATGTGCTGAGTATAATGGGAAAGCGATTCATACATGTTATTGCTGCGATATGGTGTGCCGTTGGGGTATGCGGTGCGGCGACGGCTTCGGCCGGCGAGGATTGGCTCGGCGATCTGTCGCGGACGATGCGAGGCCGTTACGGAGTGATCTTTACGATGCAGGCCGAGGGAATGGAGCCGGCCGAGGGCTATTATGCCGTCGACGGCGAAGCATACTATCTTACGCTCGGCGTATCGGAAGTTTACGGCGACGGGCGTCTGCGCTACGAGATAAACAACGAACGCAAGGAGGTTACGGAGGATAGGGTAGATACGAAGAGTTTCGATCTGCTGAACAATCCTACCCGTGCATTCGATTTCGTCGAGACGGAGTTCACGTCGAGCGTCGAGCAGGTCGCCGACGGTCGGGCTGTCATCGAGTTTCTTCCCAAGAAGAGCGGCAGCGCTCTGTCGCGCATACGCATATCGGTGCGTCGCACCGGCCGCGGCGTCGAGCCCGAGAGGGTCGATTACGACTTCGACGGCGACCGCATAACGCTCCTTATGCGCAGCATCGACTTCGGCGGGCACATCGAGGTGCGCCGCTGGGACGAACAGGCCTACCGTGCCTACGAGATGATATCGTTTCTATGATCGGCAACAGACAATTATCTAAATAGTATCAATATCGTATATGAAGAAAATCTTTTTTATGATCGCGGCCTCGGCGCTGCTTGCCGGCTGCGAACTCGACAACGATGCAGGCGACATGCACGTTACCGTTATCGAGAGCTTCGAGAGATCGACTCTCGGCGAGAAGGGCTATGAGCTGGGTTATACCGGCGACTACCTCGTATGCGAATACGGCTATAACGAGGAGTGGGGATCGTGGAACGGATTCGCCGTGAGCAAGCTCCACGACATGCAGTCGGCCGAGCTGTCGAACCAGTACAGCGTCTACAACGGAGCAATGGCCTCGGGCGATAACTGCGCCGTATTTTATTACGACTCCTATTCGGAGGTCAAGGACTTGATGTTCCGCTATACGGGCAGCTACTCGGTGGGCTCGGTCAAGGTCAACCTGTCGACCTATACATGGCTTACAATCCGCGACGGCAACTCTTTCGCGCGTAAGTTCGACGAGGGCGATTATCTGAAAGTATCGTTCACGGCGCTGTTGAGCGACCGTGCGGAGGGCGAGACGGTCGATTTCTATGCGGTCGACTATCGCGACGGCAAACGTTTCGTGGCCGACGACTGGAATACGGTCGATCTGTCGAGGCTCAAAGGCGATTTGTGGGGATTGAGAATCAGGATCGAAACCACCGATGTCAACGAGTATGGCGCATGCACGCCGCTCTATGTATGTCTCGACGATCTGACTTTCTCGGTCGATTTCTGATATCGGACGCATCCTGTTTTCCGGCCGCACGAGGCCTGGACCTTACGCATACCTCGCATACCTCGCAGGCCGAGCGGCCTGCGGGGTGTTTTTTGTGCGGCGGTGCCGGGGTTAAGAACGGCGGCCTGGCTGCGCTCTGCTCCCGACATGGTGTCGGGGCATGCGCTCCGAGTGGCTCAGATCGCCTGAAAACGGCCGTAAACGGCATCTGCGCTCCGCCGATGATCGGCCTTGGACAAAAAACGGTGCTGCGGAATTGCTTATTTGCGAAATAAACACTATTTTTGCAACTATATTATATATAGGAAATGAATTAAAACAGATACCAAATGTTGACAGAAGAGGAGAAGAATGCCGGTTTGGTCGGACGTATCGTTCCGGTCAATCTCGAAGAGCAGATGAAGTCCGCCTATATCGACTATTCGATGTCGGTCATAGTGTCGCGTGCGCTGCCCGATGTCAGAGACGGATTGAAGCCCGTGCATCGTCGCATACTTTACGATATGAGCGCCGAGTTGAATCTCTACTCGGACAAACCCACGCGTAAGAGCGCCCGTATAGTCGGTGACGTGCTCGGTAAGTTCCACCCCCACGGCGACAGCTCGGTATACGAAGCTATGGTGCGTATGGCCCAGGACTGGTCGATGCGCTATCCGCTGGTCGAGGGTCAGGGTAACTTCGGTTCGATGGACGGCGACTCGCCTGCGGCCATGCGTTATACCGAGGCACGCATGCAGAAGATCACCGACGAGGTAATGGCAGACATCGAGAAGGAGACGATCGACTGGACGCTCAACTTCGACGATACTATAAAGGAGCCTACCGTGCTGCCGACAAAGATTCCGTTGCTTCTTGTCAACGGTACGAGCGGTATCGCCGTAGGTATGGCGACCAACATGGCGCCGCACAATTTGGGCGAGGTGGTCGATGCCTGCTGCGCCTATATCGACAACCCCGAGATCGAGTGCGAGGATCTCATACAGTATGTCAAGGGCCCCGACTTCCCGACGGGTGCTATCATATACGGCTACGAGGGTGTCAGGGAGGCGCTGATGACGGGTCGCGGCCGCGTCGTGATGCGTGCCAAGACCGAGATCGAGCATACGCCCTCCGGCAGGGAGTGCATCGTCATAACCGAGATCCCCTACATGGTCAACAAGGCCGAGATGATTAAGAAGATCGCCGACCTTATCAACGAGAAGAAGATCGAGGGCATATCGTACATCAACGACGAGTCGGACCGCAACGGCCTGCGTATCGTCGTGATCCTCAAACAGGATGCCGTGGCCAACGTCGTTCTCAACACGCTCTACAAGAACACCCCGTTGCAGACGTCGTTCGCCGTGAACAACATCGCATTGGTTAACGGCCGTCCGCGACTGCTCAACCTTAAAGAGCTGATCCACTACTTTATAGAGCACCGCCACGACGTTGTGGTACGTCGTTCGCGCTTCGATTTGCAGAAGGCCGAAGAGCGGCTGCATATAGTTCTGGGTCTGATTACGGCGCAGGACAACATCGACGAGGTTGTCAATATCATCCGAGCTTCGAAGACCGTCGACGAGGCCAAGCAGTCGTTGCAGGCGCGCTTCGATCTGTCGGAGTTGCAGTCGGCGGCTATCGTCGAGATGCGACTGCGTGCGCTGGTAGGTCTGTCGCGCGAGCAGCTCATGGCCGAGCGCGACGAGTTGCAGCGTACGATCGAGTATCTCAACAACGTTCTGGCGAGTGTCGAGATGCAGATGCAGATCATCAAGGAGGAGCTGCTCGACATGAAGCAGAAGTACGGCGACGAGCGTCGTTCGGAGATAATCTACTCGTCGGAGGAGTTCAACCCCGAGGATTTCTACGCCGACGACGACATGGTGATTACCATTTCGCACATGGGCTATATCAAGCGCACGCCGCTGGCCGAGTACCGCACGCAGAACCGTGGCGGTGTAGGCGCCAAGGGCAGCGCGACGCGCGACGAGGACTTCATCGAGCATATCTACGTAGCCTCGATGCACAACACGATGATGTTCTTCACGGAGAAGGGACGCTGCTACTGGTTGAAGGTATACCAGATACCCGAGGGCACGCGCTCGTCTAAGGGACGCGCGATACAGAACGTCATACAGATCGAGCCCGACGACAAGGTGCGCGCATATATCAACGTCAAGAATCTCAACGACGAGGAGTTCATCAACAACAACTACATCGTCATGTGTACCAAGGACGGCACGATCAAGAAGACCGCGCTTGAAGCATATTCGCGTCCGCGTACTAACGGCGTCAATGCAATCGTTATACGCGAGGGCGACCAGTTGTTGGAGGCCAAGCTCACGAGCGGCAATGCCGAGATCATGATCGCGGCACGCGAGGGCAAGGCGATACGCTTCAACGAGAGCACGGTGCGCGCCGTAGGCCGCACGAGCATGGGCGTAAGGGGTATTTCGATAGAGGAGGACGACGAGGTGGTCGGCATGATCTGCATCGAGCCCGATGCCAAGCGCGATGTGCTGGTGCTGAGCGAGAACGGTTACGGCAAACGTACCGATCTGGACGAATACCGCATTACCAACCGCGGCGCCAAGGGTGTCAAGACGATCAACGTCACGGAAAAGACCGGCAAGCTGATATCGATACAGGCCGTGACGGACGGCAACGATCTGATGATTATCAACCGTTCTGGTCTGACGATACGCACGGCCGTGGATCAGATACGTCTGGCCGGACGTGCAACGCAGGGCGTACGCATCATCAACCTTCGCGACGGCGACGCGATAGCATCGGTTACGGCCGTTCCGAGAACCGAGGAGGAGGAGATCGCCGAGACGACGGATGCCGCGACCGAAGCGCAGATGCCGCAGGGCGACGTACAGCCGGCAGCCGAGGTGCGCGGCGACGGGCAGGACGAAGCCGAGGCATGACATTAGTATTAAAGGATGTAATTATAACCAATAGCTGAAATTATGAAAAAGTTAGTATTGATGGCAATGGCGGCCGTGGCGCTGGCCATGCCGGCTGCAAATGCTCAGAAGGTCAATCAGGATGCTGCACGCAGCAAGATGGCCAAGAGCGATGCGGAGATCGCCGATGCCAAGAAGAACGGCAAGGCTGCTACATGGATCAATCGCGGTAAGATCTATTTCGACGCTTATGCCGAGCCGACGAAGGATCTGTTCCCCAATGCTCCCGAGATGACGCTGCAACTGACAATGGGCAAGCCCGTCAGTGTCGAGGAGGGTGTGCTCGGCGGTTCGCCGGTGATCGTTGCCAACTACGAGTGGGTCAAGGTCTATATCAACAACGGCAATGTCGTTGCATGGGAGCAGACCCGCGAGATCGGCGACAACCTCTATCGTACAGCTATCGAGGCCTATGCCAAGGCATACCAGCTCGATCCCAAGCAGGAGGCTAAGATCATGACCGGACTCAAATCGATAACCGATGCACTGCTCATGGCGGGCGAGGTGCAGATGACCACCGGCAAGTATGCCGAGGCGGCACAGTCGTATGCCGACGCTCTGCTCGCGCAGACCATAACGCCCAACCAGCAGCCCAACCCCGAGTATCTCTTCATCGCCGGCTATCTGATGACCGTCGATGCTTCGCAGAAGAACGAGACCGATCCCGAGGCTGCCGTCGCTTCGTTCGCACAGGGCGAGCAGTATCTGAAAACGGCTCTCGACGCAGGCTTCAAGGATGAGGACGGCAACATCTACTACTATCTGTTCCACTGCTACTACGGCCAGAAGTCGAAGGGTGCCGACGTATACTTCCCCAAGGCCAAGGAGGCTCTGTTGGAGGGCATCAAGCTCTATCCCAAGAACGAGAAGATCCTCGACGGCCTTATGCAGTTCTACACTGCCGAGGAGGGTGTGGGCGATCCCGCCGAGCTGGTAAGCATGATCGACGCTACGCTGGCCAACGATCCCGACAGCTACGATCTGTGGTTCGGCCGCGGCCGCGTATACTTCAAGTTGCAGAACTACGACGAGTGCATCGCTTCGTTCAAGAGATGCACCGAGCTGCGTCCCGACGACTTCCAGTCGAACTTCTACACTGGCTACTTCTTCATCGAGAAGGGCAACGCCATGCTCGACGAGCTGAACAAGAACGTCAACATGTCGAATCAGGCCTACAACGAAGCCGCAGCCGCTATCAACAGCGTCTATGCCGAGGCTATTCCGTGGTTGGAGAAGGCACACGAGCTCAACTCATCGGATGCCGGTACTGTCGAGTACTTGAAGAACATCTGCTTCCGTCTGCGCGACGAGGGCATGCAGTCGAAGTACGAGAAGTACAACGAGATCTTCAAAACGATGATGGGACAATAACATATCCGGGAGCCGTCGCAAGCGGCTCCTCTCTTATTATATCGTTTCGTAGCGGTCGCCGCCCAGCGGCGGCGGCACTTCGGAACGGTTTTCAATATGATATCAATCGATTAAGTAGATAAAACGAAGAGACCATGAAACGAACATTATTGATTTTCGCCGTGTCGTTTCTCTGCATCGCATCGGCCGACGCGCAGCTGCGCATCGGCGGCCGCAAGATCGACACCGGAAAGGCCGTGAAGGCCGTTGGCGATATGGCTACCGCCGTAACCCTCTCGGACGAGGATATCGCCGCCTTGTGCCGCGAGTCTGTCGAATGGATGGACGCCCATAACCCGATCGATACGGGCGAGTACGATGCACGGCTCAAACGCCTTACCGAGGGTATTACCGAGGTCGGCGGCATTCAGCTCAACTTCAAGGTTTACGATGTGATCGATGTCAACGCCTTCGCCTGCGGCGACGGCTCGGTCAGAGTATTCTCGTCGCTTATGGATATAATGACCGACGACGAGCTGATGGCGATCATCGGCCATGAGATCGGTCATATCGTGCACCACGACTCCAAGGACGCCATAAAACGCGCCTATATGGCTTCGGCTGCGCGCAATGCTGCCGGAGCTGTGGGCGGTACGGTGGGCAAACTCTCCGAGTCGCAGCTCGGCGACCTTTCGCAGGCGTTCATGTCGGCGCAGTTCTCGCAGAAGCAGGAGTATGCTGCTGACGAATATGGATTCGAGTTCTGCATCGAGCATGGTTTCAGTCCGCACGGCATGGCCGACGGCCTTAACAGACTCGTCGAGCTGTCGCAGGGCGCCAAGGCCTCGACCGTACAGAAGATGTTCTCGTCGCACCCCGACAGCGAGAAGCGCGCGGCGCGCATGAAGAAGAAGGCCGAGGAGTACGAATCGTCAGCCCGGTAGCATGAAGAGGCTCCGTGCGAGGCTGTGGCTCGTCCTGATAGCGGCAGCGGTGCTGTTCATCGGCGGCGCTGCGTTGCACGGCTATGGCATCCGTTGGCATTTCGAACGCGGCGCCGTGGCCGTTGAGGCCACGGTTACGGCCGTCGAAACCCAGCACCACGAGGGATATTACACGCGTGTCAGACCCTCGGGGCGATCGGTGCATACGCCGCCGCGCACGGACTATACGATCCGCTATACCTATGAGGCGGAGGGCATGCGTTACGAGGGCAGCCATACCTCGACGCGTGTGCGGCCGCGGATCAGGGTCGGCAGCCGCATCATGATCGAATACGCTGCCGACAAACCGTCGCTGAGTCGTCTGCGCGAGAATGAATAACGACGAAAGGAGTCTGCCGCAAGCAGACTCCTTTCGTTTTGCTGTCCGTTCCCCTCTACTCTTGTGCCGCGAGATACTCGCCGACGATACGTGCCGCCGAGGCTACGTAGTCGGCGCAGGGGCGGCGGCGATAGTACTCCGCAGTGCGCTCCGAGGGCTGTGGCTCCGAGGATGCCGCCGGCAACCCCAGAAGCTCGCGACATACTATGGCGCCGTTCTCCCTGCGGAAACTCTCGGCGAAGTTCTGCACTAAGGCGTAGTTGGCCTTGCGCTGTGACATATTCGTGGGATCGACGGCAGGAGATATGAATCCTGCGAGCAGCGACATGCCGCTTACCGTACCGCACACTTCGCGCATGCGTCCCATACCGCCGCCGAACGATGCCGAGACCGTCGCCGCGAGACGTTCGTCCATTCCCAGCAGATCGTTGTATGCCAGCACGACCGACTGTGCGCAGTTGTATCCCGACAGAAAGTTGTTGCGTGCCGCCTCGACACGTGCTTCGATATCTATTTTCATGGCTTTTTTGTTTGCAAAGATACGGATAAGTGAGGGCAATGCCAAATTTATTAGAGCATTGCCGAACGGAAGTATTGCCGACGAAGTCAAAGATAACAATAAGAGACAGCAACTGCAAGTTCACTTGCGATTTGCCGAACGGCAGTATCTGCGGCGCAGTCGAATGTAGCGAATTTATTCGTATATTCGCGGGTTGTTAAATGAAAGATATTATGATCAAAGGTCTGCTTTTCGATATGGACGGAGTGCTGGTCGACAACCTCGACGTTCACAAGCGCGCGTTCCGCCTGTTTTTCAGCCGGTACGGCGTCGACAAATCCATTGAGGAGTTGAGCCGCATGTTCGGCAAGGGCAACGACGATATCATGCGCGAGCTGATGCCCGCCGAGGTTGTCGAGAGGGTAGGACTGCGCGAGCTGGGATATGAGAAAGAGGCTATATACCGCGAGATATATGCGCCGACGATCGCTCCTACGCGCGGCCTTACGGAGTTTCTGTCAGAGTGCCGCAGGCGGGGATTGAAGTGTGCCGTAGGCTCGTCGGGCTGCATGGCCAATGTCGACTTCGTGCTCGACGGCTGCGGCATACGCGACAGCTTCGAGGCTGTCGTGGCGGGGAAGGTGCCCGCCGGTACTATGACCGAGGAGGAGCTCGCCTATTTCGAGGACACGGCCTGCCCCACCTGCGGCAGCTGCTCGGGCATGTTCACGGCGAACTCCATGAACTGTTTGTGCGAGGCTTTGGGGGTTGCCCTCCCCGGCAACGGCACCGTGCCGGCCGTTTATTCCGAGCGCATTCGGCTGGCCAAGCGCGCCGGCATGAAGGTCGTGGCGCTGAGCACGACATTTTCGGCCGACTTCCTCAGAGATACGGCTGCCGATCTTATCGTGGCCGATTTCACTCAGGTGGATATCGATATGCTGGTCGGTCTTGCAGAGTAGAGCCATGACAGCCAAGAGGGTAGATAAGACCAATGCGGCGCGCCTGTTGGACAGGGCCAAGATAGAGTATTCGCTGATTCCCTATACGGTCGACGAAAACGATCTTGCAGCGACGCACGTCGCCCGCGAGCTGGGCGAGGATATAGCCACCGTGTTCAAGACACTGGTGCTGCGCGGCGACCGCAACGGCTTGTTCGTGTGTGTGATACCTGGCGACAGGTCGGTCGATCTGAAAGCGGCGGCCGCAGTCTCCGCAAACAAGAAGTGCGATCTGATACCGATGAAGGAGCTGCTGCCGGCAACGGGTTATATCCGCGGCGGCTGCTCGCCGATAGGCATGAAGAAGCCGCTGCCGACATTCATCGACGAGAGTTGTCTGGCGCACGAGCGTATATATATAAGTGCCGGTGTGCGCGGCATGCAGATATGTATCGCACCGACGGATCTTATAGCATTCGTACACGCCTCGACGGCCGATATCAGCCGCGCCGAGCCCTGAGCGGGGCGCCTTGGCCGGCGGTCAGACCTTTTTTAGATACTTAGCCGGCAGAGATACGGCCACTGCGGCGACCTCGATAGATACGACGAAGCGGCCGCGGCCGTTGCGGTGCAGCATGATGCCGCGCACGCCGCTGAAAGCTCCGTCGACGATCTCCACCCTGTCGCCCGAGGCCAGCTCGGCGGGCGTGCATTCGATCCACTCCAAACCGCGCAGCTGCGAGCGGCTTATAGCGATGAAGTCCTGCATCGACCTATCGTCGATAATCACGGGGCGCTTGTCGGTCGGATTCATTATATAGCATATCGGCAGCGACGTATGCCGCTTGATCTGCTTCAACCTCTCGGTCTCGATATTGACGAAGATGAGATTGTGTACGGCCGGCACTATCGCCTTGCGCTTGCGCCGTCCCGCAGCGGGCAGCTCGATGCACTGCATGGGTATGAAGCTCTCGACGTCGATGTCGTCGAAGAAGCTCTTGACCTTCAATTCTCGGGCGTATGTCACACGCAGAGCATACCAGTGTTTGGCAGTGTCGTCCATTGCAATCTTTATCTTCGGACAAATGTAGTAAATCTTTCGGGACTTTACAACTGCACGGCATTGCCGTGTGCTATGTCCCATATTGCGATGCGTTGCAGTATAAAGTTTGCGAATTATTTTGTCAAAAGAAAAATTATGTCTACATTTGCACCACCGAAACGGAGCATGCTCCTTCGGTCGGGATGAATTCGTAGCTCAGTCGGTAGAGCACAACACTTTTAATGTTGGGGTCCCGGGTTCGAGCCCCGGCGAGTTCACAGCCGCTTTCGCAAGAAAGCGGTTTTTTTGTATTTTATTTGGCGGCAGCCGGTCTTCTTCCGAATCCCGGCGCATATGCCGTCGTGCGTCGAGTGTGCGAGCACCCTCCGCCCTCCGCCATTTTTGCCGTCTCTACGAGCCGCTGCCGCCGTGAGGCCTGCGTTGCATCTTGCGGTCTGACCTAAATTATAAACCGATCTCGGGTTACGGTTGTCATGTGGAATTTCAGACCGTTTGTCGTTATCGTTAAATCGGAGAATGTCATTTTGTGGGAGCAGACACCTTCCAAACACCCGTTTCCAATTTTATACTGTCTCGGTAAGCATCGTCCTGCCGATGATCTTCCTGCTTCGGGGGCTGTTCGAGGTACGGCATTTGCATGGCCAAGGCCGTTTGACAATCTGATGTAAAATGATAATTTCTATTGTAGCGATATTCGTTGCGGGCTATGCGTGCATAGCCTTGGAGAGTAGGTTGAAGATCGACAAGGCGGCCGTCGCGCTGTTGATGTCGGCGGCCGTATGGTCTGTTCTGGCGCTGTCGGGCAGGGCGGATGTATCGTCCGAGCTGATGTCGCATCTGGGCGATACGTGCCAGACATTGATATTTCTGATAGGGGCGATGACGATAGTCGGCATGATCGACGCCCACGGCGGCTTCTCGATTCTGACCGGCCGTATCTCCACGCGCAGGGGACACCGTCTGCTGTGGATAATCGCCGTGATGACATTCTTTATGTCGGCCGTGCTGGACAACATGACAACGACGATCATAATGATAATGGTCATGCGTCGTCTTGTGGGGTCGACACACGAGCGGCTGTGGTTTGCGAGCGTGATAATCATAGCGGCCAACTGCGGCGGTGCTTGGTCGCCCATAGGCGACGTTACGACGATCATGCTGTGGACGGGCGGCAACGTCGGTGCCGTACCGTTGATTACGCGCCTGCTGCTGCCGTGCGCCGTGGCGCTCGCCATACCCGCAGCGGTTGCCATGCGGCGCATAGGTCGCGGCGGCGGGACCGTCGTGGCGCATATCGGTTCGAGCACGCTGCCTGCGGGCGTGATGCCTGCACTGAGCCGTGCGGTGCTGATAGTCGGTGTTGCCGGGTTATTGTTCGTGCCGGTGTTCAAGAGCCTTACGGGGTTGCCTCCATACATGGGCATGATGCTGTCGCTGGCCGTGCTGTGGGTCATGACGGAGATCGTGTATGCCCGCAACCGCGGGCGCGATGTCGAGCAGCCCAATCGCCTCTCGCGTGTGGTCAGGACGATCGACATGCCGACGATACTCTTCTTTCTGGGTATATTGCTTGCGGTGGCAGGGTTGCAGAGTGCCGGTGTGCTCTCCTCGGCCGCAGACTTTCTCAACCGTGCCGTACACCATGTCTTCCCGATAGCGACCGTGGTGGGACTAATGTCGTCGATCATCGACAACGTGCCGCTTGTCGCGGCCTGCATGGGCATGTATCCGATAGCCGATGCGGCTGCGGTGG
>OFGP01001916.1_pt1 | contig 13431 bp, 13 predicted proteins | sample 1521781 | NCBI WGS metagenome assembly OFGP01 (sample SAMEA3504113, study PRJEB24116) | mouse gut metagenome | biome: mouse gut; feature: mouse-associated habitat; material: faeces | place: Denmark | collected 2011 | reverse complement strand
ACAAACATGCATTTCGATTTATAAAGCTGCACCTCGTTTTACAATTGACCTTTTGGAGTCCGAAGAGCGAAAAGGACAAGGTTTTTTTTCACAGAAACAGCATAAAGCATGTAGAAAATTAATTCAATATTATAAAGATAAATGTGATAACAAGGAATTGGTAGTTTTGGCAGCATTTCATCATCACATCCTCCCAGTATCGTCAGTGGAAAAGGAGACGATAAAATCACCTGATAGATTTTCCTTGACGTTGGATGCTAGAAGAACCTTAGATTTTTTCTTGGAAAATGATATAGATATGGCTCTTCATGGACATGAGCATCAACCTTCGATAGTAAACTGGGGAAATAAAGTGATACATCCGGATAGGCAGTTATATGTTGTTGCGGCGGGGAGTATGATGGAGTCGCGGGAACAATTGGGAGATATATCAAGAAATAGTTTTATGTTGTATAATATTACGAAAGAGAAAGCTGAGGTGTATCTTTTCCAGTCGCAGATAAATAATTGGGATGTGATGGAGCTAGATAATAAAGGACCTTATAGTTTAGAATTTTATAGTTCTTATAAGAATATCGAATGTGATGTCTATAAAAATGCATTTGCCCCGATTGAACTAGAAAATGTGGAATTTGATACATCTGTTGACACATCGGATCTGTATTATCTGTTTCTTAACGTTTTGGATTGCGCGGATGCCAGAGCTGGAATAGAGAAATATATTAATCAGTATAATGACGAGAATGGAAGAAAAATCATACTGTGCGGGATTCATCATCTGTATGGGAAATATGATATTGTAGTAAAATACCGAGGCAAAGAATCAGATGAGCAGTTTCAAATTAAGCTGATGAAATATTTGATAGAAAATAAATATATGGAAGAAGAGCAGTCCCATTACTTTATGAATGTGATATACGAAAGTAGCGGCTTAAATGAGAGCAAAAATATAAAATTACTAAAAAATCCAGATGCTTATTTAAACTCGACATGGAATATGGCAACATTGACCATATATATGGAGAGAAAGATGCAACCAAAGATTCTGCTTGAGCGGTTGAACAAGGAGATTGTTCTTTTTAATCGGGAGCAGAACACTAAATTGGAGGATATTATCAGAAGTTATGCAATTGGACAGGATCAGGCTATCATATTTGAACTTTTTATTTCTTGTTATCAGTTTCCAATGTTGACTCGATTTACCAATTTGATTGAGGGTATCATAAAGAAATATGGGATAGATAAATCAACACATATTATTTATTATTTTGATGAGAGACATATTTAATGGAATGCAATAAAAAGCGGGTTGTTTTAATTAATGCTCCGATAGACAGTAGATACAAAGATTCAACTTCTTTGTTTTGCCCACCATTGGGTTTGATGTCGATAAAAGCCTATTTGGAACAAAAAGATAGTGCAGTAGAAGTTCTCATGTTAGATGGGATGATCATGCAGACAGAGGAGATTATAAATAAGATGCTCATGTTTCGGCCTAGGTATGTAGGCATCAGCATCCAACTCCTTTCTTATAAGAATGCTATACGTATTTGCAGGGCTGCGAAACAACAGGAGGCATTTGTTTTCGTTGGTGGTCATCATGCAACACAGATGTCGGAGAAGATTATTAGCAGAAAACACAGTTATATTGATTGTGTTGTATGTGGGGATGGAGAAATCCCGATTTATCAGATTTGTTCTGGAAATTATGATATTAGTAGAATACCGGGAGTAGTACTTTGGGATGATTATAACCAGAAAGTTCACAGTATTCCCCCTAAATTGTGCCAGTTAGAAGAGTTCCCCAATCCCTATAGAGCTAAGGATATTCGTTACGAGAGATATCAACATAATTTGGAAAAGAGTAGTTTTCATAATAAGGGCGGGCATTATTATCGCATTTATAGCCATAAGGGATGCCGGTTTCGCGCTAAAGGAAGTCGATGTGTATTTTGTGGAAGAGCAGACGAGGGGTATCGCTTTTTCTCAATAAACCGATTTTTTAATAATTTGGATGAGATGCAGTTAAGTGAAAAAGATTTTGTATTTGATGTGGGTGATGACCTGTGCGGGAATTTGGATTGGTTAAAAGAAGCAGTAAAATATAAAAAAGAAAGAAATATACAGTTGCCCATTATGGGGATTTTTGGACGCGGAGATGAGGTGACGAAGGAGTCTGCTAAATATTTAAGGGAATTTGGAGTACAGGACATTACGATTGGGGTGGAAAGTGGAGATAATTTAGTTTTGCTAAAAACTGGGAAAGAAATAGGAACAGCTTCAACTTTTTACCATGCGGCAAATTTGCTCTTTGATAACGGCATTGGCATAACACCATCGTATGTACTAGGACTGCCGGGTGAGTCAAAACGTTCTTTGCATAATACAGTTAGTCATGCTAGAGCATTGTACGAGCTGTCAGTTTCAAAATTGGGAATGCCACCGGGAGAAATGGTGGCGAATTTACTGGAGCCGCTTCCGGGTTCCAGTGCGTTTGAGATATTGGAAAAGTATTATCCATATAAATATTTTGGAGAAGATGAACTTGAGATGGAGATGTTGCAGAAGGATTATTTTTCACTTGTTTTTAATTTAGATGCGCGAGGATACGAAAAGTTTCGGACAGCATTGAGAGAAGCAGGAAAAGAAATTAATCAGATGACTGGCTTTGCAGATCCGCAAGGATGGTTGAGGAATGAAATGTAAAAGTGCAATATAAAAATGAATGATTGGCTGGAGGAGAAGAGAATGCCTTATGATTATCGGGAAAAGAAGATTGTAATAGTGTTGAATGCAAAACTGGAAATGGGTGTTGCGCTGAATGTGGCGGCTCATTTGTCTATGGCGCTGGGTTTCCATGCTACTGAGCATATGGGAAGAAGTATATTGATGGATGCTTCGGGGAATGAGCATCTTGGTATTTCAAAATATCCAATTATTATTACGAAGGTTAGAGCCGGAAAATTGAAAAGTAGCCTAGCTGAGGCAAAAATGATAGAGGAGTTGCTGGTAGTTGATTATCCATCTGTTATGTATACTACAGGGCATGATGATGAATTGGCGCAGGAATTACAGAAACAGACGGAAGAAGAAATAGAATATTTCGGATATATTCTGTTTGGGGAAAGTGATGCGGTGGACAACATATCGGGAAAGTTTAGTTTGTGGAAGTAAATTATTATATAATATGTGATTTTTTCATACATACTAGGACTAGTGTGCAAGGTGTTTCGTGCCGCCTATACATGTAATCTTGAAGGCGACAACAAATGTGATCTGTATATTTGGAGAGTGACTGGTTCGTGTAATTTTGATGGATTTTCTTGCGATTTGGATAAATATCAGTTATAATAAAATCGCAAGGTCAAGGATACGATGTTATAGGGACACTATACGTCGATTTCACGATAGATTATGTTTAGGTACTGACTTTTTGCAGAGCAAATGGTGATTATCTGCGAGAGGGTAGTGGAAAGACATTACCGTTGAAATGTATATAATTTAATGAAAACCCCGCCTTTTATAAGGCGGGATTTTCTGGTATAGTTAATATAATATATGCTTGTAAGTTCGTATAAAAGATGTTTGATATGTATAGAAGAATATTCCAGTGTTATAAGCGTAGAATGGAGGGATTGAATGAAGAATGACGATATACTCCAATTTATGCTTAATGACATTTATTACTATTTGAATGAACAGATATTGATTTTATTGATCTTTGAAGAGATTCATGTGGCAAAGATAAAATTTACTGATTCAGGAAAAGAGCAAATTGTTGATATGGGTGGAATTACAAAAGTACTTGTTTCTGATGTTTTGATTCCTATTAATATACTGGGTGGTGAAGAAAAATGATTTTAGATTTTTTTGAGGGAAAACTTGATGGTGATACATGGGAAGATTTATGTCAGTCTTGTTATCGTATAAAATACCAAGAGCAACATTATACGGAAATACCAGCGGTTTATGGTGGTGATGCTGGAATAGAAGGATTTACAAGAAATGGAATTGTTAATCAGTGCTATTGCCCAGAACGGGAATATTCTGATGATGAACTGTATGAACATTTAAGAAATAAAATGACTACTGATATAGGCAAGCTGCTTGATAAGGGTTATAAAGTCAGATTGGGTAAGTTGGGAGTGCCAATAATACATCAATGGCATTTTGTTATACCTGAGTTTAGAGATGCAAGAATTATAGAACATGCGGAAACGAAGCGAAAAGAAGTTTTGAAAGTTAAAATGGATAATCCTACACAGTACGACTATATTGCTGATGATTTTGATATCATAATTAAAGTAGCTGAAGATTTTAAATTTGAAATAACTCGAACGATACGTGAGTCATTAACGGATGCCAAATTAAATCTTGCAGTTCGGGAAGTAAAAGATATTGATTGGAATCAATGCAATTCAGAAAAGAGTAATAATATTAAAAGAAAAGTAAAAGCTGTTATGAATGATATTGAGGAGGAAGATGATGCATTCAACCAGATTGTAAATATGTATATTGAATCATATATAAAAGGCATGGAGATTATGAGGATGTTACGGGTATCTTATGCGGCTATTTATGAGGATGTATACAGTTTGGAACAGGCATATAAAAAGCAGGTTACAATAAAAACGGGTATGAATACTAAAAAAAGTATGAATTCTAAAATTTTTAATGATATACTTAACGATTTTGAAAAGCAGCTTAAAGAATCATGTGGCTATTTTAATTCGGCATCTATTATTGAATTAAAAATAGATATTATTAGTATGTGGTTGGCAGACTGTTCAATGATGTTTAGAAAGTAGGGGTATCATGAGTGAGTACATATTGACAAATGAAATTATTTTTGATTCTAAGCCTGATGCAGTGCCATATAATTATCGAATTAGTTATAAGATGGCTCAATTATGCTTAATTATTTTCAAGAGTTGTAGTAGTAAAGCAGGCTGTTCATTGGTTAAATTGCATATTATTTCAAATGCGCTAAATACAAAAAGATATATGAAAGCATTGGAGGATTATGTAAATGAAAAGATGGGATTTATGCTTGTGCGTTTTGATCCGGCAGTAAATCGAGCTTTAAAATATGCAATTGCAGATAATTTGATTATACAATTAAAAAATGGAACTTTTAAACTTTCGGGAAACGGAAAAGACTTTGTGAAAAAAATTGAAAGTGAAGATTTATTGTTTGAAGAAAAAATCTTTCTAAATAGATTAGGGTTGGGATTAACTAATGAAAAGGTTGAACGGCTGATGTCTTTATGGAGGTATAAAAATGCTGAAAATTGATAGAGTAAGGATTGAAATACAGACAGAAGACGGATTATATGGTGTTGATGAAGAATTTGAAGCGGGTTTAAATTTTCTTGCAAGCGAAGATAATACTTGCGGAAAGAGTTCGATACTTGAAGCGATATATTATGGATTAGGATTTGAGGAAATAATTGGGGGTAAAGGGGAGAAAGTCTTAACCTCTGTTTATAAAACATATATAGAAAGTGGAGATAAAAAGTTAGCTGTTTTGGAAGCAAAGATTTATTTACAGATATCAAATGGAAAAGAGACTGTTACATTGTATCGTACTGCTAAAATGAAAAACAGGGATACAAGACTTATTACTATATATTATACAGAATTGGATAAGATTAGTGAAGCTACCCTTATCGAAGATACTTATGTGCATATGCCAAATTCGGCGGTAAATAGTCAAGGGTTTCATAGGTTTTTAGAAAAGTTTTTACATCTTACTCTTCCGAAGGTTCCGGCAACAGATGGAGTGCAGAGAAAGTTATATTTACAGTTAGTTTTTTCATGTATGTTTATAGAACAAAAGCATGGATGGGGAGACTTATTTTCAGGAATGCCAATCTTAGGGATTAAAGATGCAAAAAAAAGAGTGTTAGAATTTGTTATGAATTTAGATACTTTAAATAATGAAAAGAAAACAGAAGAACTAAAAGCTGAAGAAGCGAGAATTAGAAATGAATGGGGGTTGCTTGTTAAGGATATTATTAACTCTTGTACTAGGGAAACTTGTGATATTATTGGATTGCCAACAAAACCGTGTGTTTTGAGTAAAATTGATTTGACCGGTATACATGTTTTAAAAAATAAACAAAACCTACAAGACTATATAAGAGAACTTAAAAAGGAATATAGTGAAATTGAACGTATAAAACCTAAGGTAGTAGATAATTTTGATGGACTTCAAGAAGAGTTGAATGAAACTGAAGAAACTATAGCTTCATATGAAGAAGACATGAAGTGGCTTAGAGAGCATATCATGCAAGAAAAAGCGGCAATTCAGGTTCTGGATGATAATTTGGAAATAATTAATACTGACTTGAGAAACAATAAAGATGCTGCAAGGCTTAGAGAATTAGGATCAGAATTAAATTGCCTAACATCTAAAGATATTTGTCCAGTATGTCACCAACATATTTCAGATTCATTGCTTCCTAAAGTTGAAGAAGTTGAAATTATGAGTATTGATGAAAATATACGGCATTTAGGGGCACAAAAGGAAATGTTGGAGTATGCAAAAGAAAGTCATAGGCAGAATAGAGACGATATGGATCAGAAACTCCAATTTCTTCAGGGGAAGGTTTTTACATTAAGGAGATTGGCAAAAGCTTTAAGAAGCGATTTATATGCTGTTGATGATAATTTATCGGAAGCTCTTGTATATAAAAAGATGGAGTTACAAACAAGGATTGACCATTTAGAAGGCTTGATTAGATATATAGAAGAAAAGAAAAAAGCATTTGAAAAACTATCTGAAGATTGGAAAAAGTATTTGCAGGGCAAAGAACAGATTCCTGAAAATAAATTTTCAAGTAATGATGCAAAAAAGTTGAAATTTTTACGGGAAAACTTCGTGGCCAATTTGGGAAATTATGGTTACAAGAGTGTCATAGATAAAAAAGGAATAGGAATTTCAGAGGATAATTATTTGCCCATGATAGAAAATTTTGATATGAAATTTGATTCTTCTGCAAGTGATAATATCAGAGGAATATGGGCATATACCGTTGCTTTGTTACAGGTTTCTATGGCTATGGCGGGGAATCATCCGACGGTACTAATTTTTGATGAACCAGTGCAACATAGTATTATTCCAAATGATATGGAGAAATTTTTAGATAGTATCGTCCGATTAGGTAAAAATTGCCAAACAATCATTGGAATTACTGTAAAGGATAGTGATACTCAAAAAATTATAGATAAACTGGACGAAAGTACGTATCATTTTATAAAGGTGCAAAATAAAGCGTTTCAAAAAATTTAAATGGTAATCTTTACATAGTTGATTGCTTTTCAAGCGTGAGTATCAGACGGCTCTTGGTATAGCTCTGAAATAAGGACATGTCCTTTCCTGTTATGCAGAGTGCTGAGCAAATTAGTAATGTATAGTAAATGAAATAGTAAAATTTTGATAATATTTCTTGCGGTTTACGTGTTCATCGTCTATAATAAGAATGCAAGGTCAAGGATAGCATGTCGTAGGGCACAGAAATTTATTCTAAAAAGAGGCAAATATAATTAGCTACGACATAGAAAAATAAGACCTTGCATCGCAGGATGCGGGGTCTTATTTTTATCCTTTGGATTATCCTTTCCCTTGCATAAACACTGGATTTGTTGGAATGTCCTGCACAGGATCACCATGGAGTAGGGGCAGCCAGGGCGAAAGCCCGACAGGATAAAACAAATTGCCCTTTTATGCTCTTTCTAGAAAAAATTTCCGTGCCCTACGACATGGTGATATTTCCTGATTGCGTTTTTGGGAGAAATGATTTTCATTAAGGATGACTTGAAAACCTCGATAAATGGGGATTTTAAGATTTTTGCTGATTTTCGGATTTCCCAAAAGTACAATCCCCAAATTCCCAAAAACGATACATTTTCATTTTTGGGGAGTGTTTTTGGGAAAATGGCAGGATGTTCCCGGATGGGAGGTTTTGCAAGGATGAGGAAAAAGAACTTTAAGGGGCGATGTGAAAAGAGGATGATCGGTAAGTGCTCTGAGGTATGCAGGACGTATGATGCGATCCAGTATGCTTATGCTGATCTGTTGCAGGCGAGTGATGAAGTGAAGGAGATCAGATGTAATATCCTTTTGGATGGATTGGATGTCGGGGAGTATACTTCTGATTTTGTCTGTACCAAGACAGATGGTGATCTGATGGTACGGGAATGTGTGTTCCGTAAATTTCTGATGAAGCCTCTGACAGTGAAACTATTGGATGCTTCAAGGGAGTATTGGATCAGACATGGAGTTACGGATTGGGGGTTGGTCATTGATGAAGAAGTATGATCTGTTGCGTTCTGGTGATACCATAATGCGTATATTGGATATTCAGGATGATAGAATCCTCATGATTGATTGTGTGAAACATACTATGCCAGTATGGGTAGAATCAGAGTTGTTGGAATTTTATGTCGGGTGTTCTAATGAAGAGTTATTTGAGATTACAGGAATCAGGATTGTGGATGCTTTAGATGCAGACCAGAGGAAGGTTATGCATGAGCGATACACAATGATTGCACCTGTTCTTTCTTTTATGTCAGATGATAAGATGCGTTCTAAACTGATCTGTTCTATAGCGGAGGAACATAAAGTATCGAAACAGACTGTGAGGAATTATCTCTGTCTTTATTTATCGTATCTGGATGTGACTGTTCTTGCTCCAAAGAAGCATCAGAATGAACGGGAACTGACACAGGATGAAGTGCATATGAGATGGGCGTTGAACAAGTTTTTCTATACCACAAAGAAGCAATCCCTTATGACGGCATACACAATGATGCTCAAAGAGAAGTATTGTGATGCCAGTGGCGTGTTGAGTGTAGAATATCCATCCTTCTATCAGTTTCGGTATTTTTATCGTAAGACTAGGAAAATGCAGAACTTCTATATTTCAAGGGATGGATTGAAGAATTATCAGAGGAATAACAGACCTCTTATCGGAGAAGGTGTACAGGCGTTTGCTCCTTCGGTTGGTGTAGGGATGTTGGATGCTACGGTGTGTGACATTTATCTGATCAATGAGGAAGGAAATCTGGTTGGCAGACCAATTCTTACTGCATGTATTGATGCTTACAGTAGCCTGTGCTGTGGTTATTCTCTTTCATGGGAAGGTGGCGTATACAGTCTTCGGGGGTTAATGCTGAATATCATAGCTGATAAGGCTGCATGGTGTAGGCGTTTTGGTATCTCTATAGAAAAAGAAGATTGGGATTGTAACGGGCTTCCGGGGACATTTGTTACCGATATGGGTAGTGAATATAAATCGGAGAATTTTGAACAGATCGCAGAGTTGGGTGTTACGGTTGTCAATCTGCCATCATACAGACCAGAACTGAAAGGGTTGGTAGAGAAGTTTTTTGATCTGATACAGGAGACGTATAAGAAGCATTTGAAGGGAAAGGGTGTGATCGAGCCGGATTATCAGGAACGAGGCGCACATGATTACCGTAAAGATGCCTGTCTGACGATGTTGGACTTTGAGAAGATTATCCTACATTGTATGATCTACTATAATTCAAAACGGATCATAGAAAACTTTCCTTATACAGAAGCTATGATAAATGCAGGGGTGAAGCCTTATGCGTCCTGTATCTGGGAATGGGGTAAGTCACAGATAGGCGCTAATCTGATCAGTGTGGATAGTAGAGAATTGATATTGACATTGTTGCCAAGGACTACAGGGAAATTTGGTCGGACGGGTTTGAAAGTAAATAAGCTGCGGTATCACTGTGAGGGATATACAGAGCAGTATCTATCTGGCGGTACTGTGACGGTGGCTTATAACCCAGAGGATGTGACTTCAGTATGGATAATTGAGAATGGTGTGTATATGGAATTTGTGTTGATAGAATCCCGTTTTCAGGGAAAAGATCTTGTTGGAGTGCAGGAGATACAGACTGGACAGAGGATTATTAGTAAGAATGAAATGAGGAACAACTTACAGGCGCAGATTGATCTGGCACAACATATTGAAACTATTGCGAGCAGTATTAGTGGTCATAGGGATGTACATATGAAGAATATTCGTAACACCAGAAAAAAGGAACAAAGCAGGTGCCATCAGGATTACATGAAGGAGGAGAGTTGTTGTGATTGATTTTTCAATCATTATTCATATTTTGCCAACTATGAAGTCAGGGGATGATTTGTTTTCAGCATTGAAAGTTTTACCGAAGTATGATGAATCAATCTGTACAGCAGAGGTTCCTATGCGTCTTATGGCACTTTCTGATCTCTACAGGATATATGTACCTTCCCAGATGTCATTGGAAATTTACAGTAAAATGTATCTGGCATTGTTACGGTCATTACAAAAGAAGGGTACGAAACTGGCGGTACAGCAGAAGAATCAGAATTATAGGGCTGTGATACAGCAGGAGTACAGCGGTATTATGGGTGGTTCAGACAGCTTTACGATCATTGGGGCATCCGGCATTGGTAAAAGTTCCGCTATTAGTAGGGCAATCACGCTGATTACTGAAAATAAGGTGATTGAAGTGGAGAATCCATATACAAAGATTATTCCCTGTATCTGTGTCCAGTGTCCTTTTGATTCTTCTGTAAAGGGGTTGCTTTTGGAGATACTGCGGAAAGTGGATGAAATGATAGACAGTAAGTATTATCAGAATGCACTACGGGCTAGAACTACAACAGATATGCTGATCGGGAGTGTCAGTCAGGTAGCATTGAATCATATCGGCTTGTTGGTGGTGGATGAGATTCAGAATGTATGTAACAGTAAGAATGGAAAGAGTCTTGTAGGGATGCTTACACAGCTTATCAATAACAGCGGTATTTCTATCTGTATGGTGGGGACTCCTGAGAGTGCGGTATTTTTTGAACAGGCGGTTCAACTTGCCAGAAGGTCATTAGGGTTACGGTATGATGTGATGGAGTATGGTATGGATTTCAGAAAGTTTTGCAAGATTGTGTTTTCCTATCAGTATGTGAAGCAGAAAACGGAGATCACAGACGGGATCATGGAATGGCTCTATGAGCATACTTCGGGAAATATCTCGGTGGTGGTGTCTCTGCTCCATGATGCACAGGAGATCGCTATTTTGAATGGTAAAGAAGTCCTGAATCTGGAATCTCTACAAGAGGCATATCAAAAACGGTTGTCTATGCTGCATGGTTTTATCCATAGGGAACAGAAAAAGCAGACATCCAAGCCCAAAAGGAAAGTGTCTGTTATGAGTGCGGGTGTGAAGAATCCTATAAGAGAAGGGGATAGTGTAGAGGTTACGATTGCAGGATTAGTTTCTGTTGCCAAGGATGGAAATGTGGATATCGTACAGTTATTGAAAGAACATATGACAGTGATGGAGGTGGCTGTATGATTACATATATGCCGACAATTTATCCTGATGAATTGGTATATAGTTGGTTTGGTAGATACTATGTACATTCTGGCTGTTTTTCCCATAAGATGGCGTTGCAGGAGTTGTATTGTAAGAAGTCAGATTATCTAAGCAAAGAATTCATTGGTAACTTAAATAATGAAGCTAGGGAGCAGATCGGTGAAATATATTTTCTGGATAAATTGGTCTTAGATCATACCATGTATCCTCAGTATGCAAGGTTTGTTCCATTGGCAGAAAAGAAAGAGGCTCTGTATCATTTGGGGCATGATTCTTGTGATGTACATCATTTATTTCCTGTTCTTCCTAGAAATGATGGGGAACGTTATCTGCGGTTCTGTCCATTGTGTGTAAAAGAGGACAGAGAAATTTATGGGGAAGCATACTGGCATAGGAAGCACCAGATCAGGAATATGTGTATATGTACACAGCATAAATGCAGGCTTATGGAATCGAGTGTTCCGGCAAAGAGTGAGCAGAGTTTTACGTTTTGCCCTGCTGAAAACTATACATATGACAGAGAAGCAGTATTTGAGAATGATTTATCGGTGATTCAGTATATGGAATATCTGGTGTCAGTATTTGATTCGGTGATGGATTTTGAAAATGATATTCCTATCAGTTCTATCCTTTATGATGGAATGAGCAGGACAAAATATTTGAAAACATCAGGACGGAGCAGATATACGAAGATGCTTGCTGATGATATGAATGAGTTTTATAGAAATATGGGGATATGTAGTGTAGCAAGTGTGTATCAGATTCAGAGAGTATTGTTGGAGAATCTGTATGACTTTTCGGTTGTCTGTCAGATTGCTTATTTCTTGGGGATGAGAGCGGAGGAATTAACGGCTTCCGCTTTGACCAAGGAGCAGATTCAGCAGGAACAGGACAGCCATTATATGAGGAATACTGCGCCTGTAGATTGGGAACTGTTGGATCGGGAAATGGCTCCTGTATTAGAGAGGTTTGCTAAGGGTGTATATGATGGAACTGCTAATGAAAACGGCAGACCAGAGAGGGTATCGGAAAGGCTTGTGTATCGGGAAATGAATCTGCGGGGACATCAGTTGGAGAATATGCCGAGGTGTAAGGCTATTTTTGAGAGATATACGGAAACTTATCCTGAGAGTTGGGCGAGGAAGATTATTTGGGCTTATCGGAAGTTGGAAGAGGAGGGGAAGCCTTTTTATTGGACGGATGTTAGGAGGATTTCGGGGGTGAAAAAGAAAAATTTTAAGGCTGTTGTTCCCTATTTGATGAAGTATGTGGAAGATGTTACGGTGAGTAAGATTATGGAGTTGGTTATAGTTGACGACGAATGAGTTAATTGTGTATTCTATCTTTAAGTGATTGTGTTACTGATAGGGAGTGCATATAATTCTAGATACAATTGTGAAGTGAAGGAGGTTAAAATGAAAAAGAGTACTGGTAGAATTATAGCAGGTCTTTGTGCGATAGCCGTTACAGGGTTTGAGATAATCAAATATTTAAATGGAAGAGAATATCCCAAATATAGTAATGAATGGATGGAATCATTATCCGACAGTGAGCTTGATACAGAGCGAGAAGAGATTAGAAAGGCATGGTGTTCGGAACCCAAAGATATTTCAAGAGCCATAGAATTAGAAAGTATATTAGATCAATTTGATAGAGAAATACATAAAAGAAAATCGAGTGATAGCTCTGGCTATGTTTTTCCCAGACATACTGAACATGGTTGGTATTTATCTGGAGACGATTAATCAATTTAAAGTTGTATAAAGGGGGCTTAATTATGAAAGATGAGATAATGTCTTTGTTGACAGATTATGGTGAGCTTACTTTAGATATGTTTTTACGAGATGGTATCATAAAAGAGTTACCTATTGTAGGCTCCACCTTTAGTATGATAAAAATAAGTGCAGATATTCGTGATAGAATTTTTTTGGAAAACAAATTTTGGGATTAGCACTTAATTCTGTTGAGTGCTAACTACGTCTAAGATAATAACCGCTTCCCGCAAAAAAATCAACCCCCAAATTAAAAAAAATA
>OFGP01001915.1_pt1 | contig 13437 bp, 11 predicted proteins | sample 1521781 | NCBI WGS metagenome assembly OFGP01 (sample SAMEA3504113, study PRJEB24116) | mouse gut metagenome | biome: mouse gut; feature: mouse-associated habitat; material: faeces | place: Denmark | collected 2011 | reverse complement strand
CTGGGCGGAGGTAGGCGGGTCCATGCGCGCCCCTAGTTCCTTCAGCGTCATCCCCCGCGCCGCCAGAAGCATACGGACCTTGACAGCCATACCCATATTTGTTCCTCCATACAACATATTTGTTTTTAATATAAAGGAAATTGTTTGTCTTGGCAAGAGGAATATTTTTTATGTACTATTGACTTTAGAAAGAGATTACTTTATAATATAAAGAAATTTTGGGTGAAAACCCATTGAGTTCTTTACATAAAACAGGAGGAAATTTTTATGGACGATATGGCGCAGACCCTGCAAAGGACAAGCCTGCGGCGGCTGGGACGGTACCTGATGAGCGGGGACGACGTGGTAATGGGGAGAATCGAGGACCCGCTGACGGAGCGGGCCGCGAGGCTGTCGGTGGAGGACGGCCTGAACCTCGCCCTGCGCCACGGCGGGGACGGCCTGGAGGGCCGGGTCCGGGCGGTGGTGGAGGAGGCGTGGGAGTACGGCGAGACGTTCGGCTTTTTGGCCGGCATGCGGGCGGGGGCCCGGACGGCGCTGGCCCTGGTCGGGGAGGATGAGCTGGAAATCTGACGGCTCCGCCGGCGGGGGAATTTTGTTACATCCGGCAGAAATTTGTTGCCGTTTCGTAAGCTCTATGAAACGACTTTGAAGCATTTCCATGGTATGATACCTCCCGAAAGCCCGGGGAGCGGACGCCGTCCGCCCCCTGCGGGCGGACAGCATCTGAAAACGCCTGTCAAATTGATAGACAGAAACAGGAGGTATTGGGAATATGTTGGAAACCTTGCGGAATCTCAGCGGGAAGGCGAAGGCCGGCATCATCGGCGGCGTGGTCATGCTGGCGGCGGCGGGCATCGGCGTGGGCGTATGGCAGCCCTGGAACCAGCCGGAGGACCTGCCCGACGAGCCGGACGACCAGCGGCAGGAGGAGCTCCAGGAGCCGGAGAAGAAGCCGGACAAGGGCCTGAGCCTGCAGGTCAGCGGCGAGAAGGTGCCCTGTGTCCTCTACGAGGGGGACGGGTGGAGCATCTATGTGCCGGAGGAGTGGGCCACGGAGAAGCTGGGGGAGAACGGCGGGCTGTTCGCCTCCCCGGACGGGGCCCAGCTGTCGGTGCGCTTCGAGCCGGAGAGCGCCTACGCGGGGAGTTTCGTCAACCTCTCCGCCGCCGGGGACGGTAAGCTGCTGCAGTTCTACTCCGGCTCCGGCCAGGGCAGCCCCGTAGTGGAGGGCTCCGCCTCCCAGGCGAAGTGGGACCAGTACGACCGGCTGTTCGTCGCCATGGCCCGGACGCTGACGGTGGGGGATGAGACGCCCTTTGCGGAGAATTACGTCATCCCCGTGGAGCCCGACTGGGAGACGGCGGAGGGCATGACGGTGCTGTACCTGGACAAGGACGGCTACATCGTGGACGGCCAGGTCCAGGCGGAGATCGAGCGGAACATGGAGAGCTGGCCCGTGGAGGACCGGGAGGTCTATACGGGCCAGTACCGGATCAACTCCCTGGCCTGGGCCGGCAGCTATACGGGGCTGGCGAAGGACGGCTTTGTGGACGTGTTCCGCGCGGACGTGCAGTACCGGGTGGCCGAGGGCGCCAATCCCGAGGGGGCCGTCGTGACCAACGGCTGGGCCAGCCGGGGTGAGGGCATCTATCTGGCCCTCACCCACGACGGCGGCACTGTCAGCAGGACCCAGGGGTCCGCGTCCGGCCTGGAGAAGGGCTGGGCCGGCCTGGCGGCGGAGCTGAGCGGATCGTAATGCATAAACAGCAGGCGGCCGGCAGAGAAATGCCGGCCGCCTCTGCGCGCCCCAAAAGCCCTCCGATGATCGCCGCGCAGAATTGAATCGCCGACTTGAAAAGCCTGGAAATATATGTTAAGATGGCCTCATGGTGAAAACCAAGCAGGAAAGGGGAATTGCAACCTATGAAAATGACGGGAAGCGTAACGAAACGAATCTGCCTGGCGTGCCTGGCGGCATTGCTGGCGCTGACCTCGGCGGGGTGCGCCAGAAGCCCCCTGGACCCCAAGGACCCGGTGTCCCTCACGGTGTGGCACTACTACAACGGCTCCCAGCAGGCGGCCTTCGACACGCTGGTGGAGGAGTTCAACGACACCGTGGGCCGCGAGAAGGGCATCTATGTCCAAAGCTACTCCCAGGGCTCGGTTTCCGATCTGGAGTCGGCGGTGCGGGACGCCATCAGCGGCAAGGTGGGCGCGGACGCCATGCCGGACATCTTCTCCTCCTATGCGGACACCGCCTACGAGGTGGAGCAGGCGGGGGCCTTGGCGGACCTGTCCAGCTACCTTGACCAGGCGGAACTGGACAAATACGTGGACTCCTACATAGAGGAGGGACGCATCGCCTCCGACGGCGCCCTGCGCATCTTCCCCACGGCCAAGTCCACGGAGATCATGATGCTCAATAAGACGGACTGGGAGCCCTTCGCGGCGGCTACCGGCGCGAAGCTGGAGGACCTGCGGACCATCGAGGGGGTCGTCGCCGCGGCGGAGGCCTACTACGAGTGGACCGACGGCCTGACCCCCGACGTGCCCGGGGACGGCAGGGCCTTCTACGGCCGCGACGCCGTCGCCAACTACTTCATCATCGGCCTGAAGCAGCTGGGGGTGGAGGTCTTCCAGGTGGAGAACGGGAAAATGGCCCTCAACACCCCCAAGGAGGAGCTGCGCCGCCTGTGGGAGAACTACTACGCGCCCATGGTGAAGGGATGCTTCGGCGCGTACGGCTCCTTCCGCTCCGACGACGTGAAGACCGGGGAGCTGCTGGCCTACACCGGCTCCACCGCCTCCGCCATGTACTTCCCCGACCAGGTGGAGCTGGACGGCGGCAGCTACGCCATCGACTACGCCGTCCTGCCGGCCCCCGTGTTTGAGGGTGGGGAGAACATCGCCGTCCAGCAGGGCGCCGGGATGGTGGTCAGCAAGTCCGATGAGCGGCGGGAGTACGCCGCCGTGGAGTTTTTGAAGTGGTTCACCCAGACGGAGAACAACCTGCGCTTCGGCTGCGTGTCCGGCTACCTGCCGGTGCGGAAGGACGCCAACAGCGTCCAGGAGCTGGACCAGGTCATTGCCGCCCAGGGCCTCACGGTGGCCCCCAAGACCTACGACTGCCTCACCGCCATTTTCGGCGAGCTGGAGGGCATGACCCTATACACCAACAAGAGCTTTGAAAAGGGCTACGCGGCCCGGAAGGTGCTGGAATACCACCTCTCGGACCGGGCGGCGGCGGACCGGGCGTCCGTGGTGGAGGCCATGGCCAGGGGTGAGAGCCTGGAGGAGGCCGCGGCCCCCTACCTGACGGACGCCTCCTTTGAGAGCTGGTACGATTCCTTCTGCGCCGCCCTCCGCGAGGCGGCCGGCGGGCAGGAATAGACTGAGACGGGCTGAGATGAGAGGCAATCGTTCAAAAGGGAAAAAATCGTCCATCTTCCGGATGTTCCTGATCCCCCTGATCGGCGTCATGCTGCTCCAGGGGGCCATCACCATCGGCACCCTGGTGGGCCGCCAGATCACCCGGACCCTGGAGGAGTATTCCAGCAGCATGATGAGCCGCCTGGTGGAAAACCGGGGCGTGGTGCTGCAAAACGACATGAACCAGCGGTGGGCCTCCATCCACGAGCAGGAGCCCCTGCTGAACGAGGTCTTGGAGCGGTACCTGGCGGAGACGGGCCAGGGGCTGGAGGCGGCCCTCCGTTCCGACCAGGGGCGGAGCGAGCTGCTGACCCTGCTGTTTCCCGCGTGCCTGGACATCCTGCAAAGCAGCAACACCACGGGGATTTTCCTGCTCCTGCCGGGGCCGGAGGCCGGGGAGGCGGAAGCCTGCGACGGCTTCTTCGTCCGGGACTCCGACCCCGACACCAACCCCGCCAATTACACCGACCTGCTCCTGGAGCGGGGGAGCAAGGAGCTGTCCCGGACCTGGAACATTCCTCTGGACACCAACTGGACCACCCGGTTCCGCCTGGACGGGCCGGGGGCCCATAGCGGCGACCGCTATTTCTACGAGCCCTGGCGGGCGGGGGAGGCCCATCCGGAGGCGGACACGTCGGATCTGGGCTACTGGTCGCCCCCCTTCTGCCTGGAAAAGGAGAAGGACGACCCCCACGAGATGATCGCCTACTCCATCCCCCTGCGGCACGATGGCCGGGTCTACGGCGTGCTGGGGGTGGAGATCTCCTGCCAGAGCCTTTTCGACTACTTCCCCGTGGCGGAGCTCAACGCCTCCCAGCAGTCGGGCTATCTGCTGGCCATCCGGGAGGGGGACGGGCGGTGCCGGCCCCTGGTGGGCAAGGGCATCCTCTATAACCTGGTCCGCTCCGCGGACAGCGGCTTCACCCTGGAGGAGACGGCCTACCGGGACCTGAGCCGGGTGCGGGACGCGCGGCTCAACGGCCAGGGGATCTACGCCGTGGAACGCCCCCTGAAGCTCTACAGCAGCCACGTGCCCTATGAGGACACCCAGTGGGTCCTGCTGGGGCTGGACACGGAGGAGAACCTCTTCGGCATGAGCCACCGGCTGTATATCTGGATGGTGGCCGCCGTGCTCATCGGCCTGGGGGCAGGCGTACTGGGCATCTACCTGGCGGTGCGGCACCTGACCAGGCCCGTCCGGCGGCTGATGGACTGCATCAGCGGCGGCGCGGCGGGCCTCAGGGAATTCAAGCCCTCCAACATCCTGGAGATCGACGAGCTCTACGGCGTGGTGATGGACCTGACGGAGCGGCAGCGGCAGGCGGAAAATATCCTCCTGGAGGAGAAGGAGCGGTACAAGGTGGCCCTGGAGTCCTCCAAAGACATCTTCTTCTCCTATGATCTGCACCGCCAGATTTTGGACATCGTCAACCACCCCGCCATGAGCGGCCAGTGGAGCTGCAGCAGCTATGGGGGCAGCTTCATCGACCCCGCCTGCATCCACGAGGCCGACCGGCCCCAGGCCGTGGAGGCCCTGCAGAGCAAGGCCGACCAGCTGTACGCGGAGTTCCGGCTGAAATGGCCGGAGGACGCGGCGTTTCTGTGGGTGGCCCTGACGGGCAAGGCGGTCTACGACACCGACGGACAGCGGCGGAAGCTGGTGGGCAGTATCCGGGATATTCAGGAGCAGAAGGAGCGGGAGGACGCCCAGCGGAAGAAAAACGCCATGGACGGCGTCACCGGCCTTTACGCATACGACGCCGGCCTCAAGGCGCTGGCGGAGGAGCGGAAGGACCGGCCGGAGGGCGTCATGGCCGTCCTGTTCCTGGACCGGCTGAAGCAGATCAACGAAAAAAACGGCATCGTGTTCGGCGACATGATCCTGGAGGAGCTGGGCCAGCTGGTGCGGGAGCGGCGCCGGGACCTGGAGGCGGAGGCCGGCTGCCGGACGGCGGCCCTGCGGCTGAACCGGGACGAGATCGTCCTGTGGCTGGAGGGCCGGAGCGCGGCGCAGGCGGAGGGATTCGTCCGCGCCCTGCTGGCGGAGGCGGAGGCCCGCTTTCCGGAGGAGACGTTCTCCGTCCGGCTGCAGGCCGGTCTGGCCCCGGCGGAGGGGGAGCGGGACGGGGAAACCCTCATCCGCATGGCAAAATCCGCCCGGATGGCCGCCCGCCCCGGAGGCGGGGCCGTCTCCGTCTACGCCCCGCCCCCGGCGGGAGCGGAGGCCGCCCTGCCGCCCCTCCAGGCGCAAGAGAGCGGCTCCCTGGGCTACGGCGAGGACGTGGGCCTGGTGTCCGTGGCGCTGAACCTCTTCGGCAAGGGCGGGGACTTCCCGGCCCAGATGGAGCTGATGGTCCGGAAGATCGGCCGGTACTATCAGGCGGAGAGCGTGCAGGTATCCCTGCTGCGGGCGGACTTCAACTCCAGCTATCTCAACTACCAGTGGCTGCGGGAGGGGCGGGCCTCCGCCGGCAGCGTGCAGAAATACACCGAGGAGGAGCGGCGGGACTTCTTCGCCTGGCTGGGCGGGGAGGAGGTCCGCAGCTTCTCGCCGGAGGACAGCGGGCGGCCCTCCCTCCAGCGGTTCCTCCACGTCTCCCCGGGCCGGCAGGGGGCGGCCCTGCCCCTGTACGACAGCGGCAGCTGCATCGGAACCGTCTGCATCCTGGGCATCGACCCGGCCCTTCCGGCGTCGCCGGAGGCCCGCCAGGACCTGGCGGAGCTGGGGCGGGTCATCCAGAGCCAGCTCAACCAGCAGCAGCACGACATCGCCAGCAAGGCCAAGAGCGAATTCCTCTCCCGCATGAGCCACGAGATCCGCACCCCCATGAACGGCATCATCGGCATGACGGCCATCGCCCTCCAGAAGGAGCAGAGCCCCGAGCGGGTCCTGGACTGCCTGCAGAAGATCCAGTCCTCCTCCACCTATCTGCTGGGGCTCATCAACGACATCCTGGATATGTCCAAGATCGAGAGCGGCAAGATGAAGCTGGAGGCCCAGGACTTCCCCATGGAGGAAATGCTGGACACCATCCGGGAGCTCATCGCCCCCCAAGCGTCGGCCAAGAGGCTGGATTTCGCGGTGGAGGCGGAGCTGGCCCACAGCTGGTTCTCGGCGGACCGGATGCGCATCAGCCAGGTGCTCATCAACCTGCTGGGCAACGCGGTGAAATTCACCCCGGAGGGGGGCCGGGTGGCCCTGGAGGTCCGGGAGCTCCCCGCCGATGGGAAGGAGGAGGCCCGGGTCAGCTTCACCGTCCGGGATACCGGGGTGGGCATCGCCAAGGAGGAGCAGGACCGGGTGTTCCGGGCCTTCGAGCAGGCCTCCGGCGCCAACCCCGCCAAGCAGCAGGGCACCGGCCTGGGGCTGTCCATCAGCAGCCGGCTGGTGCAGATGATGGGCAGCGGTATCCAGCTGGACAGCGCCCCGGGAAAGGGCAGCGCCTTCAGCTTTACCATTCCCCTGGCCCTGGGCAGGCCCGTCCAGGCCGGGGCGGAGGAGGAGGAGATTTCCTTCGCCGGCTACCGGATTCTGGTGGTGGAGGACAACGAGCTCAACGCCGAGATCGCCCAGTGCCTGCTGGAGGAGCGGGATTTCCAGGTGGATTGCGTCCACGACGGCGCCCAGGCGGTGGAGCGTGTCCGCTCCACGCCGCCGGGGACCTACGACGTGATTTTGATGGACATCATGATGCCGGTGATGGACGGGCTGGAGGCGACCCGGGCCATCCGGGCCATGGAGCGGGAGGACTGCCGCGCCATCCCCATCATCGCCATGTCGGCCAACGCCTTTGACGACGACTTGAAGAAGTCCGTGGCCTGCGGCATGAACGGGCACCTCTCCAAGCCGGTGGAGGTGGAGCGGCTCTATCAGGTGCTCCACCAGGTCCTGCGGCAGGCCCAGGCCGATGCCAAAAAAGACGCCGGGCAGCGTTGACCCGGCCTGTGCGTTGATTTTCATCCAAAAAGCCCGCGGGAACGGAGCGGTTCCCGCGGGCTCTTTATCGTTTGGCGGCGGAGAAGGCGGCGGCCTCCCGGACCCAGGCCATCAATTCGTCGTCCGCCTCCTCCGGGGAGGAGAGCAGCAGGTGGTGGGTCCAGCGGGCGGGGTAGGGCTCCGAGGCCGCGTCCACCCGGGGGGAATCCAGGCGGCGGTTCAGGCCCAGGGTGACGGTGATGTAGTGGTCCGGCCTCTGCGCCTTCTTCCGGACGGGGAGGAAGGAGACGGCGGCAAAAACCCTGGGGTTGGTGTAGGTGATCTGGGTCTTCTGGACCTTGACGGCCACGTTGTCGATCTCTGCCAGGACCCGGGCCTCGAAGGCCTCATAGAGGGGCAGGGCGGCGGGGTCCTTGCTGAAGAAAAAGAGGATCTCAGGGGTCATGGCAGCCTCCTTGCGTTATGAACGGTCTGACTGTAGGCATAGCAGCGTATTATAACGGAAGATGAAGCAGGGAAATTTCTTATGGCCGCTCAAAACCGGTCAAGTCATAATATTCATCCTTCAATCGTATGCGGCTGTAATCAAATTCGGCCTGCAGATTTCTGACATACTCATACGGAGCGGGATGCGGAGATAGATGGAGCTGGGTCTGGATCATTTGCAGTACCTTCGTTTGCGCCGGCTCGATTTGACTGTGTTCCAACAAAAAACGATTGAACTGCTCCTTGTCCATCCATATGATTTGCTCCAGTGGAGTCGTGCTTTTTCCAGCTAGAACGAGAGAAAGGAAATCGGAAAAGCTTCGAGCGAGGGGATAGACCACCTTATCTGTGCAGCTGTCTGGATTGACTGCAAAGACCATTTCTCCGCAGCTTTCTATGAAACAATAGTGTATGCCTTCACATTCCCAGCCAATGATGCGGGCGCCAGCGGGGGTGCAGAAGTTGCCGGGCGCCTCAGACTTTTCCAGGCCAATCCAAGATGTATCCATATTCAATTCCAAGTATTGTTGATATAATGTCATTAATATCCTCGAAACCATGCGGAAATTTTTTGATGAAAAGCGGAATCGATGTGTACCAGGTTAGCCATAGCGTTGTTTCCGCCAAACTGCAGAGGCTGAACATGGCAAGGCAGGAAAGAATCGCTTTCCTGCCTTTTCGATGCACTGATATAGCATGACCGCCCTGCTATTATAAGTATGGTAGAAGCCCTTGTTCCCAGGTCCGCACTTGAGGCCCGGGGGCGCGCCTGATTTCCGGGCCTCAGTGGAACAGGGCGGCGGGATCCTTGCTGAAGAGAAAGAGGATCTCAGGGGTCATAGCGTTCCTTTCCCGCCGGCCGGAATTTTGCCGAGCAATATTATCGGTTCTGGTACAGATGCAGCAGGTATTTTGCGTCCGCCCGGTTCCTAGGGCCGCAGAGGTCTGACGCCGACATAGCGGAAAGGCCGGCAATAAAATCCTGCTTTTTCAGCATGTCGCGGGAGCCGAAGTACTCATACCCGTAGGGCGTCACCGCTCCCCCGGCGCCCTTATATTCGCCAGTGTGGATCAGGTGCCCGTATAAGGCCGTCATTTCCGCGTAGGAAGCGTTTGACGGATCAATATCATTGATGCGGCAGACAAAATCGAAGCTGCCGCCGTCCGCCTCGCCGGTGATTCGCACGATAGGGTCCTCCGCCGTTGCATCCTCCGTATATTCCACATAAATATTTTGGAAGATGCGCCCGCCCATCCATCCGCCGGTGTAGATGCAGTTTTCACCCGGCATCCTCAGGCAGACCTTATCCAGGGAGAAGCCTGAGGATGCCGCGTTCTTCGAACGGGCGGCTGACAGTTGCAGAACCTGATCGCCAAAGGAAGACCCCGCTTTGCCGCAGGCCGCCTGTGAGCTGCGATGCGGCGGACGGCGTGTGTTTAAAACGAGCCCGAGGTCAAATAAATCGCTTGCATAAATTCCCATATCCGCCTCCTGATTTTATTACTTATTGTGTCCGGACGCCTTTGTTGAACTATCAGTCAATTTTATCAAAGTGAAGCCGCTGAAAAATAGCGTTTGCCTCCTGATATGGAAGGTCGTTTGAGAACAGCACGACGCTGCTCAATCCACAGCCCTCAATTTTTCTCAAAAAGCCATATTCCGTTCCCGATTCTCCTGGAAATTCAAAGCAGTAAAAGGACGGGTCATGCTCTGGGGCGGCTTCTATAAGGAAAACGCCCTCATAGGAAAGGACCTTCGCAATGTATTCGTCGAATTCCCCGTTAACAAAAAACAAACCGCTCATTAATTCCGTTTCACCCTTTCGAATGGAAAAGGAATTATTTTCTATATCTTCAAAAGATAAACGTTCTCCATCAACGATATCCAGTCCAATCTTTACCGCATCCCCGTTGTCAATAAAAATTTCCATAGACATGTATGTAGCGCAGGCGGTAAGTCCTGACGTCAGGAGCAGGAGCATCAGAAAAAATCTACACTGATTTTGCAGCATACAAGCCGCCTCCCATTTCAAAAACATAATATGACAGATCCTGCAAAAAATCCGCTTGCCAATCCACACACGCTGAGGAACTGAACAGGTTCCTAGTCCAGTTTCGTAATCTGAATCCGACGGACCCTGTCCAAGGCCTCCGCTTCCGGGGTGCCGCCGGGGAAATAAAACGCCGCCCCGGACGGAGAGCCTTCGACTCCCGCGAATAAGGCGTATTCCCCACCCTCCGCCTCCGGAGCCAGCAGCAGGGACCCGGGGGGCTCCTCCAGATGCTCCACAATACGGTACCCCTCGGCGGCAAGGCCCCGCTCCTCCAGCGCCGCATAGTCCTCCGCGGTAAACCACCCCTCCAGTATAGGCGTCCCGTCCCGGAGGACGGTGATGGCGCCCTCCTCCGCCTCCACCTCATAGAGGCCGTAACCGGAGGTATCCACCCGTACGCGGACCCTCTCGTCCCCCACGGTAAAGGTACGGCTTTCAAAGCCCCACAGCTTCCAGTGGAGCCGGAACTCCCCCTCTGTTTGGCACCCGGCCAGGAGGAGCAGGCACAGGAGCATCGCCGGATAACGGACGCCGCGCATTCCGATCACTTCCCTTCTATTCCGCCATCATCAGCATGGTAAATTCCTCGTACGCCCCATCCCGCCAGACCTGGACGGGGACCACGTCTCCCACCCGGAGATCCCGGCGGAGGTTCAGAAGCTGCTGATAGCTGACGATATCCTGTCCGCAGAAGGCGGTCAGGTAGTCCCCGGGGAGAATCCCCGCCCGGTCCGCGCTGAGGCCCGGGGCCACGTCGTCGATGAGCAGGCCCGACCGGCCGTCGGGCATAGCCTCGGGGATGCGGTTGATAGTGACGCCCAGCACCGGCTGGGGCTGGATCTTCCCGAACTCGATGAGCTCGTTGACCCACCGCAGGGCCAGGCTGGAGGGGATGGCGAAGCCCAGGCCCTCGATGGTGTCGTACTCGCTCATCATCTTGATGGTGTTGATGCCGATGACCTGGCCGTACTGGTTGATGAGAGGCCCGCCGGAGTTGCCGCTGTTGAGGGCGGCGGTGGTCTGGATGAGGGTCATTTTCACCCCGTCCACGTCCACGTCCCGGTTGATGGCGGAGACAATGCCGTCGGTGAGGGTGTTGCGCAATTCCACCCCCAGAGGGTTGCCGATGGCGTAGACCGGGTCCCCCACCTGAAGGTCGTCGGAGACGCCGAAGGCGGCGGCGGGGAGGCCCTCCGCCTCCACCTTCAGCACCGCCAGGTCCGCGTCCTCGTCATAGCCCACCACCCGGGCCTCGTACTCCGCGTCCACGCCGTACTCGTCGGTGACCCAGACCTTGCAGCGGCTGCACCCGGCGATGACGTGGCAGTTAGTGAGGATGTAGCCGTCCTGGGAGAAGATAATGCCGGTGCCTACGCTGCCGTAGAGCTGCTGCTGGCCCAGCACCGCTACCACGGAGGGGGTCGCCTTGTCGTAAACCTCCTTCAGGGTCAGGACCGGCAGGTCCCCGGCGGGGGACAGGGACAGGCGGGTGTCGCCGCCGGTGGGATAGGAGGGGATGGTGATGGAGGTGTCCTCCGGCTCCTCAAGCTCCCAGTAAAATCCGCCCCGGGGCGGAACGCCGTCCTCGGTGCCGGGGAAATCCCGGACGTCCCCGGGGAGGCGAAGGCCGTGGCGGACCACGTACCAGAGCCCCGCGCCCGTCGCGGCCATCATGGCGAGAACGAGCAGGACGGCCAGGGCGATCAGCAGGCGCTTCCGCCGCCGGGAGCGCCTGTTATTCCGGGGGACGACGACCGGAGGCGGAACTGCCGCCGGCAGGGCCATGCAGGCCGGCAGGGGCCGCTGGTAGCACAGGGTCACGGGCTCCGGCTCGGGAGCCGGGGGCTGGCGGTAGGTCAAAACGACCTCCGACGGTTCCTCCAGGAAACAGGGCCGGGGGCCCCTCCATAATTCTTCCATTCTAAAACTTCCTCACACAGATTTAGGATTTTCCTCCCCTGCCAGCTGGACGGTAAAGGAGAAGGTGGTCACGCCGTTTTCGCTTTCGGCGGTGATTTTTTCATGGTGCTGCTCCAGGATGGTGCGGACGATATAGAGCCCCAGGCCCACGCCGTCCTTGTCCTCGCTGCGGGAGCGGTCGGACTTGTGGAACCGCTCGAACAGCAGGGGCAGCTCCTCCGGGGGAATGGTGGGGCCGGTGTTCTGGACGGTGACGATCGCCTTGCCCCCCTGCCGGGCCAGGCCCAGGAAGAGGGTGCTGCCCTGGGAGGCGAACTTGGCGGCGTTTTCCAGCAGGTTATAGACCACCTGGGTCAGAAGGTCGTTGTCCCCCAGGACCATTACCGGGTCCTCGGGGATGTCCACGTCCACGTCCAGGCCCCGCCCGGTGATCTTTTTCTCCATGCTCACCAGTACCCGGCGCATGGACTCGGAGAGGTCGAAGGGGGTCTTCTGCTTGATGAGGTCCAGGCTCTGCAGCTGGCTCACGTCCAGCATCCGGCGGACCAGCCGGGCCAGCCGGCGGCTCTCGCCGGAGATAATGGTCAGATACTGCCGCTCCTCCGACCGGGAGATCACCCCGTCCAGGATGCCGTCGGCGTAGCCGGCGATGGTGGTCATAGGGGTCTTCAGCTCGTGGGAAATGTTGGCGATGAATTCCCGCCGCTGCTGTTCCGTTTTTTGAAGGGAGTCCGCCATAGCGTTGAAGGATTCGATGAGCTCGCCGATCTCATCCTCCCTGCCGGCGTTGTGGACCCGGGCGTCGAAGTTGCCCTCGGCGAACTTCCGGGCGGCGGAGGCCATGTCCCGGATGGGCTTGGTCTGCTGCATGGCGGTGGTGGCCGAGGCCACGAAGGCGATGAGCAGCACCGTCACGGCGGTCATGCCGAAAATTCCCAGGAAGGCCCTCCACATTTCCGTCATAGCGTTGGGCTCCGCGATTGCCAGGACGGGGCCGATGGTCACCGCCCCCTCGGTGCGGGCGGGGATCGCCACCACCGCCCTGGGCTTTTCATAGAAGCCCAGGGCGGATACGCCCGTATACACCTCCCCCTTGGCCAGCTTTCGGCCCAGGGCCAGGGGGAGGGTGATCTCCTGGTTGTCCAGCTCGGCGCTGATGCCCAGAAATTCGCCCCGCTGGGGAATCCAGATGAGGAAGTCCGTGCCGCTCATCTGCTGGGCTACGCCCACCATAGAGCGCAGGTCCTCCTGCTGGGCCAGCCAGCTGCTGGATTTGGCGTAGGCGTCCAGGGCCATCTGGGCGATGATCTCCGCCCGGTCCCGGAGCTCGCTGCGCTTTTCCGTCATAATATAGCTGTAGGTCAGGGAAAAAAAGGACGCCCCCAGCAGGATCAGCGTCAGCGCCACCATGCCTACGGTGACGGTGAAGGTCCGCCAGTAGATGCCCTTGAATCTGCTCATCTGATCAAACTCCTTACTTCTTGGGCGAGACGACCTCGAACTTGTATCCCACGCCCCAGACCGTTTTCAAAGCCCACTGGCCGGACACGTTCTCCACCTTCTCCCGCAGGCGCTTGATGTGCACGTCCACCGTCCGGCTGTCTCCGA
>OFGP01001914.1_pt1 | contig 13442 bp, 18 predicted proteins | sample 1521781 | NCBI WGS metagenome assembly OFGP01 (sample SAMEA3504113, study PRJEB24116) | mouse gut metagenome | biome: mouse gut; feature: mouse-associated habitat; material: faeces | place: Denmark | collected 2011 | reverse complement strand
TCAAAAAGGATGCTGCCGCTTCACGAGTTTTCATTCATTAAAGCGACAGCCCCTTATTTGGATTTTAAGGAGGAAAAATGGCAGTGCAGAGGACCTGTTATCAGGAGAAATATAACAGAAATAAGGTTTGGGAAGTGGCGGACCTGGACGGGGCTTATTACCTCCGGCAATATATCTGTGGGAAGCAGTCCGGCAGAGGGCTCCGAATCAAAAGGAAGTTTATCCAAAGCCTGGGGATTTTTGATTTTGAGGAAATTGGCAAAGAAAGCAGCTTCAGGCAGGGGCACAGGAAACAGCATGGCGTTTTTGCAAAGGAAAAACAGGGCTGCTACAAGCCGCTCTTTCGCTTAATGTATTCCCAGACAGCCCCGCGGGGGATTTTCCAGGTGCGCCCAATCCGAAACGCTTTTATCTCCCCTGCGTTTAGGAGAGAGTATGCGTAATTCCTCCCGATGGACAAAAGTTCACAAAGCTCATCTATGGTTATCAAATCTGAAAATTCTTCCTGATACATGATTCTTCCTCCCGTCTGTTTCGAATTTTTTATATTAATGTTAGCGCCAAATAATTTTCCACAAAGTGTCAGACAATTTTGGAATCTTGTTAATATATAAGAAATGAATAAAAACCAGGTGTAAAAGAGTATAACCGATAACGGAATCATAATCAGAAAGAAGTGAAAGGAACAGGGAAAATATATATTATATTTACAGGCGGTTCCATAACAAATGCAGGGAAAGGCCTGAATGTGTTTCATTCATAAAAACTTAATTTAAAATCCAAAAGACAGAAAATGGGTTGTCTTAATTTCACCTGAACTGTGGAATAAACCATTTAAAAAATTGATTCTTCGGTAAACGGATTCAGAAAGGCAAAGCCATCCAATCAAAGATAAATTTATTTAAACAAAAATAATCAATAAACAAAAGAATAAATGAAAACGATTGGAGGAAAGTGGAATGAAAAGCACAAAAATTGAATTCCGGTGCACAGAAGAAGAAAGAAGGAAAGCGTATGACATGGCGGAAAGGCATGGGCAGAGCATAAAGGATTTGATGCTGGGCGGCACAATCTATAAAAGGGGAAGGAGCGGGCTGAACACAAGAGAGAAAGCGTCCATACAGCGGATGATGACAAGCGTGAATAAAATAGACAGCGGGCTGGACATTGCGGAAGAGACAGAAAAAATCGTAAAGGAGGCCAGGGAACTATGCCAATATTTAAAGCGGTGAACGAATGTTACAAAGGGGAGCGGGATTTCAGGAACCTTGTCTTTTATTCCGTATATAAAAATGGAACCGTGAACCTGTGCGGGGCGCAGGCGGTTCTTATGGGAGACGTGCAGGGCATGTACCGTCAGATGATGGATGTAAAAAAATATTTCCATAAGGAAAACAGCAGACAGGCATTACATTACATTCTGTCTTTTAGCGAGGAGGAAGAGAATTACATAAAGCCAATGGAGGCATTGCGGATTGGATACGCGGTTGCAGCGTGTTTTCCAAAATGGCAGGTCGTTTTTGGCGTCCATGAAGACACGGACAACCTGCACGTTCATTTTGTGGTGAACTGCACTTCTTTTGTGGATGGGAAAGCCTTTGGCATGAGCCTCGTCCAACTGATGGAGAGACAAAAATATGTGGGCATTCTGGCGGAACATTGCTACGAAATGAGCCTGCCGATAGAAGAGCGCAGGAAAAGGATGTTTCAGCGGATAGAGGGGATTGCGGGATAAAAGCATTGCGGGAGAAGGACATTGGAACTATGCAGTGAAAAGTTTCTGGTGCTGAACGCGTTTCAAAGATTCCTGATTCCATGGAAATGCGATATGGTAAAGCCGGGGCGGACGTCCCGGCTTTTTGAAATGTGGAAAAAATCTAAAAGGAATCCGGCAAGGAAACCATGAACCGTTATAGGTGCGCCAAACAGTTTTACATAAGGGAACCATTATAAAAAAGAAAAATTTATATCGGAGACAGAGGAAGGAGGAAGGGACGAAGGAGTCCCGGAAAATAAAATGGATGACAGAATACGGAGCTTGTACGTCAGGACGGTGCAGGAAGAAAATCAGGGTGAGAAAATCAGCAAAAAGACATTGAAAGCAGTCAATGAACTGTTGAAAGAACGGGAGCAGGGAGAAAGCCGGAATGGGGAAGAACTTGCGGAGAAGGTTCTTCTGGCGGCCTGCGTGGCGGAGGAAAACGGGTTTGTGATGGGCTTCAAATATGCGTTCCGGCTGTTTACAGAATGTGTGCAGGAGTGAGAGAAGCACTAAGGAATGTTAGTTTGCAGTACGAAAGATGGATGGGTTTGAAAAGAAATGTGTCAAAGTTTACCTGACACATTTCTTTATTATCAGACAAGAATTTTTGATTAAGATTCTGGATGACATAAAAAGTTTGTTGAGGAAATTTGTATTTTGTATAATTTTGTTACCTGAAATGTGGATATGGCATAAACCTGTTTCCTATGTCCGAAATGACAGGTTATTGGTTAATTAAATCTTGCATACCTGATGTATATAATATATAATGTATACATTAGATATATGTATTATTAAAAATGGAGACAGAAAATGTTTAAATGTGATGGCTGTGGATTATGTTGTATGAATTTAAAAGCATCGCCTTTATATGGTGATTTGGACAGAGGAGATGGGATTTGTAAATATTTTGATTTTGGTACGAAATTATGTCTGATTTATGAAAACAGACCAGAGAAATGCAATGTGGATAAAATGTATGAACTGTATTATGGGGAATTGTTGCAGAGAGAACAATATTATCAATTAAACTATAGCGTATGCAGAACGTTGAAACAAATGGGAAAATAGTTTATTTATTTAGAATGAAGAGGTGGCATATGTCTGCTTTTTTTAGAAAGAAAGGAAATGCGCCAGCAGAGGTTCTGGCAAAATCAGCAGAGGATACGGAAGACTCAAAAATAAAAATTGGAATGGGACAGGCTCTTGACGAATCCATCCGTAATTCAATAACGGAGGCCAATGTAAAGTATACGAGGCCAGCTTACAATCCGGAAACGAGGAAAGCATATTATGATGACGGGAAAGCGCATAAAGCTGCAATAGACCGGGCTTTTTCTGATGGAAAAACGGTAAAGGATCCGTATTCAGGTTCAAAATTGTTTCAAAAGCAAAAGAATGCGAAATTAAAGTACGGAGAAGACTGGCAGCGACATGCAGCGGAGGCGGACCATATCGACCCCTTAAGCCAGATTGCAAAACGTACGGAGAAAAATCCATTTTTAACGACGGAGGATATAAAAGAAATTGGTAACAGAGCAGATAATTTTCAGGTTCTGTCAAGGGAATCAAACCAAACCAGCGCTATGGGAAAAGGAGGCAGCACTCAGGAGGAATGGGGAAATGATGCGGCCCGTATGAATAAATACAGGGAGAGGATTGAATCGGGAGAGACGATAGAGGATATACAAAGAAAGATTAAGAAAACCGGTCAAACAGCTCAAAGGCAAAGCGATAGCATAATCAGGAGAAAAAGCATTACTAATGCTGTCGAAACTGCACATGAAGCGGGTGCGGCAGGAGCGCAGAGTTCCGGCGTCACTGCCCTTACGATGTCGGGGATTATGAATCTGGTTGCTGTTGCGAAAGGAGAAAAAAGTGGAGAAGAAGCGATGGCTGACACAATAAAGGAAGGAGGGAAGGCGGCAGTGACGGGATACGCAATGGGAGGCGGCCTTACGATTGTATCTCAGACATTATCTTATTCATCATCAGAATTTATCCGGGAACTTGCGAAAGCTAATGTTCCGGGAAGGATAATCACTGCTGTTATGGTAACAGGCGACACATTGAAAAAATGGGGGGGAAGGTGAGATAAGCACGCAGGAATGTCTGCTCGCTCTTGGAGACAAAGGGCTTAGCATGGCCACTGCAGGGTATTCCATGGCTGTTGGACAGGCTTTGATTCCGATTCCGGTTGTAGGGGGCGCAATAGGCGCATTGGTTGGCTCAGTGTTGACAGGAAGTTATTATCAGCATTTAATGGAGCGGCTTAAGAGAAAAGAAATGGAACATCAGGAGCGGCTGCGTGTGATTGAAGAGTGCAATGCAGCTGCAGAACAGGCCAGAGCGTTTCAAAAAGAACTGGAGTCATATTTGAGTTCTTACCTTCAGGAATGCAGAGAATGTTTTGATGTAGCGTTATCGTCCATGAAGTTTGCATACCAATCCGGTGATGCAGATGGAGTAATTGCCGGAGCGAATGAAATTACATGCAGACTTGGCGGACAGACGCATTACGAGAGTGTTGAAGAATTTAAAGGATTTTTGGATGATGATTCCGTGGATGTTTTGTAGGAGGGATAAATTATGCCGATACCGATTATATTAGCAGGCTTGGGCGTGGCAGCCGGCGCATTAGGTGCCGGGGGACATTTAAGCGCAAAAGAAACGAATGAGAGAGCGCAGAAAATATCACAGGATGCGCAGAATTTATATAATAGAGCAAAGTATTCTCTGGAACAGCAGCAAAATAAAGCAGAAAAAGCTCTGTTACAGTTAGGGTATGCAAAGAAAAACACACTTGACACATCCATGCGACAATTTGTGAATTCTTATGATAAAATTAAGCATATTCAGGTGACGGAATCCATCGGGATAAATGAAATTTCCAATTTTACGATTGAGCCGCAGGACGTGATTGAAATCAGGCAGATGACGGATATTTATTCAGCTTCCATTGCGAGTGGGGCTACGGGAGCGGCGGCAGGCGCAGTAGTTGCCCTGGCAGCCAGCGGATCTCTTTCGGTAGTGACAGGCAGCCTTGCGACAGCAGGCAGTGTATTAGCTGCCGGGGAAGTGGGAGCGGCGGCAGGAATTGCAGGCTCTGCCCTGTCATTTGGGGCGGCTATGACTCCGTTGGCGGCAGTAGCGGCTCCGGTTATTCTATTTACGGGAATATCAGCTAGTATAAAAGCTGATGAAAACCTGGAAAAGGCCAGAGCCATGTATGCGGAGGCGGAAGCTGCGTCTGAAAAAATGAAAGTTTCAGAGAATTTATGCGGCGCGATTACTGAAAAATCAGAAATGTTTTATGGATTATTAGAGAATCTGAATGAAATGTTTTCAGAGTGTTCTGCTTTAATGGCAGGCGTGGTGAAGAAAAAAGAAAGGAGGGTTTTTAGAAAAGAATTGACGTCTGAAGATTTTACTGAGGAGGAAATAAGGCTCATGGCGGTAACGCGGGCTCTTGCAGGAGCGATGAAGTCAGTAATAGACATGCCTGTTCTGTCAGAAGAGGGGACGATTGCGAAGGAATCTGAAAACGTGTATAGCCAGACCATGGAAAAACTTCCGGATTTCAGCCGGGAAGTCAGGAAAGTAAAACAGACAAATTACGCTGCAAAGCCGATAAGAATAAAATCTTTGAAAGAAAAGCCGATGGATATATCCAATGCAAATGTTTCAAGGGTAACTGTTCTGAGTGGAGCCAGAAACGTGTTGGCGGTTGTATGTGGATTTATTTTTGCCACAGTATTTACCGGAGATATTGCGCAACATATTACAGAAGGCTCCAGCAGATTTTTGTTTTTGCAATCCATTACAGCAAATAAAATAGCGTTGTGGTCAATTATTTGTGCTTCAATTATAATGCTTGTCGGAAATTTTCAGAAATCAAAAATCAAAATAGCATGTAATATAGGGACAGGGACTGGAATAGGCATTCTCTATGTACAATATTGCAGGACAGTCGAGTGGATGGAACATTATATTATTTTTTCAGTAATAGTGTTTTTTGTTTTGGGAGCTCTGGGGTCATTTCTGGATGAAAAAAAGAATGCATGGAAACCAATGCCATATTTCGTCCATATGCTGATAAGTTTTGCTTTCTGGCCTGTTTTATTTTTAGGGTATGCATTTTGCAGCAAATTGCTTGGGTTTTCAGAAGGATTCTGTCTGGTGGTTACAGCATTATTTTCACTTATGGTTTCCCTGGGGGTAATGTGCATTGATGATTAGTCTGGAGGAAGAGTGTGATTACGGGTGGAAACAGATAGAGAGGAAAGTTATATTATTTAGAAAATATTTGTGAATATTCAGGAGAAAATCCCTGGAGGGCGTGCCTTCCGGGGATTTTTTGTTAAAAGTCATTTTCAGTTGGATTGGTCTTTTTGTCAAACAGGTCGCCAATGGGACAGCCCAGAATGTCGCTTAACTTATCCAGGTTTTCAAAGCGGATGGACTGCGTCTGGTTAGTCACCATCCGGTTAAAGTTCTGGTAGCTTAAATCCATCTGCTTGAAAAGCCAGTATTTGGTGTGGTTCTGCTCTTCCAGTATTTCCAGTATGCGTAAACGTACCATGTCATGTCTCCCTGCCTCCAGCGCCTGAACTGTTGTGCAGGCCTGGATTTTTTGGTTATTATACTGGAAAACTTATCCTTGCATAAATGATGTATACAATATATAATGTATACATGAGATATAAAATGTTAAAAAAGATAGGAAATGTCAGAGATGACCTAAAGCAATATAAGGCAGAAATGGAGAGATGTAAGCAGGGAAATGATAAAAAAGAGGATTATACATATACAATTGGCAGAACAAGGAAACGACCAGAAGTACAGAAAAAGAGACTGTGGCCGGAGCCTTTCAAAAACCATCAGGTGGTAGGAGGTAATGAACCAATCCACAGTATCTTAAAATAGCATAGCCAAACCTATAGAAAAGGTAAAGAATGGCTATGACAATACTAATAGTAGGAAAGTAATGGAATCTATGTATTGAAAGAGATGATGAGAGTAAAAAAATATCCGGAAAATGAAAACTGGAAACAGGAAATGCGGTGTGGAAAAGGAGGACAAAATGTTTTGTGGACAATGCGGTGAAAAATGGCAGGAAGGCTGGAAGGTCTGCCCAAAATGTGGGTGGAAAGCAGGAGATGTGGAAGAGGCGCAGTATGTGCTTTTTCCACAGATCAGGGGGAAGAAAAGAGAGAAAATAAATTCTGTTTTTCGTGTGATACATAAAATTGTCATATTAGTTACAGTGGTTATGGTGGCTGCCCATATATACGGAGAATTTCAGGAAGCGGAAAATTATAAAGCTCTTTTGTATGTTATGAGATTTATTTGTATGTGCGGTCCGTATTTTGTATTGGAATTTGTAGTTGAAGAAATAAAATGGATGATGTTGTTGCAAAAGAATCAGGTTTCGGCGACCTGCCCTGCCGGAGCAGTTATGGGAACAGAGTTCGTATATATCCTTATGGGAGTGATAGCAGGAATTATGTTTATAAATCCATCAGCCGGACAGGAATGGGAAATGATGGCAGCAGTGGTAGATGATTCTGTTGTAGATTATTTAATCACCATGAAAGGGGCGATTATCTTATTAATTTTGGCGGCTTTCATAAAATATATGCAGGGGAAATGGATGGAGCCAAAGCAGGTCAGGAAAAGCTGATTTTTAATACAGTTTGAAGAAACTGAAAGAATAGCGTAATGATTTAAGATAAGTAAATGACAGGAGGAAGATGAAATGATATGTAAGTATTGTGGAAAAGAAATACAGAAAGAATGGAAGATATGCCCTTCCTGCGGAACGGAAATTTTAGCGGAAAAAAAAGATACGGAAACAGAATGCAGGGAGTACAGGCTGAAAGGAATGCGGCGTACCGGTCGATTTTCTTTTCAGGACATGACGACGGATATAAAGGTGGAAGACGGGAGCGTCCATGTGGTTACAAAGGGTGTGAAAGAATCAGAGAGCCGGTTCCACAAACAGGAGGTACAGAACATAGACCTTCCCCTGCTGCCGGTCTGGAAAATTTCAGATATTCTGCGCCTGGCAGTATTTGGGCTGCTGGCATGGTTTACTTACGGACTCAGCATGGTTGCAGTGTTATTCAGCATTAAGATTATGGTGTCAAGGCATGTGAGGATAAAGTTAAATTCAGGGAAAACAGTAAAAATTCCAATCTGCCAGAAAGGGGATGCATCGGAATTTTTAAAGGAATTCCAATATCCATTATCAGAGATTGAAAAAAATAATGCAGATAGAATAGAAGATAAAAAATGGGCCCGGAGGGAATGGATTACTTCTGCGGCATTGCTGGCACTTGCGGCTGCCGCCATAGCAACTGGCATAACACTGAAATCTGAGAGTATGAAGAATTCCGAAGCGGAAGATGAAGAAACCGGAAATACAGAGATATTTAACAGTACAGAGGATAAAGCATTGGAAGAAGGAATGGAGGAACGGTCGGAAGAAGCGGAAAGCATGACGATAGAGGAGTATATCAGTCATTGCGAGAAAATTACAGGAGAGGAACTGGCCAGAAATCCGGAAGAATATATTGGAAAAGATATTATACTGGAAGGAAAATTTAATATTTTATCCGATTCCATAGTGATAGACTGGTTCGCTGACAGTGGAATTATAAGGGTTGATTATGACGGAAAAGCGATAGATGCGCAGGGAAGTGTTGTGGGAAATGTGATGTCAGGAGATTATGGATATGTAGCAGGAAGATATGGAGGGGAGGATGAATGGGGAACCAGGTATATTACTGCGGAAATTATTATTTTAGATAACGGAGCAGATGAAGATACAGAAACAAATATTTCAGAGGTGCAGGATTATATTTTTCCGGAAAGTGGAAGCAGATATCTTTCAGAAGAAGAAGTAAGAAATGTGGAAACAGACAGACTTCGGATAGCAAGAAATGAAATATTTGCGAGACATGGGTACATATTTAATGATGAAGAGCTTCAGAGTTATTTTAGCAATACTTCATGGTATACGGGGACAGTTCCGGCGGAACAGTTTAATATGGATGAAGTGTTGAATGATTTTGAAAAGAAAAATGCAGAATTGATTGGTAAAGTAGAGGATGAAAGAAATGAGGCAGAAAGGTCAGAAGAATTTACCATTCGTGCAGGAGTGTATGTAAACGACCAGTTGTTTGAAGACCATAAGGCTTTATTAACTTTTATTTATTATGAAGGTGATGAAGTTGGAGTGGAGTTTTCAACAGAACCTCAGTTGAACAGTATTGTCATGTATGGAGTCAGGACTGATGAAAGAACCATACAGGTGGCAGAAGAATACACAGGTGTCGTGGCAACTCTTACCTGGGATAACGAAAATGAAGTAACGGTGACGTGTTCGGGAGAATTTACAGGCATGGACAGTGCTCTGTTTGATAAAATGGTGAATACGCATTACACACTGGAATCAGAACTTTAACTGCGCTGTTCTGAAAGAGATAATGAAAATGGAAAATATAACAGGTATCAAAGAGGCAGGAGAGCCAGATGTGCACCAGAATGCAGAGAGGTTTGAAATCAGGACAGCGTATTACTGCGCCTGTCATGAAGCGAGGGAAAAATGGATGATACATTAAGAAAGATATGTCAGGAAATAGCAGAGAGCACAGGCGATATAAGCCGGAAGGAAGTTTCGGTAGCTTTAAAGTTATTTAAACAAAAAGAAAGGGAACAGCAGCAGGAAGATTATGAGGAAAAATTAAATTATGAGACAGCAGGACTCCTTGTGCCTGGTATGGAGCAAAACGGAGTGAAGACGAAAGAAAATGTGGAAGGCATTTTGGAAAGGATTCAGAGTATGGCTTTTGTGGATGGTCTCAGGTATGCAATCAGAATGTTGGAAGAAAGTATTGCATCAGGAGATTGATGGTACACAGAAAACCACCGATTTCCATACTGAGGATGGCCATGCGACATGCAGGATGTATTCAGAAGATGAAATTGTTTTCTGTATTGCCGGCGTATTTCTGATGCAGGCAGTGTAACGGAAAAGTTCTGGAAGAAGGCAGAAGGGTGGTGAGAAAGTCTGCAGGAGTTCTGGTAAATCCCCATAAATCAATTACATATTATAACAGTGAAACCACAGATTCAGGCAGGAGGGAACCCCTCCTGCTTTTTTCGCGCGGAAAGGAGGCGAAAGGATGAGAGGGATTGAAATTGCAGTGATTATCTTAAGCTGCGGCGTACGTCTTCTGGAAATACTGGACGAGGACTGAACGCAGCCGGACTGCCCTGAATCCCGGAAAAAGGTAAGTGAAACCATATCACAAACCGGACAGGAAACCATACTGCAGAAATACAGAAGGCACATCCGGACGGGAAGCCATACTGCAGAAACAGAACACAGAAGGAGGAAAAAATTATGGCAGCAGAAGCAGAACATATGTTTTGTGTAAGAGAGACGCCTTGGCACAGGTCGGGGACAGAGGTACAGGAGGCCCCGGATTCCAGGGAAGCGGAGGATATGCAGCTTCCGGCTGGGCAGCATATGGACAGTCCGGGGAAAGAGTCTGAAGCCCTCCGGGAAAAGAAGCTGTCAGATAAACAGGTCATGGGGTACATGGAAATACTGCTGCCCATGGAGGACGGTTCCATGCCTCAGCAGGAAAAGAAGGTAAAGCGTCTGGGGGAGGATATGAAACTGCGGTATTTCGACGCGCCGGATTTACAGGATGTGGGGAAAAACGCGTATCGTTTTATCAATGCGGTGTCAGATTTTGCCACCCGTGCACAGCCGCTGGCGAAAGCCGCATAGCAGAGGAGGGACCTGAGATGGAAATATTCCGGGAGGCAGTTCCGGAGGACAGCAGAAGAGAAGAAGGCGGAGCGGCGGTTCCGGCGGGCGGCAGTCAGAAAACTGCGGAAAGGAAGCGTCTGGAGCAGGCCTTCTGCCGGAAAATCGGGAAGGAACTGGCCGGATTCAAAAAGAAAGTGCTGCGGATAAACAAAGAGGAAATCTATGCGCTTGCTTATCGAATAGACTGTATGATACGGATTTATGAGATTCTGGCGGAACGGAGTACAGAGATGGAGGACCGGGAGCTTGCCTGCTGCCTCAGGGAAAAGAAGCTCCTGTGGAGCCTGTATCTGGGGTGGCTGAAAGCTCCGGCGCCGGGGGAAGAGGAGCTGGAATACAGTTTATCTTCCGGAATAGAGGAAATCTGCCGGGAAGCGGAGCGGGAGCAGAAAGGGAGGAACACGGAGGAACAGCAGATTTCAAAAACGGAAGGAACAGAATCCCCACTGGTTCCGGAAGCAGCGGATCATGAAAAAATTTCAGAACCGGAAGAAAGGAAAAATACAGATGGAAAAACTCGCAGCGACAAAAAATCTGTCTCATGAGGAATGGCTGAAGAAAAGGAAAGCGGGTATCGGAGGTTCGGATGCCGGGGCAGCCGGCTGGATGAAAAGCGGCTGAGAGAAGAACGTCCGGAGATTTATGAGCAGTATAAAAAGACCATACAGAGCAGACGGTTTACGGTGAAAGCAGCGTAAGTGGTACGGGAGGCAGGAAAACCTGCCTCCTTTTTCTGCCTGTTTACAGGACATCTGCAACCGGACATACCATAAGCGGCGGAACATGCCGGATGGAAGAAGGGATGAAGCATACAGAGCAGGAGAGAAAGGAAGTGGAGAATGTGGCATCCAGTGCAGGATTAAAAGAAGAACTTTCCAGGAAAGCCGGAACCATAAAAGAGAAAGAGGAGCTTTCCGCAAAGACCGGAAATGTAAAGGAAACAGAGGGATTTTCTGCAAAGACCAAAAACGTAAAGGAAACAGAGGGATTTTCCGCAAAGACCAAAAACGTAGAAGAGAAAGAGGAATTTTCCGCAAAAACCGGGACAGATACAGACGCATGGAGGCCCATCCGTCTGCTGCGGGCGGATGAAATTGAATGCCGGGTGTCCACTATCAGTGAAAAAGGGTTAAGTCTGCTGCTGTTCAAGGACGCCCGCGTGGACCAGAAAATACTGGACGAAACCTTCACGCCCTTTGGATGGAAGCGCACCCACCAGAGCATAGACGGGAACCTCTACTGTACTGTGGAGATCTGGGACCCGGAAAAAAGCCAGTGGATTGCGAAACAGGACGTGGGGACGGTCAGTTATTCCGAGAAGGAGAAGGGACAGGCATCCGACTCCTTCAAGCGGGCCTGCTTCAACTGGGGCCTGGGGAGGGAATTATATACAGCCCCGTTTCTCTGGGTCCCGGCGGGAAGCGCAGCCATCTGCAGGGAAGGGGAGCGGTATGTCACATCCGACCGTTTCCATGTACAGCACATCGCGTATAATCCGAATCGTGAGATCACAGAACTGCGGATTGTGAATGGCAGAGGGCAGACCGTATATGAATTGAAACAGAAAATGAAACAGCACTCCGCCCTGTCTGCATATATGGAAGAGCTGAAGCGGGAGCTTGCCCGCACCGGGGTCACCATGGAAGCGGTACTGGAGCGCTATGCCCTGAAGGAGCCGGGAGAGATGACAGAGGAGATTTATAAAAAAGCTCTGAGGAGCCTGAAAAAGACCAGGACGAAAGAGGCGGCATAAAACAGAACCGGAGAACCGGCAGAAAGAAAAAGGGAACAGGAAGGAGAGAGGACATATGTGGATGGGATATGAAGAATTTACAGAAGCAGTGAGAGAACGGATGGAGCAGGAAACAGGGGAAGAAGGGAAGGTATCCTTCTGCAGCCTGAAGAAAAACAACGGGATACGACAGGATGGCCTGGAAATCAGGGAAGAAGGGAGCCGGGCGGGGACCGTGCTCCGGATGGAGAGACTGTATGGACTGTACCGGGAAAGGGGCATGGACCATGCCATAAACCATATCCGGGAGATGCTGGGGAGAAAGCCGGACCCTGCAGCCTGGGACATCCCAGGGGACTGGGAAGAGGTCAGGGGAAACATCCGCCTGGTGCCGGTCCATGCAGACTGGAACCGGGAGATGCTGGAAAACTGTCCCCACCGGAACCTGCTGGACCTGGCGGTGGCATACCGTCTGGAACTGGAGCATGAGAAATACCGGGCGTCCACCTTTATACCGGCATGGTTTCTGAACCAGTGGGGCATTACGGAACAGGAGTTATGGGAAACTGCCATGGAGAACCTGCAGGGAGAAGCGTATAAGACAGAGTCTCTGCCAGAATTCCTGGGGACATTTCCGTGTCCGGAGCAGGAGGGGGGGGCGGCGGGCACGGGACAGGAGAACTTCTGCGGTGTTGCGAGGCTTTATGTGCTGACAAACAGAGACATGCATTACGGGGCGGCGGGTATCTTACGGAAAGACCTGCTGGAAGAATGCGCAGGGAAACTGCAGGGGAATTTCTATATCCTGCCCAGTTCCGTACATGAAATACTGCTGCTGGCAGAGAGGCCGGAGATGGAAGCCGAAGACCTGAGGGAGATGGTACGGTGTGTCAACCGGGAGGAAGTGAGCCGGGAAGAATGGCTGTCAGAGAATGTTTACTATTACGACAGGGAAAAAGGAGAGCTTGAGATTGCCCTTTAGCCATATAGCTGTAAAGTGACAACTGAAGCTATGTTTTCTGATGAAAAATGCCAGATTTCCTTTATATAGGGAATCCGGCATTTTTATTATATTCCATTTCTATATTTAGAAATTTGACCTC
>OFGP01001905.1_pt1 | contig 13471 bp, 14 predicted proteins | sample 1521781 | NCBI WGS metagenome assembly OFGP01 (sample SAMEA3504113, study PRJEB24116) | mouse gut metagenome | biome: mouse gut; feature: mouse-associated habitat; material: faeces | place: Denmark | collected 2011 | reverse complement strand
CAAAATCCACCTTGACAACCCCTCCTCCCCCATGTTAAACTGACCCTGCCCAGCAAAAAAAGAAAGGAGTGCACGGTGATGTGGTGGAAAAACAGCTTAATTCTCCAGTTTTGCGGCTGCAATAAAGCCATCCACGGGATCAGTGCGCCCTTTTTCAGCTGACCGCAGGTCAAAAGAAAAACGCGCGCCGGTCCTTTTCTGATTCTGATTCTATCGAAAAAGAAAGGATGGCGCTATTTTTATGCCTAAATATCAACCATTATTTTCCCTCCCCAGACAAAAACGAGCCCTTTTGCTGTTGGAGTGGTGTACCGCTTTCCGCCCCGCGGGAAGCATATGGGTCCTGCTGCTGGCCCTGCGGGGCTTCTCCCTGGTGGAAATCGGCACGGCGGAGGGGCTGTTCCATGTGGTCAGTCTGTGCTGTGAGCTGCCTTCGGGGCTTCTGGCGGACGTGATGGGACGAAAACGGACCCTGGCGGCCAGCTTCGCTATGTTTCTGATCTCCGCACTGCTGATGGCCGGTTCCAGCGGATTCGGCGGGGCGTGCCTCTCCCTGGCGGTGTCGGCGGTGGGATACAACCTCCAGTCCGGTACCCGGGAGGCCATCACCTATGAGAGCATGCTGCAGGCCGGTCGGGAGGCGGAGTATTTGAAATTCTCCTCCCTGCAGAACGGCGTCTACCGCTTCAGCGACGGCGGAGCCATGCTGCTGGCAGGGGCCACGGCGCTGCTGGGCTGGCGGACGGCATACCTGCTGGACGCGGGCATCGCCCTCATGGGTCTGGCGGCGGCGCTGAGCCTTACGGAGCCGGTGTGCGAGGGGCGGGAGAAGGGCGGCGCGGCCCTCTCCTCCCTGCCGGAAGCCCTGGGGGAGACGGTGCGGGGCGCGTGGACGCTGCTGCGCTCCGATGGCGCGGCGGTGGGGATCATGCTGGTCAACGCCCTGGTGGGGGCCTGCGCTACGCTGACCCGGTTTTTCCTCCAGCAGCGGGTGGAAGAAGCGGTATCCGCTCCCGCCCTGCTGGGGCCGGCGCTGTTCGTACTGGGACTGGGCGGCGGATTGGCGGGGCTGCTGACCGGCAGGCTGGACCGTCTGTCCTACGGCAGGGCGGCGGCGTTGGTCGGCGCCGGGACGGCGGTATGCGCCCTTCTGGCCCGGGGGACGTTCCTGCCGGCGCTGCTGTGCAGCGGACTGGCGGCGGGCCTGCTGGACGACGCGCTGCAGCTGGTCAGCGACAAGCGGCTCAACGACCGCTTCCCCTCCGCCCAGCGGGCCACCCTGGTGTCGGTTTCCTCCATGGCCTTCTCCCTGTTCATGATTCCCCTCTCGCCGCTGTTCGGTTGGTTTTTTACGTGAATCATCGGGAAATCATAAGGAAATCCTAAATATCCGCCCCTTGCTATTCCGGGAAAAAGCGGCTATAATGCAAAAAAGGAAAATTCTGGTCGCTGGGAGGTCATCCGATTGAAGGAATTTTGGAACAACCTGTTTCTGGTCAAACCCGCCCCCGAGCCGGGCTGGACGGTGAGGCGGCGGGAGCTGTATTATGCGTGGCGGATCTTTATGGTGTTCTGCGCGGGGCTGTGCATGGGGCTGGCCCTGCTGGTGCTGGCGGTGGGGCCCTATTCCAAGCGGGCCCTGATCGACTACCTGTGCCATTGGCAGACGCTGCTGCTCAATACCCTGCCGGTGGGCCTGCTGGTCCTGCTGTTCTACGGCGTCGCCGGCAGAACCGGGGCGGCGTTCCTCCTGGGGGGCGGCATCGCCTTCGGCTTCAGCCTGGGCAACTACTATAAGCTCCAGTTCCGGGACGACCCCCTCTACTTCGAGGATATGCTGATCCTCCGGGAGGCTAAGGCCATGGCCTCCGGGGACCACTACGCTCTGTTTATTGATTGGCAGATTATCCTGGCCGTATTCTGCCTGCTGCTGGGGTGGGCGCTGCTGCGGCTGTTGGCCCCGGGGCCGGCAAGGCCCTGGTGGAGGCGGTGCGCCTGCGCCCTGGCCGCTGTGGCGGGCGCGGCGGCGCTGTCGCCTGTGCTCCTGGATGGGAAAATCTATCAGGATACCCAGAATTTTGCCCACCTCAACCAGTGGAGCGCCACGCAGAACTATATTTCCCACGGCTTCTGGTACCCCTTTCTCCACAGTATTTCCGATTTTGTGGAAACGCCTCCCGCCGGCTATGACGAGGAGGAGGCCGCCCGGCTGCTGGCGGAGTATCCGGACGCGGACATTCCGGAGGAGAGGAAGATCAGCGTCGTGGGCCTGATGCGGGAGGCTTATGTGGATTTCTCCCGGTACGATGTGCCGGGACTGGACGTCAGCGGGTATGAGGTCTACCACGCCCTGGAGGCGGAGAGCTATACCGGCGACCTGGTGACCAACATCTTCGCCGGAGGGACCGTGGATACGGAACGGTGCTTCCTGACGGGGAACTATCAGCTGCGAAATTTCCGGGGCAACGCCAATTCCTACGCCTGGTACCTGCGGGAGCAGGGGTACGCCATTCAGGGAAGCCACCCCTACTACCAGTGGTTCTATAACCGGCAGAACATCAACGGCTATCTGGGCTTCCAGCAGTACCGCTATCTGGAGGGGGACTATGAGAAGATGACCAGCGCCCCCTACCCCGAGGATTCCATCCTGCTGCCGGAGATTTACGCGGATATGCAGAAATGCTGGGCGGAGGGAAAGCCCTGCTTCTCCTTCTCCGTCAACGTCCAGAGCCATGGGCCCTACGCCACATGGGATACCGGGGCGAAGGAGTACCTCGCCGGGGACGGCTATACGGCGGAGTGCAGAAACGCCGTAAACGCCTATATGGACACCATCATGGAGACGGACCGGGAGCTGGCGGCGTTTATCGACCGGCTGCGGGAGGACCCGAATCCGGTGATTCTGGTGACCTTCGGGGACCATCTGCCCTGGATGGGGGACGGCAACGTCTTTTATGAGGAGATGGGCATGGACGTGAGCCCGGCTACCGACGAGGGGTTCTACCGCCACTATACCACCCGGTATCTCATCTGGGCCAACGACGCCGCAAAAGAGATCATCGGACATGACGTGGCCGGCGAAGGGCCGGCGGTTTCGCCCTGCTACCTCATGAACCTGGTCTTTGACCAGCTGGGCTGGGAGGGGCCGGGATTCATGCAGGCCATGGATGAAATGATGGAGGTGTTCCCCATCGCCTCCACCACCGGGCGGACTATGACCGACGGCGTGCTGGCCGACCGGGTGCCGGAGGAGCGGCTGGAGCTGTACCGGCGGTTCCAGTACCTGCAGCACTATTGGCGGAGCGAGTTTCTGTATAAAGATGTAATGGGGGAGTGAGCCTCCTGACCAGCGAACAAACGTGCAGAAGGGAAAGGATGCGCAAGCATGGGCGGCAGCAAAAGGCAAATGAGGCTGTATTTGATTTCTGTGCTTGGCGTTTGCTTGGCGCTTGGCATAGCGGCAGCTTTTTCGCGGGGACATGCCATATACCAGATTTTGCAAAAGGGATTTACCGCTTTTCCTGTAATAGCCGCCGTCTTGACGAGGCGCATAACGAAGGACAAAACGCAGTGGCGCATTTCTCTTAAAGTCTGGAAGGATAAGAGGTTATGGGCCTTCTGCGCCTTTGTTCCCGGAATTCTGATTGCGGCGGGCGCGGCGCTGTATTTTCTGCTGTTTCCCGAACAGTACAGCGGCAATTTTCGTCTTGGCGGTCTGACAGGTACAGAGCAGGTCCTGCAAATCGCGAACCCGCTGCAATTCGGCCTGATCTGTATACTCATTGCGGCAGTATGCATCCCAGTTCAATTGCTGGAGCTTGGCGAGGAGATCGGCTGGCGGGAATATCTGCTTCCGAAGCAGGTTTCCATGTATGGCGCAAGAAAAGGAATCGTTCTGAACAGCCTCTTTTGGGGAGCGGCGCACTTGCCCCTGATCTGCCTGGGCTTTAATTATAGTCCGGAAAACGTAGGCGCGCCCTGGAGCAACATGCTCATGATGATGCTTGTTTGCATGACGACAGGCGTGATCTGCTCCTGGGTCATGGTGCGAAGCGGCAATGTCCTGTATTCCGCAATCGTCCATGGAGTTGTGAATGTCATCGGCGAGATCCCGGTCTTTCTCTCCGTTTCCGGAGAAAGCGGGCTGCTGGGACCGAATCCCACCGGGCTGGTCAGTATGTCGGGGTTGATCCTGTGCGCGGCGGCACTGTTCATATGGCTTCCCGGGGTGAAGAGCGGCGAAGCGGAAATGGCGGATTTCCGCCCAGTCCAAAAATAAAATTTCCCCTCCGACAGGATTTTCTCCCATTTGCATCGGACAAGCCGTAAAATGGAGAAAAATCTGCGGAGGGGAAGCCTATGTACACACCCAAAAACGCCCTGTATCAGTCCAGCCGCATCCATATGCTGCCCATCGAGCGCATCACCCCCAATCCCCGCCAGCCCCGGCGGCACTTCCCGGAGCAGCCCCTGCGGGAGCTGGCGGACTCCATCCGGCAGCACGGGGTGCTCCAGCCCCTGAGCGTGCAGAAGGCGGACGGGGCCTATGTGCTGGTGGCGGGGGAGCGGCGGCTGCGGGCCGCGGGGCTGGCGGGGCTGACCCACGTGCCCTGCATCCTGGTAAAGGTCACGCCCCAGGACAGCGCGCTGCTGGCCCTGGTGGAAAACCTCCAGCGCAGCGACCTCCACTACCTGGAGGAGGCCGCCGCGATCTCCAGGCTCATCACCACCTACGGCATGAGCCAGGAGGAGGCTGCCCGGCGGCTGGGACGGTCCCAGCCCGCGGTGGCCAACAAGCTGCGGCTGCTGCGGCTCAGCGATGAGTGCGGCGAGCTGCTGCGGAAATACGAGCTCACCGAGCGGCACGCCCGGGCCCTGCTGCGCCTGGAGGAGGAGGACGCCAGGCTGTCGGCCCTGCGGTACATGGGGGAGAAGCGGCTGACGGTGGCGGCGGCGGAGGAGTACATAGAGGCCCAGCTGCAGAAGAAGCAGCGGGAGGCCAAGGGCAAGAAGCCGCTGTTCATCATCAAGGACGTGCGGCTGTTCCTCAACAGCGTGGACCGGGGCATGGAAACCATCCGCCGGGCCGGCGTGGACGCCCGGTTCGACCGCCAGGACAGCGAGGAGTCCATCACCATCACCATCCAGATCCCCAAGCAGCCGGCGGCGAAAGGCGGCCAGTCCTGACAGGCTACCGCACCCGGAAGTCGTGCCTGGCCGCGGCCTCCTCCCGCCGCAGCTTCTCACCGGCCAGGGCCTCCAGGCACTGGCCGATGATCTGGTTGGACAGGAGGAAGCCCTCCGGCGTCAAATGCCACCGGCCACTGCGCAGGACGGCGTGGCCGCTCCGCTCGAATCGCTCCAGCGCCGCCTGCACGGGGCCGAAGGGCAGGCGGAAGCGGTACTCGAACTCCTGCCGGGAGACGCCCTTGGCCAGGCGGAGCCCTAGCATCAGATATTCCACATCCCGCTCTCTGGGCGGGATTCTTTCATTTTCCGAGAGGATGTCCCCCTGGGCCTCCACCCCCAGGCAGTAGGCGTCCAGGTCCCGGATATAGGCGTAGCGCACGTCCCCCAGGTCGGAGTGGGCCCCGGGGCCGAAGCCCGCGTACTCCCCCAGGGTCCAGTATTTCAGGTTGTGCCGGGACTCGTACCCGGGCTTGGCGAAGTTGGAGATCTCGTACTGCCGGTACCCCAGCTCCCCCAGCCGCTCCACGGTCCACAGGTACATGTCCGCCTGGGCGTCGTCGTCCGGCAGGTCCAGCGTCTCCAGCATGTCCCGCAGGGGGGTCCCCTCCTCCACCTTCAGCCCGTAGCAGCTCAGGTGCTCCGGGGACAGGGCGGCGGCCTTTTCCAGGGTTTCCTTCCAGCTCTCCAAGGTTTGCCCCGGCAGGCCGTAGATCAGGTCCAGGGACAGATTCTTGATTTTCGCCCGCCGGGCCGCGGCGGCGGCCTCCTCCGCCTGGGCGAAGGTGTGGGGCCGGCCCAGGATTTTCAGCTGCTCGTCGTCGGCGGACTGCACCCCCAGGCTCAGCCGGTTGAACCCCGCCCGCCGCAGGGTACGGAGGACCTTCCAGTCCCCGGCGCTGTCGGGGTTGGCCTCCAGGGTGACCTCCGGCTTTTTCGCCAGGCGGTACCGCTTCTCCACGGTTTTCAGAATCTGCCGCAAGCGCTTCTCCCCCAGCCAGGAGGGAGTGCCGCCGCCGAAATAGACGGTGTCCACCTCGTGGGCGGCGGCGCGGGGGGCGATCTCCGCCAGCTGGCGGCAGAGGACGGAGACGTAGCGGTCCATCTTTTCCTCGCTGTTGGGGAGGGAGTAGAAGTCGCAGTAGATGCACTTGCTCTTGCAGAAGGGGATATGGATGTAGAGCCCCAGGGGCTTGTACTCTTTTTTCACGGACGTCACCTCGGTTGGAAATTCCCTCCTATTGTAACCGAAAGCGGGACGGCGCGCAAGGGGGCTAACGGGTCGATTTCCGCTTCCTCCCGTAAAAGAAGAACAGAAGCCCGCCGGTAACAGCGGCCGCCGCCGCCACCAGGATATAGGGCGTGTAGCCGGCAGCAGGCAGGACCGGCTTTTGCGGGGCGGTCAGCTTGCCGGATTCGATAAGAGCGTCGACAAGGGGAAAACAGGAGGTCATAATGCAATCCGGAATGTCCAGGCAGATCCAGAAATTCCGCATGCCGTACATATAGGCGACATATCCCCAGGTTTTCCCATGTTCATCTGTGTATATCTTGGAAATATAACTCGCCTGCTCCTCCGTACCCCGCAGGGCGTCCAGAAATTCCGGCGTAAGCTCCAGCGTCTCTTTCTCATCCCAGGCGCCGGGATATTCCCAAAGCTGGATATAGCTGCCAGGTTCCATGCTGAAATTGGCGAATTCCCCATGATAGTCCCGAAACTGGCTGCCGTGCTCCTCTTCGAAGGAGATGTGGTCGTAGACCAGATACAAGTCCGCCATGGGCGCCCAGCCGGTGATCTCCCTGCCGTCCTCCCACCGGCTGGCCAGCGCCCATTTGCCCTGGTAGGTATAGCCAACCCAGAGGATTTCCCCATTCTCGTACTGGGCCTTGACCATGCTGCCGTTCGGGGCGTCCCACAGTGTTATGAAGCCCTCCGGCCCGTTGGCGTAGTAGCTGCGGGCATTGTACTCGCACTTCTCCCGGTGGTTTTCATAAAACCGGTCGCTCTGGGGCTCCCACATGATGTCCGCGTAAGCGGGGGCCGACAGGGCCAGGAGGGTGGTCAGAATCAGCAGGCAGGTGAAAAATTTCTTCATAGCAGATACCTCATTTCTTTTTCGTCCAAAATTTCCGCAGGAAATACGCGGCCCCTCCCGCCGCCACCGCCGCTCCCGCCGGAATCCAAGGCGCGCGGGGCCGGGAGGGCGGTACGGGGGTCTGGGGGGCGGTGATGATGCCGCTGTAGATCAGGCTGTCCACCGGACCGATGCAGCACATAAGCCCGTCGCATTCGGGATTGTCCAGCAGAATCCAAAAGTTCCGGATATCGGACAGCTCCCTTACAAACCCCCAGTTCCAGCCGTCCCGATCGATGTAAACTTCGGAAATACAGCCATCCTGGCCCGCCGTGCCCCGGAGGGCGTCCAGAAGCGCCGGGCGCATCTCCAGCCACTCCCTGGGCCAGGAGTCGTAGGGGTGTTCCCACAGTACGAAATACACCTTCCCCTCCCGGAGGGCGTAGTCCCCGAGCTCGCCGCCGTACTCCCGGAACTGGTCCCCGTATTTCTCCTGGAAGGAGATGTGGTCGTACCGCCGGTACAGGTCGGCCAGCTTCACCCAGCCGGCGGTTCCCGTCCGGTCCTCCCGCCGGCTGACCAGGGCCCAGCTCCTGTAGGTGCAGCTAGTCCACAGGACTTCCCCGTTTTCGTACTGAGCCCGCACCTCGCTCCCGCCGGGGGCGTCCCAGAGGGTGATGAAGCCCTCCTTTCCGTTGGCGTAGTAACGCCGGTTTTCGTATGTGCACTGGCCCCGATGGCTCTCGAAGAAGCGGTCGCTGGGAGGGTCCTGCCAGGCGTCCGCGCAGGCGGGCGCGGCCAGGGCCAGGAACGCCAGCAGCGACAGGAATGCCGCAAACAGATGTTTCACGTGAAACACCTCACTTTTTCTTTTTCCAGAATTTCCGCAATAAATACGCCGTGACGCCCAGGGCGGCTCCCACCAGGACCCACGGCAGAAACCGCGTGCCTAAGTACAGCGCCGCCGCCGGTCCGGCGATCACGTCCGCGTGGGCTACCGCCGTCAGGGACAGCGCGGCGGCAAGGGATAGCGTTAGAATCAAAAGCTTTTTCATCGCAAATCCTCCATTTACAGCAGATTGATGACGCAGCCTGCGCCATAGGAAAACAGATTGATGAGCAGCGCGAAGAGGAATGGACGCTTCACCTGCTCCGAGTATGCCCGGCAGCACCGCCACTCCACCAGTACCGCCGCCGTCTCCAGGACCAGCGTCACCGCGGCGGCGTTCCAATGCCAGAGCCCCGCGGCGGTGTAGTACAGCAGAACTACCGGCGGGTTGGTCAGGCAGTTCATCAGGGCCACCAGCCCCAGCTCCCGCCGCCCCCGGAGGCCCCAGGCCAGGGCGAAGCCCTCCTCGAATACCAGGGTCAGCGCCAGGGACACTGCCAGGATTTTCAGCATTTTGCCGCCCCCTTCCGAAGAGGAAACCACAGCAGCGCCAGACTGGCCAGAGCCATCAGCCCATAGCTCGCCGGTCCCGCCAGCAGGCTGGGCCGCCCCAGCCAGGAGGGCAGAAATCCCAGAAACAGCGCAAAGGTCATCAGGCCGAAGGCGAAGCCCTTGGCTCCCGGCATCACCCGCGTCGCCGCCCACAGGGTCACCGGCATGGTCATGTTAAACAGGAATACCGCCAGAATCCCCGGCAGGGGCAGGGCCGAGGCCAGATACAGGAGGGCGGACAGCCCCAGGCTGATGGCGGAGGACCTTTTCGCGCCCCGGCGGTCCATGGCGAAGCCTCCCGCCGTCTTGCCCAGGACAAGGGCCAGGGTGAGGGCCAGGGCCCATTCCCCCTTCCAGGGGAACGCCTGGTTCATGCCCATATAGGAGCGCAGGACCACCACCAGGAACAGGGGCGCCAGCGGGGCGTATCCCCCGGAGGCTTCCAGGTCCACGGTTGCGTTGCCGGAGCGCAGCGAGCCGAAGGTCCGGCGGCACAGCAGCAGGACGGCCCCGCCCAGCAGGAGAAGCCCCGCCGGGGCCAGCCAGAAGCCCGGGGCCTCCCCCCTGCCCCACAGGGTCCCCAGAAACAGCCCCAGGGCTCCCGGGGAGACGAACGCCCCCAGGGCCCAGGCCCGCTCCCGGCTCCGGTTCAGGACGTCGATGCCGCCGCCCAGGTGGAACAGGGCGTTGCCCGTCCCCGCCGTCACGGCGGCGGGAAGGGACCAGGGGAGCAGAAAGGCCAGGACGACGAGGGCGCATCCGGCGGCGGACACCGCGCCGTTCCGGTCCAGCCGGTCCGCCAGCAGTCCCAGGGGCATCTGCAGGGCGAAGGCGCAGAAGTTGTAGAACAGCAGGCAGAGGGCGAAGTCCGTCCCGCCCGCCATGGTTCTGAACACCAGCAGCGCGCAGCTCAGGTCCACCCAGAAATGGGCCAGGCTGTAGAGGCCCAGCAGTTTTTTGTCCATGAGGACCACCCCTTTCACTTGCTTAGACGAAAACGGGAGGGGAATGTGCCGGGTGGGGGAATAAAAAAATCGCTGCTTCGGTAATGAAACCAAAGCAGCGTTATTTTGGATACGGCGCTCTCCTGCTGGTGAGGCCGACGATATAATCCACGCTGGTACCATAAAACTTTGCTAATTTGACGGCGGCCTCCAAAGGCAGGTCGCGCTCGCCCCGCTCATACTTGGAATAAAGGGGAACGTGTTCTATGTTCATGGATCTGATATTTTTCTCCGCACACAAAAAAGGCCATAGGCACGCAGCCTATGGCCTTTACCAAGCGCAGGCTTGGATGGTCTTGCCGGTTTGAAGTGGACGCTTAACGCTCTTGCAGTTTTAGTATACGCAGAATGCGCGGCCCTGCCAACGCCTACTCCGCATATCTGCCGTTACTTCTCCGCCTCCAGCAGCGCCTTGGCGCTGGACGCCAGGCCGGCCAGGCCCTGGATCTCGCTGGGGATGATGATCTTGGTGGCCTTGCCGTCGGCGGCGGCCTGGAAGGCCTCCAGGGCCTTGATCTTCACCACCTGGTCGTTGGGGTTGGCCTCGTTGAGGAGCTTGATGGAGTCCGCCAGGGCCTGCTGAACCTTCAAAATCGCGGCGGCCTGGCCCTCGGCCTCCAGAATGGCGGCCTGCTTGGCGGCGTCGGCCCGGAGGATGGCGGACTGCTTCTCGCCCTCCGCCACCAGGATCTGGCTCTCCTTCTGGCCCTGGGCCTGGAGGATGGCCTCCCGGCGTTCCCGCTCGGCGCGCATCTGCTTCTCCATAGAGTCCTGGATGTCCCGGGGCGGGATGATGTTCTTCAGCTCCACGCGGTTGACCTTGATGCCCCAGGGGTCCGTGGCCTCGTCCAGGATGGAGCGCATCTGGGTGTTGATGTGGTCCCGGCTGGTGAGGGACTGGTCCAGCTCCAGATCGCCGATGATGTTGCGCAGGGTGGTGGCGGTCAGGTTCTCAATGGCGCTCATGGGGTGCTCCACGCCGTAGGCGTACAGCTTGGGGTCGATGATCTGGAAATAGATGACGGTGTCGATCTGCATGGTGACGTTGTCCTTGGTGATGACGGGCTGGGGAGCGAAGTCGACGACCTGCTCCTTCAGGCTCACCCGCTTGGCCACCCGGTCGATAAAGGGCACCTTGATATGGACGCCCACGCCCCAGGTGGTCTGGTACGCCCCCAGGCGCTCCACCACGAAGGCGTGGGACTGCTGCACCACCTGGATGTTGGTGATCAGCAGAATCAGGATGATGACGCCGATAGCGGCGAGAATGTACGGCATTTGACTGCCCTCCTTCCTTCAGATAGATATAGTATACCACGGCGGGCGGCGGTTTTCCACTGTTATTTTCCCGGGCGGGAAAAATACCCGGCGCGGGGCCGGCGCGTCGGCTCTTACCGGCGGGACTCCTGGGAGTACTCGAAGCTGGCGCGGCGGTCCGTGCGCTCGAACAGAAGGTCCTCTCCGCGCCAGAAGCGGTAACGGACCTCCGCGCAGAGGCTCTCGTGGATGGTGCGCTCCATGCGGCCCTCCGCCGGGGCGCGGAGGGCCTGTCCCTGGGCGGACAGCGTCTCGGCCTGCAGGCGGTACCGCCCCTGCCGGACAGCCGCTCCGGCGGGGGACCACGCCTCGATCCGGGCGCCCCGGTAGGTGGCCAGGCGGTACTCCCGACCCTGGTATAAAATGGAGCAGATGCAGCCTGTGAAGCTGCCGGCGGGCAGCGGGACGGAGGCCGCCGCAAGCATCAGGCTGCCGCCCGGCGGGTCATCCCAGAGGCACTGGGTCCAGAGGTAGCGGCGGGGAAAGGAGCGGCCGCGGTCCGTTTCGATATACCCCAGGCCGCTGGAGAAGTCCAGCGTTTCTCCGTTGAGGCGCAGAACGCCGCGGAGGGAGTGGCCCATGCTGACGACGCCGTGGGAGCACTGCATGCCGGCGAAGTGCCGGAAGGGCCCCATGATGTCCGAGCGGAGGGGCGTAAGCGGGCCGTACCGGAGCGTGCCGTGGAGGGACAGTCCGGCCTGCTCGATCCGGAGGTCGACGCCCTGGCCGCTGAAGCGGGACGGGCCCATCCGGATCTGAAGCGGCTGGCGGGAAGCCTGGCACAGGGCGGGTGGATATTCCAGCCACCACGCGCCGCGGTTGGAGATCACCTGGAGGGACGCGGCGCGGCGTCCCCCGGCGTCGGTGTGGAAGGCGGGAATCAGCGCCAGGGACTGCCCGTCCCGGTTCTGGTGCTTCAGATACCAGCCTTCAAAATAGGGGGCCGGCGGCGCGGCGCGACGGAAAGAACCCATAATTTGCATCACCTCGGGTTCAGTTTTGCCGGGATAGGCGGATTTTATAATTTGCGCCGCGAAACATGGCATGGACCGCTTCCGATTTTCTTGATTCAGAAGTAATATAATGGCGGAGGGGCCGCTTGTTGGGACTTTGCGCAATTTTTATGCGTTTTTTGTGAAATTTCCCTTGCAATCTCTGGCAGGATGTGCTATCATACACAGGATTCCGCACAGGACCGGACGTCTGGCCGGTGCCGCGTACCTTAAGCGTCCCGCTTAAGGTACGATCACGCGGGACCGCTCGATGCGGTCGTCGTATGATTTACATGGTTAGCCGGACGGTTGAAGGTCCTGGAGGGTAAAAAACTAAATTTTGGAGGAAACAACAAACATGGCAAGCGTCGTATCTATGAAGCAGCTCCTGGAAGCCGGCGTGCACTTCGGTCACCAGACCCGCCGGTGGAACCCCAAGATGGCCCCCTATATCTACACCGAGCGCAACGGCATCTATATCATCGACCTGCAGAAGACCGTCAAGAAGCTGGAGGAGGCATACAACTTCGTCCGCCAGCTCAGCGAGAACGGCGAGTCCCTGCTGTTCGTGGGCACCAAAAAGCAGGCCCAGGAGGCCATCAAGGAAGAGGCCGCCCGCTGCAACATGTACTTTGTCAACGCCCGCTGGCTGGGCGGCATGATGACCAACTTCAAGACCATGCGCACCCGTGTGGACCGACTCAACCAGCTCAAGCGGATGCAGGAGGACGGCACCTTCGATATGCTGCCCAAGAAGGAAGTCATGAAGCACCTGGGCGAGATCGCCAAGCTGGAGAAGTACCTGGGCGGCGTGAAGGAGATGAAGCGCCTCCCCGGCGCCCTGTTCATCGTGGACACCCGCAAGGAGCGCAACGCCATTGCCGAGGCCCACAAGCTGGGCATCCCCGTGGTGGCCATCGCCGACACCAACTGCGACCCAGACGAGATCGACTACGTCATCCCCGGCAACGACGACGCCATCCGCGCCATCAAGCTGATCTCTTCCATCATGGCCAATGCCGTGCTGGAGGGCAAGCAGGGCGAGCAGACCGAGGAGCCCGAGAAGGCGGACGCCGAGTAATCAGGCTCTGGAAGCGCTTGTGATTTATTATAGAGTGGAGGAACAATAAAATGGCTTTTACAGCTGCTGACGTAAAGAACCTGCGCGAGAAGACCGGCGTGGGCATGATGGACTGCAAAAAGGCCCTGGCCGCCTCCGACGGCGACATGGACAAGGCCATCGAGTACCTGCGCGAGAAGGGCCTGGCCGCCTCTGTGAAGAAGGCCGACCGCATTGCCGCCGAGGGCATGGCCTATGCCGCTGTTGTGAACGGCGTGGGCGTCGTGGTTGAGGTCAATGCCGAGACCGACTTCGTGGGCAAGAATGAGAAGTTTGTGGACTTCGTCAAGGGCGTGGCCGCCACCGTGGTGGCCAACAAGCCCGAGAGCCTGGAG
>OFGP01001904.1_pt1 | contig 13472 bp, 15 predicted proteins | sample 1521781 | NCBI WGS metagenome assembly OFGP01 (sample SAMEA3504113, study PRJEB24116) | mouse gut metagenome | biome: mouse gut; feature: mouse-associated habitat; material: faeces | place: Denmark | collected 2011 | reverse complement strand
CCGGAGGCACTCCGGGGCTGCCTGGAGACCTACGCTGGATATGGCGTGGTTTATCTTACTTCTTACAAACGGCAAGGAGGCTCTGCTTTTGGGCAGGGCCTCCTTTTCTATCTGCACAATGGTGGTAAAACTCCAGGTACTGACTATCGCCCTTCTGCAAAGTTAAGCCCCCAAAGGGGGCGGGTAGGGCGTGACGCCGGAGGCACTCCGGGGGCGTGACGCCGGAGGTACTCCGGGGCAGCGGTAAGCCCCGCTTTTCCCCAGATAGATACAGCCGCCGTGGTGGAGACACGGCGGCTGTTTTTTTATGGAAGAAACCGCACACACATGAAAGGCGGGATCTTCTGGTTTAGGGGGTTACCGCTTATTTCTTCAGGGAGACAGCGGCGGCGGAGACCAGAGCCACAGCGGCCAGGGCGGTGGCAATACCTACCACGTCGTTGGCACCGGTGTCAGGGTTGGTAGGGGTGGTATCGCCAGCGTCGGCAACATCAGCGGAGATGTCCAGCTTCACATCGGAGAAGACGTAGTCACCCAGGATGCGGGTCTTCAGGATGTAGCAGCCCTCATCGTCATCCCACTTCACCTTACCGGCGGACTGACCAGCAGAACCAGCGGAGGCGGCGTCAACGGTAACAGCAGAGAGCTTTCCGCCCTTGTTCTGGTAGATATAGGTGCCCTCTTCCTTGTAGAAGCGGACGGTGGCAGTGGCGTTGAAGGTGGGCTCGCCGGGGAAGTTCAGGAAGGTCAGGTCGGCGTCATCGTCGGCATACTTCTTCAGAATATCGTCGTCGGCGTCGGTGTTGCTGTAAAGGTACAGCTTGTCACCATCGTAGACCCGGACCTCAACCTCGGTGTCCTCATCGGCGGTCTCAAACTCCAGGGTGGCGTAGGCGGCGCCGGAGTCCACGATCTTGTAAAGCCGCTCTTCCTGGGCGTCGGTGAGCTTCAGGGTATCATCGGTATCGGTGATGTACAGGCTGGTTTCATCCAGGGCGTAACCAACGGTACCAGAGATCCGGATGTCAACATCGGCGGGCTTCTTGGACTTACCAACCTTCTTGCCCTTCAGCGTAAAGGTCATGTTCAGGGTCTTCTTCTTGGTGTTGGTGTAGTCCTTCTTCAGCTTTACTTCCACCTGATCGTCGGTGTCATTGAACTTGATGCTGTCCACCAGGTTCTTGCCATCATCGTACTTGATGCTGGTGATGGAGTAGTTGGTGCTGTTCACGTTCTTAACAACCAGCTCGTTTTCTGCGCCGGTAGCATCAGCGGAAAGAACATAGCCCAGGGGGGTTGGCAGCTTTTTGTCGGCGGCAACGATGCCGGAGTCATTGATCTTGATGGTCTTGCCAGGCAGCCAGTCACCCCTGGGGCTGGTGGTGTCCTCTTTGGTGGGGTTCGTAAGTTCGCCGGTGGCGGCAAACGCGGTGGTGGCCAGCATCATGATGGCCAGAACCAGTGCGAGAACCTTTTTCATCTCTGTTTTCCTCCATTAAAATTTTAATCTTTTGGCCGGGGGCTCTCCACTTCCTCCGTCCACATCCATAATATTACAAATCGTAATTTAATTAGTAAACTAGGTTCAAATATTTCTTAGAAATTTTGCGTCGCCTTCCAATATAATTTATCAAAACACCCTATTTTTTACAATAAAATAGGGTGTTTTGATAAATATCTCATTGGGCGCATTTTGATAGTTTGTTGTATTTATTGCATATTGTAATAAATACCGCGACAGATCCGCCAAAATCTGTCTGATAAACGACATATTCAGGGGAATTCGCTCCATATTTTTTGTGTAATTTTTTGCGCAAATACAGCACAAAAAGGAAGATGACAGCAAAGCTACAATTCGGTACAGCCCCCCTTTTCTTTAAGGATTGTTCATATCTCCTTGGCAAAATAAGGAGGTAGCGAACCAGAAGAAGGAGGACGGCACCTGTCGATGAAAAACAAAGTTTTGGCGGCTCAGCAGGAGGACGCCGCCCGCCGCCTGGTGCGAACAGCTCTTTCCAGGGAAGGATTTTCTCCGGTTCCCGGCGAAGAATCCGGCGCTGTGGAGGCAGGGGAGCGGAAGGTCATCATCACCTACCAAATTCGCGTCACCGGCAGCGGCAGCACCGCCCCGGTGCAGACCATCACCATGGCGGCAAAGCCGGAGGAGCTGCTGGCCTATACAGGCGGCCTGCAAATGGACCGGGCGGAATTTGGCCGCCTGGCTATCAGCTACCGCGCCCGTTCGGTAACCATTGGGGAGCGGGAGCTTTGCCTGACGCTGAAGGAGTTTGAGCTGCTGGCCTACCTGGCCTACCATAAAAACCTGGTACTCACCCGCAGCCAGCTCCTGGGGGCGGTGTGGGAAATGGATTACCGGGGGGATATCCGCACAGTGGATAGCCACATCAAATGCCTGCGCCAGAAGCTGGCGGAATACGCCCGCTGCCTGGTCACCGTCCGCGGCGTGGGGTATATGTTCCAGTGGGAGGAGGAGCGAATCGGATAAAAGCAGCAAAAAAACAGCCAGAGTAAAAACTCTGGCTGTTTTGCGTGGTTGGAGGAAGCAGGGAGCTTCTGGTAGGCGGCCGCGCCGACGGCGAAGCTGCCGCTCTGCTGCTTCGGACTCCAGGCAGCTGCTTACGCCTTCCACAGGGCTTTGTAGGGCATGACTCCGGGGGCACCCCGGACGTTCTTTTTTGCTTCTTTTTTCTCACGGGTGAGAAAAAAGAAGTGGGGCTTGGGGCAACGCCCCAAATGGAACTAGCCTACATACTTTTTCATAGCGCTGTCGATCAGGGCAACAGCCTTCTCCACAACAGCTTCGTCCTCCGGCACCAGGTTATAGAGAGGAGCCCGGACGCCGCCCAGGTCCACATTCTCCCGGCGGCGGAGCACCTCTTTGATGACGGCATACAGGTTGCCCTTGGCGGCGCACATGGTGTAGATAATCTCGTCGGCAGCGTTCTGGATGGGCAGCGCCTCGGCCACCTTCCCGGCCCGGATCAGCTCGTCCATCTTGAGGAACAGCTCCGGCATCACCCCGTAGGTGCCGCCAATGCCGCCGTCCGCCCCCATGGCCCGGCCGGAGATGAACTGCTCATCCGGGCCGTTGAAGACCACAAAGCCTTCGCCCCCTTCGGCCTTGAACATCTGGATATCCTGCACCGGCATGGAGGAGTTTTTCACCGCCACCACCCGCGGGTTTTTCAGCATCTCCCGGAAGAGGGGCATGGTGAGGGCCACCCCCGCCAGCTGGGGGATGTTATAAATAACAAAATCGGTGTTCGGAGCGGCGGCGCTGATGTCGTTCCAATACTGGGCGATGGCGTACTCCGGCAGATGGAAATAGATGGGAGGAATAGCGGCTACCGCGTCCACGCCGCACTTCTCGGCGTGGGCGGCCAGCTCCTGGGAATCCTGGGTATTGTTGCAGGCCACATGGGCGATGATGGTGAGCTTGCCTTCGGCGGCGGCCACCACGTTTTCCAGCACCAGCTTCCGCTCGGCCACGCTCTGGTAGATGCACTCCCCGGAGGAGCCCCCTACATAGACGCCTTTGACACCCTTCTTAACAAAATATTTGGTCAGCGCCTGGACGCCCTCCGGGCTCACCTTGCCCTCCTTGTCGTAGCAGGCGTAAAAAGCCGGGATGATGCCCTGATACTTGGAGATGTCCTTCATCGTGATTCCATTCCTTTCTTGTTATACTATTCTCTGCTTTACCGCTGCCGCAGATACCGCCGCAGCAGGACTACAAAACCAAACCCCCACACCACCGTCGCCAGCACCCGCAGGCCGTCCACCTGGCCGGCGGCGGCAAAGTCCCGGATGCAGAGCACCAGCCAGAGCACCGCAACGATGCCGTAGAGGACTACCGCGAGCAGTTCGACCGCTTTCCTCTTCTTGTTCATGGAAAAACCTCCTCGGATCAGATATGCTTTGCCGCCAGGGCGCTGGCGGTGCGCTCCCGGTTCTGCATGGCCTCCGGCAGGTTCCGGCGGCAGACCTCGTTGAAGAGGATATCCACCAAAAAGAGCTGGGAGATGCGGGCGGGGACGGTGCCCATTTGGAGGGGGCCCTCGTCGCTGCCGCACTGGAGCACCACATCGGCCAGGGCCGCCCCAGGGGATTTGGGGAACCGGGTGACCAGGATGATTTTGCACCGGCGCTCCCTGGCTACCTGCATCAGGTCCAGGATATCGCGGGTGGAGCCGGAGTAGGAGAAGAAAAGCAGCACATCCTCTTCCCCCAGCAGGGCGGCGGTGATGGCCTGGATGTGGGACCCCTGGACAGCGTGGTAGTGGGGCCAGCAGGTGGAAAAGAGGTGGGCGGCCTCCATGGCAAGAATCATGGAGCCTCCCTGCCCCATGCAGTAGACCTGCCGGGCGCCGCAAAGCAGGTCGGCGGCCCGGCCCAAGGTCTCCGGGTTCAGCAGCCCCAAAGTCTGGGACATGACGCTGGTGTTGGTGTGGAGGAGCTTTTCCCCCATAACAAGGACGCTGTCTTCGGGCCCCACCTCCCCCCGCGCCTCCCCAAGGGGGTGGGGGGAGGGGGCAAGGGATTTTGCGATGGCCAGCTTGAAGGCGGAATACCCCCCATACCCCAGGCGGCGGCAGAAGCGGGAGATGGTGGCCTCCGCCACCCCGCAGGCCTCCGCCAGCTCGGAGATGGACAGAAACTGGGCCTGGCTCAGGTGTCCCATAAGGTAATCCGCCGCCTTGCGCTCGGTGGCGGTCAGTTTATAATAGGCGGAGCTGATGCGGCTCTGTACGCTGCTTTCTTTCACAGGCGTTCCCCCCCGGAGAAGATGATATTGCCGCGCTTTTCAGTTGGACAAAAGCCCTGCAAGCATCGTATCCACCATAATAAGGCTGCGGGGCAGGTGGAAGGGGCCTTTGAAGGTGGAGCCCTTGGTGGAGGGCATGGTGGGCAGGCCGTCCCGGCGCAGGTACCCGTACCACTCGCCGTACTCCGGGTCGGAGAAATGCTCCTTGCAGTAGTCCATGGTCTTTATGAACCACTGGAGATACTTTTCCTCCCTGGTGTCCCGGTAGAGCATCATGGAGGCGATGAGAATCTCGTTGTGGGGCCACCACAGCTTCATATCGTGCTCATAGGCCTCCGGGGGCTTCCCGAGGCAGTCGGTGAAGTACAGGAGGCCGCCGTATTCCTTATCCCAGCCGGCCTCAATGGCCCAGTCAAAAATCTCCGCCGCCTTCTTCACCAGCTCCTTGTCCCCGGTCTGGCGGGCGTGCTCCAGCAGGAACCACACCCCTTCAATATCGTGGCCGGGGTTGACGGTGCGGCCCTCGGTGTAATAGAGGCGGGGAGTCCCGTCCACATCCACGTTTTCCAGCACGCACTTAAGCTCCGGCTTCACGTGGTAGCGGAAAATCTCCTCCACGCACTGGGCGGCCCGCTCGTCGTAGAGGGCCCGGCGCTCCGGGTCCACCCGGCGCAGGGTGCCGGTGACGTTGAGGATAATCATCGGCACGCCGAAGGAACGGCCGGTGCGGGTTTCCGGAATGGTCTTTGGCCCCAGGCCGGTGGGGTCGGCCATGCCGTGGTTCAGGTCCCAGTAAAGGTCGTAGGCCCGGCGGGCCCGCAGGAGGTGCTCCTCCCCCCCGGCTACGCCGTAATACTCGGCGTTGGCCAGGGCGTAAAAGGCCTCGGAGTAGCAGTAGCGGCGCTGACGCAGCGGCTTTCCCTCCCCGGTGACGGTGAAGTACATCCGGCCCCCGGCGTTGTGGTTGATGCAGTGCTCCTCCAAAAAGTCCAGGCAGCTTTTGGCGGCCTCCAGCCACTCCGGCCTGGAGCCGTAGGTGTGGCAGAGGCAGGAGAACATCCACCCGCACCGCCCCTGCATCCAGACGCTTTTATCGGTGGAGTAAACCTCCCCCTTTCGGTCCAGACAGGTGTAGACGCCCCCGTGCTCCCGGTCCATGCCGTGGTCCAGCCAGAAGCGGACGCACCGCTCCAATTCCTCCCGCACCCAGGACTGGGCAGACTTCAGAACAGCTTGTTGATCCATGACAGAAACACTCCTTTCCATCCCTACATTTTAGGTTACAAATAAGTATACCATAGCAGGAAAAAGTTTTCAATTCTTATTTTTGTTGAAAAATTTTCTCAAAACCCATGACAGAAGGGGAAAACCATGGTACAATAGTCACAGTGGGCAAATCTCGCAGTTTAGAGCCTGCTTCCCATCTCAGGGAGGGTCCCGCAGGGATGGAAAACAGGCTCTCCCGCACCGAATCATCTAGGAGGTAACAAAACATGAAACACGCCGGAATTGAAGTCCCTGTGAAAAACGCTCCCCCCCTGGACCCTGGTTTTCTGCCTGTTCTGAAGTTTAACCAAGCCTTCCTTGCCACCGCCAAAAAGCCGGTGGATATCGCCGTGGAGCGGGCCAGCGGCCAGATGGCTGTCTGCCACACCTTTATCCACGGCACCCCGGAGATGGCGGAGGCCGACCGGTACTATGTGAACCGCCTGGTGAAGACCATCCTTTGGATGAAGGGCGGCTTCAAGGTCTATGTGGCCGGAGACGAGGACGTGGCCCGTTACCTCCGGGAGGATTTCTCCACCGGTGGCATTCAGGAGTTTGATTTTGACTATATGGCCAACGTCTTTGAGCACCCCTTTGAGGTGGTGCTTTGCGACAAGGTGCCGGAGCAGAAGGACGACCCCAAGGCCATCGGCCGGCATATGGACGGCTGCCGCATCGGTTTTGACGCCGGCGGCAGCGACCGGAAGGTCTCCGCCGTGGTAAACGGGGAGACGGTCTACTCCGAGGAGGTGGTCTGGCTCCCCAAGGTGAATTCCGACCCCCAGTACCACTACGACGGCATCGTCGCCGCCTTCAAATCCGCCGCGGAGCATATGCCCCGTGTGGACGCGGTGGGCATCAGCTCCGCCGGTGTCTACATCGAAAACCGCACCATGAGCGCCTCCCTCTTCCTCCAGGTGCCCAAGGACCTTTTTGACGCCAAGGTGAAGGACATTTACATCCGCGCCGTCACCGATACCTTTGGCAACGTCCCCTACGCCGTGGTAAACGACGGCGATGTTTCCGCCCTGGCCGGGGCCATGAGCCTGGAGGACAACAACGTCCTGGGCATCGCCATGGGCACCAGCGAGGCGGTGGGCTACGTGGACAGCGAGGGGCGCATCACCGGGTGGCTCAACGAACTGGCCTTTGTACCGGTGGATGTGAACCCCGCGGCCATGCGGGACGAGTGGAGCGGGGACATCGGCTGCGGCGTCAAGTACTTCTCCCAGGATAGTGTCATCAAGCTGGCCCCCGCCGCCGGCATCCAGCTGGATCCCGCCCTCTCCCCGGCGGAGAAGCTGAAGATCGTCCAGGGCCTGATGGCAGAGGACGACCCCCGCGCCGCCAAAATCTATGAATCCATCGGCGTTTATCTGGGCCATACCCTGGCCTACTACCACGACCTGTACGGCTTTAAGTATGTTCTGCTGCTGGGCCGGGTGATGTCCGGCAAGGGCGGGGATATCCTCTTCGATACCGCGAAGAAGGTGCTGGCGGACGAGTACCCCCATGTAGCCGGAAAGTTCCAGCTCACCCTCCCGGACGAAAAGTTCCGCCGGGTGGGCCAGTCCATGGCCGCCGCCTCCCTGCCGGAGATTTTAAAGTGAGATAAAATTTAAGGTGTAAAGGAGTGCTGTCAGCGATGCTCATTCAAAACGCGGAAATTTTCTGCGGGCGGGCCTTTCTCCATGGGGATATCCGCTTTGGAGAAACCATCCAGGCCATCGGCCGTCTCGAAGGTCCGGCGGACCTGGACGCCGAAGGCTGCTATGTCATCCCCGGCCTTGTGGATATCCACACCCACGGGGCCATGGGGGAGGACTTTTCCGACGGCCGGGGGGAGGGGCTGCCCATCCTTTCCCGGTACTACGCCGCCCACGGGGTCACCTCCTACCTGGCTACCACCATGACCCTTCAGGAGCCGGTGCTGAAAAAAGCGGTGGAGACCATCCGAGACTTTCAGCGGCCGGAAAACGGGGCCAAGTGCACCGGCATCCACCTGGAGGGGCCCTTCCTGGGGTACCAGAAGCGGGGGGCCCAGGCGGCGGAAAACCTCCATAGGCCCGACGCCGAGATGTTCGCCCGCCTCAACGAGGCCAGCGGCGGCCAGGTGAAGATGGTCACCGTGGCCTGCGAGGAGGAGGGCGGAATGGAATTTATCCGCCGGGTCTCCCCAGTCTGCACCGTCTCCCTGGGCCATTCCTCCGCCAGCTACGACACCGCCATGGAGGGCTTTGCCAACGGGGCCACCCACGCCACCCATCTCTTTAACGGCATGGACCCCATCCACCACCGCAAGCCGGGGATCATCGGGGCGGCCTTCCACGCCGGGGCCTCGGTGGAGCTTATCTGCGACGGGCTGCACATCCACCCGGAGGTAATCCGCATGGTCCACCAGCTCTACGGGGAGCGGCTGAACCTCATCTCCGATTCCCTGCGCTGCGCCGGAATGCCGGACGGGGACTACGAGCTGGGGGGCCAGCCCATCACCGTGAAAAACGGCAAGGCCACCCTCAGCGGCACCGACACCCTGGCAGGCTCCTCCATCTCGGTGCTGGACGCCCTGTGCAACGTGGTGAAATACGGTCTTTCCCTGCCGGACGCCGTCTACGCCGCCACCACCGCCCCCGCCCAGGCCGCCCGCCTCACCGACGTGGGGGAACTGGCGGTGGGCAAAAAGGCGGACCTGCTGCTGCTGGACCGGGAGCTGCGCCTGAAAGCTGTTTTCATCGACGGGAAAAAGCTGACAATTTGAAAGGGGAACTGTTGACATGAGGATCATTGCCACCAAGAACTACGACGAGATGAGCCGCGCCGCCGCCAGCCTCATTGCGGCTCAGGTGCTCCAGAAGCCGGATTCCGTCCTCGGCCTGGCTACCGGCTCCAGCCCCATCGGCGCTTATAAAAAGCTCATCCAGTGGTACCAGGCGGGGGCGCTGGACTTTTCCGCCTGCTCCACCCTGAACCTGGACGAGTATGTGGGCCTTACCCCCGATAACGACCAGAGCTACGCCTACTTCATGCGCCAGAATCTCTTCGACCACATCAATATAAAGCCGGAGAACCTGAACATCCCCGATGGCACCAACCCCGACGCCGCGGGGGAGTGCGCCCGGTACGACGGGGTTATTGAGGCCTTTGGCGGGGCGGACCTCCAGCTGCTGGGCATCGGCCGCAACGGCCACATCGGCTTTAACGAGCCGGGGAGCGTCTTTGTCCGGGGCACCAACTGCGTCCAGCTGACCCAAAGCACCATCGACGCCAACAAGCGCTTCTTTGCCCGCGAGGAGGACGTCCCCCGCAAGGCCTACACCATGGGCATCGGCGGCATCATGATGGCCCGCCGGGTGGTGCTGGTGGCCTGCGGCGAGGACAAGGCGGAGGCGGTAGCCAAGACGGTCTCCGGCCCCATCACCCCGGAGGTCCCCGCCTCCATCCTCCAGCTCCACCGGGATTTCGTCCTCATCGCCGATGAAGCGGCCCTCTCCCAGCTGGAGAAGTGAACGGCTTTTTCAGTCCCAACAACCTCTTTTTCCGCTCCCTCAGCTGGGCGGTGGATATTGTGGGCATCAGCATCCTCTGGCTCTTCCTCAGCCTGCCGCTGGTGACCCTGGTGCCCGCCTCCGCCGCCCTTTACCAAACCTGCGCCCTCTGTGTCCGCCGGGGGGAAAGCGGCGCCTTTTCCCGGTTCCTCCGCTCCTTTTTGGGGAACCTGCGGCAGGGCTGCCTCCTTTCCCTGGTGGTAGTGCCCCTGGGGCTTCTGCTCCTTTTGGGACAAAATGTGATGGCGGCTGCCGCCGGGGAGGTGGGGGGGTACGCCACCGCCCTTTACGGCGTCTACACGGCGGCCCTCTTCCTTCCCTTTGGGGCGGCCTGCTGGCTCCCTCCCCTTTTGGGGCGGTTTGACTTTCCCTCCAGGGAGCTGTGGCGCACCGCCTTCCTGCTGGCTTTGGGCCATCTGCCCACCACCCTGCTGGCGGTGCTCCTTACGGCGGGGGCGGCCTTCGCCTGTCTCCTGTGCTTCCCGCTGCTCTTTTTGCTGCCGGTGGTGCTGGAGATAGCCCTTTCCTTCCCCATGGAGCGGGTATTCCGAAAATATATGGCAAAATAGGGGCCGGCAGCGCCAGCCCCTACCGGGAGCGGGTGACCCCCGCTCCTTTTCTTTTGCCCCAGGGGGTGCATCCCCCTATTTTCTGCCGTGAAACAGCCATCCCAGGCCCAGCCCCGCCAGCAAAATCGCGGCGTAGGCGGGGGCGTAGACCCAGGCGGTGTAGTTGTAATAAAGGGGGATGGCCGGCAGAAACAGCAGAAGCGCCAGAAGCGCCAGCCACAGGGAAAAGCCGCGGCAAAGGCCGTGGACCACCCCGGTCAAAAAGGCCAGAAAGGGCATGACGCAAAGCATCAAAAGCATGGCGGCGCCGGTGTTCCTTCCCAGCAGGGGCAGCAGGTAAAAGTCAGCCCCCAGGGCTGCAAGGTAGGGCGCCAGGGCGCGAAGTTCCTGTTTCATCCTCATTCCTCCAAAATAAAAAGCTCCTCCACGGTGCTCCCCAGATGGCGGGCCAGCTTCATAGCCAGCGCCAGGGTGGGGCTGTACTTATCGGTTTCGATGGCGATGATGGTCTGGCGGGAGACCCCCGCCGCCGCGGCCAAATCCTCCTGGCGGAGGCCCTTGGACTTGCGCAGCTCCTTTACATGGTTTTTCATCCCCGTACACCTGCCAGCAGCACCGCCGCGGCAGCCGTTGCCGCCACCCCCGCCGCCACGCAGGCCAGCACCACCAGCCTGGCCAGGGGAGCCGTCTCCTGGGAGTCCTCATCGTCCTTCACCGCCCTGCGGGTAAGGAGCAGCTGGGAAAAGGCCTGCACAAGGGCCGCCCCCGAAAGAAGGCCGCAGGGGAGCAGGTTCAGGCGGCTATGCCAGAGGAAGACGCAGAGGCTCTCGTAAAGGCTCCAAAGGAGGAGGGCGGCCACCAGAAAGAGATAGGCGTTTCTTTGGGCCTTGGCGATGATATGCCGCTCCATTTCATCCGGTTTTCTCATGGGAGACACTCCTTTCAAATGTAAAGTTTCCTTAACATCCATTATAGATGCTAGACGGGTAAATGTCAAGTGTTCTTTACTTTTTGCACGGACTAAAGCGCTGGGGGCCGGACTGTACGGTTTTGCAATCTCAAAAACATCCCACCGGGATGTTTTTGATGGGTAGCCCGTGCGACCTTCGGCCCTGCTGGCTAAGACTCCAGGCAGTCCCTTTCGCCCTCCGGAGGGTTAAGGCCCTTTAGGGCCGGGTAGGGCGTGACTCCGGCGGCACGCCGGCGACCTTCGGCCCTGCTGGCTAAAACTCCAGGCAGTCCCTTTCACCCTCCGGAGGGTTAAGGCCCTTTAGGGCCGGGTAGGGCGTGACTCCGGGGGCACGCCGGCGGCCTTCGGCCCTGCTGGCTAAGACTCCAGGCAATCACTTTCGCCCTTTGTCAAGGTAAGGCCGAAGGCCGTGTAGGGCGTGACACCGGCGGCACGCCGGCATTGACACCCCTGGCGCCATGGAGTAAAATAGTACCAAATAAGGCCGGGGGCAACCACCGGCCAATCAAAACGCGGGAAGGAACGAAACCGACTATGGAGCCTTTTTCCAGCATCCAGCCCCAGCGCGCCCAAAAACTCCGCTATGTCCTCTGTGACATCGACGATACCATCACCACCGGCGGGAAGCTCCCTGCCGAATCCTATGCCGCCCTTTGGCGGCTCCACGATGCCGGTTATGGGGTGATTCCCGTTACCGGGCGGCCGGCCGGCTGGTGCGATCTCATCGTCCGCCAGTGGCCGGTGACCGCTGTGGTGGGGGAAAACGGGGCTTTCGTCTACTACTTCCGGGAGGGCCGCCGCCTCACCTTCACTCACCCCTCGGTGGCGGACGGGGACATCCAGGGGCGGCTGGCGGCGGTGCGGGACGCCTGCCTGGCGGGGGTGCCGGGGTGCCGGGTCTCCAAGGACCAGTTTGCCCGCATCTACGATGTAGCCATTGATTTTAACGAGGACCCGCCCTACCTGGGGTTTGAGGCCGCCGACCAAATCCAGGCAATTGCCCAGTCCCTGGGGGCGGTGGCAAAGGTCAGCTCCATCCACGTCAACGCCTGGTTTGGGGATTACAACAAGCTGGATATGACCCGGCTCTTTTTGAAGGAGGTCCTGGGGGAGCCGGACGACGACGCCATCCGGGATAAGGTGATTTTCTTTGGGGATTCCCCCAACGACGAGCCTATGTTCGCCTTCTTCCCCACCAGCTGCGGTGTGGCAAACATCCGGCCTTTTGCGGAGAAGATGACCTGCCTCCCCGCCTTTGTGACAGCGGAGGAATCGGGCAGGGGCTTTGCGGAGGCCATCCAGCACCTGCTGCGCGTCTGCGGAAAATAACTTGGAAAGGAAAGACCTGCCATGAATGGATTTACCACCATTATCACCATCGTTCTGGTTATGCTTGCCACCAGCTATATGTACGGCAACGGGAAAAAGCCCGGCCCCGCCGTCTACACGCCGGAGGGGATGCGCCTGCTGCAAAACCGTCGCGTCGGCGTGGTGATGCTGGTGATTCTTTGGGCCATCGCCGCCTTCTTCCTTTTCTTCGGGGTGCTGTGCTGGCAGGATATCGGCATGGGCCAGGGGGGCGTGGTGCTGCTTTTCTTTGGGATGGGGGTCTTCTTCATCCTCCTGGGTCTTCTGGCAAGATGGCTCAGCGACCGCAACCGTGTCTGCTTTGATGACAAGCGGGTGATTCAGTACCGGGCTGTTGGGAAGCCGGTGGAGATGGAATGGTGGGAGGTTGTGGAGTACAGCTGCAACCCCCAGCGGGTCTTCCTTGCCTCTGCCGACCGGCGGAAGATTCGGGTAGACGCCACCTTTTCCGGCCTGCCGGAGCTGGTGGAGATGATTCAGGAAAAGGTGGCAGGACGGTAAGCCCATCGAGGAAATCGCATCCTAAAAATCGAAGGCCCCGCTAAAACAGCGGAGCCTTTTTTGCTGCCAAAGGTCTTGCCGAACCGTAGCGAATCTGGTAAAATAAAGCTGGCACTGCCGGAACGGTACGGTTAGCCCCCTCCTTTCTTTTGCGCAAATGCGCACCTGGGGGCGAAAGACTTTTTGCACGCCTATGCCTGCGCCCCTGGAGACTTATCGAAGGGGGGACGATAGAATTGGTTACATACGAGGGGATTTTTCACTTTTGTATGATGGTCGTTGATATCGTTACACTTGTAGTCATTCTCTGCAAAAAGAAGTAACCGCCAGCCTACCAAGCATACGATTACTTCTTTCCATAATCTAGGGGGCTAACCGTCTACCGGCGGTGCCTCCTTATGTCTATATTATAGCAGGGCTTTGTAGGAAATGCAAGAGGGTGGAGCGCCAAAAGGCGCTCCACCCTC
>OFGP01001901.1_pt1 | contig 13477 bp, 10 predicted proteins | sample 1521781 | NCBI WGS metagenome assembly OFGP01 (sample SAMEA3504113, study PRJEB24116) | mouse gut metagenome | biome: mouse gut; feature: mouse-associated habitat; material: faeces | place: Denmark | collected 2011 | reverse complement strand
CCGCCGTAGGTGAGGCCCTTGCCGGTGAGGGCGGAGCTCTCCGCCCGGCCCGTCACCTTCTTGTAAGCGCCGTAAAGCCAGCCCACTTCACGGCTGCCCACGCCGATATCCCCGGCGGGCACGTCGGTGTCCGCGCCGATATAGCGGTACAGGGCGTACATGAAGCTCTGGCAGAAGCGCATGATCTCCCGGTTGGACTTCCCCCGGGGGTCGAAGTCCGCGCCCCCCGCCGCGCCGCCGATGGGAAGGCCGGTGAGGGCGTTCTTATAGGTCTGCTCGAACCCCAGGAATTTCACCACCGACGCCGTCACGCCGGGATGGAACCGCAGGCCCCCCTTGTAGGGGCCGATGGCGGAATTGAACTGGACTCGGTAGCCATGGTTGGTGTGGGTGACGCCGCAGTCGTCCACCCAGGGGATCAGGAAGGTGAACATCCGCTCCGGCTCCACCATGCGGGTGATGAGGTCCAGCTTCTCGTATTGAGGGTCCTCCGCGGCGGGAGCGATCATGTCCAGCCAGGTGTTCACGCACTGGAGGTACTCCGGCTCGTGGGCGTATTTTTCCGCCAGGTTTTCCGATACGCGGGCGATATAGTCGTTCATCTGCCTGCCCCCTTACACGATGCCGTAGGCCAGCATGGATTCGCCGACCTTCAAAAATCCGGCGATGTTGGCTCCCGCCGCCAGGTCGCCGGGGGAGCCGTACTGCTCGGCGGCGCTGGACGCGTTGCGGTACAGGTCCGTCATGATCTTCCGCAGGTGGTCGTCCACCTCCTCGAAGGTCCAGTAGAAGCGCATGGAGTTCTGGCTCATTTCCAGGGCGGAGGTGGCTACGCCGCCGGCGTTGGCGGCCTTGGCGGGGGCGAAGAGGACTCCCGCAGCCTGGAAGGCGTCCACCGCGTCGGGCGTGCAGGGCATGTTGGCCCCTTCCGCCACGGCGAAGCAGCCGTTGGCGATCAGCGCCTTGGCGGAGTTGAGGTCCAGCTCGTTCTGGGTGGCGCAGGGCAGGGCGATGCCGCAGGGGACCTGCCACACGCCGGCGCACCCGGGATGGTACTCCGCCTCCGGGTGGACGTCGACATAGGCGGAGATCCGCTTGCGCTCCACCTCCTTGAGCCGCTTGATGAGGGGCAGGTCGATGCCGTTCTTGTCGTAGATATAGCCGCCGGAGTCGCTCATGGTCACCACCTTGGCCCCCAGCTGGACGGCCTTCTCGCAGGCGTAGATGGCGACGTTGCCGGAGCCGGAAATGGCGGCCACGGCCCCCTCGAAGCTCTTCCCCGCGCCCTTGAGCATGCAGTCGGTGAAGTAGCACAGGCCGTAGCCCGTAGCCTCGGTCCGGGCCAGGGAGCCGCCGTAGGTGAGGCCCTTGCCGGTGAGGACGCCGGTGAACTCGTTGCGCAGGCGCTTGTACTGGCCGAAGAGGTAGCCGATCTCCCGGGCGCCCACGCCGATGTCCCCGGCGGGTACGTCGGTGTCCGGCCCGATATATTTGAACAGCTCCGTCATGAAGCTCTGGCAGAAGCGCATGACCTCCAGGTCCGTCCGGCCCTTGGGATCGAAGTCGCTGCCGCCCTTGCCGCCGCCGATGGGCAGGCCGGTGAGGCTGTTTTTGAAGATCTGCTCGAAGCCCAGGAACTTGATGATGCCCTCGTACACGCTGGGGTGGAACCGCAGGCCGCCCTTGTAGGGGCCGATGGCGGAGTTGAACTGGACCCGGAAGCCCCGGTTGACGTGGACGTTCCCCTGCTCGTCCTCCCAGGGGACGCGGAACTTGATGATCCGCTCCGGCTCCACCAGGCAGTCCATGACGCCCTCCTTGATGAATTCCGGGCGGGCCTCCACCACGGGGACCAGGGAGGCGAGGACCTCCCGGACCGCCTGGTGGAACTCCGGCTCCGCCGGGTTCCGGGCGACGACGCGGTCCATCAGGCTGTTTAAATATTCGTTCTTTATACTCATTTTCACTACCTCCAAACTGGGACCGGCGGAGTTTTTCCGCGCCCGCCGGCGCTTTAATGCATAAAATCGTAGCACAACTTTTTCCCCCGCGCAACGATTTTTTCGCGGCAGATAAAAATTTTGTCTGCATAGACAAAACAGTTGTCTTTGTATCGCGCTCTTTTGTAGCATCTACCGCTTCTCAAGTGTGCCGACTGTATTTTTCACCTGGACGGCGGGAGGAGAGAAGGTTTCCTCCGCCGCTTGACTTTTTCCGGCTGAAAGCTATAATAAGAGTGGAAAAATGAAAAGGAGGCTCCCTCTTATGACGTATACCATGAAGGTTGCCGGCCTGGAACGGCAGCTTCCCCTCTGCAAGGTCAGCGACGAGCTGTACATCGGCGCGTTCATCATGTTCGGCGACGCCGAGCTCACCGTCGCTTGCGCCAAAGCCCTGCTGGACGCGGTGCCGGCGGACAGCTACGACTATATGCTTACCGCCGAGGCCAAATCTATCCCCCTCATCCATGAAATGGCCCGCCAGTCCGGGGCGGAGAAGTACTTCATCGCCCGGAAGGGGTCCAAGGTCTACATGCCCGACCCCATCCACGTCTCCGTCCGCTCCATCACCACCCTGCGCCAGCAGGACCTGTTCCTGGGGGCGGACGACTGCGCCCTCATCAAGGGCAGGCGGATTCTCATCGTGGACGACGTGATCTCCACCGGCGAGAGCCTCCACGCCCTGGAGGAGCTGGTGAAGACCGCCGGCGGCGCGGTCACCGGACGGGCCGCCGTCCTGGCGGAGGGCGACGCCCTGTCCCGGAAGGATATTACCTGCCTGGCCCCCCTGCCGCTGTTCAACGCGGACGGCACGGTGAAGGAGTAAAAAGCGATAAAAAGCCGGAGCGGCATGACAAATGCAAGTCATGCCGCTCCGTTTTTTTACTCCCGGACAGCCGCGCCGCCCCGGTCCTCCGCCGTGGCCTCGGGGGTGTTGGCGTAGTCCCACTGGTGGTTTTTGCCCATTTCGTCGCTGGTGAGGTTGAGGTACCGCCACTCGTAGCTGCCGCCCATCTGCTCCCTGCCGTTGGCGTCCCAGGTCACGTCCACGCAGTACCACTCCCCGTCCAGCTTCACCATGTTCCAGGCGTGGTCCCCGGTGCTGTTGAAGGCCGCGCCCACGACGGTGAGGCACTCCACGCCGCTCATGTCCATGAGAAGCTGGAAGGACGCGGCGTACCCCAGGCACACTGCCGCCCGGTCCACCAGCCCGCCGTAGGGGCCGTAGGACCGCCGGTCCGTCTCCGCCAGCGCGTCCTGGTGGGTCCAGTCGTAGTCCACGTTGTTTACCAGCCAGCCGTAGGCGGCGACCTCCTTCTCCACCTCCGTCATGCCGTCCTTTATGATTTCCGCCAGAATGGCTTCCGCAGCGTCATAGATCTCCCGGTCATCGCCGGAGAGCCCGGACGGGTCCCTCTTCTCCCAGGCCGCCAGGATGGCGGAGGTGTCGTAGAGGGACATATCCTCCTCGTTGGGCGGGACGAACCGGACGCGGTCCGGGTAGTCCGGGTCGGGGTCCGCCGGTTTCGCGGGCTGGAGGCCGTCAATGTAGCGGCGGAAGTATCCGCTGGTTTCCGGGTCGTTGACAATCCGGGGAAACAGCTGCACGGCGTCCTCCGTATGGTCGCTGACGATAGAGGCCGCATAGCGGCCCGCCGAAACGGCCTGGGCGTTCGCCAGCAGCTCCGCCTTGACCTCGTCTCCCCTCTGACGGTATTTCTCCTCCTCGTCCTTTAGTTTCTGGCTTAGGAAAGCGGCATGCTCCTTCGCTTCCTCTTCGCTGTCCTCCAGATATATGCAGACCTCGTATTCTTTGTCAAACAGCAGCTGTGTTACCTTGCCGTCTTCAAGCACCCATTCGATTACGCCTCCCGCTGTCCACTCGTTCCCATCGTCGGGAGCCCAGTACCCAAAGACGCTCTTGCCGTCTTCGCCTGTGCTCCATCGTTTTTCCACGTCCCGCCACTCCGGGCAGGCCGCCTCCAGCAGCAGCCGGTGGAGCAGATCATCCAGCCCGAACAGCGGTATGAAATCCTCCTCCACGGGCTTCGGCTCCGGCGGCGGGGGCAGCTCTTCTCCCTTATATGCGGCGGTGAACGCCGCCGCAGCCCCCTCCGGGTTTGGGCAGATGAAGACTCCTGCCGTCCGCTCCTCCCGCCGGACCTGGCCCTTGGAGGCCATTTCCGCCTCCGCAGGGGCGTACCCGGTAAAGGCCCCCTCCCGGGCGGTGAGATACTCCGCCAGCGTCGGCTCCAACTCCTTGGCGGCGTCCTCATCCCCTAGCCGCAGCACAACGATCTCAAAGGCGGAGGCCCCCATGCCCCGGATGACGGCGGCGTCCTCCCACGCCTCCGGGGCCAGGCCGCAGACGGCCTCTATGTAGGCGGCCAGCCGGTCCGCGTCCGCCTCCCGGTTCAAGCGTTCGACTTCCAGCGTATCCTCCTTCCCGGAGGCGGAGAGGACCGCCTCCGCCAGCTCCTGGACGGAAAGCAGCTCCGTTGGTTCGGATATGGGCGCGGGCGGCTCCGGCTGCTCCTCGGGCTGCCTGCATCCGGAGAGGCAGGACAGCAGGAGAACCAGGGAAAGCAGCAAAGAAACGGCTCTTTTCATATGAATCAGCTCCTTTTTTGTCGTATATTACATTATAGCATGGGCGCGCCCCGGTGTAAACCCTCTCCGCCGCATCTGGGTACGCAACCAAACCGAACAAAAAATGCCGCCTTTGGTTGGTTGCGGAGCCGCAAAACTCTGGTATAATCAAGTATGAAAAATAGGAAAGGACGGAGCGTCATGGAACTGAGCAGCCTTGCGAAAAACCTGTCCGCCCTGCGGCGGGCCAGCGGCCTGAGCCAGGAGAGGGCGGCGGAGGCCGTGGGCGTCACCCGGCAGGCCCTGGCGAAATGGGAGGCCGGGGAGACGACCCCGGATATCCTCCACAGCGACAAATTGGCGGAGCTGTACGGCGTATCCCTGGACGACCTCCTCCACTACGAGCAGAAGCCTGGCGGCTTCCCGCCGCCGCCCCGGGGGAAGCATGTGTTCGGCGTGGTGCAGATGGGAGAGCGGGGGCAGATCGTCATTCCCAAGCGGGCCCGGGAGCTGTTCTCCCTGGGGAAGGGGGACACCCTGGTGGTGCTGGGGGACACCAACCCCGGCACGGCGGGCATCGCCCTGGTCCCGGCCCAGCTTTTAACCAGCCTTCTGGAGCTGGCCGGCCAGGTCCAGGAGGAGACGGAGAAAAAGGAGGACGGCCAATGAACGCCCTGCGTGTGGAAAACCTCACAAAGAAATACCCCCGCTTCACCATGGACGGGGTGTCCCTCACCCTGGAACGAGGGCGGATCATGGGCCTTATCGGCAAAAACGGCGCGGGAAAAACCACCGCGCTGAAGGCCATCCTCCATCTGATCTCCCCCGATGGGGGCCGGATTGAGATTCTGGGCCTGCCCTGCCCGGAGCGGGAGCTGGAGTGCAGGCAGAAGCTGGGGGTAGTGCTGGGGGGCATCGATTTCTACCGGGACAAGAAGCTGTCCGCTATCACCAATGTGACCCGGCGGTTCTACCGGGAGTGGGACGAAGCCGCCTACCGCCGGTATCTGGAGGAATTCGCCCTGGACCCGGACAAGCGGGTGCGGGAGCTGTCCGCCGGGATGCGGGTGAAGTACCTCGTCGCCCTGGCGCTCAGCCACCATGCGGAGCTGTTCCTCTTCGACGAGCCCACCAGCGGCCTGGACCCGGTGAGCCGGGACGAGCTGCTGGCCATCTTCCGGGCCCTGGCGGCGGACGGGAGGCGGAGCATTCTTTACTCCACCCACATTACCTCCGACCTGGAGAAATGCGCCGACGACATCACCTACATCAAGGACGGCAGGGTCCTGGCCAGCGGGGAGAAGGGGGCGTTCCTGGACTCCTTCCAGCATCTGCGCACTCGGTCGGACGCCGCCCCGCTGACTTTGGAGGACATTATGGTGCGCACGGAGAGGAGGGAATTCCATGTTTGACCTGCTGGGCAAGGAGCTGCGCCTGGCGGCCCATCCGTCCATATATATCTTCATATGGCTGGGGGCGCTGGCGCTGATTCCGGCCTACCCCTACGGCGTGGTGTTCTTTTTCGGCATGCTGGGGATTTTTCAGTCCATCATGTACGCCCGGGAAACCCGGGACATCTATTTCACCGCCCTGCTGCCGGTGCGGAAGCGGGACGCGGTAAAGGCCAAGCTGCTGCTGGCGGCCTTCGTCCAGCTGGTTCAGCTGCTCCTGTCGGTCCCCTTCGCCTTCCTGCGGACGCTGTACCTACCGGAGGGCAATCCGGTGGGGATCGAGGCGAACCTGGCCTTTTACGGCTTCGGGCTGATGATTTACGGGGCGTTCAACTTGGTATTTTTCACCCGGTTTTTCAAGACGGCCTATAAGGCCGGCGCAGCTTTCCTGGCAGCCCTGGTCCCCGCTGTCCTTGGCATATTCGCGATGGAGGCCGCGGTCCATTTCCCCGGCATGGCGTGGCTGGACGGCGTGTCGCCGGGAGAGCTGGCGCGCCAGGTTCCCATTCTGCTGGCAGGGGCCGCGGTTTATGCGGGGACCTGGTTCTGGGCGTACCGGGCCGCGTCCCGGCGGTTTGAGAAGGTGGACCTATAAAAATCATGAGGCCGCAGGACCATTGGTCCTGCGGCCTCCGCGCGTTCTTCCGATTTCCTCACAGCCAGACGGCCCAGTCTCCATAGGAAAAGGTTCCGCTGCCGTGGCGCAGCTTTCCCTCCGCCTGCAGCTGGCGGAAGGCGTCCCGCATGCGGAGGATGATCTCGGGCTGGATGTCCAGAGAGTGGTGGGCGGGGAATACCCGTTGGACGGGCAGTGCGGCGATTTTCTCCAGGGAGGCGAGGTAGGCCGCAGGGTCGGTGGAGGGGTAATAGGCGAACAGGGTGTCCTTGTATACCAGGTCCCCGGTGAAGAGGAATCCGGTTTCCTCCTCCCAGAAGCACATGTGCCCCGGGGAGTGGCCGGGGGTATGGAGGACCCGGATGGATCGTCCGCCGAGGTCGATGGCGTCGCCGTCCCTGAGGACGCGGGCGGGCGCGCCCTGGAAAAGGGTGTAGGCGTCGATGTCGAAGCCCTCCGGCGGGTCGCAGCGGTCGAGAACCATGGCCCGGACGGTTTCCGCCGGCAGGGGGAAGGCCCCGTTCAGCCAGTCCAGCTCCGCGCCGTGGGCGCAGAAATCGGGGAAGCATCGGTGGCCGCCGATGTGGTCCCAGTGAATATGGGTGGCGGCGGCCGTTACAGGTTTGTCCGTCAACTTCATGACTTCATCATGAATGTTGCAGATTCCAAGTCCCGTATCAATCAGCAGGCTTCGCTCCGTCCCGTTCAGGAGGTAGCAGTGGGTTTCCTCCCAGTGGCGGTACTCGCTGATTGAGAAGGAATTATCGTCTATTTTGTCAATTGTAAACCAGTTATCCATAAGAATGCCTCTTTTCGCTCAATAGCGGGCCGGATCAGGACCCTGCTCCCCCGCCGCCTGCGGAGCGGCGGAGATCAGACGACCACGCGCCCCGTCGTGAAGGAATGGTCCGAGTAAGGCCGGATTGCCCGGACCTTTTCCATCATATCCGCGAACTTCCCGGGCCGCAGGCTCTGGGGCCCGTCGCACAGCGCGTGCTCCGGATCGTTGTGGACCTCGATAATGAGTCCGTCGGCCCCGCAGGCCGTGGCCCCCAGGGCCATGGGGGCCACCAGCTCCCACCGCCCGGTGGCGTGGCTGGGGTCCACCACCACCGGCAGATGGGTCAGCTGGTGGAGCACCGGAATGACGGAAAGATCCATGGTATTCCGGGTGGCGGTTTCAAAGGTGCGGATGCCCCGCTCGCAGAGGATCACCTGGTCGTTGCCTCCGGCCATGACGTACTCCGCGCTCATGAGCAGCTCCTGTAGGGTGTTGGCCATGCCCCGCTTGATGAGCACCGGCTTGCGCAGCTTCCCCAGCTCCTTGAGGAGTTCGAAGTTCTGCATGTTCCGGGCCCCCACCTGGATGATGTCGATGTCCTCGAAGAGGGGCAGGTGCTTGGCGTCCATGATCTCCGTGACGATGGGCAGGCCCGTGGCCGCCCGGGCCTCCAGCAGCAGCCGGATGCCCTCCTCGTGGAGGCCCTGGAAGGCGTAGGGGGAGGTCCGGGGCTTGAAGGCCCCGCCCCGGAGGACCTGCGCGCCAGCCAGCTTTACGGACTGGGCCACGGAAATGATCTGCTCCTCCGTCTCCACGGAGCAGGGGCCGGCCATCACCAGGAAGTGGCCCCCGCCGATTTTGGCCCCGTTGGACAGGGTGATGACGGTGTCCTGCTCATGGAATTTCCGGTTGGCGTTCTTGTAGGGCTCCTGGATGCGCTTGACGGTTTCCACGATGTCCAGGGCCATGATGCTCTCGATATCCACCCGGGAGGTGTCTCCCACCAGGCCCACGATGGTGTGGTTTTCGCCGATGGACTTGTGCGTCTCCAGCCCCATGCTGTGGAGCCAGTTGTCGAAGAGCTCCACCTGCTGCCGCTCCGCGGTCTTTTTCAGAATGACGATCATATTGGTAATCTCCTATCTTAAAATGTCGTTTTGGGTACAAAAAAACGGGTCTTACAGTGGATTTCACTGTAAGACCCGGATCAAACGGCCTGACCCGCTTCCCGCCGCAGCAAAACCACCCTTATCTACTTGTGCAGATAAAGGTAAAGTAAAAATATACGACAGCGGCGGAGAAAGACGGAACGTTCATGGGCGAATCCTCGCTTCATAAAAGGTTGGAAATATTGTAACACGCCGCGCCCCCGCTGGCAAGAGGAAAATGCGGAAAAAACGGAAAATTTTTATAAAATTCTTTCACGAAATATTAACCATTCCCCGGCGATCTGTGTTATAATAGGTTCCGTATCATTTTAACATGAACACATGGATACATATGAGGTGAGCCGATGAGCAGTTTTGTCCGGTTTGAAGGCGTCAAAAAGGTCTACCGCATGGGCGAGGTGGAGATCGAGGCCCTGCGCAGCGCAACCTTCGCCGTGGAAAAGGGGGAGCTGTGCGTCATCGTAGGCCCCAGCGGCGCGGGAAAGACCACCCTTCTCAATATCCTGGGCGGCATGGATACCCTCACCGAGGGCCGGGTCTTTCTGGGCATGGAGGAGATCTCCGCCTATAACGCCAAGCGTCTGACCGCCTACCGCCGCCACGATATTGGCTTTGTCTTTCAGTTTTATAACCTGGTGCCCAACCTGACGGCCCTGGAGAACGTGGAGCTGGCCTCCCAGATCTGCAAGAATCCCATGGACGCCGCCGAGGTGCTGCGCTCCGTGGGGCTGGGGGAGCGGCTGAACAACTTCCCCGCCCAGCTCTCCGGCGGCGAGCAGCAGCGGGTGGCCATCGCCCGGGCTCTGGCGAAAAATCCCCAGCTGCTGCTGTGCGACGAGCCCACCGGGGCCCTGGACTACCATACCGGAAAGTCCATTTTGAAGCTCCTGCAGCTGATGAGCCGGAAAAACGGCATGACGGTGGTGATTATCACCCACAACAGCGCCCTGACTGCCATGGCGGACCGGGTAATCCAGGTGAAAAACGGCGCGGTCACCTCCGAGGAGATCAACGACCGGCCTGTTCCTGTGGAGGAGATCGAATGGTAAGGACGCTGCTTCGCTCCGCCCTGCGGGAGATCCGCCAGAGTATGGGGCGGTATCTGGCGATTTTAGCCATCGTGGGCCTGGGAGTGGGCTTCTTCGCCGGCCTCCGGGCCTGCCAGCCGTCCATGATGGCTACCGGAGTGAACTATCTGGACAAGCAGAGGCTGTACGACTTCCGGCTGCTGTCCAGCCTGGGCTTTACGGAGGAGGATACGGCGGCCTTCGCCGCCCTGGAGGGAGTGGAGGCCGCCCGGGGGGCAGTGTACGCCGATTTCCTGACGGACCTCGGGGAGGGCAATGAGGCGGTGGTCCGGGCCCATTCCCTGACGGAGGATATGAACCTCCCCGCCCTGTCGGCGGGACGGATGCCGGAGGAGCCCTACGAGTGCCTGGGGGACGCCAAGTATTTTTCCGAGGATATGCTGGGCCGGACCCTGACGGTAGCCGGGGACAACAGTGAGGACACCCGGGAGCTTCTGCGCTGCGAGGGCTATACGATCGTGGGACTGGCCTGGTCCCCGGCCTACCTCAATTTCGAGCGGGGCACCAGCTCCGTGGGCGGCGGCAGCGTGGCCGCCTATGTGTATATCCCCGAGGAGGGGTTCGACTTTGAGGTCTATCACGAAATCTACCTGACCATGACCGATGCCGGCGAGGCATACTCCGACGCCTACAACGCCCGGCGGGACGAAATGAAGCCGGCGGTGGAGGACATGGTGGACCAGCGGGCGGAGAAGCGCTACGACGACATCTACGCCGAGGCCATGGAGGCGATCACCGATGCCCAGCAGGAAATCACGGACGGCTGGGAGGACTACCATCGGGAGAAGGCCGACGCGGAAAATGAGCTGGACGACGCCTACCGGGAGCTGACCGACGGCGAGTCCGACTATGAGCAGGGCCAGCGGGACTACGAGCAGGGCCGGGTGGACTATGCCCAGGGCCAGCGGGACCTTGCCGACGGCCAGCAGAAGGTTTCCGATGCCCAGCAGGAGCTGGCGGATGCGGAGCAGGAGGTGGCCGACGGCGAAAAGGAGCTGGCGGACGCCCGGCAAGAATTGGACGACGGCTGGGCGGAATACAACCAGGCCAAGGCCGACGCGGACCGGGAGCTGGCGGACGCCCGGCAGAAGCTGGAGGACGGCGAGCGGGAATACCGGGACGGCCTGGCGGAATATAACGAGGGCGAGGCGAAGCTGGCGGACGCGGAGCGGGAGATAGCCGCCGGCGAGGCGGAGCTCCGGGACGGCCAGCGGCAGCTGGACGCCGCCGAGGCCCAGCTGGCGGACGCCTGGTACCAGTTGGAGCGCGGCCTGCGGGAGCTGGAGGCCGCAGAGCGGCAGCTGCGGGAGAGCGAGAGCCAGTACGAAAGCCTCCATACGCTCTACCAGACGGTTGAGGGCATGGGCGGTATCGATGCGGTGCGCGCCGCCGCCGGGGCGAGTCCGGAGGCCGCCGCGCTGGCGGGAGCCTGGGACCAGGCGGAGAGTCAGCTGGGCAGTCCGCTGAACGCCGGAACGCTGTCCTATCTGAGTACGTCCATAACCAACGGTTGGGCCGAATACAACAGCGGCCTGCAGGAGTATCAGTACGGTTATTCCCAGTATCAGGATGGTGCGGCCCAGGTGGAGCAGTCCCGGCGGCAGCTGCGGGAGGCTCAGGCCGAGCTGGACCGGGGCAGGAAGGAGCTTGCCGACGGCCAGCGGGAGCTGGCGGAGGCCAAGCGGCAGCTGGACGACGCCAAAAAGGAACTGGACAGCGGCTGGGCGGAATATAACGACGCCAAGGCCCAGGCCGACCGGGAGCTGGCGGACGCCTACCGGAAGCTGCAGGACGGGGAGGCGGAGTACGCCAACGGCGCCGGGGAGCTGGCGGCCGGCCGGCAGAAGCTGGAGGACGGCCGCAGGGAGCTGGACGACGCCCAGAAGGAGCTGCGGGACGCCCAGCAAAAGCTCGCCGATGCCAAGGACCAGCTGGACCGGGCCCCCGATGAGCTGGCCGACGCCCGCCATGAGCTGGACAGCGGCTGGCTGGACTACAACGACGGCCGGGCCGACGCGGAGCGGGAATTCGCCGACGCGGAGCGGGAGCTGACGGACGCGGAGCGGGAGCTTGCTGATGCCCGGGAGAAGCTGCGGGACCTCAAGCACGCCTCCACCTACGTCCTCACCCGGTCGGAAAACACGGGCTACGCCTGCTTTGAGAGCGATACGTCTATTGTGGCGGCTATTTCGGTGATTTTCCCGGCGTTCTTCTTCCTGGTGGCGGCGCTGGTGTGCATGACCACCATGACGCGGATGGTGGACGAGCAGCGCACCCAGATCGGCGTGTTGAAGGCCCTGGGCTATTCCAAGGGGCAGATCATGAGCAAGTACCTCTTTTACGCCGGGTCCGCCGCCCTTATTGGCAGTCTGGTGGGCTACACCCTGGGCGTGGCGGGACTGCCGTGGATCATATGGGAGATCTATGGCATGATCTACGGCTTCGCGCCCCTGCGGCCTGCGGTGCTGCCGGACCTGGCGTCCATGTCCTTCGCGGCGGCGCTGCTGTGCGCCATGGGGTCCACCTATCTGGCCTGCCGGATGGAGCTGAAGCGGCAGGCGTCGGAGCTGATCCGGCCAAAGACGCCCAGGGCGGGCCGCCGGGTATTCCTGGAGTATATCACCCCCCTGTGGCGGCGGCTGAGCTTCCTCCACAAGGTTTCCGTCCGGAACGTGCTGCGCTACCGCAGCCGCCTGGTTATGATGGTGCTGGGCATCGGCGGATGCACCGCCCTGCTGTGTACGGGCTTCGGCATCCGGGACTCCATCGCCCACGTGGCGGACGACCAGTTTGACGAGATCACCCTGTACGACTACGCCGTCACCTTCCAGGACCCCCAGACCCAAGCATCTGCGGAGGACTATCTGGCCCGGTACGGCTGGGAGCGGGAGAACGCCCTGCTGGTCCACAGCGGCAGCGTGGACGTGCTGGCGGAGGGCGGCGTGAAGTCTGTGTATCTGGTGGTTTCCGCCTCCGACACGCTGGAGGGATTTCTGTCCCTGCACAACGACGAGGGGCCGGTGGCCTATCCCGGTCCGGATCAGGCGGTGCTTAACGCCGGGCTGGCGGAGAGCCTGGGCCTTGTTCCCGGCGACAGCATCAAGCTGCGCAGCAGCGAGCTGGGCGTCCTGGAGGTCACCATTTCCGCCCTGTGCGACAACTACGTGTTCAACTACGTCTATGTCTCGACGGAGACTTACGTCCGCCAGCTGGAGGAGGCGCCGGAGTATAACACCCTCTATCTCAAGGCCCATGCTGGCGCGGACCCCTACGAGGAGGGGGCGCTGCTCCTGGAGGACGAGGACGTGGGAGCGGTGACGGTGAACGAGGATACCCGGGCGCGGGTGGACAGCATGCTGTCCCGGCTGGACTATATCGTGGTGGTGATCGTGCTGTGCGCGGCGGCGCTGGCGTTCATTGTGCTCTATAACCTGACCAATATCAACATCACGGAGCGGATACGGGAGATCGCCACCATCAAGGTGCTGGGATTCTATCAGGGCGAGGTGGCTTCCTACGTGTTTCGGGAGATTAACCTTCTGTCCGTTCTGGGGAGCCTGGCGGGCCTGGCCATGGGGAAGGGGCTTCATTCCTTCGTCATGGCGCAGATAAAGATTGATTCCATGACCTTTGCCTGCCGGATCGCGCCCCTGAGCTATTTGATTTCTTTTGCCATGACTTTGCTGTTTACGGTTGTTATTTCGACGGGGATGCGGCCCCGGCTCCGTAAAATCGACATGGCGGAGTCGCTGAAATCTATCGAATAGGCGGGGGCTTTGCCCC
>OFGP01001890.1_pt1 | contig 13557 bp, 9 predicted proteins | sample 1521781 | NCBI WGS metagenome assembly OFGP01 (sample SAMEA3504113, study PRJEB24116) | mouse gut metagenome | biome: mouse gut; feature: mouse-associated habitat; material: faeces | place: Denmark | collected 2011 | reverse complement strand
TAGCGGCTGCCGATATTCGACACACGTCCTACACCGGGAATGCGGCGCAGAGGGTCGAGTACATTCAGCGTTGCGAAATTACTCAGGTAGATCTCGTCGAACTTCGGATCGTCGGATGTCAGGCAGATGGTCAGAAGCTGGCTCGGCGACTGTTTTTCCACCGATATACCGTTCTGCACCACTTCCGCCGGCAGACGCGATTCCGCCAGCTTGACGCGGTTCTGCACCTCGACGGCTGCCAGATCGGCACTCGCCGAGATATCAAACGTTATGGTTGCCGAAAACGACCCGGAATTGGAACTTGATGATTCCATGTAGAGCATTCCGGGTGTGCCGTTGAGTTCCTGTTCGATAGGCGTTGCCACGGCTTGCGACACAGTCATTGCACTCGCACCGGGATATGACGCGCTGATCTTCACCACCGGGGGCGTGATCTGCGGATATTGGTCGACAGGAAGCGACGACAATCCTATTATGCCGAGTATCACGATCAGTATCGAGATTACGATCGAGAATACCGGCCGGTCTATGAAAAAGCTGACTTTCATTCTGCGGCTTCCTCCCCGTTGCCCTCGGCTACTCTCACTTTCATTCCAGCCGACAACTTATGATATCCTTCATCGACAATCTTCTCACCGGCCACGAGTCCACGCTCGACCACAACGTTGTTGCCCACCTCGGGACCAAGTTCTATGAAGCGGCGTTCAACGGTTGAATCCTTGCGCAGGACGAAGATGTAGGCACCGCCCTTCTCAATTATGACGGCTTTGGCCGGAACCACAACGGCATTCTCGCGGACATCGAGCAGCAGCTTCACTTTTGTGAACTGTCCCGGCAGCAACGCACGATCGGGGTTTGGCATCTCGGCTCGCACGGAGAATGTGCCGGTCTGAGGATCGACCTGCGGCTCGGCGAAATCAACCAATCCTTTGAACGGATAGACGGTATTGTCGGCAAGAGTTATGGTCACGTAGGGCTGCCACGAGCGGTTTTCCACCTGCTGTCCGAGATCAACATTGCGCTCCTTGCTCTTGAGATAGTCCAGAGAGGTCATGGAGAAGTCAACAAGCACCGTGTCGCTCTTCACTATGGTTGCCAGCAGCGACTTGTTGCCCGGCCCTACGAGAGTGCCTATATCGACATGGCGTTCGGAGATCTGCCCCGACAGCGGCGAGGTCACGGTGGTGTAGCCCAGCTCAAGTTCGGCCTGGGCGAGATCGGCACGGCTCATCTCGACGGCGGCTTTGGCCGTCTCGTAGGCAGCCACGGCATTGTCAAGGTCAAGGCGCGAGGCGGCGTTCTGCTCATACAGAGGGCGTATGCGCTCCAGCTGCCGCTTCGTCTGCTGTTCCATGGCTTCATCCTTCTGAAGCTGCGCCTTGGCCTTGTCGGCACGTGCCTTGTACTGTCCGCGGTTGATCACGAACAGGGTCTGACCTTTCTGCACATAGCTGCCCTCATCGAATGTCATGCTCTCCAGATAGCCCTCCACACGTGCATGCACTTCGACAAACTGCTGGGCGCGGACACGGCCTACGTATTCACCGTAGATCTCAACATTGTCCGTGACCACCGGAGCCACATGCACAACGGGAAGCTCCGGCTCCGGCTCCGGCCAGTTCTTGACTATCAACCATGCGGCTACAGCACCCAAGGCCAACACCGCAAGGGTTATCACGAGTGTACGTTTTCTTATGACAAAAAACTTACTGATTTTTTTCATTACTTGGAAATGTTAATGTGATGAAGTCCCTTTCCGGGACTATCGCCGACAAAGGTAGTCAATAAAGCGTGTCGCGATAGCCGGATTTGTATAACTTTAACACTTGTTCCACCCCCGTTGTTTCGGCCATTTATAAATATTAACTAATGAAACGGAATCGCCTCCCGACCCTGTTCTGAGCCGGAAGGCGATTCGCCTTTGATTCTATGTCGTTGACACCCGTTTATTTCTTCTGGGCGAGATATTTAGAGTGGTACTCGTCGAGAAGGTTACGGATGGCGGTGCCTATCTTGAGATAATCGTCCTCGTTGAGGTTGGCAAGCGAAGCACGAACCGACCATGCCGGGCCGTCGAAGCCATCGCCGTTGAGAAGCACCACGGCGGTCTCGTTGGCCAGACGGATCACGAAGTCGAGCGGCACATAATTGTCCTGCAAGTACTTGGCAAAGTCGTCGCCATAGAATTTCTTGGCCCACACCATAATGTCGATCTCCGAATAATAGCCGGCACGCAGCGGATCGACGAGCAGGGTGAATCCGGTGGTGCTCCACAAAGCTTCCAGACGATCCTTGATGGTGTTCATCATAGTGGTCTTGTAGGATCCGTCGTTATGGAGAATGAACGATGCCATAAGCGCCATCTGCATCTGCTGCGGCGTTGACAGGCCTGCCGTGTGGTTGAGAGCCACCAGACGGCTGTCGGCGACCATACGGTCAATGAACTTGATGCTGTCGGGATCGAGCGACAGGGAGCTGTAACGCTTGCGCAAGGCTGCTTTCTGCTCTTCGGGCAGACGCTTGATCTTGTCGTCGAACACGTTGTCCTGACGGATGGCGTTGACGGCCAGACGCCAGCCCGTAGCACCGAAATATTTCGAGAACGAGTAGACGCACATAGTGTTGTAGGGCAGCTCATACATCAGCGAATGGAAGTCCTTGACGAATGTGCCGTAGACGTCGTCGGTAACTATCATCAGCTCTGGATTGTCGGTCTTGACAATATCGATCAGCTGCTGACGCACTTCGGGAGCGAGCGTATAGGATGGCGGATTGCTCGGGTTGGTGATGCAGAGCAGTTTGATCGACGGATCGCGGAGCTTGTCGATCTCTTCGGGGGGATACTGCCAAGTGTGATATCCGTCGTGCTGCACTTTGTTGGCGTTGATGTTGATAACATCGAACGAGAAGCGTTCGAGCTGCGGAATCTCTATGTAGGGGGTGAATGCCGGCACCATCAGAGCCATCTTGTCGCCCTTGCCTATCAGGAAGTTCTCCTGAATGGAATCGAAAGCATAGCACATTCCGGCCGTTCCACCCTCGGTGGCAAACAGGTCGTAGACGCTCTTGTCGTCGGGAGATCCGCCCATGGCCAGGCGCAGATAGTCCTGCACGATCAGCTCTGTGGAGCGCAGGATGCGGTCGGGCGTGGGATACTGGTCGCCGATCACGGCCTCAGCGAATTCATGCGCCAGTGCGTCGGGGTCGTAGTTGTGTTTATTGATAAGGTAGTCGAAGGTCTGTCCGAGCAATTCCGCTCCGGCGCGGTCTTTGTTGTCGGCAAGGAACGTGCGGAAACGTGCGCCGCAGTCCTTCACCTCCGGGATGCCGGCTATGCCGATCGGGTTATTTGCCACGCGACGGCACTCCTGTAGGCCGAATTCACCCAGCAGGAAGAATGCCTCACGGGGTTTGGTGGCTATCCAGTTGGGGTTGCCGCGGCCTGCATTCAGGAATGTGGAGGTCGAGGTACGCGCATCGGCCTTTGCAAATTGTATAAGCTCGTTTTTGACTTCAAACGGACTCATTTTCGACAGCCGCTCTTCATATTCGCGGTTTTCGGGATTAAACTGATTCTGGTTGTTCATATCGGGATTTTATTTAGGAAAAAGGGAAAGTGTTTTCATATATCATGTCTCAGGCCATCACCAGGACTATCACCACACCCCAGAGGATCAGGAGCGTGTTGCCGATAGCATATGTCACGGTGTAACCCATGGCAGGGATTGAGGATCCAAGCGCATCCTGAATGGCACCGAGCGATGCCGTGGTTGTTCGCGAGCCGGCACAACAGCCAAGGTTGATGGCCGGACGGAATTTAAACAGCTTGGCACCGATGATCACGCCGAGCACCAAAGGCAATGTGGTGCAGATGATACCCATCAGGAACATCGACAGACCCACCTGCGCTATGCCGCTGACAAACGACGGACCTGAGGTGATGCCGATAACGGCGATAAACATGTTGAGGCCTAAGTTGTTGAGCAGCCATGTGGCCGACGACGGCAGCCCCCCCATAGAGGGATATCTCGACCGCAGCCATCCACACACGAGGCCGGAGATCAACGCACCGCCACTCGTCGAGAGGCTCACCGGGACATTGCCTATCTTCAGCGTCAGAACGCCTATGATACAGCCTATCGCTATACCGAACCCGACGAGTATCAGGTTGGTCTTGGTCGATGGACGGTCGGCATATCCCATTTCAGGAGCCGCCGTAGTCACATCCTGCGGCAAGCCTACGATTGTCAGCGTGTCGCCGGGCTGCAGCTCGGTCTTGGCCATCACTGGGATCTGCGTGCTGGCGCGTTCGATGCTCTTGATCGTGACGCCATACATGAACTTCTTGCCTCTCAGCTCATCGACGGTGATGCTCCTGCCTATCTTCTTCTTGGTCAGCATCACACTGATCTGCTCGGCTGGGAAGTTGAGCAGCTCCGGATCATTGACCTCAGGGCCTATCCAGCTCTCATCCTCGATAATGAACTCGCGGCGACCGCTCAACACGATCTCGTCGCCTTTAGATATGGCCATCGATGCCACCGGATCGGCAACCTTGCCGTCTTTGCGTACACGCTCCACAAACAGTCGCCGGCCCTGCGAGGCCAGATGCTGCTCGATCTCCGCAACCGTATGATCGGTGTCGAAGAAATCGGCCGTAGCCTTGTAGGCACGGAACGCCACGGGGCGGTTGGCATTGAAATAGGCCGGATCGTCCTTGAGCGAACTCTCGTTCATCTCCTTCTCAAGCTCCGCCGTGTCGGCCTTCACCTTCTTGATGCCACCCAGCAACGCCGGTCCGAGGTTAGCAAGGATATAGGCCGAACCGATCGTACCGAACACGTAGGTCACAGCATAACACACCGGAATCATATCCGTCATCCGCGCCTTCTCCGAGGCCGACATGCCAATAGAAGTCATCGTGTCTGTGCCTACGCCGATCACTGCCGAGATGGTCTGCGCTCCTGAGAAAAGGCCTATGGTCTCGCCCACGTTATAGCCCATGATCTTAGCCGTGATGATAGTCACTATCAGACACAGCGCACAGACAACGACGGCGAAAAACACCTGCTTCAACCCCGATCCCCGTAAAGCACGGAAGAATTGGGGACCCACACTATAGCCTATCGCAAAGAGAAACAGCAGGAAAAACACATTTTTAATCGGGCCGGGGATTTCAATATCCATCTGCCCTACAAGCACACCGACAAGAAGCACCGACGTGACGGTGCCCAGCGAGAATGTCTTGTACTTCAACTGTCCGATCCAGAAACCGAGACCTATTGTCAGGAACAGCGGTATCGACGGATTGTTGCGCATTGTTTCAAGAATCCAATCCATAATGTTGAGACGGGGGGTTAGTTTTATAGTTTTGTTTTAGTTTTATATTTCTAACATCCCACAATGCATTATGGTTTGACCCCCAAAAAACTTTCCCCACCCTTTCATCCTGCAAGACATGCAAGGAGTGCGGCATGGTCACGAGTCACCGCACTCCGTGCGGTTAGCCGGAATCATCACCCTTGCCGTTGGTGCGGTTGGCGTCTCGGAGATCCGCCACCCCGACACTGCTGCAACCAATCAATGATTTCCCAGGCAAATTCGTGGACAAGCCATCAGTCGGGGTCACGGCTCTCCGAGCTGTCTGACCGCCACCGGAAAAACAGGTAACACCCGTTGGCGCGGTTTTGACGGCTAATAATAGCGGTAATAACGCACCCAGTCCACTTCCATCTCAACGGGGAGCTGCGACGAATCAACGTTGCCTACCCACGATCCGCCAAGCTGCATGTCGATGATCAGATACCATTCCTTGAAAAATGGGAACTGGCCGTCGGCGCCGTCATTCACCTTGGGATATGTGAGCGATTCCACTCCGTCGATATAGAACCGCACGCGATCCGGCCACAGCTGCACCTCGTAGATATGATAGTCCGAGGAGACAGCAACCCTTTTCAGAATCGAGTTGACAGGGTCTTTTTTCCCGAGAGTGTAGGAGTAATGGGAATGCAACGTCTGATACACGGCATTATCGTGGTTGAGACGCTCCATGATGTCGATCTCGCCGCATTCCGGCCAGCCCTGATCCTCGGCAAAGGGCATCATCCATATTGCAGGCCATGCTCCGGTGGCACCATTGTCAAGACGTGCCTTGACCTGAATGCACACGGGCGATGCGTCGGCCTCTCCCGGGCCGAATGCCTTCTTCCCTTTCGACCAGATGCCTCCGGTGAGATATGGCGATGGATCGGTCGATGTGTCGGGGTTGACAATGCCTTTGAGTTTTATGGAACTGCCGGTCATTTCATAGCAGCGGTCGTCCTTCGACTGGGTGTTCTGCCAATCGGGGGTGCCGCGGTCGGTCCGGCTCCATGTGGACTCATCCAGACTCTCGCCATTGAAATCGTCGCTCCATGCCAGATGCCACTTTGGACTATCCACAGGTGGCACCACCGGTGCGGCAGGTTCTTCCTTGTCGTCGCTGCATGCGGCCAAAGCCAGCATACCGAGCATCAATGCAGTGATTTTTTTCATGGTTCTTATGTTTTATAGATTTAAAGTTTTATAGATTTAAGAGATGAACGAGTCCTTGAATCCGAGGAAATAGAGCAACCCGTCGAGACCGATTGTCGAGAGCGACTGGTCGGCATTGGCCTTCACCTTCGGTTTGGCATGGAAAGCGATGCCGAGACCGGCTGCCGACAGCATAGGCAGGTCGTTGGCTCCGTCGCCCACGGCTATGGTCTGCTTGATATTGACATTCTCCACCTGCGCTATGAGCCGCAGTAACTCGGCCTTACGGCGTCCGTCGACAATCTCGCCCACATAGCGTCCCGTCAGCTTTCCGTCGACAATCTCAAGATCGTTGGCATAGACATAGTCGAAGCCGAACCGCTGTTTCAGGTAATTGCCGAAATATGTGAATCCGCCCGAGAGAATAGCCGTCTTGTAGCCTGTGCGCTTCAAAACGGTCATCATACGGTCCACGCCCTCGGTTATTGGAAGATTCTCTGCTATCTCGCGCATCACACTTTCGTCCAGCCCCTTGAGCAGAGCCACGCGCTCGGTGAAGCTCTCGCGGAAATCTATCTCGCCGCGCATGGCACGTTCGGTGATATCACGCACCTGCGCCCCTACTCCGGCACGCTCGGCAAGCTCGTCGATCACCTCAGTTCCAATGAGCGTCGAATCCATATCGAAGCACACCAGACGGCGGCAACGGCGATACATGGTGTCCTCCTGCAAAGAGATGTCCACTTCCTCCTCCGAGGTGATCTGCATCAGCCGCTTCTGCATCAGGTCATAGTCCTGCGGAGTGCCTCGGACGGAGAACTCCACGCATGATTTCTGCAATGCCTTCTCAGGCTCGTCGAGAGGCTGACGGCCTGTCAATCGCTGTATGCCGTCGATATTCAGGTTCTGGTCGGCTATCACACGGCTCACCAACGCTATGTGACGTGCCGTCAGTTTGCGCCCGAGAATCGTGATGATCCATCGGTTCTTTCCCTGCATACCCACCCACTTGGCATAGTCCTCTTCCTCCACCGGGGAGAACCTCACCTTGATCTGGAGCTCATACGCTTTGAAAAGCATCTCCTTCATGATCTCGCCGGACACAGAGCTGTCGGTCTTGATCAGCAGCCCGAGCGTCAGATTATGGTGGATGTCGGCCTGACCGATGTCAAGGATCTGAGCGTCATACTGGGCGAGAATTTCCGACAGAGCGGCAGTCACGCCCGGGCGGTCGGCACCCGAAATATTAATCATAATAAGCTCCACGGCAGGAGCCTCATCGCGTTTTATCATCATATCCTTATTTATTTTCGCTTGTGATATTCAATAAGTCCCGGGATCGGATCGTCGATGATCCTGCCTGCCGTCATGCCGCAACAGCCGAGAGCCCGTAAGAGCTGCGGTCGGAAATGACATGCCACTGATCCCATGAAATTGACCGGCATATTATCCGCCGCAGGATTGTAGGCGGCCACATTGCGGCGCAGAAACCTACAGAATTCATCAACCACAAGATCTTCGACAGCAGGCTCACAGAGGCATTCCCTGACAATAGGCATGAACGAGGCCAGAAAGCGGCTCGGAGCCGTACTGCGATACACACTCCGGATAATATCCTCGCGGCTATGCCCACAACGCTCCCGGAATATACGCCCCACCGTCTGAGGGAGCTGTCCCTTCAGCAGATCACCAAGGAAACGGCGTCCTATAACGGCTCCCGAACCCTCGTCGCCAAGAATATAACCCAGCGGAGCGACATTTTCCACAATAGCCGTCCCGTCATAGAGGCAGCTGTTTGATCCGGTGCCGAGAATACACGCTATGCCGGCTTCATGGCCACAAAGAGCACGTGCCGCTCCAAGCATGTCGGAACAAACCTCCACACCCTCGCAGCCCAGAACCGAACGGAATGTCTCCACCAGCGGTTCCTTGAACTGATCGAGACAACCAGCCCCATAGAAAAAGACCTCATCGACCCGTATCCGCTCAAGTCTCAACGCCACATCGCGCACCACCGACTCTATCTCGCTGCCCGGCATCACAGCCGGATTCAGACCATCGGTCCTGAACATATCCATAGCCTCCCAACCGGAGTCCATCAATGCCCATTTAGTCTTTGTCGCGCCGGCATCGGCTATCAGTCTGATCATATCATTGCAGTTTCTTCGATGGCAAATTTAATCAAATAAAAGATAATTCAAGCCAATGCGCTCCAAAAAACTCAAAATGGCCCCCTATATGCCTGTCGGGGCTCCGTTCAGCACACAAATCATCGCCTGTCGGGACTGCTCGGGGTCACCGCACTCCGTGCGGTAGGCCGAAATCATCAGCAATGGGATGGTGTGTCCGAAAGCATTGCCAACGGGGGCTGTAATCATCCCCCCTCGCCTGTAGGGACTGCGGCATGCCGCGTCCGCATAACACCCGGATAATCAATTCGTTTGCACGGATGGACGAAGCCGGACGCGCCATGGCGCAGTCCCTACAAGCAAGAGTGGATATGCCTTAGTCATGTTAGTCACTTTAGTCACCTTAGTCACCGTGACTAGACTGACTAGAATGAATATTTTTTTGAATCGAAAACGCAGAAAAGCACACAAAGGGCAGTTTTGTGTCGTAACTTTGTGTCACAGACATACAGGGAGCCATATAACCAACAGCTCCGGCGTTACTGACAGCCACCTCCGTATATATTATATATAGGAGAGAGTTGGAAGAGGGAGAGAGTGTTCAATAATTTAGCATAGCTAAATATTTCCCTATTATGATTTTTTGCAATGCTGACAGAAACAAGTAGCGTTGGTCAGCCATAGTATTATCAAGTGGCGTAGGCTGAACTGTGGTATTATCAAGTAGCGTAGGCAAAACTGGAGTGAAACATGGACAACGCTACCCCCCACGGCTACGAACAATCACCCACGCCATATATCCCTGCTACGCCATATTTGCAAATCACCCATGCCTGTCGGGGCTGCTCGGGGTCACCGCACTCCGTGCGGTTGGCCGAAACCATCGCCAATGCTGACGGTTCGGTATACGGCTCGGAGAGCCGCTACCCCGACAGGGCTGACAAATGTGGCGAATGAAGTTGGACACAATCGGTTGATGCGGAATCATCAGCGACGAGAGCAGTAATTATCCCCCTCGCCTGTAGGGACTGCGGCATGCCGCGTCCGGATAATGTCCGCATAACACCCGGATAATCAATTTGTTTGCATGGATAAACGTAACCATTAGTCATGTTAGTCACCGTGACTAGACTGACTAAGGTGACTAACGTAACTTTGTAATGCCTGACAAAAACAAGTAGCGTTGGTCAGCCAATGCCATGACAATTATCACGCCTTGCCGGTCAGGATTGTCTTGATTTCGTTGAGTTTGTTGAGGGCGGCCATCGGTGTGAGATTGTTTATGTCGGTCGACAGAATCTCATCGCGGATCTGCGACAATACCGGGTCGTCGAGCTGGAAGAACGACAGCTGCATGCCATCGCCGCTCCGGCTGCCACTACCCGAAGCCGAACTGACAGCCTGACGACGCACATCCTCTTCGCCGCCACGATAGGTCTGCTCAAGCTGTTTCAGCACCTCGTCAGCGCGTTTCACTATCGACGACGGCATTCCGGCCAGCTTGGCCACATGGATACCGAAGCTATGCTCGCTGCCTCCACGGGTCAGTTTGCGCAGGAACACCACCTTGCCGTCGATCTCCTTGACCGACACATTGTAGTTCTCCACGCGCTCAAAACTGCTCTCCATCTCGTTCAGCTCATGATAGTGTGTGGCAAACAGAGTCTTGGCTCCGGCTGTGGGATGATTATGGATATGTTCAACGATGGCCCACGCTATGGATATGCCGTCGTAGGTCGAGGTGCCGCGGCCGAGCTCATCGAAAAGCACAAGGCTCCGTGCGCTCAGATTGTTGAGGATTGAAGCTGCCTCGGTCATCTCAACCATAAAGGTCGATTCGCCGTGCGATATATTGTCGCTTGCGCCCACTCGGGTAAAAATCTTGTCAACGATGCCAATTCTTGCCGAATCAGCGGCCACAAAGCTGCCTATCTGTGCCATAAGCACCGTCAGAGCCGTCTGGCGAAGCAATGCCGACTTACCCGACATGTTAGGACCTGTGATCATCATGATCTGGGTCGACGTGTTGGACAGACGCACGGTGTTCGCTATGTATGGCTCTCCCGGAGGGAGCTCGCGCTCAATGACCGGATGACGCCCCTCCACGATCTCTATATCGAGGGAATCATCAACCGTCGGGCGGCAGTACCGGTTCTCGATCGCGACGCGTGTCAGCGACAGCAGACAGTCCAGCCGTGCCGTCAGCACAGCATCCAGCTGGATAGCCTGGATATACTGAGCCACAGCCGCCACGAGCTCGCCATACAATCGGGTCTCGATGACGGATATCCGCTCCTGCGCCCCGAGAATCTTCTCTTCATATTCCTTCAGTTCCGATGTGATGTAGCGTTCGGCATTGACCAGCGTCTGCTTGCGCACCCACTCCGCCGGAACTTTGTCGCGGTGGGTATTGGTCACCTCTATATAGTAGCCGAACACGTTGTTATATCCTATTTTCAGGCTTGTGATGCCCGTAGCCGCGCTTTCTCGCTGCTGGATGCGCATCAGATAGTCCTTGCCGTTAAATGCGATCTGGCGCAGTTCGTCAAGCTCATCATCCACACCCTGGCGGAACACCTCGCCGCGGTTCAGGGCTGCCGGAGGATCGTCAACAATCTCACGGGCTATACGGTCGCGGATGCCGGCACACGGATTCAGCTGATCGCCGATAGCGCGTAGTGTCGCATCGTCGCTCTCCATGCATGCCCGTTTCATCGGTTCGAGAGTGGTCAGAGCCTGACATAGCTGATTCAGCTCTCTCGGGCTCACTCGCCCCACGGCAACCTTGCCTATCAGTCGCTCAAGATCCCCGATATGACCAAGCGCCGTGCTCAGCTCCTCGCGCAGATCGGGCTGACGCATGAACTCCGTGACCACGTTAAGGCGGCTGTTGATCTGAGCCACATCCTTCAATGGGAAAAGAACCCACCGGCGCAGCATTCGCGCACCCATCGGGGTCAACGTTCGGTCTATGACATCCAGCAGACTCTTGCCGTCGGGAGCCATCGAATCCGTCAGCTCAAGATTGCGGATCGTGAAGTTGTCCAGCCTCACATAATGTTCCTCATCAATACGCGACAGAGCCGCGATATGACTCACATTCGTATGATTGGTGATATCGAGATAATAGAGCACCGCTCCGGAGGCTATGATGGCCAGCGGCATGCTCTCCACGCCGAAACCCTTCAGTGATCCCGTCTGGAACTGCTTCATCAGACGCTCTCTGGCTGTAGGCTCCGTGAACACCCAGTCGTCGAGTTCAAATATCAGATAATTCGCATCAACCTTTTCCGCGAAATCCTTCTTCTTGCCGCGCTCCACGAGCACCTCTTTTGGTGCGAACTTGGCCAATAGCTTTCCAACGTGATCCGGACTCCCCTCAGCCGTCATGAACTCGCCCGTCGAGATATCCAGAAACGCCACTCCCCATTGACGGGGACTCATAGCCACAGCCGCAAGGAAATTGTTGCGACGGTTGTCAAGGATATTATCCCCGAGGCTGACACCCGGTGTCACCAGCTCCGTGATGCCGCGCTTCACCAGCTTCTTGGTCAGCTTCGGATCTTCAAGCTGCTCGCAGATAGCAACGCGCTTTCCGGCTCTGATCAGCTTCGGAAGATACGTGTCGAGGGCATGATGGGGAAAACCGGCCAGCTCAACCGACTGCGCCGACCCGTTGGCACGCCGCGTCAGCGTGATACCCAGGATCTCGGAAGCCGTGATGGCATCATCGGAAAAAGTCTCGTAGAAGTCACCGACACGAAACAGCAACACCGCGTCGGGGTGCTTCTGCTTCATTTCGAAATACTGCTTCATCAGCGGAGTCTCCACTATCTTCTTTGCCATCTTGCTCTCTATCGGTTTTATGCCCTTTCAGGACGTTATTACAAACGTAAAATTAGCAATTAATCCCCATTCCCACAAATCAACCTCCCCACTTTTTTACTTCCAGGTCATTGCCCGTGACAACGCTTTATATTAACTTTGCCCCGTCAAATTCCCTCTAAGCAAATGAAAGCAACAGCCCTGTCAGCATGCATCATCACCTCGATTGCAGCCACTGCACATACCGCCGACACGCCCCACATCTCACAAAGCGATCCCCTCTCCGCCTACGTATGGTGCGTCGACTCGCTATCCGACCCCGAATCGCTTCTCCCCCTGTTCCGCTCCGAAGAAATTGCGGAATGCACCAAGCAACGCATGCGTGGACTGTCCTACCCCTCCAATTGCACTGTCCCATGGTCCGATCTGCGCTACCTCTTCCTGCCCCACTACGACGGCCACGGCAACATCCGCATAGGCGAGATGGTATGCAACAAAGCTATCGCCGACGACCTGATCCAAATATTCCGCGAACTCTACCGACAACGCTACCCTATTGAACGCATGCAGCTGATCGACAACTTCGGTGCCGACGACCAAGCCTCAATGGCTGCAAACAATACATCCTGCTTCAACTTCCGGCTGATCGACGGATCAAAACGACTCTCGCGCCACGCCCTCGGAATGGCTGTCGACATCAATCCCCTCTACAATCCCTACGTACGAACCATCGACGGACGAAAAGTCATAACCCCTATCGAAGGCGCACCCTACGCCGACCGCTCGCGCCGCGACATCCCCTTCAAGATCACCCTCTCCGATCCGGCCTACCGCCTTTTCCGCGCCCGTGGATTCCGTTGGGGCGGATCATGGCGCACACGCAAAGACTACCAACACTTCCAGAAATAACCCTACCACCTCTCCAACTCTATCCTCCGTAAAAACAAACACACCCGTGGGGGATAATTTCGGCAACCCTCAACCCCTCCACTCCCCAACTCTGATCGAGGTAACGGCTCTCCTGTAGGGACTGCGGCATGCCGCTATTCTTTACCCACAGAAGTATTCAGCAACGGTCAAGGAACTCAAA
>OFGP01001879.1_pt1 | contig 13625 bp, 11 predicted proteins | sample 1521781 | NCBI WGS metagenome assembly OFGP01 (sample SAMEA3504113, study PRJEB24116) | mouse gut metagenome | biome: mouse gut; feature: mouse-associated habitat; material: faeces | place: Denmark | collected 2011 | reverse complement strand
TCTATGTGTACCGCTACGAAGGAGAACTCAATGATATTCCAAACGCGGTGGTTATTATCAGCTATCCCCGGGAATCTTTTGGAGATCCGAAAGCGCTGAGGGTATTTATATCCACAAATGCCGGAATATCCACACAGGAAATCCTTGACACATATACAGAACGGTGGGCAATCGAATTATTTTTCCGTCAGAGCAAAAACAGACTCGCGCTGGACAAATATCAGATCCGCTCACGGCAGGGAATCGAGCGGTACTGGCTGATTATGTCATTGGTTCATTACATGTGCTGTATGTATTCCGGGAAATACAATACCTTCGAGGAAGGATACTGGTATTTTCAAGATCAAGTCAAAACAGAGCGAATCGGTAATCTGCACCAGTTCATAAAAAATGGTGCGTCACTTGAAGCTGTTTTGAAATTGGTAGGGTAGTTTTGTGCAAATTTCTATATTTGCTCATTTATAGTTATATACTATGGAACTTCGCTTTTCATTGATTTATATCCGATATTTATTGTATAATATCGTAAGAACGTATATCGGGAGAGGGTTCGCTTATGAATTTCAATACATCGTATAACAAGATTGTGACAGATGAAAACTTGATGGAAACGGTAAAGCATGGAAGCATTGGCTACCCCTTTCACTTTTATTATGACAATTTAGCCCTGTTTGACTTTCACTGTATTGAATGGCACTGGCATACCGAATTGGAGTTCGTTTATATTGAATCAGGAACTGTGACTTTTTGGATTGGAGAAAAACAGTTTATTTTAGCGGAAGGAAATGGCGTATTCATTAATTCTAAAATCCTTCATCGCTTCTATTCTCCAGCTGAAGCTGTTATTCCAAATTTTTTATGTTTGCCTTCTTTTATTGCTGCGGAAGATAGTTTTATATATCAAAAATATATTTTACCGATTATTTCTTCCGCCTTATTTTTCCTGATTTTTGATGCGGAAGTTCCCTGGCAGGCGGAGGCTTTATCCATTATCAGGCAGATCATTGCTGCGCAGGAGGGGGTCTCATCCTGCGAACTTGCCACCGCATCTCTCATTCAAAGGCTTTGGTTGGAGATATATGAAAATGCGGATATTACATATACGAAAGACCATATAAATGATTCAGCTTCTTCGCAGGCAAGATTACAGTTGATGATGCAGTACGTTCATCAGAATTATTCCCATGATATTTCATTAGAGGACATTGCAGGGCATGCAAGGATCAGCAAAAGTACCGTATTAAACCTTTTCCATAAATATTTACACATTACTCCGATAAACTACCTTATCAATTATCGTTTAAATGAAGCCGCCCGATTACTTTCAAAGACCGAGAAAAAAATCAGTACTATTTCTGATGAAACAGGATTTAATAATGTAGACTATTTCTGCAGATTATTTAAAAAGCATTATCATTTAACGCCGACTGAATACCGGAAAAAGAGATTGTTTTTTAGCGGAATGTGCAATAATAGTAGATAAAATTACGTCTGAGCGGTATAATCTAAAGGATATAGAATGCGGCAAATTTGAATGCAGCAGTGGATACGATTATGAAAACTTTGATATTAAACGGTTTGCCAAGAATAAATAGTGATACTAACAGTCTTACTATCAAGATTTTTCAGAATTAACTGGAAAATTATTGGATGTTGGGTTTATTATAATCTTTTTGCAGAGAATCAATATTAAGCGTTTGAGGCGAGGGGAATTGGAATGGAGCAAATTGAATTGATAAAACCGGGAATGGAGTATGCCGACGATATATGGGATTTTCGTCAGGAAATTTTAGATTGTGACGCAGAGAGTGAAGACCAGTTTGCAGGTTGTATATCATTGGATGTAAGTGTGTCCGCTGAAGAGTGGATCAAAATGTGTGAGCTCAGAATGAGTGAAGAAACATGTGTTAAGGCAGGTACATCGGTTCCTTCCAATATGTATTTAGCCGTTCGGAAAAATGATAACAGAGTTATAGGTATTATAGATTTGCGTCACCATATAAATCATCCGATTCTTGGAACATGGGGAGGACATTGTGGATATTCGGTACGTCCTTCTGAACGAGGCAAAGGATATGCCAGGGAAATGCTTCGCCTGAATATACGAAATGCGAAAGCATTAGGAATTTCCAAACTTCTTATTACATGTGATGTAAAGAACATGGCCAGCGAAAAAACCATACTTGCTAACGGCGGTGTTTATGAGGAAACCATAGAAGTTGATGGATGTAAGATGAAAAGATTTTGGATCGAGGTTAATGATTAGGCAAAAAAGAGTTTTCTTTCCATAATAGGATAAGCAAACTCTTTTTTATTACATTCTTATTTTTTCAACCCTCAGTTTTCACTGGCATATTCATTTTAGCATGTAAATACATAAAAGTAAATTATTTTGAAAGTACATGTTCAAAAAGTGATTCAATAAAAATGTAATAAAATATTTATTCTAATATTGAAAAACATATTCGCATGTGCTAACATAAAAATACAGTTATGAGAATTCATATAATGCGGTTCTAAATTAAACAAATACAATCCGGCATGGGGGATACAAAAGTGAATGCAAAGACTGCGCATATAACCAGGACAGAAAACGAAATATTTGAACAGGACTTAAAAGAGCATTTATTCCATACAGCCGCATTATGCAAAGGGTATATGGGGAAAATGGGCTGTGCGGCCATGGGATATCTGGCGGGTATTCTGCACGATGCAGGCAAAGCCGGGTCGGCTTTTCAGGGCAGGATGGAGGCCATACGGGAAGGACGGCCGGATCCGGGACAGAAAGGGGGACATGCCTCTGCAGGTGCGGTGCTGCTTAGCAGATGGGGAGGCAAGACAGACAATTTTTACAAGAATTTCGCTTTACAGGCCATATGTGAAGCCATTTTTTCCCATCACGCGGCACTGCCGGACAATATATCCCCCCGGCTGGAGGATGGGTATAAGGCCAGGCTTCAATGTGAAGAGGCGGAATTATCGGAAATAGAGACATATTTTTGGAGTGAAATTATCTCCCGAGAGGACTTTGAGAAACTTTTGGAGCAGGCATACGGGGAGGCGGAAGCATTTGTAAACAGGGTGAAACAATGCGTAAGAGCCCAGAAAGAGATGGAATTTTTCCTGGGCATGGCGGAGAAGATGCTGCTGTCAGCTCTGATTGACGCCGACTGGCTGGACAGTGCCATCAGCGGCGCAGGGGGACAGTTGGACTTTGGGGATCTGGATGGGGAAGACGATGAAAATCTTTCCAGGGAAAAGCTGTTTACATATTTTCTGGACAATTTGGAAAATGGACTGAGGGAAATGAACCGCTCCTCCAAACCCATCAATGTATGGAGAAATCGCATCTCCGAACAATGTAAGGAGGCAGGGGCCAGAGAGGGAGGGGTCTATACCCTGTCCTGCCCCACCGGGGCCGGTAAAACCCTGGCGGTGACCCGCTTTGCCCTGACGCATTGCATCCGGCAGGGCAAAGAGAGAATATTCTACATCATTCCCTACCTGTCCATCATTGACCAGACGGCCAAAAGCATAAAGAAAGCGCTTGCAGCCGGCAATAGGGAAGGCACTGACGAACTGGTGGAAAACGGTATTTTGGAACTTCATTCCCAGGCAGAGTATAAAAAGGGGGAAAATAGGTCAGGCGCCTCATGGAGCGGGGAGGAAGAACCCGCCGCCGACGGGGACTTCTGGGCACAGAGGATGACGGAGCCCATAGTACTGACCACTATGGTGCGTTTTCTGAATACATTTTTTGCCCGGGGGACCAGAAATCTGCGCCCGGCCCATCAGTTCCAAAACGCGGTGCTTATCTTTGACGAGGTGCAGACCCTGCCTGTAAAGCAGATCGCCCTGTTTAACAGTCTGATCAATTATCTGACACAGCTCTGCGGGTGCACATGCGTCCTGTGCACCGCCACCCAACCTCTGCTGGGGGAGACGGTAAAACCGGTTTATCCCGTCAAAATGGCGGAACCTGCGGCCCTGGCAGAGCTCCCCCCGGAAGCGGGGGAAGTCTTCCGGCGGGTGCAGATAGAACCCCGGCTGAAGGCGGTGGGTTATACCCAAAAGGAACTGGCAGATTTCGTCTGGGAAAAGGCGGAAGAGAGCGGAAACGCGCTGGCAATCCTGAACACCAGAGACTGCGCGCTGGCTGTTTACAGTGAATTGGCAAAGCGGGCGGGGGAGGCATATAAAGTGTATTACCTGTCCACAAAACTATATGCGGCGCACAGGAAAAGCATTATTGAAAAAATCCGAGGAGACTTGTCTTGCGGAGAAAAAATCATAGTGGTCAGTACATCCCTGATTGAGGCCGGCATAGATTTTGATTTTTCCTGCGTGGTTCGATCCCTGGCGGGAATGGATTCCATAGTCCAGGCGGCGGGGCGGTGCAACAGGGAAGGGCTGCGGGGGGTGGAGACCACCTATATTGTCAATCCCTGTCAGGAACTGGAATCACTGGCACATTTGAGAGACATCAGGAAGGGAGCGGAATCGTCCCGAAGGATACTGGGGGAATTTGAGAAAAACAGGGCACGCTTCGGGGGTGAATTGCTGTCCCAAGAGGCAATACACACTTATTTTTCATACTATTTCTGGAATAGAAAGGAAGAAATGGTTTATCTCATACCGGGACAAAACAAGGTTTCCCTCTATGACTGGTTGGCAGATAATGTGGATCTGGTGAGGTCGGGCGAGGCGCACAAAGTTTATGAGAAGAAAGTATTAAATCAGGCGTTTAAAACAGCGGCAGAACATTTCAGCGTTATAGAGGAGCGTGGGAATTCCGTATTTGTGCCCAGGGGCCGGGGGAAGGAGATCTGGGAGGAGATCCAGAGAAATACCAAACCAGGAAAGACAGACTACAAGTATATAAGGAGCCTGTTAAAGGAAGCACAGCAATATGTGGTTAATCTGCAGAATTATGAAATAGAGAAGCTGGGAAAGGGGGCCATACAGTGGGAGGATAAAATGGGAATGTACGTCCTGAACGAGATGTATTATGATGAAAAGGCCGGTATTACCGGGGAAATCAGCAGTAATATGCTGATTCATATGTTTTAGAAACGGTTACAGCCTGTTCAATGTCTTTCCGCATCGGATTGGGAGATCAATGGGAATCTGCGGAATGGAAGGGAGCAGGAGGGAAGCAATACAGTCAGTTGTATTGGACGGAAAGGAGGAGCATGGAAAAAGAGAATAGCATTACATTTGCGCTGACAGGGCGCCGGGCGCTTTTTACGGATCCTGTCAGCAAGATGGGGGGAGAGAAATTTACCTACCAGGTTCCCACCTACCAGGCGCTGAAAGGAGTGCTGGAAAGTATCTACTGGAAACCTACGCTGGTCTGGGTCGTAGACAGGGTGCGGGTTATGAAACCCATCCGTTCGGAATCCCAGGCCGTCAGGCCCATCGACTACGGCGGGGGCAACACCCTGTCGATCTACACCTATCTCTCAGATGTGGAATACCGGGTGCAGGCGCATTTTGTGTGGAATGAGAACCGACCTGACCTGGTCAGGGACAGGGATGAGAACAAACACTTTTTTATTGCCAGAAGGGCGCTGGAAAAAGGAGGCAGGAGAGATATTTTCCTGGGGACCAGAGAGTGCCAGGGCTATGTGGAGCCTTTGGATTTTGAAAGCGGCCCGGGAGCGTATGACGAGGTCGATGAATTTCCGCTGGGTCTGATGTTTCATGGGTTTACCTATCCCGATGAGGCGGTGCGGCAGGAGGAGAAGAATAAGCTGACGGCCAGGTTTTTTCGCCCGGTGATGAAGAAAGGGATTATTACGTTTCCGGCCCCGGAAGAATGTGCCATACGCCGGATTCTGACGGATCGAAAACCCAGGGAGTTCAGCCTGGAAAAAGGGAATGCGACATTGGCGGGGGGAGGTGCGCTGGATGAGTTTTCTGAATGATTTGTACCTTACCTATGAGGCCTGCAAGAGCGATTCCCAGCTTTTGCCCATCGCTCATCTGACCCAGAATGCCCAACTGGAGGTGGTTCTGGATGAGGAGGGAAAATTTTCCAGAGCCAGTCTGGTGGACAAGGAGGATGCGGTCACGGTGATCCCGGTCACAGAGGATTCCGGCAGCAGGAGCGGCAAAGCCATTTTTCCCCATCCGCTGTGTGACAAGCTGGAATATATCGCCGGGGACTATGGAGATTTTGTACCGGGCAGCAAAGGGGATAAATTTGAAATCTATATTGCGCAGTTGGGCGCATGGGTCCAGTCAGATTACAGTCTGCCCCAGATCAAGTGTGTATATGGGTATCTGAGGGAACGCAGACTCATGGAGGATCTACGGGAGGCCGGTTTTTTTACCTTCGAGAACGGCAGGATCAAGGCGGAAAAACAGCAGGGAGTGGCGCTGGAGAACTGGTTTGTACGCTTTGCGGTAGAGGTTCCGGGAGAGCCTGAGAGCAGACTGTACTGCGACGGGCAGGTATTTGACAGCTACATAAAATATTATCTGTCCAGTCAGGACAGCAGGGAATTATGCTATGTTTCCGGCGAGGTCGTGCCCTGTTCCGAGAAACACCCGGCCAAAATACGGAATACTGCCGACAAAGCCAAGCTGATTTCCGCCAACGACGCATCGGGTGTACTGACCTTCAAGGGGCGGTTCCGTGAGAGTACCCAGGTGGCTTCCGTGGGTTATGAGATATCCCAGAAGGCTCACAGCGCCTTGCGCTGGCTGATTGCCAGACAGGGTCTGAAAATCGGGGAACAGGTATTTGTAGTGTGGTCCATAGTGAATCCCCACATGCCCAGCCCCTTTTCCGATTTGGATTGGGAGGAGGAAGAGGAAGTCTTTACTGACGCCGCGTATTCGGATTGGGTGAGACAGGCAATCTGGGGATCGGCCCAGGCGCCCCAGGACAGTGATACCGTCATGGTGATGGGTGTGGAAGCGGCCACCACAGGCCGGTTGTCCATTCCTTTTTATCAGAAATATGGAGCCAAGCAATTTATCCAAAATGTGGCCAGATGGAAAACGGAGACCTGTTGGCTGAACCAGTCGAAAAAGGTACAGGCCTATGTGCCCTGGTCCCCCTCTTTGGTGGAGATCGTAAAGCTGGTGGCAGGGGAGAAAAACGCCAAGTTGAATAAATGTGTGCGGGAACGGCTGATCCCCTGCATCGTGGAGGGCAGGAAACTTCCCTATGATATAGTGTTGTCGGCCCTGGGGCAGGCCGTTAATCCTTCACACTTTAAGGAATATTGGGAGTGGTGCAGGGCTGTGACAATTACATGCGCCCTGTTGAGAAAATGGCAGATAGAAAGAGGAGACGGAAGGGAGGAATACAGCATGGGTTTGAATGCAGAGAGTGAGGACAGAAGTTACATTTTCGGGCAGCTGCTGGCCACGGCGGAGATGTTGGAGAGAAGCGCGCTGTCCATGGGAAGCGGCAGCAATAAGGAGGGCATACGGAACACGGCGGCAGAAAAGTATTTTGTCCGATTCCAGAGATACCCGGTGGAGACTTGGACAACCATTCGGAACCAGCTGCATCCGTATGTGATGAAGCTGAAAAACGCAGGGAAGTTATATTATGTCAACAAACTGGACGAATTGACTTGCAGACTGGATCTGACCCGGAGGGACAAGCTGGAACCCACCTTCCTGCAGGGTTATAGCAGTCAGCTTGTGGAGTATCGCAGTTCTTATAAGAAGCAGGAGGATGGCAAGCCGGAGGAGTAATATGTTCCGAAAAGAGACTTTGTATGTAAAACAGCCTAAAGAGGCGCAGCAGGGAAAGGATGGTAAAAATATGAGTGAATTTACAAACAAGATTGACTTTGCAGTGGTATTCAGCGTGAAGAACGCCAATCCAAACGGTGATCCGCTGAACGGGAACAGGCCCAGGGAGACCTATGACGGATTCGGAGAGGTGTCGGATGTATGTTTAAAAAGGAAGATCCGCAACCGCATGATGGATCTGGGATATCCGGTGTTCGTGCAGTCTGACGATCGGAATGTGGACGGCATCAGAAGCCTGAGCGATAGAGCGGGGGCAGCGCCGGAACTGAAGGAGGCGGGAAAGGACAAGGAGAAGTATGCGGCTGCCGCCTGCAAAAAATGGATGGATGTGCGAACTTTTGGCCAGGTATTCGCTTTTAAGAGCAAGGAAAAGGGAGCCGAGGGGGACGGCGTATCGGTGGGGGTGAGAGGTCCGGTGTCCATCCAGACGGCTGTGAGTGTGGCGCCCATCGACATTTCCTCCATGCAGATCACCAAGAGCGTTAACAGCGAGACCAGCGATAAGAAATCCTCAGATACCATGGGGATGAAGCACAGGGTTGACTTTGGTATGTATGTTACCTATGGCAGCATCAATCATCAGTTGGCGGAAAAAACAGGTTTTTCGGACGAGGATGCGGAGATAATCCGGCAGATTCTGGTGACATTGTTTGAGAATGATGCGTCTTCCGCCAGACCCGACGGCAGCATGGAAGTATGTAAGGTGATCTGGTGGAAGCACAACTGCTTCCTGGGACAGTATTCCTCCGCCAAAGTACATAGATGCCTGAAAGTGAGCAGAAAGCCTGGAGTAGAAATTGCCAAAAGCCAGGAGGATTTTGAGATAAGGGTTGAGGAACTGCCGGACCTGAAGGTTGAGATCTATGACGGAATTTGAATATAATGAAGAGGACTTTCTACAGCTTGCGGGATTGCAGCATTTTACCTTTTGCAGAAGGCAATGGGCATTGATCCATATAGAACAGCAGTGGGAAGAGAATGTTCTCACCGTAAAAGGCAGCCTCTTTCATGAAAAGGTGCATGACGGGTATTCCAGGGAGAAACGAAAGAATGTGATCATTTCCAGAGGAATGCCCGTGCGTTCCAGAACTCTGGGAATCAGCGGGGAGTGCGATGTGGTGGAGTTTGTCCGGGCAGAAGAGGGAATTTCTCTGCCCGGGCGGGAGGGAAAGTATATCCTGTATCCGATTGAGTACAAACGGGGCAAAACAAAAATCACGGATGAGGACAGAATGCAGTTGACGGCTCAGGTATTATGTCTGGAGGAAATGTTTCTGACAGAGATTCCCCAGGCCTATCTGTTTTACGGGGAGACCCGCAGGCGGGAATGCGTGGAAATTACGGAAACTCTGCGGGCTGAATGCAGGCGGCTGCTTCAGGAGATGCACCAATTTTATGCAAGGGGATATACGCCCAAAGTGAAAAGGGCTAAGAAATGCGAGGCCTGTTCTCTCCGGGAACTTTGCCTGCCAAAACTGGAGAGCAGGAAAAATGTGTCGCAATATATCTCTCAAAATGTGGAGTCTGATTGAATTCGGAGCCGCATGTACTCAAGGACTCAGGACAGATGCTGTCTGTTTGAGCATTCTCGCAGGTATAAACTGTGCGCAGTGTGCAGAGAGAAACCTGGAACGGAGGTAACAAGCATTGGCAGCCGCAGTATCGCTGGCCGGAAATATGGGGTTGGAGTAGATGTCATACACAAGATTGTGAGGATAAGTACATGAGGAAGTTGCTGAATACGCTGTATATTACATCCAGTGAATACTATCTGTCATTGGACGGGGAAAATGTGATTATTTCTCAGAGCAAGAAAGAGATAGGGAGACTGCCGCTTCACAATCTGGAGGCTATTGTGACCTGTGGATACGCCGGGGCAAGCCCGGCGCTGATGGAAAAGTGCGCGGCAGGAAATATCTCCATAACATTTCTGTCTCCCACAGGCAGATTCCGGGCCAAAGTAACGGGAAAGGCATATGGCAATATCCTGCTAAGAAGGACACAATATCGAATGGCAGATGACAAGAAGCAAACTTTGGAGATTGCCCGGAATTTTATAATCGGAAAAATATATAACCAGCGAAGCGTTATAAACAGAGCCCAGCGGGATTATGCGGAACGGCTGGATACAGAAAAGCTAAGCCTTGTCTCCGGGCAACTCAGGGAGACCCTTCAGACGGTGAGAGAGGCGGACACCATGGAAACGCTGCGGGGAAACGAGGGAGAAGCGGCCTCTCGATATTTTTCCCAGTTCAATCAGCTGATCCTTCAGCAAAAAGAGGAGTTTTGTTTTGATATAAGAAACCGACGGCCTCCATTGGACAGGGTGAATGCACTACTCTCCTTTACATATGCCCTCCTGACCAGCATGTGCGTGGCGGCCCTGGAGACAGTTGGCCTGGATCCCTATGCGGGGTTTATGCATACGGATCGGCCGGGGCGATGTTCGCTGGCGTTGGACTTAATGGAGGAACTCAGGGCCCCCTATGCGGATCGCTTTGTCCTGTCTTGCATCAACAAAAAAATGGTGGACTCATCAGATTTTGAAGAGAAGGAGAATGGGGCCGTTTTCCTGAACGAGTCCGGGAGAAAAAAATATCTGGCAGTGTGGCAGAGCAAAAAGGCGGAAAAGTTAACCCATCCCTATTTACAGGAGAGCATTGAATGGGGACTTGTTCCGTATGTGCAGGCTTTGCTGCTGGCACGATTTATTCGAGGAGACCTGGATGGATATCCGCCCTTTTTATGGAAATAGAATGGGTAATACCTATGGAATGTGTTATATGGTGGAGGGGCTTATATGTTAATCGTTGTCACTTATGACGTATCTACCGAAACAGCCGCAGGAAGGGCCAGATTGCGAAAAGTTGCCAAACAATGTCAGAATTATGGACAGCGTGTCCAAAACTCAGTATTTGAATGCATTATAGATGAGGCTCAATACGTCTCTTTTAAGAGTAGTTTGTTGAAATTGATCAATGAGGATGAGGATAGCCTGCGCTTTTACCGTCTGGGAAATGCGTACCGCAATCGTATAGAGCACTATGGCAGTAAAAAGACGCCGGACCTGGATGCTCCTATAATTTTCTAAACAGTGCGAATACTAAGTACACATCTTTTTCCAGTGACTTTCGCACCCGATAATGTATCTAAACAGGAGCAATAGAGGGTCTTAAAAGTGAGGTAGTTGTGAGATATTGTTTATAATAGATAATTTGTCGGTATTAGAAGTTATTTTTTTGTATGTTTTTGGTGTCACTCCCTGTGCGGGAGTGTGGATTGAAATAGATTGGCTACGATCAAACAGATCGTAATAACCTGTCACTCCCTGTGCGGGAGTGTGGATTGAAATACCGTATATGAAATCAATACTAAGAATTGGATCATGTCACTCCCTGTGCGGGAGTGTGGATTGAAATTGCTCCTGGCGAATATATCGTGTTGGTCAGCGCCCGTCACTCCCTGTGCGGGAGTGTGGATTGAAATATATGCTTTCCGGTCGGTTACCTGGAGCCCTGGGTCACTCCCTGTGCGGGAGTGTGGATTGAAATACGTTAGGACTGGATAAATACGGGCCCTCTTTTGTCACTCCCTGTGCGGGAGTGTGGATTGAAATTATTTCACACCTGCAGGATGATATTGCAACATTGTCACTCCCTGTGCGGGAGTGTGGATTGAAATATGAAGAAGGCACCGCGCCCGGAAGCAACTATAGTCACTCCCTGTGCGGGAGTGTGGATTGAAATCTCGTTTTTAGAGTTATTAGTGCCGCAAGTTGGAGTCACTCCCTGTGCGGGAGTGTGGATTGAAATAGGGATTTTATACTCGCAGGGGATTTCCTCTGCTGTCACTCCCTGTGCGGGAGTGTGGATTGAAATTATAGCTCCGTCTAAGATATTTTTAATATCGCCGTCACTCCCTGTGCGGGAGTGTGGATTGAAATCAACTTCCAGGCTCCTAAACGGTATGGATCAATAGTCACTCCCTGTGCGGGAGTGTGGATTGAAATGGTCCACTTAACACATGTTACAGTAAGATGCTACGTCACTCCCTGTGCGGGAGTGTGGATTGAAATTTGGTTGAAGATTTTGTTGTTTTATCGTCCCCATGTCACTCCCTGTGCGGGAGTGTGGATTGAAATCGGTGCTAACGGAGGCGTAAACCAATAGCCGCTTGTGTCACTCCCTGTGCGGGAGTGTGGATTGAAATTATCTCACTTATGATTTCAGGGTCTAAAGTTATATTGTCACTCCCTGTGCGGGAGTGTGGATTGAAATGCTCAGACGATATAAAGTTAAAGTTCCGTTGATACCGTCACTCCCTGTGCGGGAGTGTGGATTGAAATTCTCGATGATCATCGAATGTTAAGGCGTAGATTAGTCACTCCCTGTGCGGGAGTGTGGATTGAAATTGTTGTTTGGCGGTTGATCTGGTGTGTGTCGGTAGTCACTCCCTGTGCGGGAGTGTGGATTGAAATGCTGGGAATAGGATATGTCCGCTGGGCTATTTCGTCACTCCCTGTGCGGGAGTGTGGATTGAAATATCCATGCGATCGTTTACAGCATCAATATTATTGTCACTCCCTGTGCGGGAGTGTGGATTGAAATACGTGAAACATTTTTTAAAAAAAGGAGGTTTTAGTCACTCCCTGTGCGGGAGTGTGGATTGAAATCGCTGTGCCGTTAACAACTTTTGCCGGGATGTAACGTCACTCCCTGTGCGGGAGTGTGGATTGAAATCAGAATCATCATTAAGATAGTAGTAGTTATCATCGTCACTCCCTGTGCGGGAGTGTGGATTGAAATGAAGTGTCAAAAATTGTAGATTATGACCCGGGTCATGGTCACTCCCTGTGCGGGAGTGTGGATTGAAATGAATATACTAATGTGTTACATGAATTTTTTAGTGTCACTCCCTGTGCGGGAGTGTGGATTGAAATAACCCCTGTATAAGATGCTCTGAATCTTAAATAATGTCACTCCCTGTGCGGGAGTGTGGATTGAAATACAAACCGCCGGCCCGTATTTGATTATTATAAATGTCACTCCCTGTGCGGGAGTGTGGATTGAAATGGCAGTAGGATCATATAATGCTACAGCATTTGCCGTCACTCCCTGTGCGGGAGTGTGGATTGAAATTTAAGGAATATGGTTTTGCATTGGCACAAAGGGTCACTCCCTGTGCGGGAGTGTGGATTGAAATTGCCATTGACAGCGCTAAGCAATATCCTAAAAGGTCACTCCCTGTGCGGGAGTGTGGATTGAAATCATCATGATCATTTCATTTTCCATTTTTTATTTGTCACTCCCTGTGCGGGAGTGTGGATTGAAATCAGAGCATCCAGCCGTTGATTGATTTGGATATTGTCACTCCCTGTGCGGGAGTGTGGATTGAAATTGCCCCTGGCGAATATATCGTGTTGGTCAGCGCGTCACTCCCTGTGCGGGAGTGTGGATTGAAATTAAAGTATTATATTGCATTAAAGCAATATCCTCAAAGTCACTCCCTGTGCGGGAGTGTGGATTGAAATGCGTCTTTTGATACAACCGACTTTGGTGATTGTGTCACTCCCTGTGCGGGAGTGTGGATTGAAATCTGCCGCTTTACAAAAATCCGCTAAGGGCATGCGTCACTCCCTGTGCGGGAGTGTGGATTGAAATTATCTCCCTCCATATCAAATTTTACTATTACGCCGGTCACTCCCTGTGCGGGAGTGTGGATTGAAATTTTCAAACTTATGGGATAGCCCACATATTGTGGAGTCACTCCCTGTGCGGGAGTGTGGATTGAAATATCGTTTTTAGAGTTATTAGTGCCGCAAGTTGGAGTCACTCCCTGTGCGGGAGTGT
>OFGP01001874.1_pt1 | contig 13645 bp, 11 predicted proteins | sample 1521781 | NCBI WGS metagenome assembly OFGP01 (sample SAMEA3504113, study PRJEB24116) | mouse gut metagenome | biome: mouse gut; feature: mouse-associated habitat; material: faeces | place: Denmark | collected 2011 | reverse complement strand
ATAACCCGGGTGTCGAGTTCCGATGTAGTATTTGCTGATGTGGCAAATCTTGCGGCTATTTGAGTGCTTTTTCTTACGGCGCAAGAGATACGAGGAAACTGTTGACATAAAGATATAGCTTTCGATGGTGAATATTTATTTTTTACGACCGAGTAGTATGTTACATACTACTCGTGGAGCGCGCGAATTCTGAGGACTTTGAAGAACAAAAGCATGAACCACTCGGGAGTACTGTCCAAGTGCTCTCGGATGGTAAAAAATACATTTCATGCAATTTACGGAAAGGAAGTGAAAGGTGGGAAGCCACCGAACAACATGGGAAAGTATAAGGTTGTTTACACGGACTGGGTTTACAAAGATGATGTGATTGAAATGAAACGTTTTGGCGCTGCCGGATATGACTTTCAGATCGCGTCTGCCCACGATGAGGCGACGCTGATCAAGGAGTGCCGGGATGCTGATGCGGTTATGATCAGCTTTGCGGACATGAACGCCAACATCATCAATGCGATGGAGAAGTGCAAGATTATCGTCCGCTGCGGCATGGGATTCAACAATGTGGATATTCCTGCCGCCACGGCAAAGGGCATCATGGTTGCAAATGTCCAGAAGTACTGCCTGGAGGAGGTCTCCGATCATGCCATTGCCCTGATGCTGACATTGCTGCGTAAGACGGCATATCTGAGCGGGTTGCTGCAAAAAGGAATTTGGAATCCCGCGCTGGCCCGTCCGATTCCCCGCCTGAATGAGCTTACTTTGGGCCTATATGGTCTGGGTGGGATTTCCAGCCGCGTTGCTGCGAAAGCAAAGGCCTTTGGTATGGAAGTGGTTGCTTATGACTTGTATCTGCCGGATGATTATTTCCAGCAGATGGGAGTGAAGCGCATTGAAAAAGAAGAGGATCTGTTCCGCATTTCTGACGTTCTTAGCCTTCACCTGCCCTTGAACGACGCTACCGCTGGCATCATCTCCTATGACAAGATGAAGCTGATGAAACCTACGGCGATTTTCCTGAATACCGCCCGCGGCGGTCTGGTAGACGAGGCCGGCTTGATCCGGGCACTGCAGGAGGGCACCATTGGTGGCGCTGGACTCGATGTGCTTGCCGACGAGTTTCCCGATATGGCGAACCCGCTGTTCCAGATGGAGAACGTGATTGTCACGCCTCATATCGCCTATTATTCCGAAGGCGCCGATGTGGATCTGCGCAATTACGCTTGCGACCAGGTCATTGGCGCTTTGGAGGACGGCGCGCCGAAGTTCTTCCTGAATAAGAAAGAACTGGGAAGATAACCCCTTTATTAAAAGACATTCAGTCTTCATATGCGCATTTAGCGTATTCGCTGTAAAAATCCAAATAGATGACGTACAGGAGGTTACCGTAATGAAAAGCACACCTTGGCACCAGGAACAGTGGTTTACCAGTCCCTGGAACTTTGCCCAGGAAGCACTGAAGGACTTTGATTTTGCAAAGCAGATCAAATTTCATGATGTGACCCTGCGGGACGGTGAGCAGCAAGCCGGCATCATTTTTAACAAGGAGCAGAAGATTGCTCTTGCTGATCAAATGGCCGAGATGGGCATGCACCGTATCGAGGCTGGTATGCCGGCCGTCTCCGCGCAAGACCGTGAGGCGATTATTGAGATTGCCAAGCGCCATGAAGGCCGCGGCGAACCGGAGATTTTTGCATTTGCCCGCTGTATGAAGCAGGATGTTCTGAAAGCTGTTGATTGCGGCGTGAAAGGCATTGTCGTAGAGATTCCCGCCAGTGAGCACCTGGTCAAATACGCGTATAAGTGGGAATATGAAAAGGCCATTGATCTGGCCATCGAGGCAACGCAGTGCGCCAGAGAGAACGGGCTGTACACAGTGTTTTTCACAATTGACGGTACCCGTACCGACATGGATACCTATTTCAATCTGGTGACCCGCGTGGCCAATGAGGGACACATGGATGCGCTGGCGGTTGTAGATACTATGGGGGGCTTGGCGCCTCATGCCTGCAACTACCTGATCAAGAAGATCAAGACTGTGGTCGACAAACCGCTGGAAGTTCATTTCCATGATGACTACGGTCTGGGTGCCGCGAATACGCTCATGGCACTGTCCGCTGGCGCTGAGGTGGCCCATACCAGCATCAGCGGCATCGGAGAGCGTGCCGGCAATGCCGCTTACGAGGATATCGCTCTGGCACTGCTTACCATGTATGGTGTGGATACCGGCCTGAAGTATGAGAAGATGAACGAGCTGAGTGAGATGATGCGCAAGTTTGGCGGTCATATCATTCCCAGCAACCGCGGCATTGTCGGCCCCACTTTGGCAGACATCGAATCCGGTATTGTGGCCGACTGGTGGGTCAACGCCCATGAGGAACATCCCCTGGAAGTGTCTCCGTATATGTATTCTCTGGTTGGACATCCTGATGCCAAGGTCGTGATCGGCAAGATGAGTGGTGTACCCACTGTGGATATCTATCTGGACCAGCTGGGCCTCCGGTGCGATGACAAGGATCAGAAGATGGAGATTGTTCAGGCGATTAAGACCAAGGCATTTGAGAAGCATGGCCTGCTGACTGTCGGTGAATTTGCTGATATTGCCCATAAGGTTTTGGATTAACAGCGTGCACGCAGTCTGCGGATATCCAGTCCCCCAGCCGGGAAGGATCCGGCTTAATAAAATAGGAGGAACATTGTGATGAAGAAATTTTTAGCTCTTACGTTAGCCCTGATCATGTCCCTATCCATAGCTGCCTGTGGCGGCAACAATGGCGGACAGTCCAACGCGCCCGCAGATAACAGCTCCAATACAACACCTGTGCAAACGCCTTCATCCGGCTCAGCCGAGTTTACCATCATTATGGCAAACAACGGTACCACTGATCTGGAGAATCCTCAGAACGTTGGCTGCTACAAATTTAAGGAACTGGTGGAAGAGCGTTCCGGCGGCCGTATTGCCGTTGAGCTGCATATTGCCGGTGCGCTGGGCGGCGCGCGCGAGGTTGTGGAAGGCGTCCAGCTGGGTACGATTACCATGGGCGACATAGAGAACGGCCCCATGGATAGCTTTGTCCCGTCTTCCGCTCTGTGGAACCTGCCCTATCTGTTCAGCTCACTGGAAGAGATCCACGCTATCCAGGCCAGCGATATTGGCAAGAATATTCAGGCTGGCTTTGAGGCTGTTGGCATTAAGCACCTGTCTTTCAATGACGGCGGTTTTCGTTATTTTACCAACAGCAAGCGTCCCCTGACGACCGTGAGTGACTTCAAGGGTCTAAAGATCCGCGTCATGGAGAGCCCGATCTATATCAGCATGGTTGAAAGCATGGGCGCCTCCGCTGTTCCTATGGCATTTTCTGAGCTTTATACCGGCCTGCAGCAGGGTACAGTTGACGGCCAGGAGAATCCCCTGGATCTCATCTACGCTCAGTCCTACTTCGAAGTTCAGGATTACCTGTCTCTGTCTGAGCATCTGTATTATCCTTGCCAGCACATCATAAACTTGGACTTTTACAACAGCCTGCCTGAGGATTTGCAGACGCTGGTCCAGGAGTGCTCCATTGAGGCCTGCGAGTATCAGAATGAGTACTTTGTTGAGTATACTGCCAAGATGCTGGATGTCCTGAAGGAGAAAGGCATGGAGGTCTCTGATTTCGACAAGGTTAGTGCCCAGGAGGCTACCAAGGGCATTTGGGCCAATTATTATGATATGATCGGCAACGGCGATGCGGCGGCCGGTGAAGAGATTGTCAACCGTATTGCCAGCGGGGAGTTCCAATAATTCATAACCTTACAGACACTACTTTCAACTCTTAAAGCAAATCGGATCTGGCCTCAGGGCTGGGCGTTGTCTGGCCCTGAGGCCGTATGATACGGGGGGACACAATGATAATTATTAAGACGATTGACAAGATCATCAAATACATTCTTGTGGCTCTGATGGTCATCCTCTCTTTCCTGGGCGTGTTCCAGGTGGCTGGCCGCCTGGTAGGTGTTGTTCCTTCTTGGACAGAGGAAGCAATTCGTTTCCTGTTTATTTGGGCTAGCTGCGTCGGCGCGGCAATCGGCATAAAAGAGCATATTCATATCGGCATTGATGTAATTGTGAACCTGTTTCCTTTCATAGTGCGCAAGATCATTGCGGTGATCGTGCAGGTTTTGCTGCTGGTGTTTGATGTGTTCATTGTCAGATATGGTTTTCTCTTGGTAGCGAAGACCATGGCGCAGCCTTCTCCCGCTTTGCGGCTTCCCATGGGGTATGTGTATTTAGCGATTCCTGTGATGGGGATTTTGGGTCTCTATTACAGCGTGCTGGAGATCATTCGGATCATCCGGAGCAAGGAGGGACAGGCAAATGCTTAAAGTCCTGTTTATTGCGGTTATTTTGTGTCTTATCATCAATATGCCCATTGGCTTTTCACTCGGCCTGGCCTCTGTGGCAGCGCTATTTGTTGACGGAAATACAGCTCAGATGCTGCTGATTCCTCAGCGGATTGTCGCGGGTATGAATTCTTTCCCTCTTCTTGCCATCGTGTATTTTATGATTGCCGGGGCAGTCATGGAGCTGGGTGGTGTTTCCAAAAGAATCATCAGTTTGGCCAGTGCGTTTGTGGGACATAAGCGGGGTGGAGTTGCCTCCGCCGCCGTGATCAGCTGCGCGATTTTTGCGGCAATTTCCGGTTCGACGCCTGCTACCGCCGCGGCTATCGGTTCTATTACGATTCCCGAGATGGACAAGCGGGGCTATCCTACGGATTATTCCTCTGCGGTGGTTGCCTCCTCGGCCTGCCTTGGCGTTATTATTCCTCCCAGCATTACCATGGTGGTTTTTGCCAATACCTGCGGTACCTCGGTTGGACAGGGATTAATGGCCGGCATTATCCCCGGCATTATCCTGTGCGCGGCGCTGTGCTTTACCAACTGGCTGTTTTGCCGCAAGGCCGGTTATGAAGTGGAGCCCAAGTGTTCGCACAGGGAGGTTTGGCTGGCGCTGAAAGAGGCGTTTTGGGCTATCTTGATGCCCGTTATTATCTTAGGCGGCATCATGTCCGGCTTCTTTACGCCCACTGAGTCCGCTGCCATTGCCATCTTCTACGGTTTGATCGTCGGTTTCTTTGTTTATCGTGAGTTGAGGGTAAAAGACTTAGGTAACCTATTCTATAAGGGTGCTCTCAATTCAGCCATGATTATGATTCTGATCGGCTGTTCTTCTCCTTTTGGCTATATCATGACTACCAATAAGGTCCCAGAGATGTTCTCCAATTTTATCTTGGGGATCTCCAGTAATTATTACGTTGTATACGGACTGGTTTTGGTTATCTTCCTGGTCCTTGGTACGTTTATGGAGACCTCTTCGATCATTTTGCTGACTGTCCCCATCATGACCCCGATCATGCGTGCCATTGGCGCGAATATGGTCCACTTTGCCTGTGTTGGCGTTATCGCACTGGCAATTGGTATGGCCACACCTCCCGTGGGCATTTCCCTATTCGCCACCTGCGGTATCTCCAAGGTAACGATGGGACAGATTTCCAGAAAGGTTTGGCCGTTCCTGTTGGTCATGGTTTTGTGCCTGTTCCTCTTTATGGCTCTTCCGGGACTGTGCACGTTTTTGCCCGGCATTATGTTCGACTGACCAGTATGAAGACCGGGAGAGGCGCTCACCGCGATTCGCCTTTCACCGCAAATTAGGATTGCTATGAAGAAAGTGACAGCATCTCCAGACCAAAAGGATATCGTGTATTCGGCGGAAATGATCCACAGTGAAAGCAGTATCTGCCGGCTCGCAACAGTTCAGTATGACCTCTTTCAGATATGGAGGAAGCTGCTGTTCATTGCGGTTGGTGTGTTTATGATTCTCTTTGGTGTAATGGCCGACCTGCCATTGCAGGCTGCCGGGATCATCGTGTTTTTGGGATGCTTGTTTCTGTGGTTTTGCAAAGCTCCCGCACAAATTACAGCGAATCGCATGATTGCTGCCATTGACGGCGCATATCCGCACACGATGCTGTATTTTTGCCGGGACAGGGTGGAGATTACAGATGGAAGCGACTGGTTTCACATGCTGTACCAGCTCATACAGAGAGTGGTCCAAGATGATACGTATGTGTATCTGTTTCTGAATGCTTCCACAAGCCATATGATTGATAAGAGCACGGTGGAACCCAACGATTTGTCTGGTTTCCAAAGATTTTTGGAAGAACATACAGGCTTACTGACTGAAACTCCGCCAACCTTGTTTCGGCTGAATATCGCGGCGCTTATTCGCCGGGCAAAAAACGCAAAAACGATCAAACAGCGCGAACAGAGAAAGACACCGGACCAAAAATAATTTTCATAAATTTGGATAGGAGGCCGTTTTTATGCGTGTTGCGTTAATCCAGATGTTGGTAACAGCTGACAAACAAAAAAACCTCGATACTGCCTGCAGTAAGATTAAGGAAGCATCCGAACAGGGAGCGCATATTGCCGTTCTTCCGGAGATGTTCTGCTGTCCCTATGATAACAACCTCTTTTTCGACTATGGCGAAGAAGAGGGGGGATTGGCGCAGCGGACCATGTCTGCGCTGGCAAAGGAGCTGGGAATCTATATTGTGGCGGGTTCCATCCCTGAACTGGCGGAGGGAAAGATCTACAACACAAGTTATGTGTACTGTCGGAAAGGCAAGCAGATCGCAAAACACCGCAAGATCCACCTGTTTGATATCAATATCGAAGGCGGCCAGCGATTTATGGAGTCTGATGTGCTGAGTCCTGGAGATTCCATTACTACATTTGAAACAGAGTATGGTACCTTTGGCCTTTGTATTTGCTTTGATTTCCGCTTTGAAGAGCTGGCCCGCTGTATGTGCCTGCGCGGAGCCGAAGTCATTTTTGTCCCAGCTGCATTCAATATGACTACCGGTCCTGCCCACTGGGAACTGCTGCACCGGCAGCGCGCTGTGGATAATCAGTGCTTCACTGTGGCGGTTGCTCCCGCGCGGGATATGACGGCCAGCTACACTTCCTACGGAAATTCTATGGCAGTGGAACCCTTTGGCTCTGTTATTTGCAGAGCCGGCGCCGAAGAGGCGACGTTGTATGCGGATCTGGATATGGAACGAATCAAGGCGATTCGCAGACAGCTGCCCATTTTGTCTGCCCGCAGAACAGATCTGTATGAAATTCATGAGGTCAAGTGATTCTTGGATTCCCGGTGAAAAAGGCATCTCTTTTTCGTTTCCTCGATCAAGTCCAGCACACATTTGGCTGCCGTCTATTCAGGCGGCAGCCAAATGGTTGTTTCTAGGAGAGCAAAGAGATCCATAATGAAATGATATGGAGGTATGTTATGAGCGGTAGTCTGTTTGACCTTACTGGCAAGGTGGCCTTGATTACAGGAGGCCATAAAGGATTGGGCCGCGGTATTACAAATGCGCTTGCGGAGGCGGGCGCTGATATAGTGGTGGTGTCTCGCCATGTGACGGATGAGTTCCTTGACGAAATGAAGCAATACGGAGTTGTTTGCAGGAAATATAACTATGACATTTCGGAATTGGACGAGCAGGAGAAGCTGGTTGACAATATTATCCGGGATTTTGGAACCATCGATATTCTGGTAAATAATGCTGGCCTCCAGTTCCGCTGCCCAGCGGAGGACTTTCCGGTTGAAAAGTGGGATCAGGTAGTCAACATCAACTGTCGGGCGTCCTACTTCATGTGTCAGCGCGTAGGTAAGATCATGCTTGAAAAAGGATACGGAAAAATTATCAATATTGCCTCTATCAACACATTCCAAGGCCGTAAGTTTATTTCTGCCTACGCGGCCTCAAAGGGTGCTATTGGCTCTTTCACCAAGTCTATGGCCAATGAGTGGGCCGCCAGAGGCGTTAATGTGAACTGCCTTATGCCCGGTTTTGTTGCCACCGACTTGACTCGTGATCTCTTCCAGGATCCGAAAGCCAGAGAAGAAGTGCTCTCCCGCATCCCAATGGGACGGATGGGTGAACCTTCTGACCTGGGCGGCGCCGCGGTGTTTTTGGCCTCCCGGGCATCCGACTACATTACCGGACATATTTTGTGCGTTGACGGCGGGTGGATGGGAGCCTGACTGCCCCAATTTGATGGGAGGGATTTTTCTTGGGTAGATTTCACGTTTATGTAACGGATCAGAGGCAGCCAAGTTTTGAGATTGAGCGCAGGATTTTAGAAGAGATCGGCGCGGATTTGACCCTGTGTAACTGCGTTACTGAAGATGACATTATTCGGGAGTGCACGGATGCGGATGCCGTGATGTTGGATTTGGCACCCATGACCGGAAAGGCCATCCGTGCTTTAAAAAAGTGCAGGGTCATCAGCAGGTATGGGGTGGGAGTGGATAATGTGGATTTGGCGGCCGCGGATGAGTGTGGGGTCCAGGTTTGCAATGTCCCGGATTACTGTATGGAAGATGTTTCAGATCACGCAATTGCCTTGTTGTTCGCCTGCTTGCGGAATGTGGTTTTACGGGACAGGGAGATACGAAAGGGCAGCTGGAATATTATAGCCAAGGGATTTCGAGTGCAGGGAAAGACACTTGGGATTATCGGCGCAGGACGTATCGCGCGGGTGTTGGTAAGAAAGCTCAGAGGCTTTGATCTGAGAGAAGTTGTTGCCTATGATCCGTTTTTGACAGCAGAACAATTGGAAGAACTCGGTATGCGAAAGGTTGAATTTGATGAACTGCTTCATATCTCGGATTTCGTCTCTCTTCATCTGAATCTGACGGATGAGACTCGGAATATCATTGATGCGGATGCCCTTTCCAAAATGAAGGAGACCGCCATTTTGATCAATGTCAGCCGCGGCGGCTTGGTAGATTCAGACGCACTGCTGGAGGCTCTGGAAAATGATAAGATCATGTGCGCTGGATTGGATACACACGCTGTGGAGCCGGTTCCTAAGAATTCCCGCTTTATGACGCTGGATAATATTGTTATGACAGACCATGCCGCCTATAACACAGTGGAGGGCGTCGCGGAACTAAAAGAGAAATCTGCCAGAAATATTGCTGCTGTGCTGCTGGGGAAGAGGCCTGCCTATCCGGTTGAGTACGTTCGTTAAGTATTTAATTTTAGGATAATACCAAGAATGAAAGGAACGTAAACGAGATGTCAAAGCAGAAGTATGTAGTTATGGACGGCAATACCGCTGCGGCGTATGCGTCTTATGCGTTTACCGAGGTTGCGGCGATCTTTCCGATCACCCCCTCTTCCACTATGGCCGAAAAAGTGGATGAATGGGCCGCGCGTGGAAAGAAAAACATATTTGGCAAGCCGGTAGAGGTCATTCAAATGCAGTCTGAGGCCGGCGCTGCCGGAACTTGCCACGGTTCTCTCCAGGCGGGTGCTCTGACTACCACATATACGGCCTCTCAGGGGCTGCTCCTGATGATCCCTCCTATGTATAAAATCGGCGGCGAGTTCCTGCCAGGTGTGTTCCATGTGTCCTGCCGTACGGTCAGTGCCCACGCACTATCCATCTTCGGTGATCACTCTGACGTAATGACCTGCCGGATGACTGGGTTTGGTATGCTGATGTCCTCTTCACCGCAGGAGGCTATGGATTTAGGCGCTGTTGCGCATCTGTCTGCTGTCAATGGCCGCTATGCCTTTATGCATTGTTTTGACGGTTTCCGCACCTCTCATGAGATGCAGCGCATTGAAGCGCTGGATTATGAGGATCTTGCGAAGCTGGTGGATCAGAACCAGCTCGATGCTTTCCGCAGGAACGGACTGAACCCGGAGCATCCCTCCACTCGCGGCACAACCGTCAATCCGGATGTCTTCTTCCAGTGCCGTGAGGGGGCTAACGAGAAAATTGCCGCCATTCCCGGCGTCGTTCAGCATTGTATGGATGAGATTAATAAGCTGACTGGCCGTGACTACAAGCTGTTTAACTACTATGGAGCTCCCGATGCGGAGGAAGTCGTCGTCATTATGTGTTCCGGCGCTGAGACTGTCCGGGATACCGTTGATTATCTCAACGCGCACGGACGCAAGGTCGGTATGATTCAGGTCCATTTGTATCGTCCTTTCTCCGTTCAGCACTTCGCCGCCGCCATTCCCGCGGCCTGCAAGCGGATCGCTGTCCTAGACCGAACCAAAGAGTCAGGTTCCGTTGGCGAACCTCTGTATCTGGATGTACAAAGTGCCCTGCAGCAAGCTGGACGGACGGAGATCACGGTTGTAGGCGGCCGATATGGCTTGGCGTCTAAGGATACCACGCCTGGCCAAATTGCTGCGGTCTATGACAATTTGAAGCAGCCGCGGCCAAAGAATAATTTTACCATCGGCATAGAGGATGACGTCACCTTTACATCTCTTCCCTGCGCGGAACTGACGCTGGATCACCCCGGCCAGACTGCCTGCAAGATTTGGGGCCTTGGCGGGGATGGTACTGTGGGCGCTAACAAAAACGCCATTACGACCATTGGCCTCACAGCCAACAAATATGCGCAGGCATACTTCTCCTATGACTCCATGAAATCCGGCGGCCTGACGCAGTCTCATTTGCGATTTGGCGATTCGCCCATTCATGCTACGTATCTTGTCTCCTCTGCGGACTTTGTCGGCTGTCACGCACCGACCTATGTAGAAAAGTACGACACAACTGAGGATTTGAAGGATGGCGGTGTTTACCTGCTCAACTGTCCCTGGACCGTGGATGACCTGGATGTCCGCCTGCCGGCCAAGATGAAGCTGGATCTATACAACAAACATGCGAAGTTCTATATTATGGACGCCACCCGGATTGCCCGTGAGTTGGGCCTGGGCAATCGGATCAATACGATCCTGCAGGCCGCGTTTTTCCAGCTGACCCAGGTGATCCCCATTGAGCTGGCTGTGGAAGAGATGAAAAAGGGCAACTACAACAGCTATTTCAAGAAAGGCGGTCAGGAGATCGTGGATCTCAACGATCGGGCTGTGGACGCGGGATTGACCTGCATGACGCGGGTGATGATCCCGGAGAGCTGGGCATATGCAAAAGACAGCGCACCCGAAACCGTTTCCGGCACGCCGTTTGTCAAAGACATTGTGGTTCCCATGGACCGCCAGCATGGGGATAAGCTGCCAGTGTCTATTTTAAAGAAGTACAACTGTCTGGACGGCACATGGGAAAATGGAACCACTGCATACAGCAAGCGCGGCGTTGCCGTCTCTGTTCCCTTGTGGAATCCCGGTGCCTGTGCCCAGTGCAACCGCTGCGCCATGGCCTGCCCCCATGCCGCCATCCGCCCTGTTTTGCTCACCGGGGAAGAGCTGGCCAACGCACCTGTCTCCTTTGAAACCGTTCCGGCAAAGGGCTTGGGCCGGGATGTGCCCGCATATGCGTTCCGAATGCAGGTCTCGCCCTATGACTGCCTGGGCTGCGGCGTATGCCTGACGGTGTGCCCGGCCAAGGGAGCTCTGGAGATGGTTCCCTTTGAGACCCAGAGAGATCAGCAGGCCAACTTTGACGCCTATGCCATGAATGAGGCCTTTTTGAAAAAGAACGTGGTCAGTGACAAAAGCGTTAAGGCGGCCCAGTTTGCCAAGCCGTACTTCCAGTTCTCAGCTGCCTGCGGAGGATGCGCGGAGACAACGTATATCAAGCTGGTCACTCAGCTTTTTGGCAGCCGCATGTATGTGGCCAACGCTTCCGGGTGCTCTTCCGCCTATGGCGGTGCCATGCCCATGACGCCGTACTGCTGCGATAAGCGTGGCTTTGGCCCCGCCTGGGAACAGTCCTTGTTTGAGGATAACGCTGAGTTTGCCTATGGCTTCCTGCGCGCCCACGGTGCGGTCCATGGTGAAGTCATGCTTCGCCTGAACACACTTCTAGAGCAGGGGGTGGCTGCGGAAGCTATTGAGGCTTATCTGAGAGATTGGAAAGATCCCACCAGGACCCGAGAGGTTACCGATCAGTTGATTTCAGCATTGGAACAACTGGAGCAGACAGAGGAAACAGGGTTTGTTTTGAAGAATCGGGAGTTCCTGACGAAAAAATCCGTCTGGGCTTTCGGTGGGGACGGCTGGGCTTATGATATTGGATTTGGCGGCATTGACCACGTTTTGGCGCAGAACCGGGATCTCAATATCCTGGTCATGGATACCGAGGTGTATTCCAACACCGGCGGACAGTCCTCCAAGGCTACACCGACCGCTGCCATCGCAAAGTTTGCCGCTGGCGGAAAGTCGGTCAAGAAGAAAGATCTTGGGGCCATTGCCATGAGTTATGGCTATATCTATGTTGCCCAAGTGGCTATGGGTTACGATCAGGCCCAGACTTTGAAGGCTATCCGTGAAGCCGAGGCCTACCCCGGCCCTGCCATTGTAATTGCCTACTGTCCCTGCCTGGAGCATGGGATCAAGGAGGGAATGGGATGCACCCAGAACGAGATGAAGAAAGCAGTTGAATGTGGGTATTGGCATCTGTACCGCTATGATCCCCGCCGTGCGGCGGAGGGGAAGAATCCGTTCCAGCTGGATTCTCCGGAACCCGACAGCGGAAAGATGATGGAGTATCTGAAAGGGGAGAATCGATATGCTTCTCTTGCCATCAACTTCCCTGAACGGGCCGGTGTGTTATACGATCAATGTGTCCAGGACGCACGGGATCGCTATGCGAAGTATCGTAAGATGGCCAAGGATAAGATGTAAAAACCGGGCCTGGATGTTTCGAAAGTCTCTCACTTTTTTCTCAACACCGTGCTCCTTTTTGGGACGCGGTGTTGAGAAAATACTGATCAATCGTAGGAGGAGTGTTTTGCGATGAAATTGGATCAGGAACAGATCAAGAAAGTCATTCCGCATCGCGATCCCATGCTGCTGGTGAATACAGTTGAGGAATTAGTACCAGGTAAGCAAATTAAAACAACATTTTGGGTAGATCCTGCCAGAGAGATTTTTCATGGGCACTTTCCCGGGGAACCGGTCTTGCCTGGAGTTTACTCCGTAGAGTGTATGGCACAGTCTGCGGATATTCTTCTGCTTTCTACCGAGAGATACACCGGAAGGATTCCGCTATTTCTTGGAATTGATCATGTGTCGTTCCGCCGCAAAATTTTGCCGGGAGACACCTTGGAGATCCATGCAAAGCTGGAAAAAGAACGACCGGAGAAAGCAATCGCCACCTGTTTGGCCGAGGTATACGTTTGCGGGGAACTTGCCGCCAGCGGAGAAGTGACACTTGCAATGAGGTAACAAGATTATAACGGATATTCTTAGAAATCCTATTTACACCGGGGATTTAGTACAAGGCCGCCGCCGGGTGAAAAGCTACAAGGTACACCAGATTGAGGCTGTGCCGGAGGATGAATGGGTGCGCGTCCCCGATACCCACGAGGCCATCATCACCCACGAAACCTTTGACCGGGTGCAGGAACTTCTGAAACGTGACACCCGGACGGCCCCTAAAAAGCGGGAGCTCCATTTATTCAGCGGCTTTCTGAGGTGCGCTGACTGCGGCAAGGCCGTGACCCGGAGCCAGAGCGGGAAGAATGTTTATTATTCCTGCTCCACTTACAAGAAACGCTCCCGTACAGCCTGCACCATGCACTCTATCAAGCACAACCGTCTGGAGGCCGCCGTTCTGTTCGCTATCCAGTATCAAGTGAGTACCGCCGTTTCCTATTCGGAAATAGTAGCCC
>OFGP01001862.1_pt1 | contig 13723 bp, 16 predicted proteins | sample 1521781 | NCBI WGS metagenome assembly OFGP01 (sample SAMEA3504113, study PRJEB24116) | mouse gut metagenome | biome: mouse gut; feature: mouse-associated habitat; material: faeces | place: Denmark | collected 2011 | reverse complement strand
TTTTTTTACTGCTGTCCGGAGGGATATATTTGATTCTGTCGCAATATTAACAGCCGGGTGTATTCATCCAGTGAAAATGTGACAAATGTATCTGTTTCCATGGAAGAACTTGCAGCCAGTATGAAAGAAGTTTCCACCATCATAGAGCAGATTGCGGGATGAAAGTGTAGAATTTTAGTATTCTGACAAAAATTAAGGTATGTACCGACGCAGAGGGAATCGTGCTGCAGTAGTGTCCGAGCTATCAGAGCTGTGACAGAAGGAATTCTGTCACAGCTTTTTTCTACAGAAAAAAGCTCTTATGGCATTCGTGCGAGTAGAAGAGTCACGGTGTGACTGCACTCGGCGCAGGAAACCGTCCAGGCCCCTCATGAGTGAGGGGGGGGGGCAGGGGAGCTGAAGTGGGCCTGCCACTTTGTTCTTCTACAGGAAAGACCCTGTCACTTTAAATTACAGCAGCCTGCGGACCTTCCGCTTCCAGAACAGATAGGTGAACAGCAGAAGAATACCGGTTGCAGCCCATGCAGCAGGATTGGTATAGCATACGGCCTGATAACCGAAAGGTTCCAGAAACAGTGCAATGACAAATACCCGGCAGATCAGTTCCAGAACGCCGCTCATAACAGGAACAAAGTTCTGATCCAGTCCCTGCAGAGAACTGCGGTAGAGAAAAATCATGGCCAGGGGTACAAAAAAGCAGGAAACAATGTTCAGATAAGTGACCGCGTATCCCAGAACTGTTTCGGAAGGATTTTTCAGGAAAAGACATACAATATATTTTCCAAAGCCTGCAGTGATGACAGTCCCCAATAGAGAAATCACCAGTACCAGGAGAAAGCCCTTTCGCATACCGTCAAAAATACGCTCATATTTTCTGGCGCCCAGGTTCTGTCCGCAGTAAGTGGACATGGTGGTTCCCAGTGCAGGCATGGTCTGAGTGGCCAGATTCTCTACTTTGGAGGCGGCAGTGTAGGAAGCCACCACACTGGAGCCGAATACATTCACAGCTCCCTGTAAAATCATAACACCTACCGCAGTGACAGAGTAATTGATGGACATGGGGATACCAACAGATAAAAGATCCCGGATACTTTTCCAGTCAAAATAAAAATCCTTACGGTGCAGTTTCAGCAGGTCTATTCGGGCAAACATGTAGAGAAAACAAAGCAGGGCAGATAACCCCTGAGCGATTACCGTTGCCCAGGCAGCTCCTTCCGGTCCGGAACGGAGCACCACAATGTAGAATAAATCCAGCAGGATATTTAAAAAAGAGGCCAGTATCAGGAAATACAGAGGGGTTTTGCTGTCCCCCACGCCTCTTAATATGGAAGCGGAAATATTGAAAGCCATGGTGGCGATAATTCCGCCGTAAATAATGGTAATATAATCATTTGCCATGTCCAGAATATTATCCGGGGTTTTCATAAACAGCAGCAGATTTCTGGATTCCGTAATGGTCAGGGCAGTGATAAGAACTGATACCACAAGGCCCAGAACCAGGGAAACAGCCACATAATGCTTCAGGCGTTTTTCATCTCCTGCTCCAAATGCATGAGAAATCAGAACCCCGAATCCCTGTGCAATTCCCATGGCAAAACCCAGCACCAGAAACATAATGGAGCCGGTGGAGCCAACTGCCGCAAGGGCATCCTCTCCACAATCACAGCGTCAGCCATATTGTAAAACTGCTGGAACAAATTGCCCAGCAGTACGGGGATGGAAAAGAAAATAATGATTTTCCAGGGATTTCCCGTTGTCATATCTTTTGTCATGTTAAATCCTCCTTATCGAATACGGGGCAGATTCCAGCGGTAACGGGCTGCCAGCAGCCGGATAATTACAACAGCGGCAGAACTGATGAGCATGGCGGCAATATCCGGAATCAGCGAATACAGAAAAATACACAGAAAAGCTCCGGGCAGTGCCGCACAGGCATATAAATGTTTGATAAAAACAAAAGGTGTATTTCCCGCCATAATATCCCGCATCATGCCGCCGCCGATACCGGTTGTTACGCCTACAAAAATCAGAAGAAACAGATTCTGGCTGTGGCCGCTTTCCAGCTCCATGGCAGTACGGATACCCATTATGGTAAAAATCCCAAGACCCACCGCATCCAGCGTGCTCATCAGACGTTCGTAACGCTCCAGAAAAGTGCTTTCCAGCAGTTCCTTTTTCAGGTAGAACAGGAAAAACAGCAGGCAGGAAGTCAGAATGGCCGTTCCCACATAGGCGAAATTCTGGAACATTTTTGGCGGATGGATGCCAAGAAGCAGATCCCGGACACAGCCGCCTCCCACTGCAGTGGTAATTCCGAGTACGTTGACGCCGAAAATATCCATGTTTTTCCGGATGCCCAGCATGGCGCCGGAGGAAGCAAAGGCAATGGTGCCGATGATTTCCAGAAGGAAAATAAAAAATTCTGAATAAGACATAAAACACTCCTTTGAATATCTGAATTCTATCATTATACAGAATGCAGGAGTAAAATACAATGGAAAAATAACAGAATAACAGACGGAAAAGTATCGCTTTTTGGTCAGACCTCCTGTATAATGAAAAGATACCACAGCAACAGGAAAACAGAACAGATACAGAGTCCAGGCTACAGGGACAGAGGCGTTACTTTATGGTAGATATCAATCTGGAATATTATAAAATTTTTTATTACGTGGGAAAAGCCAGAAGCATTACGATGGCAGCAGAAGAACTGTCTGTTTCACAGCCTGCGGTAAGCCAGGCAATCCGGCATCTGGAGGATTCTCTGGGAAGTCCCCTGTTTGTCCGAAATCCCAGAGGGGTCCGGTTCACTCCGGAAGGAGAAATGCTCTATTCCTTTGTGCAGCGGGGATATGAGTATATCCGGCAGGGAGAGCGGAAATTCCGGGAAATGCTGAATCTGGAAACGGGAGAAATCCGAATCGGAGCCAGTGATATGACACTGCAGTTTTATCTTCTGGAGGTGCTGGAACAGTTTCATGAAAAATATCCTGGCATTAAGGTGGCGGTGACCAACGCACCCACGCCGGAGACACTGAAGCATCTTCAGGACGGAAAAATTGATTTCGGCGTGGTGAGCACCCCCTTAAACAGCCGCCGGGGCTGGAATGTGAAAAAAGTGCGCCGGATTGAAGACGTATTTGTGGCAGGAAAGAAATTCAGCCGGCTGCAGCAGCGGGTTCTTGCTTACCGGGAACTGGAAAATCTGCCGGTGCTCTGTCTGGAAAAAAATACCTCCACCAGGAATTATGTAGATGGATTTCTGGAGAAAAACCATGTGGTACTTTCTCCGGAATTTGAACTGGCCACCAGCAATATGTTAATCCAGTTTGCCAGAAAAGGAATGGGAATTGCCAGTGTGGTGAAAGATTTTGCAGAAGAATTTCTGAGAACAGGAGAGCTGTTTTTACTGGAATTTGATGAGAAGATTCCTTCCAGGGAATTCTGCGTGGTAACAGATGAGCGGATTTCAGTACCTCCTGCTGTGGGAAAGCTGCTGGAAATGACAGAAGCTCTGCCGGAAAAGTATGGTTCTTTCTGAAAGGAAATAAAAAACATAAGTGAATTTTATATTGAATATAATAAACATTGATTTTACTTATATAAAAAATTGAGGTATACTAAACTGGTGCCGGGAAAATTTCCGGTATAGTCCAGGAAGTAACGAACAGAGAGCAAAAGATTCCCTTTAACAGAAGGGAAATAAGGAGGAGCTTTAAATGGTAAATGCAATTGTTGGTGCAAACTGGGGAGACGAGGGAAAAGGGAAAATTACCGATATGCTGGCAAAAGAGGCGGACATTATTGTGCGGTTCCAGGGAGGAGCGAACGCGGGCCACACCATTGTCAACGACTATGGGAAATTTGCACTGCACACCCTTCCAAGCGGAGTATTTTATGATCATACCACAAGCATTATCGGAAACGGAGTGGCATTGAATATTCCGGTACTCTTTGAAGAAATTCAGTCCATTGTGGACAGAGGCGTACCCCGGCCGAAGATTCTGGTGTCTGACCGGGCTCAGATGGTAATGTCCTATCACATTTTGTTCGACCAGTATGAGGAGGAACGTCTGGGAGGAAAATCTTTCGGTTCCACCAAATCAGGAATTGCGCCCTTTTATTCAGATAAATATGCGAAAATCGGATTCCAGGTCAGCGAACTGTTTGAAGAAGAGGCCCTGAAAGAAAAAGCAGAGCGTATCTGTGAGACGAAAAATGTGTTGTTAGAGCACCTGTACCACAAACCTCTGCTGAAACCGGAAGATTTACTGAAAGAGCTGAAAGAGTACAGAACCATGGTGGAGCCATATGTATGCGATACCTCTGCATACCTGTGGGAGGCAGTAAATGCAGGGAAAAATATTCTGCTGGAGGGTCAGCTGGGTTCCTTAAAAGATCCGGATCACGGAATTTATCCCATGGTAACTTCATCCTCCACACTGGCAGCTTACGGGGCAATCGGGGCCGGAATTGCGCCTTATGAAATTAAAAAGATTATTACCGTATGCAAGGCATATTCCTCCGCAGTGGGGGCAGGAGCCTTTGTCAGCGAGATATTCGGAGAGGAAGCAGACGAACTGCGGCGCCGGGGCGGCGACGGCGGAGAGTACGGAGCAACCACAGGCCGGCCGAGACGCATGGGCTGGTTCGACGTTGTGGCCAGCAGATATGGCTGCCGGATTCAGGGAACCACCGACGTGGCTTTTACGGTATTGGATGTACTGGGGTATCTGGATGAAATTCCGGTGTGTACGGCATATGAGATTGACGGGAAAATCACCACGGAATTTCCTGCCACTGCCAAACTGGAAAAGGCAAAACCGGTACTGGAAACCCTTCCGGGATGGAAGTGCGATATCCGGGGCATTCGAAAGTATGAAGAACTGCCGGAAAACTGCCGGAAATACATTGAGTTTGTGGAGGAAAAAATCGGATTCCCCATAACCATGATTTCCAATGGACCAGGCAGGGAGGATATTATTTACCGCAATGGAAAATAAAGGGAAAAGTATGATAAAGAATATTGTGTTTGATGTGGGAAAGGTGCTGGTGGATTTTGACTGGCAGGGATTTATGTCTGCCCTGAATTTTCCGCCGGAAATTTATGAGAAAGTGGCCGGTGCCACCGTATTGTCGGAGCTGTGGAATGAATTTGACCGGAGCAAAATGTCAGACGAGGAGATACTGAAAGGTTTTCTGGAGAAAGCGCCGGACTGTGAGAAAGAAATTATGCAGTTCTGGGATAATCTTGGCAGCTGTATCAGACGGTATGAGTATGCTCATGACTGGATTCAGAGCCTGCAGGCCCAGGGCTATAAAGTATACCTTCTTTCCAATTATCCCAGGAGGATTTATTCTCAGAGCATAGAAGAGCTTTCTTTTGTGGAGGAGGTGGACGGTGCCATCTTCTCCTATGAGGTACAGGCTGTCAAGCCGGAACCGGAGATTTATGAAGCGCTGCTGAAAAAGTATCATCTGGACCCCACGGAATGCGTGTTTCTGGATGATAACCGGGGCAATATTATTGCAGCAAACCAGCTTGGCATGGCTACCATTCATTTTCACACAAAATCTCAGGCAGAAGAAGAACTGCGGAGCCTGGGTGTGGAATAAATACACAGGACAGAATAATTCTGCTGTTCGGGCAGTGACATAGAGACTGCAGAAGACAGTTTATAATGTAAGGGGCATCATGGCAGGTCTGTGATGCCTTTTTGCAGTTCATCAGACAGACAGGATGAACTGCATATTGTCTATACGGAAGAGGTGTCTTTGCTGCTTTCGGAAGTCGGAACCTGATCCCTTTCGGTTCTGGAGGAAGAATTTTTCTTAATCAGACGGTAGACAAACCCGTAGGTCCAGATGAGTACCGGGAGCACAAAGCTGGAAAAAAGAGACGCCATGAACATGGGAAAGAAATCTTTCCCCAGCAGGGCGAAAATCAGGGTGATAAGGTAGAGGCCCAGGAGCAGGATAACGCCGAGCACCGCCAGGATACGCTGTACTTTTTTCATGATTTCCTCCATTTCTGCGCCAGTTGCGCAAACAAATCATACATATGGCTTATATTTCATTCTTATCATAGCCTGAACAGAGAGGTTTGGCAAGAAAATTTTTCAGAGGAAAATCAGCCAGGGAAAATATTGATAATTAACAGCCGGCGTAATATAATGGGAACTGTTCAGTATAACAAATGAGAGGATAATAGAATGAAACAGTTTTTACAGGGAATAAAAGATGGAAGCCCCATTGGAATTGGATACTTTTCCGTTTCCTTTACCTTCGGGCTGGCGGCCGCCTCCTCTGGCCTGGGCTGGTGGGAGGCTCTGCTGGTTTCCATGATGAACATGACTTCCGCCGGACAGTTTGCAGGAATTACAGTGATGGCCGCCGCAGGTTCTTACCTGGAAATGGCGGTGTCCCAGTTTGTAATTAACTTAAGATATGCACTGATGAGCATTTCCTTATCCCAGAAAGTGGAAAGCCGATTTGGGGCGGGGAAAAAGCTGTTCCTTGGGTTTGCAAATACGGATGAAATTTTTGCAGTGGCCATGAGCGGGGAGGGAGAGGTCAGCAGCCGTTATTTTGCAGGTCTTGCATCTTTGCCTTATCTGGGCTGGACAGTGGGGACACTGGTTGGGGCAGTCTGCGGGAACATACTGCCGAAACAGGTCAGCGACGCCCTTGGCCTTGCCATATACGGAATGTTTATTGCTATTATTGTGCCGGCCATGAAAAAGAATGGAAAAATTCTGAAAATGGTGATACTGGCAGTGGTTTTGAGCTGCTGTATCTGCTATATCCCTCTGTTTGGGGGGATTTCCCAGGGTTTTGCCATTATTATCTGCGCAGTGGCCGCCTCGGCAGTGGGAGCCATATGTTTTCCCATGGAAGAGGAAACAGAAAATAACGGATAGGAGGAAACCCAATGAAATCAGGAAATTTCTGGATATATCTGTTGGTAATGTTCGGGGTCACCTATCTCATCCGGGTGCTTCCCTTTGTGGCATTTCGCAAAAAGATTGAGAACCGGTATGTACGTTCCTTTCTGGCATATATTCCCTATACAGTGTTGGGAGCAATGACATTTCCGGCGGTACTGTATGCCACCGGTTCCCTGGTGACAGCCCTTGCCGGAGTGGCAGCGGCTTTTGCGGCGGCCTGGCGGGGAAAAGGACTGTTTACTGTGGCGGTCTGCGCCAGCGTAACAGCTTTTGCGGTGGGACTGATTCCCGGCCTGTAAATTTCCATTATGTACAGCTGAAGGAGCAGCGGATGGCGGGCCATATGGCTGTTTTTACCGGGGAAGTGAAAACTTCCACGATAAATCGAAGTGACAGTGACCGGAAACCGTGTTACAATAAAACCATGATTTACGGGAAGGGAGGAAAAATCATGTCAAATATACCAACACCCCATATTGAGGCAAAAGCCGGAGATTTTGCAAAAACGGTGTTAATGCCGGGAGACCCCCTGCGGGCAAAATATATCGCCGAGACGTATCTGGAGCAGGTGAGATGTGTCAACCGGGTACGGGGAATGCTGGGCTATACAGGGCTTTACAAAGGAAAAGAGCTGTCTGTGATGGGTTCCGGCATGGGAATGCCTTCCATAGGAATTTATTCCTATGAGCTGTACAATTTTTATGATGTGGACAATATTATCCGGGTAGGCTCGGCGGGAGCCATTCTGGATGATGTAAATGTGCTGGACGTGGTAATCGGGATGGGGGCTTCCATTGTTTCAGATTATCCGGATCAGTTTGACTGCCCCGGACATCTGGCCCCTCTGGCAGATTATGATTTGCTGAGCACAGCAGTAGAAAGTGCAAAAGAGCTGGGGACCCCGGTAAGAGTGGGGAATATTCTGTCAGAAGATGCATTTTATACAGACCGGCCGAACAGCAAAGACTGTTTCCGAAAAATGGGCGTGCTGGCGGTGGAGATGGAGAGCGGCGCCCTTTACCTGAATGCGGCCAGAGCAGGGAAACGGGCATTGTGTATTCTGACCATTTCCGACCATATTTACAGGCCGGAGCAGCTTACCTCGGAACAGAGGCAGACAGGATTTGGAAAAATGATTGAGATTGCGCTGGAAACAGCACGCCGGGTGTAAAAGGTGTGACATGCAGAGTTTCTGTCAGGATGTCTGTGACAGAATGACAGGCTTCCTGGCAGAATCCGGAATAACACTTTAAAAATCAACAGAGGCCCTCTGGGCCTCTCAGGAAAGTTATCCGCTTATCTTCTTGACATTTCCCTTTGGTTAGCATATACTAACTGTAAATGAAAACCATTCTCAGAAAGAACAGGAGGAATTGCAATGGGAACCTTTATTGTGGGCGGAATCGTATTAATCATTGCAGCAGGGGCAGTGGCTGTGATATACAGAGATAAAAAAGCGGGAAAGTGCAGCGGAGGATGCAGCGGCTGCAGCGGCTGCGGGAAGAGCTGTTCTGGCCAGCGGGACATATAAAGTTTATAAAATATTAAGAAAGTCGTAAGACACGCCTTCTGAAATTATGTTATGATAAACATGCATAAGTTTTATTATAATATCAGTTCAGGAGGTGTTTTTATGCGAAAGAAAAAAGGTCTTATTTTGATTATGGTGGTTCTGGCAGCGGCAGGAGCGTTGTTTGCCGGATATCGTGCAGCAAAATAGAAATCAGAACACGCTGAGAACCCCTGCAGCTGAAGCATGTCAGATTTGATATTCTTCGGATTGCTGCGGGGTTTTTGACTGTCAGGAGGTATTTTTAATGAGAAAGCAGAGAAAGCGGAGAAAACACGTGGCACTGCTGGCTGTCACGACCGTTCTGGTAGTGGCGGCAGGAGCGCTGTTTGCAGGACGCCATGTTATTGTACAGGAGATAAAGACGAAAGCAGCTGTGGAAATCGGCAGGAAAATGCTGGAAGCGCAGATCGGACAGACGGTTCGGATTAATGGACAGGAAACAGATGTTTCTGACATCGCAGCTCAGATAGAACAGCAGATGGATGAAGAGGATGTACAGAAGATAACGGAAATTGCGGAAAAGTATATTTCTCCGGAAAATATCAGGCAGGCCGCGAATCTGGCGGCAGGCGGCGACACGGAGGGACTGAAAAATCTGGCGGAAGGCCAGATAAGTGAAGAAGATAAGCAAAAGCTGCAGGGACTGTATGACAAATATAAGGATCAGATACAGAATTACATACCATAAAATATAAATGACGTCCTGAAAAATCAATTCCTTGCAAAAGAGTATGCGAAATGCTACAATGTAAAAAGAATTCTGCACCGCAGGATTATATGCCTGAGATATGGGTGCTGTCCGTCCGGCATATGGAATTTAAATACGGGAGGAAAAATGGGAAATATTATGGATAAGTTACAGAAACAGATGCGAGTCAAAGATCAGGATGCAGAACGGGAGAAGATATTGAGCAGAATGCAGCAGGATGATTTTCTGCTGAAACAGATTGATGAATTTAAAGAAAAAGCAAAGCAGCTCCAGAATATTCTGGTAACCAAGGAAAATAAAGTGGACGAACTGCAGGAGGTACTGGAAGAACGGGAGGAGCAGGCCAGGCAGTTTCAGCAGGTACTGGAAGAACAGCAGCAGGAAGCAGATCTGCTGGTACAGGCAGTACACAGACAGATTGATACTCTGATTACCAGAATTGACGCACAGATTAAAGTGATGGATGAAACGGTCCATTCGGAAATCAGAGCGCTGGACGAGAAAATTTCCGGTCAGACAGAAGAACTGAGCAGGGTTTCCGGACAGGGAATTGCAGCTATGGAACAGAATATGAGGCAGAATGCCGAAATTACGAGCCAGAAGCTGGAGGAAGTCACTGCAACGGTAGACCGGAAACTGGAGGAAGTTGCGGGAACGGTAGATCGGAAACTGGAAGAAGTTGCCGGGACAGTGGACCAGAAAATGCAGGAGGCAGCCGGAATCACGGATTACAGACTGGAAGAAGTTGCTGCTGCAGTGGACCGGAAAGCGCAGGATATGTCCGGTGTCGTAGACAGAAAAATGAAGAACATATCAGAACTGGTGGGTCAGAAAATGCATGATATGTCCGCAGTGGTTGACCTGAGAATGGAAAACATGTCAGCAGCAGTGGATAAAAGGCTTCAGAATATTCCGGACCAGATGGAACGGAAATTTGATGACCAGACAGGAATGCTGAAAACACTGATGGCGGACCTTACGGGCAGACTGGAAGATACAAAGGCAGACCTTACAGGCAGACTGGAGGATACGAAAACGGACCTTACAGGCAGGCTGGAGGACACAAAGGCGGACCTTACAGGCAGACTGGAGGACACAAAGGCAGACTTTTCCGGTTTTGCAGATACTACTCAAAAAGAGCTTGCCAAAAAACTGGAAGAAATTGGCGGAGAGGTTGCAAAAATCACAGAACTTACCCGGAGCGAAGTTGCAGATAAACTGGATGAGGTAAAGGCGGAACTCAGTGAAAAGGTTCATAATGAGAATGTGAAATGCTACCGTAATGTTCAGACATTAATTGAAGAACTGGAGAAGAAAACAGAAACGGTGGAACTTGGCCAGAGCAGTATGAATGCTGTAAAAGGATACTTTAAGGCAATACTGATTCTGACAGCAGTAAATCTTGCGGGAGTTGCCGGAATTGCGGCGCATCTGCTTGGAGTTTTTTAGTAAACAGCAGAGTGAGGGAACTGAATGGAACAGGAAAAAAGCATATGGGTCATCGGGCATAAAAACCCGGATACTGATTCTGTCTGCGCAGCCATTGCCTATGCAGATCTGAAAAATAAAACTGGAAATGCCAGATATGAAGCCAGGCGTGCCGGACAGATTAATGAAGAAAGCAGGTATGTGCTGGAATATTTTCAGGTTCCCGTACCGGAATATGTGTCGGATGTGGGAGCCCAGGTACAGGATATCGAAATCCGCAAAACATCCGGTATCAGCAGCCATATTTCCCTGAAAACGGCCTGGGAGACCATGAAAGCGCAGAATGTGGTAACCCTTCCCATTACAAGCCAGAGCGGATTGCTGGAGGGACTGATTATTACGGGAGATATTGCCACATCCTATATGGATGTGTACGATAACCGGATACTGGCCAAAGCCAGAACTCAGTATAAAAATATTGCAGAAACCCTTGAAGGGGAAGTATTTGTGGGAAATGCCCACGGATATTTCATCAGAGGAAAAGTAGTGGCAGCTACGGAAAGTCCTGAACGGATGGAAGAGTATATCGAGGATGATGACATGGTAATTCTGGGGAATCGGTATGAGGTTCAGCTCTGCGCCATTGAAATGAATGCAAGCTGTCTCATTGTCTGTTCTGATGCCAAAGTCTCCAAAACCATACAGAAACTGGCGGAGGACAGAGGCTGTGTGATTATCACCACTCCATACGATACTTATACTGTAGCAAGACTGATCAATCAGAGTATGCCGGTGAAATATTTCATGCGCCGGGAAAATCTGGTTACTTTTGAAATGGAAGAATATGTGGATGATGTGAGAGAAATCATGTCCAGGGAACGACACAGGGATTTTCCGGTGCTGGACGAAGAAGGAAGATATATGGGTATGATTTCCCGCAGAAATTTGCTGAACATGAAGAGGAAGCAGATTATTCTGGTGGATCACAATGAGAAAACCCAGGCGGTGGAAGGGGTGGACGAGGCAGAAATACTGGAAATCATCGACCATCACAGACTGGGAAGCCTGGAAACCATTTCACCGGTGTTTTTCCGAAATCAGCCTCTGGGATGTACTTCTACGATTATTTATCAGATGTATCAGGAACAGGGAGTTGAGGTTCCGAAGCATATTGCGGGTCTTTTGTGTTCTGCGATTATTTCTGATACGCTGATGTTCCGTTCTCCTACCTGTACCAGTGTGGACAAAATGGCCGCGGAAGCGCTGGCGGAACTGGCGGGAATCGGAATCGAAGAACACGCCAGAGGAATGTTTCAGGCAGGAAGCAATTTCAAGGCGAAAACTGCCGAAGAGATTTTAAATCAGGATTTTAAAACTTTTTCTACGGAGGAAATGGAGTTTGGCGTGGGACAGCTCAACGCCATGAGTGATGAAGAACTGCAGGAAGTGAAGGAAAAACTGATGCCCTATATCCAGCAGGTGCGCCATGAACGGAAACTGGATATGATTTATGTGATGCTTACAAATATTCTGGAGGAGAGCTCGGAAATTATCTTTGTGGGAGAATCGGCAAAAGAAACTGCTCAGAAGGCTTTTCATGGCCATGCGGTTGACCGGGGAGACAGTCTGTGGCTGAAAGGCGTGGTATCCAGGAAGAAGCAGCTGATTCCGGCTCTGATGCTTACCCTGCAGGAGAAATAGCAGTATGAATAACAGGAAACCTGTGATGAAAAATCAATCAAAAATCGGCCGGAAATCAGCAGCAAAGCAGTTTCCGAAGGGCCATGGCCCCGCAGTACATAAGGCTGTTCAGAAAAAACAGCAGTGGAAACCTGGCAATATGGTTTATCCGGTTCCGGCAGTGATGGTGACGGTGGCAGATAAGCAGGGAAGGGACAATATCATTACCGTGGCCTGGACGGGAACGGTATGTACCAACCCGCCTATGGTATATATTTCTGTGCGTCCGGAGCGTTATTCTTACTATATGCTTCAGGAAACCGGGGAGTTTGTAATGAATCTGACCACCAGAGAACTGGCTTTTGCCACAGATTACTGCGGAGTGAAGTCCGGCAGGGAAGTGGATAAATTTCAGGAACTGCATCTGACAAGACAGAAAGGAGCAGAAGTTGCTCCGCCTCTGATAGGGGAAAGTCCGGTGAATATTGAGTGCAGAATAACAGAATGTGTGCCCCTTGGTTCCCATCATATGTTTCTGGCAGAAGTTTTGGCCGTTCATGTGTCGGAAATTTATATGGACAAAAAAGGAGCATTCCATCTGGAACAGGCGGAGCCCATGGTGTATTCCCATGGAAAATATTTTGATCTGAACCACGTACTTGGAACCTTTGGTTACAGTATCCGAAAGCGCTGATAATTTCTGACCGGATTGTTCCATCAGGGCAGGAGCCATCAGCATCTGTATTATGCAGGTTCCGGGAAATCTGCATACATTTGGGCTTTACTGTTACCGAAAAATATCAGAAAACAGTAGAAGAATTATACGAAAAATGATATAATACAGATGGATGCTGTTATAGTGTGCATAACAGCATAACAGGAAGGATATGGCTGCCATTGGCGGAATGGCAGACCGGAAGTATAAGAAGTAAAAGTAAAGGAAGTGGTTTTTTTGGATCGAGCATTATTATTTGAAAATGTGAAATTTTGTTCCATATGCCGTGGCGCCCTTCCACTGGATTATGAAGACGAACTGTGTCCCGCCTGTAAAGAAAATCAGTTGTTTTCTGAGGTGAAGGAGTATATCCGTGCCGGGGATGTAACAGAATATCAGGTGGCGGAATATTTTAATATTCCGCGGAGATTGGTTAAGAAGTGGATTACAGAGGGAAGAATTGAGTATAAGGAAGAGGAAGAAAAGCTCGATACCCTTCATTGTGCACACTGTGGAATACCAATCACATTCGGACATCTTTGCCAGAAATGTTATCGTGAGCTGAATAATCTGGAGAGAGCAGGGTTTGCAGCCTTCCAGGAAGGTGCAGACGACCACAGAATGCGGTTTCTGGATAATGAGGAAGAATGATTTTTTAAAACAAAGTCCCG
>OFGP01001852.1_pt1 | contig 13780 bp, 9 predicted proteins | sample 1521781 | NCBI WGS metagenome assembly OFGP01 (sample SAMEA3504113, study PRJEB24116) | mouse gut metagenome | biome: mouse gut; feature: mouse-associated habitat; material: faeces | place: Denmark | collected 2011 | reverse complement strand
CCCGGCGTGATCGGACGGCCTTCGTCTCCGCCCTGGCCCCGGCTCTGTCCGCCTCCCGGCGGACGCTGTATCTGCCGGAGAGCTATGCGGGAGCCGCCCCTGGGGCGGTGGTTCTCCTCTGCACGGCCGTCTCCGGTGGTAGCTTCTCTCAATACCTCCAAGAGGCCGTCACCCAGGCGGGCGGAGCCGGACGGCTGGCCCTGGACGTGCAGCGGCTCCGCATGGACTTTCGTCTCCCCGCCCGGTCTGGGGAGGGGGAACCCCTTACCGGGGAGACCCTGGAGAGGCTGATGGAGCGGGAACACCCTTCCGTTTTCTTCTCCCAGGACCTGTGCGCCCGATACTTCACCTACAGCCGGGACGGAGAGGCCCACTTCGTCCTCTTTGACGACGCGGACACCCTGAACCAGAAACTCCGCCTGGGGGCGGGGATGGGCTTCCACGCCGCTTTCCTCATGTGGCCGGAGGTTCGGGACATCGCGCCCCGGCTCTTCGGACCCTGGCGGGGCGGCAAAAAACCACCGTGAGTTCTCACGGTGGTTTTTTTATACTCCGTTTGCCGTCATGCCGTCGATCAATTCCAGCAGGTGATCAATGTCCAGGGGCTTGGCCAGGTGGGCGTTCATGCCACATTCCGCAGACTGCTTCCGGTCCTCATCGAAGGTATTGGCCGACAGGGCCACGATGGGCACATTGGCCAGCTCCGGATTCTCCAAGGCCCGGATGGCCCGGGCAGCGCTGTGGCCGTCCATCACGGGCATCCGCAGGTCCATCAGCACCAGGGCATAATAGCCGGGGCGGGAGTTCTTTACCTTCTCCACAGCCTCCGCGCCGTCTCCAGCGGTGTCTGCCAGGAAGCCCGCCTCCTCCAACAGGTCTACGGCGATCTCCCGATTCAGCTCATTGTCCTCCACCACCAGCACCCGGCGTTCTCCCTTTGAAAGCGGAACGGCATGAGCCTGTGTTTCCTCCTGAAGCCGCAGGTTCAGCGACGCCGTGAGACTGCCGCCGCCGTCCGGCAGGGTCTGAGCGGTCACTGTGCCCCCCATCAGCTCCATGACATGCTTTGCAATGGGGAGCCCCAGGTCCGCCCCCGCCGCCAGGGCACCGGCCAAAGCGGCCAGCTCCCCCTTGAGGCGGGCGGGAAGGACCGCCAGCCCCATCACCTCAATCAGGCCGATGTTCTCCTTTTTGATGTGGTGCAGCTCCTGGTGGGGGTGGAACACCCCCAGGGGGTACTCCGGGGTGGTGCGGTTGTTGCGCAGCACCAAATCCAGCTCGTAGTCCTCCCCCCGCCGCCGGGCGATGGGGGTGATGGTGTTGTGGGGCTCCCCGCCGGTTTGGTCAAAGATGCCGGCGGCCTCGTCGGTGTAGCCCCGCCAGGCGGTGAGGATGCCGTCCGCCAGCTGGATAAGGGCCTCCTTATCCCCCCCGGTCAGGCGAATCACCGACATGGGCCAGCGCACAATTCCCGCTTTAATCCCCGGAAAACCGGGGAAGGCAAGGGTCTCCTCCAGGGGGGCCCGCTCCATGGCAAAGGTGTACCGCCCCCCCTGGAAATGGTCGTGGCTGAGGATAGACCCCCCCACAATGGGCAGGTCGGCATTGCTCCCCACAAAATAGTGGGGGAACTGGGTGACAAAATCCAGCTCCTTGCGGAAGGTGGCCGCATCAATTTTCATGGGGACATGGGCCCCGTTAAAGAGGATGCAGTGCTCGTTGTAGTAGACATAGGGGGAATACTGGAAGAACCAATCCTGGCCGTCGATGGACACCGGGATGACCCGCAGGTTCTGGCGGGCGGGGTGGTTCATCCGGCCGGCGTACCCCTCGTTTTCCCGGCAGAGCTGGCACTTGGGGTAGCCGCTTTGGGGGGCCTTTTTGGCGGCGGCGATGGCGCGGGGGTCCTTTTCCGGCTTGGAAAGGTTGATGGTGATGTCCAAATCCCCGTACTCCGTGGGGGCCACCCACTTGCGGTCGCGGGCGATGCGCTCCCGGCGGATGTAGTTTACATCCTGGCTGAAGGCGTAGTACCAGTCGGTGGCGCTTTGGGGGGAATCCCCGTACCGGCTCCAGAACTCCCCGATGATTTGGGAGGGCCGGGGGGTTAAAAGGCCCATCAGCCTGGTGTCAAAAAGGTCCCGGCTGGTGATGTCCTCCCCGCAGAGGCCGGCCTTTACGGCGTGGGTGGCAAGGCGCTCCAGAAGCTCCGCCAGGGGCCCTTGAACCGCCTCCCCCCCTTCGATGTATTCATCGGCTCCCAGGGCCGCCAGCAGGCTGTTTACCGCCCAAACCCGGTCCTCTGGGGCGATGAGCTTTTTTTCCATGGCGTAGCCCGCCAGGGCGTCCACTGTGCGGGAAAGCTCTTGGCTTGTCATCGTAAAACCTCCTCCCTTATCCAATGCGAACCCCGCCCACCGGGCGGATGGACAGCACATGGCAGCTGCCCTCCCCCAGGACGGCTTCTATCCCCGCCTGGAAGGCCGGGAGCTTTTTTAGCGGGACAAAGGCCTGGGCGGTGCCCCCAAAGCCGCCGCCATGGACCCGAACCGCCCCTTCCCCCTCCAAAAGGCGCTCCGCCAGGGCGATGGTGAGGAGCAGCTCCTGCTTTTCCCTTTGTCCGGTGGGCACCACGTTTTGGAGGTAGAGGGCGGAGGAGCGGCCCGATTCCCGAACCAGGTGGAGGAACCGGGGGATATCCCCTTCCCGGAGGGCCTGGGCCTCCTGGGCGGCCCGGCGGTTTTCCCCGTAGACATGGAGGGCCCGGAGGGTCCCCCGGTCCCCGGAAGCGGCCCGCACCTTGGGGAGGTTTGCCAAAAAGTCCTCCTCCGGCACCTCCCGGAGGACCTTTTTCCCAAAGTAGCCGCAGACGGCGGCCAGCTCCTGGGTGATGGAGGCGTATTCGCTGGTGAGGTCGGCGTGGTCCGCCCCGGAATCCAGGATGCACAGGGCGTAGCCCCCGGCGGCCAAATCCAGGGCGATGGCCTCCACCACCGGCCGGGCGGTGTCGGCAAAGTCAATGGCCACCACCCCGCCCACCGAGGAGGCGGTTTGGTCCATCAGGCCGCAGGGCTTGCCGAAGTAGACGTTTTCGGCGTACTGGCCGATTTGGGCAATCTCTACCGGGCTTCGCTTTCCATCCCAGAGGAGGTGGTCCACCATCGTCCCCACCAGCACCTCAAAGGCGGCGGAGGAGCTGAGACCGCTCCCCCCAGGCACCGAGGAAACCAGGGCGGCGTCCAGCCCCCAGTCCCCCAGGGAACAGCCCAGCCGGGCCATCCGGGCGGCCACCCCCCGGATAAGGGCGGCGGAGCTGTTCTTCTCCTCCTCCTTGGGCTCCAGCTCCCGAAGGTCCACCTTAATCATGGGGTACCCCTCCGATTGGAAGCGGACCACCCCGGTGTGGTTTACAGCGGCGGCGGCCAGGATATCCAGGTTCACCCCGGCGGCCAGCACCCGGCCATGCTGGTGGTCGGTGTGGTTCCCCCCCAGCTCGGTGCGCCCTGGCGCGCTGAACAGCGCCTCCGGGGCTCTCCCAAAGGCGGCCTCAAAGCTCTCCATCACCTTTTGGCAGCGGCCGCGGGCCCCCGCCAGGTCCTCCCCGTACAAAAGCCCCAGTGTCTCGTCCAACTCTCCCCGCTCCAGCCGGGCCTTCAGCTCCAATTCCATCTGTCCATACTCCTTTTTCTGTGATGAATTATGACAGCTCCCCAAGGAGCGCCGTCAGGTTCTCCTTGGTCACAGCGGTGTACCATAGCCAAACATAGTGTCCGTCGGTGATTTTCTCCGGGGGAAGCTCCTCCCCAAAGGCCAGCTTGCAGCAAAGCTCCAGCATCCGCTCCGCCTGGCCCTTGGCGTCGTTCTGCACCGTCCCCTTCAGGCTCCCCTCCGCCATGGCCGCCAGGGCGGGGGGCGTTGCGTCCACCCCCACAATAAAGGGCATCTCCTCCGGCGGTATCCCCTCCTCCACCAGGGCGTCAATGGCCCCCAGGGCCATGTCATCGTTGTTGGCAAAGATTACCTCGATGGGCTTTTCCAGCTGGTCCAGCCACTGCTGCATCCGCATTTTTGCCTGGCCCCGCTGCCAGTCGGCGTTGTTGTTGGCCAGCTTTTCCACCGGCACCCCGGCGGAAACCAGGGTCCGGACGCTGTACTCGGTGCGCATCAGGGCGTCCTGGTGCCCCGGCTCCCCCTCCAGCATCACATACTGGAGGACGCCGTCCCCGTTGCGGTCCAGCTCCTCCTGGGAAAAGTGCCAGGCGTTTAAAACCAGCTCCCCCTGGAGCTTCCCCGCCCGGTCCGCCTTGGAGCCCACATAGTAGGCCCGCTCCCAGCGGTTCAGGTCCTCCTCCACCGGCTCCCGGTTAAAGAAGATGATGGGCACCCCGGCGGCCTGGGCCTTGTCCACCAGCACCGCCGCCGCGGTCCGGTCCACAATGTTTACACAGATGACATCGCACCCCCGGTCCAAAAACCGGTCCACCTGCTCGTTTTGCACCGATTGGTTCCCCCGGCTGTCGGCGATGCTCAGGTTGATTTTTACCCCCCTGGCCTGCTCCTCCTCCATGGCCATCTGCTGGAGGTGCTGGGTGATGGTGGAAATGAAGGTGTCCTCCTGGAGGTAGACGGCGACGCCGATGCGGATGGCCGGCGGCTCCTCCGCCGCCGAGCAGGCGGGGAGGGCCAGCGCCAGCAGGAGGGCGGCCAAAAGGGCCGCCAGCCGCTTTTTCCTCACAATCCCTCTCCCCCTTTCCCCGCCGTCACCAGATCACCGGGAACAGCAGCTTTTGGTATTCCGGCTCGCTGATGTTCTCCTTGCGCACTGTAAAAAAGCGCAGCTCCCCCCGCTGGGCCGGGGTCCTCCGGCGGGCCAGGCAGGCGGCCTGCTCCACCGCCAGGTACCCCACCGAAAAATCGTTTTGGGCCACCGCGGCGGTGATGCTCCCCCGCTCCAGCCCGGCGATTACCTGGGCGGTGCTGCCCACCCCGTAAAGGAGGGGCGGCGATTCCAGGGCCGCAAGGATATCCGAGACCCGCTCCAGGGCGGCGGCCTCAAAGGCCAGCAGGGCCTGGACCGGCTCCTCCTCCAAACGGTCCAAAACCGCTTCCACCGGCTCCCCCGGCCCCAGGGCAAGGGATTTTACCCGGCGGCCCTGGGCAAGGAGCAGGGCCTCGGCGGCAGAAAAGCGCTCCTCCACCCCGGTATCCCCAGGGACGCTGTGGATAAGAAGGACCGTCTCCCCCTCCCGGACGCCGTTTAGAGCCGCTTTGGCCACCGCCTGGCCCAGGGCGGCGTTATCCACCCCGGCGTATCCCCTGGCCCCCTCCCCCCTCATGTCGGTCTCCAGGGTCACCAGGGCGGCGGTGGCGCTCCCCGCCCGCACCTCCTCCGCCAGCACCCCTCGGTCGGCGGGGAAGAGGAGGATGGCGGCGGCGCCGTTTTCCCCCTCCCTGTGGAGCAGCTGCCGCTGTTCCTCCCCATCCCCCGGCGAGGCGGGGAGGAGAAAGCGCAGCTCCACATTGAAATCGGCGGCGGCCTGCTCCATCCCCTGGCGCAGGTAGATGCCGGCGCTGCCCCCCTCCTCCCGCAGGAGCACCGTCATCTCCAAAAGGGGGGGCTTTTGGCGGCTGATGCGGGGGAAGCGAATCAGCAGCAGAAGCAGCAGAAGCACCCCCAGGGTGAGGAGGCTGAGGGTCCACTTCACCGCTTGTTCCCGAAGCCTCACGGCTGTTCCCTCCTTTCCCGGCGGACCTCGGCCTCCCCCAGGGCGGGGAGGCGGATGGAGACGGTGGTCCCGGCGTCCGGCTCGCTTTGGATGGTGAGGCCGTACCGGGGGCCGAAGGTCAGCTGGATGCGCAGATGGACGTTGCGAAAGCCGATGCCGGAGCCCTTGGCGCCGGGGGCGGCGTACTCCCCGGCGGGGTCCAGCAGCCGTTCCACCACCTCGGCGGGCATTCCGGGGCCGTTGTCCGAAACCTGGATGAGCACATCCTCCCCCTCCCGGCGGGCCCGCACGGCAATCTCCCCGTCCCCGTCGGCAAAGTCCATGCCGTGGTAGATGGCGTTTTCCAAAATGGGCTGGACGATGAGCTTGATGGTGTAGAGTCCCTCTACACCATCCTCCGCCAGGATGTTGGCGGAGAATTTGTTTTTATAGCGCATCTGCTGGATGGTCAGGTAGTGCCGGGCGTGCTCCAGCTCGTCGGCGATGGGAATCAGGCTGCTGCCCCGGCTTAAGGAGATGCGAAACAGCCGGGCCAGGGAGGTGAGCATCCGCACCGCGTCCCCGGTGCGCCCGTTTTCGGTCATCCAAATCACCGAATCCAGGGTGTTGTAGAGGAAATGGGGGTTGATTTGGGATTGGAGGACGTCCAGCTCGCTGCGGCGCTTCTGCTTTTCCTGCTGGATGATGTCGTCCATCAGGTGGCGCAGGGTGGAGATCATGGACTGGATGGAGCGGCTGAGGTGCTCCACCTCGTAGGGGCCTCCCACATCCAGGTCCACCTGCTCCGCCCCGGCCTCCAGCTCCTTCACCGCCCGGTCCAGCTTTTTCAGGGGGGCGGTGATCCAGGCGGAAAGGCGCAGGTTTACAAAGACCAGCAGATAGATGGAAAAGAGCACCACAAAGAGGAAGAAGAGGAGCAGCTCCCCGTAGTTATCCCAGGGGTTTTCCTCCGGCACCACCCCGATGAGCTTCCAGCCGGTGTACCCCACCGTTTTCACCGTCACCTGGCGGCGCTGGCCCTGGAAGGTCTCGTTGTGGCTCCCGTCGGCGTAACCGGCGGCGGTTTGGTTGTTTTCCTCCAGCAGGCGGGCATAGATAAGCTGCTGCCGGGGGTGGTAGATAATCTCCCCGTCCCGGTCCACCAGATAGAGGTACCCCTGGCCGGAGCCCAGGTCCACATCCTTGCAAAGCTGCTCGATGCCGCCGTAGTTCATATCCACCAGCAGGACCCCCTTTTCCACCGCCCCCCAGCGGGTCAGCTCCACCTGGCGGCTGAGGGAGACCACCCACCGGTAGCGGTGGTCCGGGTCCACAAAAAGGTCCTGGACATGGGGGGTGGAAAAGTGGAGGTTTTCCATCTGCTCCCTGGCGGCGGAAAACCAGCCCTCCCCCTGGGGGGTGGCGCCCGGCTTCAGGCGGCCCAGGGGGGCGGCGGCCTCCAGCCGGCCCTCCTCGGTGAAGACGGCGATGGAAACCAGGTGGTCCCGGTTGCTTTGGTAAAGGAGCTCCAGCTCCTGGGAAAGGGCCTCCTTCCCCAGGTCGGTGCCCTTGATGACCTGGTAGTAGGCGGCGTCCGATACCCGCATCATCCCCCGGAGGTAGGCGTCCAAATTCAGGTTCACCTGGGAGAGGATCCGCTGGCTGGTTTGGGCCATTTGGGTGTTGGTGGCGGAGGAAAAGCGCAGGAAGAGGCTCATCCCCAAAAAGACCATCCCCGCCACCGCCGCGGCGGTAAAGGTGAGGGAGAGGATAAGCTGGATGCTGGAGCGGCGGTAGACCCCGGCCCAGCGGCCCCGGAGGGCGGACAGCAGCTTGCCCATCTGGCTTCTCCTTTCCCCGTCCCCCCGGACCGGCTCATTCCCCGGCGGCAAGGGAGGCGCGGTATTTGGTGGGGCTCATACCAAAGTGCCTTTTAAAGACGTAGCTGAAGTAATTGGCGTCCTCGTAGCCGCACCGGCGGGCGATGAGGTAGGTTTTTTCCTCGCTGTTTTTCAGCGCCTCCGCCGCCGCCTCCATCCGGACCACCGTGACCCAGGCGGTAAAGCTCATGCCGGTGCCCTTTTTAAAGAGGGTGGAAAAATAGGCGGGGCTCAGGTGGAGGTAGTCGCAGAGCCGCTCCACCGAAAGGTCGCTTTCCCCGTAATGCTCCTGGATAAACGCCTTGGTCCGCTCCACCGCGCAGCCGGCGGAATCGGTGCGCTGGCGGCGGATAAGGCTTTGGATGCGCAGGCAGCGCTCCAGGCACCATTCCCCCAGGGCCTCCGGGGTGGAAAAATCCCCCGCCTGAACCGCGCCGGTAAAGCCCTGGCCAAAGACCTCGCTTAAATCCAGCCTGGCCCCCCTCGCAAGGCGGAGGAGGCAGGTGAGCAGCTCCAGGAAAAAGAGGTTCCACTGGCCCGCCCCCGCCCCGGCGGTGCGCAGGCGGCTGGTGAGCCGCTCCACCACCTGCTGGACCTCCTCCTGCTCCCCCAGCTTGACGGCACTCATCAGCTCCCGCTCGTCCTTTTCATCAAACCGCAGGGCGCTTCCGGCCTCCGGCTCCAGGTCCCCGATGTAAATGGCCTGGCCGGCCCCCTCCAGGTTCCGGTAGGCCAGGGCGCTCCTGGCCCCCTCGGCGGAGCGGGGCAGCTCCTCCAGCCGGGCGCAGGGCGCCCCCACCCCGATGGTCAAAAGCTGCCCCAGGTAGCTTTGGGCCAGGACGCAGATCCGGTTCAGCTCCCCCACAAAGGGGTAGATGGACCCGGCGCCGCAAAAGGCGGCCAGCACCGCCGCCCCGTCCCCGTAAAGGAAGGCCCGGCAGCGGCAGCCCTCCAGGCTCAGCCCCTCCTCCAGCAGCTGGCGGAGGGCCGGGGAGAGCATCTCCCGGCGGTCCCCGGTCCCCTCGATGCGGGCCAGGGCCACCGCCCAGGAATCCCCTGTAAGGTCCAGCTCCAGCCGGGCAGCCCGCTCCTTTGCCTCCTCCGGGGGGACCCGCCCCTCCAGCAGCTGGGCGTAGAAGAGCTCCCGCAGCACCGGCAGGCTCTCCTCGTACCGGCGGCGCAAGAGCTCCAGGTTCTGCCGCTGGGTGCGCTCGGTGTCCAGCCTCTCCCGGAGCCTTTCCAGCACGGCGGAAAGCTCCGGGGCGCTGATGGGCTTCAGGATGTACTCAAAGACGTTCATCTGGATGGCCTGCTTGGCGTACTCAAAATCATCAAAGCCGGAAAAGACCACAAACCTGGCCGCCGGCAGCCGCCCGGTGAGGATGCGGCAAAGCTCCAGCCCGTCCAAAAAGGGCATTTTAATGTCGGTGAGGACCACGTCGGGGGAGAGGGCCTCGGCCAGCTCCAGGGCCTCCTGGCCGTTTTCGGCCTCCCCCACCAGGGTGAAGCCCAGGCTCTCCCAGTCCATCTTCCGGCTGATTCCCACCCGGATGTCCTCCTCGTCGTCCACCAGCAGCACCCGGTACCGTTCCATAATCTCCCCTCCTTACAGTATGACAAATTTTCCCCGGAAAAGCAAGACAGGGGGGCGCATTTTTAGGAAACGCGCCCCCCGAAAAACGGCAGCTGAAGGTTATTTTTTCACCAGGTATTTTCTCATATCCAGGGCGCAGGCAAAGAGGATAATGGCGCCCTTCACCAGGTAGATGAGGTCCTGGGGGACGTTGACCATGTTGAGGCCCACGAAGATGAGGCGCAGCATCACCACGCCGATGACGATGCCCCGAATCTTACCGATACCACCCACGAAGGAGACGCCGCCGATGACGCAGGCCGCAATGGCGTCCGCCTCGTAGTTAAGGCCGGTGTTGGCGGTGTTGGAGGCCACCCGCGCCCCCTCGATGAAGCCGGTGACGGCGTACATGGCACCGGCCAGGGCGAAGACCAGGATGGTGGTGGTGAAGACGTTGACACCGGAGACCCTGGCCGCCTCCTCGTTGGCGCCCAGGGCGAACATATTCTTGCCGAAGGTGGTCTTGTTCCAGATAAACCACATAACGGCGGTGCAGACCAGGGCGATCCAGACATAGTTGGGGATGGGGGTGCCGGCCACCTTGGCAAAGGGCAGGGAGCCGGTGATGAAATCGCTGTAGCTCTTATCCAGGCCGGAGATGGCCATGCCCTTGTTGTTGCCGGCCTTCACATAGAGCAGCAGGATGGTGTAGACGATAAGCTGGGTCGCCAGGGTGACGATGAAGGGATGGAGCTTGAACTTTGCTACAAAAAAGCCGTTAAAGGCCCCAAACAGGGCGCCGATGACCATAGCCAGGGCCAGCACCAGCAGCACGTTGGGAGGGGTGATGTTCTCCCACATCTTGCTGGTGGTGGTGATGGCCTGGAGCAGGGAGGCGGAGATGCAGGCGGTGAGGCCCACAATGCGCCCGGCGGACAGGTCGGTGCCGGTGAGGACGATGCACCCGCCCACACCCAGGGCCACCGGCAGGTAGGCACAGGTCTGGGACAGGATGTTGATGAGGGAAGCCGGCTTAATAAAGTTGGGGTTTTTGAAGGCTATGTAGACCACTGCAAAGGCCATAATGATGATAAGGGCGTTGTTCAGCAGAAGGTCCAGCACCCGCTGGCTGGTCCAGGGCTGCTTTGCAGGCAGCGCTTTGGATTCGTTACTCATGGGGCGTTCTCCTCTCCTCAAGTTACACGTATTTTGCCGCCAGGGTCAAAATCTCCTCCTGGCTGGTGTTTTTGGCGTCTACCTCTCCCGCCAGGCGGCCGCCGGACATCACCAGAATCCGGTCGCAGACCCCCAGCAGCTCCGGCATCTCGGAGGAGACCATGATGACGCCCTTCCCCTCCTTGGCCAGGTTGATGATCAGCTGGTAAATCTCGTACTTTGCCCCCACGTCGATTCCTCTGGTGGGCTCATCCAAAAGCAGCACCTCCGGTTTTGTAAGGAGCCAGCGGCCGATAATAACCTTCTGCTGGTTGCCGCCGGAAAGGGAGCGGATCTGGGTCTTCTGGCTGGGGGTCTTAATCCGCATGGCCTGGATGGACCATTCGGTGTCCGCCTCCATCTTTTTATCGCTGAGGCAGACGCCCCCCATCAGGTAGCTTTTCAGGTTGGAAATGACGGTGTTATCCAAAATATCCCGGATGCCGAAAATGCCGGTGGCCCGGCGCTCCTCGGTGAGGAGGGCAAAGCCGTTTTTAATGGATTCCTGGGGGGTGCGGTTAAAAATTTCCCTGCCGTGGAGGCGGATACTGCCCCCCTCGCGGGTCATGGCTCCAAAGAGGTTTTCCAGCACCTCGGTGCGCCCGGAGCCGTCCAGACCGGCAATGCCCAGAATCTCCCCCTGGTGCAGCTGGAAGGAGGCGTCGGTGAGGCGGGTGTACTTCCCGGCCAGGTGCTCCACCTCCAGAATGACCTCCCCCGGCGTGTTTTCCTTGGGGGGGAAGCGGTTGGTCAGCTCCCGGCCCACCATCAGGCGGATGATCTCGTCCATGGTCAGCTCCTTGGCGGGGCGGGTCGCCACCCACTGGCCGTCCCGCATGATGGTCACATCATCGCTGATGCGGAGGATCTCCTCCATCTTGTGGCTGATGTAGATGATGCCGCAGCCCTTGTCCCGGAGCATATTGATGATGCGGAACAGGTGCTCCACCTCCACCTCGGTAAGGGAGGAGGTGGGCTCGTCAAAGACGATGATTTTGGCGTCGTAGCTCACCGCCTTGGCGATTTCCACCATCTGCCGCTGGGAAACCGGCAGGGTGGACATGATGGCCTTGGGGTCCACGTGGATGTCCAGCTCCTGGAAAATTTCCTGGGTGCGCCTGCGCATGATGCTCTCGCTGACCATGATGCCCCCCACCTTGGGGTAGCGGCCCAGCCACAGGTTATCGGTGACGCTGCGGGTGAGGGCCTGGTTCAGCTCCTGGTGCACCATGGCCACGCCGTTTTCCAGGGCCTCCTTGGAGCTTTTAAAGTCAATTTCCCGCCCGTCCAGGGTGATGGTGCCGCTGTTTTTGGCATAGATGCCAAAGAGGCACTTCATGAGGGTGGATTTGCCCGCGCCGTTTTCCCCCATCAGGGCGTGGACCGTTCCGGGGCGGACAACCAGATCCACATTGTCCAGGGCCTTGACGCCGGGGAATTCCTTACTGATGCCATGCATCTCCAGCAATGCCGGCTCTGCCATACTGCTCTCCTCCTTACACATGGTTTGGGTTTGGAGCCCCCGCCTCGGCCGCCTCCCTCCCCAAGGCGGGGGGAGGCCCACTCAGGCAAAGGCTCCAAAGGGAGCGGAGCCGCCTCCTTGGGGGACAGCTCCGCTCCGGATTTTTGCGGAAGGAAATTGTTACGCGGAAATCTTGGCGTAGGGCACGCGGATCTTGGCAACGCCGTCGTCCACGTTCATGGAGGAGGTGTTGTCCATCAGGGCGCCGCCGTCGTTGATGTTCTTCACCAGGGTGACGATGGTCTCGGCCATGCCGTCGCCGTCCTGCTTGACGGTACCGGTCATCTGGCCGTCGTTGATCTTCTGGACGGCGGAATCCATGGCGTCAACGCCGTAGACGGGGATAACCTTGGAATCGGGGGTTTCCTTGCCCAGGTTGTAGCCAGCGGCCTGAAGAGCGGCAACCGCGCCTTCGGCCATGCCGTCGTTGTTGGCGATGACCAGCTCAACCATGTTCTTGTTGGCCTCGGAGTACTCGGCCAGGATGGTGTTCATGTAGTCGGTAGCGGCCTGGGCGCTCCAGCCGCCGGTCTGGTCCACCAGGTACTTGTCGGCGTTGCCGGCGTTGTAGAAGGCCAGCTCCGGCTTGCCGGCGGCCACCAGCTTCTTGTTGGCGTCCTCCACGGCAAACTGGGTGCGGTACTCGGCCTCGGCATTGCCCTCCTGGCCCTTAAAGAGGACGTAGGAGATAACGCCGTCGCCGTTGAGGTCCACGGTATCGTAGTTAGCAAGCAGGAAGTCGCCGATCATCTCGCCCTGCATGTGGCCGGCCTCCGGGGCGTCGGTGCCCACAAAGGCGCAGTTCTCGTAGCTGTTCACCACGTCGTCCGCAACCTCGCGGTTGAAGAAGACGATGGGGATGCCGGCGTTCTTAGCGGCGTTGGTGGCCTGCTGGGCAGCATCCGGGGAGGAGGTCTCCACAATGTTTACCACCAGGAGGTTGGCGCCGTTGGTGATGGCGGTGTTGATCTGGTCCAGCTGGGTGGCCTGGTTGTTGGCGCCGTCATAGTTCTGGTACTTGATGCCGGCAGCGCCCAGCTTTTCGTCCATGGCGGTGCGGACGGTGGTGATGTAAGCGTCGGCGAAGGTGTAGTAGAAGACGCCCACGTTCAGGTCGGAGGCGGGGGTCTCCGGGGCGGGGGTGTTATTGCCCTCGCTGCTGGTGTTGGGGGCGGCGGGGGTGCTGCTGCCGCCGCCGTTGCCGCCGCAGGCGGTGAGCACGGACAGCATCATGAGAGCGCACAGGGCAAGCGCAAGAAACTTCTTCATGAATGATTTCCTCCTAAAGATTCGTTTTCATTCCGGCTGGGGCAGCAGGGGCCGCCCCTTTGGACAGTTATCATTTTACCGGGTCGGAGGAAAAAAGACGATAGAAAAATCTTTGGAGTTGTATAAAAAAACTTTTGTCACCCCAGGGATTTGGCCGAATATTCCCCGGAAATTATCCCAAAAGTATATTTTTCGCTCCATCTCTCCGTCCCAGGGAAATTTAATTTGGGAAACAGCCTTTGCTTTTGCCAAAACGGTCCGAATAAATAGTAATGGAGGCCTGCCATAGCCTAAACCGGCTGTGGGAAAGCCCTGTCCCCTGGTTTTCATCCCTTCTTCCCCGTTGGCGCGCGGCGGGGAAGGGCGATGGAACGGTTTTATTGTACGAAAACAGAACATGGGCTGCAAGGGAGGAGAGGATGTCCTCCCGCTTGCCGGGAAGGCGAGGCGGCCCAAAACCACACGGAGGTATTTACAATGGGTATGGTCGTAAGGACCAACACAATGGCGCTCAACGCCTACCGGCAGTTGGGCATGAACACCAGCGCTGTCACAAAGTCCCTGGAAAAACTGTCCTCCGGCTTCCGGATCAACCGGGCTGGTGATGACGCCGCAG
>OFGP01001845.1_pt1 | contig 13823 bp, 9 predicted proteins | sample 1521781 | NCBI WGS metagenome assembly OFGP01 (sample SAMEA3504113, study PRJEB24116) | mouse gut metagenome | biome: mouse gut; feature: mouse-associated habitat; material: faeces | place: Denmark | collected 2011 | reverse complement strand
CAAAGAACAGGAGAGAATGGAGGAGGTTTTGATGAAGCAGACAGAGATGTCAGGATATCTGAAGGTGATTACGGTCGGGGTGGGAATCCTGCTGCTGGCATTTGTCTTCTGGTTTTTGCCGCTGGTGTTAAAGGAACCATTGACAGACACGGCTGGAAAGGGCGGATACCAGGGAACCTGTATTTTGGTTGGCATCAGTGCTGTTCCGGCATTTTTGTGCCTGGTACGGTTCTGGGGGATCTGCGAAAGTATCCGGAAAGACCGGTCTTTTTCCGGGGAGAATGCAAGGAGACTGAAGCGGATGAGTCAGTATATGCTGGCTGATGTGGTGCTTTACAGCGGTTTTCTCGTGTGGTTTTTCCTGGCAGGGTGGTATACAGGTGCAGCGTGGCTCATTTTTCCGGTGCTTCTGGCCATCTTTATCTCTGTGACGCTGACGGTGCTCTGCGCGGCCTTGTCTCATCTGGTACAGAGCGCCAGCGAGATTCAGGAGGAGCAGGAACTGACGATATAGAAGTTTCCGACGGCAAAAGGAAAAAACAAAAGCATTTCAGACAGCGGAAACCGGAAAACATTTGAAGCGGAACATTTGATAGGGAAAGGAACAAACGTGTGGCAATCGTGATCAATATTGATGTGATGCTGGCGAAGCGCAAGATGAGCGTCACGGAACTTTCAGAGCGGGTCGGTATCACCATGGCCAATATTTCCATACTGAAGAACGGAAAGGCAAAGGCCATCAAGGTAAATACCCTGGACGGGATCTGCAGAGCGCTGGACTGCCAGCCGGGGGATATTCTGGAATATGTAAATACGGACGACACGGACCGGACAGACGGGCAGGCGTAAGTACGGTCTCAGAGGCCGCAGGAAAACTTTTTAAAATATAAGGAAGGAATAGGATTATGAACGAAACATACCAGGAGGGCAGCTCTTTAGATCTGCCTCAGATTAGTGTACCCATTTTTCCGCCATATGAATGGTGGGACCGGCTGTTTGCAGCAGTCTATTTGCTGGTTGGCTATCTGTTTATCTGTGTGGTCATCAGCTACGAGTTTGAACGGAACCTGGCACTTTTTACCATCTTTTACGGTGTCGTGGTGCTGGCATACTTAAGACAGAAGAAGATACATTCACCAAAAGAGAGCTGGTTCTGGTTTGCAGTTATGCTTGCGGTTGGGGTTTCTTATGCATTTTGGAGTGTCTTGTATCTTTTGCAGGTGCTGGCGCTTCTGGTGGTCGCGGCCTATTGGACATTGTCCGCGTCCGGAAGACTTCTGGACGCCGGCAGGACATCCGGCTGGGTTTTATTTGACGGCTGGAATGCGGGAATACTGGTTCCGTTTTGTAATTTTGGATGTCAGGTGCGGGTGCTCTTTGACCGGAAAACCAAAGAGGAGGACTCCGAACAGACAGGTTCGAAGTTCGGTGGGATTGCGCTTGGCGTCGTGCTGGCCCTGCCTCTGCTTATGATCATCCTGCCTCTTTTGTCGAGGGCGGATGCAGGATTCCAGTATCTGACGGGGAATCTGGCGGATTACATCACGGAGCATTTGCTGACGATTATTGTGCGGATGCTGTTTGCAGTCCCGGTATCACTCTACCTGTTTGGGCTGATCTTCGGGGGAATTCATGGCAGAAACACCGATCGGATACAGGTGCCGGTCCTTGAAAAGATGTGCAGAGGGATCAGGGTGATTCCCGACACGGCAGTCTGTACCGCGCTTTTTGTTATTTGCCTTGTCTACTGCCTGTTCATTGGTCTGCAGGGACAATATCTGTTCTCTGCCTTTGCAGGAGTGCGGCCGGAGGGGCTGACTTATGCACAATATGCCAGAAGAGGGTTTTTTGAGCTGTGTCAGATCAGTGTATGGAACCTGGTTTTTACAGGCTGCGGAGGTGCTTTTGCCAGAACTGACCAAAAACAACACAAAGGACTGGGTTTTTTGACCGTCTTTTTGTCGGTGCTTACCCTCCTGCTGCTAGTAACAGCCATCAGCAAGATGGGGATGTACATGGATGTCTATGGACTGACCGTTCTTAGGATTTTACCGCTGATCTTCATGCTGTGGATGGGTGTGGTGTTCGTCTGCATCATATTGCGGCAGAGAAAAGAATTTCCCATGGTAAGAATCTGCGTGATGGTGGGAGCGTTCCTGTTCTGCCTGATCTGCGTCTGTCCCATAGAACACTGGGCAGATATGTATAATGCCTGGGCCTGGTCTAAAGGGCTGATTGTGTAAATATGACGGATTCGGACTGTCTTTTTGTTCTTTGAGTCAACCCGCTGGGGCCAGCAGTATTGCGGGAAGAATGGGATTCGGACCATATCTCTGTCCTTTGGGTCATGCGCTGGCTGCATTAAGGAATGTGATTTGGTAAAAGATGATCCGCGCCGGGCCGCACATTCCCGGTATGAATGTGGGAGGAGATGATTCCAGCGGCAGCACGGACGATAGATGCATCTGGTTAGGGAATGGAAATCCATGCTGCTTTTTTCCTGGCACTGCAATACAATGGCAGTACAGAAATAAGGAAGAGATGGAATGCAGTTTCCGGCGGTGTTGTGCGAAGCGGCAGGGCTGCTTCCTTTCCGGCATAGTTTAACAGAACAAAATGACAGATGGAAACAGTGACAGGGCCTTTTTTCAGGGGCCAGGTCACTTTTTTTGATTCTTAGTGTCAGAGATGATTATTTGTGGTATAATGAACATAAACAGGAAAGAAGCATCCGTTTATGCGTCAGGCAAGGAATGTGGATCAGGAATCAAAGCATCATGACAGAATGAGCGCAGGCAGGAAGACGCATCAGCTCATGCGCCGGGCAGCAGGAATTGGTTATGGCTCAGCGAACCATGATACCATGAGCGTAAGCAGAATGAAAATATTGTTCATACATCGGATGTGAAATACGGATCAGGAATCAAAGCATCATGACAGAATGAGCGTAGTCAGGAAAAAAGCATCCGTTCCTATGTCAGGCGGCAGGAATTGGTTATGACTCAGCGAACCAAGATCTCATGAACGTAAGTAAAATGAAAGAGTCAGCTCATGCGATGGATGTGAAATACGAATCAGGAATCAAAGAGTTATGACAAAATGAGCGTAGTCAGGGAAGAAGCGTCAGCTCACACGGTCGGGCATCGGATGCAGGTTACGTACCGCAGAATCATGGCCCCGGGGGAAGAACAGGGACAAATGCAGTGCTGTGCACAGAAAGAAGGAAAGAATATGCCAGTATATCAATTAAGAGAAAATGAGGTCAGTTTTCCAAGTCCGGAGCTTGCAGAGAAAGACGGACTGCTGGCGGTGGGAGGGGACCTGAGTGTGGACCGTCTGCTGCTTGGCTATTGTAACGGCATCTTTCCCTGGTATAACCCGGGAGAAGAGATCCTGTGGTGGTGTCCCAGGGAGCGGTTTCTTATTATGCCAGGAGAGATTCATATCTCCCATTCCATGAAAAAGTATTTGAAAAAGCATCGGATCGAGGTCCGGCTGAACCGGGATTTTCAGGAGACGATGCACCGATGCCGGACGCTGCGGGAAGCAGAAGGTACCTGGATCGGAGACGATATGGAAGCCGCCTATCTGGCGCTTCATAAGGAGGGCTTTGCAGTCAGTGTGGAAGCCTATGAAGACGGAGAATTGTCCGGAGGGCTTTACGGAGTAGCCATTGGAAGGTGTTTTTTTGGAGAAAGCATGTTTTCTGAGAAGAAAAACGGCTCGAAAGCAGCTCTGATCGGTCTGGCTACGATTCTTCGTCAGAAAAATTTTGTGTTTATCGACTGCCAGTTTCACACAGAGCATTTAGAGAGCATGGGGGGACGGTATGTGAGCTGGGAGGAATATCGGGGACTTTTGGAAAATACAAAAGGAAATTATGAGAAAGAGGCCTGAAAGAAACCTATATTTACAGTGGTTATATTCACGAATTTCAAGGAAGGCCACATCATATGGTTTACAGGAGACGCAGATCAGAGCTTTATGAAACAGTAGGCAAACCAATACTTTTGTGATATAATGTTCGCAGACTTTTCAGAATGAGCGGACTCATTCGGCGGGCAGTGGACAATACACACGGACACGAATGCCCGTGATTTTGGATAAATAAGACAGGTATGGAGGAAGCAGAGCGTACGATGAAAGTGTGGAACAGAAAGTGGAGAGGATTTATACTGGTAGTTGCATTTGTGCTTTTTGCCGGGAATGCATTGCATCCGGTCGTATCAAAGGCGGCAGAGACAGAGAACAATGCCGGGATATCAGAGATCAAAAAGGCAAATCCGTCAAAGGTAAATAAGAATACGAACACTTCCGGGAACACCGAAGGAGCGGACAGTACGGAGGGAACCGGAGATACGGAGGATGGCAGCACGAATCCGGGAGAGACACAAAGTCCTGAGAATCCCGGCGCGCCGAAGGATCCGGGAACAACCGAAGATCCAGGCAGTTCCGGAAATCCGGAAGATCCCAAAACAGAAGACACAAAGGATCCGGCAACGCCTACGAACCCTGACACGGACAACACTCAGAATCCGGGAACTTCTGGAGACGGGCAGACTCCCGGCGGGTCCCAGGGCGGACAAAATCCAGGGACAACGGAGAATCCGGACGGAACCACAGGCGGAAATGAGAACACAGGAGGGACCACGAACCCCGATGAAAACACAGGTGGAGACGGGGACAACAGCGGCGGAAATGGATCCGGAGACGGGACCGGCGGCACAGAGAATACAGAGGGAAATATCCAGATCGGTGGTGACAAGTTTTCGACCATGAAAGAAGCGTGGGCGGCGGCTGCGTCGGGTGCTGTGATTGAACTATCAGGACCTGTGACCACAAGGATTTCTTCATCCGCTTCTACCGATGCAGTCATCAAAAGTGAGAAAGACATCACTTTGGATTTAAACGGCTATACATGGACCTTCCAGACAACTTCCACCAGCCGCAGTTCGTCCGGAGCGCCGGATCTGATTGAGGTCAGCAACGGGACTTTGACGGTAAAGGACAGCGGATCAGGCGGAAGGATCGTCTACAGTGGCAGCGGAAATTATACGGGTGCCTGTCTCTATGCGGCAGGCGGGAAAATAAAGATTGAAAGCGGTACCTTATCATCGAATGTGTCTGCGCCTGTCTACATTGGAGGCGGAGATGTAGAGATCACAGGAGGAACCTTCCAGAACACAAAATCGGGCAATGCGATCACGATGAACAGCGGAAGACTGCGTATGTCCGGAGGAGAAGTGGCATCCGGAAGCCTGACGGTGGAGAAAAAGGATGCAGATGTCGCGCTTACAGGCGGAACTTTTGCCCAGATCAAGACCAGTGACGGAGCAGTTAAGGATGTTCTGGGCAGCGGATATAGTTATCGGAAGTCTTCCACCGGCGGCACCGGGGCCTGGATTACCGACCTCAATCAGCTGGAAGCTTCGGCGATTGCCAATGTGCAGGTGGACAGCAAGCCCATTGGATCTGTATCACTGACTGCCGCTTCCGGAGGAACTAATGTATCAAGCGGAGAAACGGTAAGTTTCAGTTATGCAGGAGACAAAAAATATGACCTGACTGCACAGGTTTCCGGAACAAGCGGCAGCTCTGCCTCCATCCAGTGGGCATGCAGCTACAATGACGGCGAGCGGAAAACACTGGCCAATGCTTCGGGAACTTCGTATTCGTTTTCCAACAACAGTCCTGCAGGCAAATACAGTTATTATGCAGGTGCAACGGTCAATGATTATACGGAGTGGTCCCCTGCCTTTACGATTACGATCACTCCGCTGGACAACGGAGCCATCGAGAACAAATCCGGGGCAGCCGGATTTCCGACGCAGTATACATACGGCGATCCCATCAATCAGCCCGCGGACGGAAGCCAGTATTTTAACCTGATCAACGGACCGGGAGCAGACGTAAAATTAAGCTGGAATTATACCTGGTACAAAAACAGTGTGGATGAGTCCAATAAGGTCACTCCTACTGACGCAGGCAATTATATTTTAAAAGTGGATGCGTCGGATGCGCCCAATTATACGGCTTCCGGTACAATTCCGGTGACCATCAGTCCGCGGACCATCACTCCGAAGGTGGAGGGAACTACTACCAAAGTATATGACGGCACCGCAGAGGTAAAAGACGCAAAGATCGTCCTGGAGGGCCTGCTTGCTTCGGACAGCGGACGTGTCGCTGCCCAGGCTTCCTCTTTCGCTTACAACAGTGCCAATGCCAGTGCGGCCAGTCAGATTGTGGCGACGGATATCAAGCTGACCGGAGAGGGGGCTTCCAACTATACGTTAAGCAGCACCCAGGCCAGCATTCCGGGAACGATCACGAAGGCGAAACTGCTTTTGAAGATCAGTGTGGAACCAAGCACCCAGAAAGTCAACCGTCCGGTGAGCGTGTCGGTGACGGCCTCCTACAGCGACAGCACGCCCATGGACAATGACGGACTGAAAGCAGAAAATATTCTGCTGACAGTATCCGGCAGAAATGATACAGAAGAAGCCCACTCGCTTGCCATGGAGGCGGCGCCCGGGCAGTACGGGGTGTACCGGACCAGCTACACGACAGCGGTGAAAGGAGATAAGACCTTTGAGGCCGTGATCGTGGGAAATGACAATTATGAGGTCAGCAACGCGGCCAGCGACAACAGCCTGACCATGATGGACAAAACCGCTACCACCATGACCCTGACTGCCGGCAAGCAGGAAGGAATCACATACGGAGATTCGGTCAAATTTACGGCTGCTGTTTCCAGAGCGGATGAGGACGATACAGATGCCTTTACCGGAAATGTACAGTTCTATGTGGACAGCGTGGAGAGCGGGAATAAAGTAGGATCTGTACAGCCGGTTACTTCCTCGGGAGAAAAAGTCAGCGTTACGGTGGACCACAAGAAACTGACAGCGGGAGAACACAAGATCCTGGCGGTATTTACAGCCAATTCTTCCTTTGAAGATGCCACAGCAGAAGTTGCTGTCTCCGTGGAGAAAAAGCAGCTTACCTGGGATGTGTCCGGGCTGTCTGCCTCAAAATCGGCAGGAACAGCCGGAGAGGTGACGGTCTACGGAGAGCTGAAGCTGGAAGGACTTTTAGAAGATGATGAAGTAACGGTCAAACAGCCGGATGTCATCAAGACCAAGGGACTGAAATCGGCGGAGGCCGGAAGTTTTAAAGTCACGGTGGTCCCCGGAGAGGGAGAGTGGGAGTTTGATCCTAAAGATCCAAAGAATTATGCGCTGCCGGAGGAGGAACCGCAGATTACAGCCAAGGTCAACGGATTGAAAGAACTTCCCAACCCGCCGGAGGCTGTGGACGGCAAGACGTTCAAACTGGTGATGGAAGAGGGAATTTCTTCCGTACCGGAGGGGCTTAGGAACACCAGCTTTGACACACCGGTAAAGATTGAACAGGAGTTAAAGCGGGTTCTGACCGAATCTGGAGTTTACAAAGAGGAAAATACGGCGGTCTATGATGTGGTTCTGCAGGTCAGCACCGACGAAGGGGCAACCTGGCAGGTGGCAGATTACACGAATTTCCCGGCAGGGGGACTGAAAGTGACGATGCCTTATCCAAGTGGAACCGGAAGATATACCAATAACTTTGCAGCTGCCCATATGTTCTCAACCAGCTATTTTGGCAAAACCTCCGGCAATGTGGAACTTCCCGCAATCCGCAAGACAGACAACGGGATGGAGTTTACGGTCACCGGTCTGTCGCCGATTGCACTGGCATGGAGTGACCCGGCAGACGGCGGTGTCAATCCAGGCAGAGGAGGAGGATCTTCCGGAGGAATCCAAATCGGCGGTGCAGCTACGGGAGATGGAAGTCCGATTCTTCTGTATGCTGGTCTGGCAGGTGCCTCAGCTCTGGTGCTGATGGTGTTTGTGGTAGTTCGGTCACGCAGCAAGAAGAAAAAAAGAAGATAAGTAAGTCATACACGATAAAATGGAGGTAAGAAAACATGGTTAGACGCGTCTATGTGGAGAAAAAAGAGGCATTTGCCGTCAAGGCAAAGGAACTGAAGGAGGAGATCAAAGGCTATCTCGGGATTCAGACCGTGACAAATGTCCGGGTGCTGATCCGCTATGATGTGGAGAAGATTACCGAGGAGACTTTTGAGCAGGCGTGTAAGACCGTGTTCAGTGAGCCGCCCGTGGATGTTTTATATAAGGAAAGTTTTGAGGCGGCTGAAGGTGCAGCTGTGTTCGGCGTGGAGTATCTGCCGGGGCAGTTTGACCAGAGAGCAGATTCTGCCGTACAGTGTGTGCAGTTTTTGAATTCTTCCGAGGAGCCGGTGATCCGCACGGCGATTGTGTATGTGATGGAAGGGGGTGTGACCCCGGAAGAACTTGCCTCCATCAAGGCTTTCTGCATCAATCCGGTGGATTCAAGAGAGACCGATATGGTAAAGCCGGAAACTTTGGTGACGGTCTTTGAGGAGCCTGAGGATGTGAAGATCTTTGCAGGTTTCCGGGATATGGCGGAGGGTGTCCTCAAAGAATTGTATGATTCTTTGAATCTGGCCATGACTTTTAAAGATTTTCTGCATATCCGGAATTATTTTCAGAAAGAAGAGAAGCGGGATCCTTCCATGACAGAGATTCGGGTGCTGGATACCTACTGGTCCGATCACTGCCGGCATACCACCTTCTCTACAGAGCTGACAGAGGTGTCCTTTGCAGACGGATATTACCGGACGCCGATCGAGGATACCTACCGTCGGTATCTTGCAGACCACGAAGAGATCTTCGCGGGCAGAGAGGATAAATTTGTCTGTCTGATGGATCTGGCTTTGATGGCCATGAGAAAGCTGAAAAAAGAAGGGAAGCTGGAAGACCAGGAAGAATCCGATGAGATCAACGCCTGTTCCATTGTGGTTCCGGTGGAGATTGACGGCCAGACGGAAGAGTGGCTGGTGAATTTTAAAAACGAAACCCATAACCATCCCACAGAGATCGAACCTTTTGGCGGTGCGGCAACCTGCCTTGGAGGTGCGATCCGGGATCCGCTCTCCGGGCGTACCTATGTCTATCAGGCCATGCGGGTAACGGGTGCGGCGGATCCGACCGTGCCGGTGTCTGAGACCATGAAGGGAAAACTGCCTCAGAAAAAGCTGGTCCGGGGAGCAGCAGGGGGGTACAGTTCTTATGGCAATCAGATCGGACTTGCCACGGGGTATGTCAAAGAGATCTACCATCCGGACTATGTGGCTAAGCGGATGGAGATTGGAGCTGTCATGGGCGCGGCTCCGAGAAAGGATGTGATCCGGGAGACTTCCGATCCGGGAGATATCATTATCCTGCTTGGAGGGCGCACCGGACGGGATGGCTGCGGCGGAGCGACAGGTTCCTCCAAGGTACACACAGAGGCTTCCATTGAGACCTGCGGTGCGGAGGTGCAGAAAGGAAATGCACCTACGGAGCGGAAGATTCAAAGACTGTTCCGCCGCCCGGAAGTCACCCGGCTGATCAAAAAATGCAACGATTTTGGTGCCGGCGGCGTGTCGGTGGCCATTGGAGAACTGGCAGACGGGCTTCTTGTCAACTTGGACAAGGTGCCGAAAAAATATGCAGGTCTTGACGGAACCGAGATCGCCATCTCCGAGTCTCAGGAGCGTATGGCTGTGGTGGTGGATCCCAAACATGTGGACGAATTTATGGGATATGCCAAAGAGGAGAATTTAGAGTCTGTCTGCGTGGCAGAAGTGACCGAGTCTCCAAGACTGGTTTTGATGTGGAGAGGGAAAGAGATCGTCAATCTTTCCCGTGCTTTTCTGGATACCAACGGCGCGCACCAGGAGACCAAGGTGGCCGTGGATATGCCGTCAGAGGAGCAGAAATATTTTGAAAGAAAAGAAGTGGGCGATGTCCGGGAGGCATGGCTGAGTACCCTGAAAGATCTGAACGTATGTTCGCAGAAAGGCCTGGTGGAGATGTTCGACGGCTCCATCGGCGCAGGCAGTGTTTTTATGCCTTACGGAGGCCGGTACCAGCTGACGGAGACCCAGACCATGGTGGCAAAACTTCCGGTGCTCAAAGGCCGCACGGACACGGTTACCATGATGAGTTATGGTTTTGACCCGTATCTGTCCAGCTGGTCTCCCTATCACGGTGCTGTCTATGCGGTATTAGAGTCCGTGGCAAAGATCGTGGCTTCCGGCGGAGATTACCGGAAAATCCGCTTTACTTTCCAGGAATATTTCCGGAGAATGACCGAGGATCCCCATCGCTGGAGCCAGCCCTTTGCGGCGCTTCTGGGAGCGTACAGCGCACAGCTTGGCTTTGGACTTCCCTCCATCGGAGGAAAGGACAGCATGTCCGGCAGCTTCAATGAGATCGACGTGCCGCCCACACTGGTTTCCTTTGCGGTGGATGTGGCCAGTTACCGTCACCTGATCACGCCGGAGCTGAAAAAAACCGGCAATAAACTGGTGCTCTTGAAGATTGACCGGGACGATTATGACCTTCCGGATTATGGACAGGCCATGGATCAGTACGGGAAATTTTTCGAGGATATAAAGGCGGGCAGGATTGTTTCTGCCTATGCGCTGGATGCCCACGGCATTGTGGCGGCGGTCAGCAAAATGGCTTTCGGCAACCGGCTCGGGGTGAAGCTGGAGCACAGTCTGGACCCGAGGGATGCCTTTGCACCGGCCTTCGGAGGAATTGTGGCAGAAGTGCCGGACGGAAAAGTGGGACAGCTTTCCATTACCTATACCCTGATCGGAGAGGTGACCGAGAGCGGATTTTCCTATGGGAATGCGTCTGTCACCATGGAAGAAGCGCTGGAGGCCTGGACCGGAACTTTGGAAAAAGTGTTCCCGACGAAGGCGGTACAGAACAAGGAGCTTTTGGATACTCCAGTTTATCATACCAGCAGTATCTATGTATGCAGGCACAAAGTGGCAAGACCCACCGTCTTTATTCCGGTATTTCCGGGTACCAACTGCGAGTATGACAGCGGGAAAGCGTTCGAGAGAGCAGGAGCGGATGTGGTGACGAAGATTTTCCGGAACTTAAGCGAGAGTGATATCCGGGAGTCTGTGGACGTCTTTGAAAAAGCCATCGCGCAGGCGCAGATCATCATGTTCCCGGGCGGTTTTTCTGCCGGTGATGAGCCGGATGGTTCTGCCAAATTTTTTGCGACAGCATTCCAGAATGAGAAGATCAAAGAGGCAGTGAACAATCTGCTGAAGGAACGGGACGGACTGATACTTGGCATCTGCAACGGTTTCCAGGCTCTGGTCAAGCTGGGACTTCTGCCCCATGGAGAGAACGTGGGTCAGACTCCGGATTCTCCAACTCTGACCTTCAATACCATCAACCGCCATATTTCCCGTATGGTGTATACGAAGGTGGTGACGGACAAGTCGCCATGGCTTTCCGGGGCAAAACTCGGAGAGACCTATGCGATTCCGGTTTCCCACGGAGAGGGTCGGTTTGTGGCCCCCAAAGAGTGGATTGACCGGCTCTTTGCCAACGGACAGGTGGCGACCCAGTATGTGGATCTTGAAGGACGTCCCACCATGGATGAGGAGTGGAATGTAAACGGTTCCTATGGATCCATCGAAGGAATCCTAAGTCCTGACGGACGGGTGTTCGGCAAGATGGGACATTCGGAGCGGATCGGTGAGGCTGTGGCCATCAACATCTATGGAGAGCAGGATATGAAGATCTTCGAGTCAGGTGTGGAATATTTCCGTTAGAAAACAGATGATTTTTTTGCTTTGATATAAGCTGGAAAGCGACAGTTCGGAACAAATCAGATGAAGAAATCTTTTGAAATCTTTCGCATAATTTCCGGAAAGATTTGCGATACTATTCGTATCACAATCTGAAGGAGGACATAAACATGACGAGATTAGACTGTTCCGTTGTAAACTGTACGTACAATAAGGACAACAGCTGCTGTAAGGACAACATCCATGTGGGAGGCCGCAATGCGAAGGTGACAGACCAGACCTGCTGCGACAGCTTCCGGGAGCGGAAGTATGACGGTGCCCGCAACGCAGACGATATCCCGAGCAAACCGACGGAGGTTTCCTGCGATGCGACCACCTGCAGCCACAACCAGTCCTGCAAATGTCATGCAGAGCAGATTCAGGTGGGCGGTGTGAATGCCTGCGAGTGCGGCCAGACAGAGTGTATGACTTTTCGCTGTGAGTGTAAATAAAAAAGAAAAATCCGCATGGCCTTAACCGGCCTGCGGATTTTTTGGTTGTACTGTTTCTTCTTATTTATATGACGTATTTTGGCCCGGGGCTCGTATTTGCCGCAGTGCTGACAGTAGGTCCGGTGGCAGGCGTCACGGCCCTTTGTGCACTGTCCAAGCGCCAGATAATATTTGCAGGGAGTCTCTCTGTATTTAGCCATTGCTTCCTCCTTGTGTCCGCTGATGCGGTTCGTTGTTGTCTTTGTAATTATAGACCGGGGTCAGGACTTTCATAATCTTTGCGGTGTCTGCAATCCGGGAGACGATGTAGGACAGATCCCGATAGGCAAAAGGGGCTTCTGCCAGTGTGGTCTTGCTGATGCAGGTACAAAAAATTCCTTTCATCGCCGTCTTAAACTGAGAGACGGTATACTGCTTTGCCACATCGGTCCGTTTCAGAAGACGACCGGATCCGTGGGGAGCAGAGCAGTTCCAGTCCGGATTTCCTTTCCCTTCTGCCAGCAGGATTCCTTCCTGCATATTGATTGGGATCAGCATTTGCTCGCTGCTGTTGGCAGAGATGGCTCCTTTTCGGAGCAAATAGTGATCGTCCTGTCGGGAGATGTAGTTGTGGGGGCAGGAAAAGACCTCTCCCGGTTTCCATTTCATATATTTGCAGAGTGTTTCCAGAATGGCCAGGCGGTTCTGCTCGGCGTAATCCTGTACGATGGCGACATCGTGGAGATAGTCTGCAAGCAGCGAGCCTTCTAACCAGGTCTGAGGATAGGATACAGTCAGGCTTTTGGCTTTCAGTTCTTTTTGTCCCAGCCTTAGATAGTGCTCTGCCACGTCTTTTCCGAGTCTCCGGCTTCCGCTGTGGATGGTAAGGTAATGGCAGCCCTCTTCGTCCCGGTCGATTTCGATAAAATGGTTGCCGCCGCCCAAAGTTCCCATGCTCAGGGCGGTTTTTTCCAGATGAATGTGCTCTGCGCACAGAAGTTTTTCGTATGGAAAATGCATTCCCCGGCTATGGGGTGTCTGGCGGATGGAGACGCCGGAGGGGATGTGTTTTTGGATGACGGCATCCAGTTTCGGATACTCGGTCTTTTTTCCGCCAAGCCGGGCACATGTCATGCCGCATCCGATGTCAATGCCCACCAGTGCCGGAAAAATCCGGTCCTGGAAAGTCATGGTAAGTCCGATCGGGCCGTATTTTCCAGGATGAACATCCGGCATGATGCGGATCTTGCTTCCGGCTGAGACTGCCTGGTCGCAGAGCATCTGTACCTGCGCCAGGGCATATGGTTCTATGGAGTCTGTGAAGATTTTCGCAGAAGTGTAAGTGCCGTATATTTCTTTCATGAGGTTCCTTTCTGAATCAAAAGGGGCATCAAAGTATGCTTTTTGGGCGCAAAAATACCCCTGCATAAGCGCAGAGGCACCTCAAAAAAGAACAGTTCTTTTTTGGTAAAAACTAGAAAATCCGAATGGTTTACCGGTGTAAAAGTCGGACAATCTGACCTCTGCAAATGGTTGCTGCTGTATCTGTGTTTGAAAAATGGTTTCTGTATGTCATCATTGTCCTCCTTTCTTAGACGAAGTTTTCGGGTTTCTGACTGTCAGTATAAAACGGAAGAGACAGGAAGTCAAGATTTTTCTCACATTTTAAGGGG